>Ga0209700_100122_pt1 | contig 114857 bp, 48 predicted proteins | sample SiratroredBW_FD_187528 | JGI IMG/M metagenome (GOLD analysis project Ga0209700, IMG submission 187528) | Root nodule microbial communities of legume samples collected from California, USA - Siratro red BW (SPAdes) (version 2) | ecosystem: Host-associated > Plants > Roots > Nodule | place: USA...
TTTTTTTTTTTTTTTTTTCCTTTGACTATAATGTTTCTCTTTAACTTTCACAATTTCAACCATTAACTTAAAGTTAACAAATTTTGTCCATGTTATATTCTATAATGGAAAAAGAATACAATTTTAATGTATGCATGTCTATAAAAATTTAGTTTTTGTTATGATATTTTTAAATTAATAAGTTAATCCTCAAACTTTCTTTTTTAAAATATGTCAGTTTAATTAACTTTTGAATTTTGCAAGAGTAAAAAGTTATTATTAAATATTGAATTTAAGTATCGATAAAATTATTTATTGAAAATTTAACTTTTAAGTGTAATTATTATGAAAAAATTAATCTTTAAGTGTAATTATTGTGAAAAAAATAATTTTTAAGTATATTAGTTTTATATTTATTGATTATACTTCTAATTTTAAGTATAATTACTGTGAAAAAACATTATTTAATAAAAAATATAGTTGATGTTTCATAAATATTAAAAATCATTTAAATAATAGTACTTAAAGGGAAAAAAATTTTGTATTTTAAAATTAAGGAGACAAAAAAATGAATTAAAAAAATTAAAAGTGCTAAATCAAACTTTGAAAAATGGTCTAAATATATTTTACCAAATATAAAGGTAGTATATTTGTGTTTCATGTACATAAAATGTAATGTGTGATTAAGTAATAATAATCAGGGGGTTTTCATTTTCTATAAAAAAAAAATGGGATGATCATTATCATATGGGCAATCCAATATATATATATATATATATATATATATATATATATGCAAAATCCTGAAGTTTGGGTAGAAGCCAAGAATTTGAAAATCTAAGGAAATCTTACATCAATTTTCAAAACATAATTAGATCAAATCACCAAAAACATATACTAACTAGAACATGGAATGATGCTTGATCAGATTTATTATTTTTTGTATTGAAATTTTCTATTCATCAAATCACCCAAAAAAAAAAGATAATAGTTTGTCCCGGAAAGTGTTGTGATTGTAACTTATAAGCATCACAAGAACATAAGAATAAGAAAATGAATTAGCATCACAAGAAGCACTCCACGATGGGGGATGAGTAAAAGCAACGTGGAGCACATTATACAAGTTCCTTTACCAATCTCTCTCCATATATATGTACGAATCCTAAAGAAAGTTATTTTATTTTTCCATTTTCAATCACAAATCAAATAACTAGGACCACATATACCTATGGAAGGGGTCATCTTGATGTAATCACTGCCCTTAAATTTGATGAATGAAAACCAATATTATACATACACTCAATCATAAATGAATATAGAATCTTGTTCAACTATAAATTGAGATAAATTAGCACTAATAGAACAAAGAAAATTTGAAGGAAGTCCCAAAATATAAGAGAAACAAACTTTTTCTTTTGTATTGTTTAAATACTATTTAACATTCCATCTTATTTGCAACAATAAAAGCACTTACTATTCTTTTCCTTAGTTAGTAGTTATATTTATTATTGTGTGACATAATAAATAAATAATGAAAAAAATATAAGAAGACATTATGTTACCTTGTAAATGATTTTATTATATTTTTCTTGGTAACAATATATAAATAAATTTGGAAACTAGATGTTTAGTCAAATTTCTTTATGAACACATTAAACAAAACAAAATATGTTTCTCCTTAAATTAAAACTAACTTATACGTAAAATAAAAAATATTTATAAAAAAAATATTCAAAATAACTTCTACAAATTATTGTGTGTACCAAGAATTGGTTTAAAAAATACTCGCATACTAAACCAAATTTCGTAGACTTTTATGATTTTGAGGGATCTTGTCAAGAAATAGTATCTCAGTGAGTGTACTGAAATTATCTCCCATCATTTCAATTAAAATGAGTTTATTATTTGTGACTAATAATGTGTTTGTGTTTGGTTTAATGTATAATCCAAATCAAGGTTAACCCAATTTATGAATGTGATATATTTAAATTAAAAGTCCATTTTATTTTATAGTTTTGAATAAAACCAAAGTCTAAAATAAGATATAAATGATTTTTTTTTTCTAAATTATTCAACAAGTGTTGATTTGCAAAGGGTCTTTGTGTGTATCATAGAATTGGACCAAGTAATTATTATGAGTAATTTAAAACAAGAAAAGGAATAATGAGTTATGGACTTAGTATTCCACCCCCATATAGCAAATTCCTTGAAGAAAAAACAAAGTACTAATTTGTTGGTATACATAACAAGTGAATAGCTAGGGTTTTGACTATTTCTGAATAGGGATAAGATGCAAAAGCAACTTTGATTTGTTGGCTTCCATAGACATGGATCTCAATTTACCCTAGCCCAAATGATACATACTAAGTAGGGTTTGATGCATGGTAGTTGAAAAGTATGTATGTGGTGATAGATGAATGATGAGGTTGAATTGAATCCTCTTTTGTTTCTATTGAATAGTACTAACTCCTAATAATTGAATTCATAACAATACTACTCTTCACTCTCATCTCAAACTCAAGAACAATACATGATTCCCCACTCCTCAATTATTATTATATATATCAAAAGAATCCATGAAAAGCTTTGTTTTGACATGTTAAGCCCTCCTTTGGGTTTGTCTTTCCACCTTCTCAATTATTGTCTTTGTGCTGAATTTGGGTCATGTCAAACATGGACAAAGTCTTCTGAAGTTGAACAAAGAACAAAGCTTTGTTTAGTTTTCTAAATGCTCACAACAACATAACAATAAACAAAAATATGTATACCTCATCCAAATCAACCCATTGGAGTAAACTGTTTTCACAAACATGGGACACACACAGTTTTTTTTCTTTATCTTCTTTTGCCTTCAAAATTACACATGATCCAAATCTCGAAGCACCTCATTTATTGGTTTTGTTTTATCATATTAAAGCTATGTTTAAGTGGTACAAGTAATTAGAAATCTGATAATAGTCCTCATTAATTAATACTAATGTCATTTTCTTAAGGTAAACTTTATATTATATTAATATATATTTTTTTACAGTGACGTAACATGTTCGGTATAGAAGCATTACACGACATATAGAAATACCATTTCCTTTGAAATGCATAACTTGAAACGATTACTTATCTTAGATCACACATGTTATATATTTAGATGTGATGCACATGCATATAAAATATTAATTTTTTAATGATAATTTTTTATATCCCAATTTTTTCACCATCTTTGATTTATGTTATTTGGCTTATAAATATAAAATAAAGAAATATAGGATAACTATAATGGGGACTGAACCCAGTATTTAACTTTTTCTTTTTCATGAAAATTTCTTATTTAAAAAAGATAAGAACAGGTGCTACAAATTAAGAAAGAAGAACCATACGCGCTTGTGTGGCGAGTGGGGAAAGGTAGAGATAAGAACGATATAGAAGACACGTGGTGTTATTATCAGGTGAATAGACGTTAACATCACGTGATTTAAGATGAGATGTCCATGTAGTGCCACGTCATAATGCCAGCTGTAGATAGTTACGTTCAGAGATGTGGCCACGTTTATTAACAGTCGATTTCAACTCATGAGACTTTTTTTTTTTTATATATACACCTTTTATACGTCATAAAATAGCAGTAGCTATTATAGTGAAAAGTTACTACGGTTCTTATTGTATAATTATAATATTATAAAATTATTAAAATATAATTTTATAGTTTTAACATAAATTTATAACATTTTTTATATTAATAATTATAAAAATAATTATTTTTTATTGTTGTACAATAAAACTAATTTGCATGTGCATAGTGTTTGTATTTCCACTGGCACTAATTATATTAATGATATATTGATATATTTTATTTCTTGAATGATTTTTTAAATGAAAAACTTTAATTTTATTGTTAACTTTTTTATTTCTTAAGCTAAGAAATGTATTTTTGTTGTTTTTATTTATAATATTTATTTTACTTTAATAAAATAATGCATACAACAATTGAACAACAAAAATTTAGTGAAACTTCATTTAATAAAAAAACATAAGAGTTTAGTATCATTGTTGAATGTTCAGAATATATATATATATATATATATGACAAAGTTATTGGGACAAGTTAACATGTTTATCAATTACGGGACAAAAAGGATTATGGTGTGAAAAGAATAAATTATTTATCTTAAACCCTAAATCAAGTGTTTTTAAGATAAATATTAGGAATAGAAGACCAATCATTTTATACTCATTAACCAATGTTTATAATTTTTTAATAGAAAAATAGTTATAATCAAATAATATAATTAAAAAACATAAATAAATAGTTAATATCATATGAGTTTGCCTTCATATAGATGGAAAGTGTACTTTTAAAAAATATTTTACTAAAATTAATTTCAACGTATGTGGTAACAATATTTGTTTGTGAAAGATGTACTAACATAAAATTATGGATGAATTGAGTTTGATTTACCTTCACTCATCTTGTAAGGGGTCTGTATAACCTTTTATAAAGTTATTTAGTTTGATTCATATCAATTGACTAAATTTTGAAATGATAATTTAAAATATAAAAAATATTTTTCATTTTTAAATATTCAACAGAATATAATACACAAAAATTCAAGACTTCATAATTAAGAATTATAATGTATGATCAATTAAAAAATAAAATATCATATCAACCCACTCTTCAATCTTCCTAATCTGATATTTTACTTTTATTCATCAATTTCAAGAGTTTAAAGTTCCATAATGAAAAAGTTTTAATTTATTTGTATAATTAAGTGATTTTTTTTATTGGTTTGTGAGTCAATTTGCCTCATCATAAATTGAATCTAGGTATTTGGACTGAAGGAGAACTGAATCCAAATTTTTTATCAATTATAAAAAAAATTATTATCTTTGAGTCCAAACCAATGGTGAGTAGTGTTACCTTAGGTTCAGACTGTTTTTGATGATTTTTATAATATTGCATATGAAGTTTCTCCAATGAGATGTGCTGGACTTTTAACAGTATCTGAGAGACACAGTATGCCCTTGACAGTATCTGAGACAACAGGTGTAAGACTGCATTAAAATGAGTGTGAAATAAGTATCAGTGTAAAAGTTTGTCCAATGTGGTTGGATTCATAAAAGTGTGGAAAGTGCAATTGTACACAAAATACATGAAAAGTTTCATCATAAATTATTATGATTGTATGCACATGTGTTTTGAAGATGCATTGGTAGACAAAATTATATTAAAAGATTATCTATAAAAATGTGAAAAGATATAATTATAAAGATAATTGCACTAAATATCTAACTACATTAATGTGATTTAATCCACAATAGTGAAAATGGTGTAGTATAAAAATATAAGTCTAAGAGAGTTTTGCATGAGAACATTGTTACTTGGTCTCTTTTAAAAGGAAGTAATCTCATGACAAAATCAATTTACTTGAATATATTATTGAACATCTAAAAATATATTTAAATACAATAAATTCATGTCCGTATTAGAAAATCAATATTTTTCATCAAATATATAAAATAAATAAATAAATTATTACTTTGTTCTTTTACTGCCTTGTAACCTAATTTTATGTATGACAAAGTGTGTGTTTTCTTTAAAGAAATAAATGTTTTTAGTACTTTAAAAAATTATTGTCAATATTTATATATCTATCTATGGGTTATTTTGGCTTCAAACTATAAAATACTTGTAGAATTATTTTCCTTTAAAAAACACAAAAAAAAAACTCATACATAAAATGAAATCAATTCATATATGTTTGAAAGTTTAAGAACTAAACTTATTAATTTAAAATAAAAAGTAAAAAATATATATATTTCTTTTCATTTTTAAGAAACTCTCTGTCTGTAATAACAAAAAAGTTGAAAGAAGAAAATTGAGTCAAAATATTCATTTATTTTAAGTTTAAACTAACTACGTTTGTAGCATAAGAATAATAGATATTTTACATTAAGAAGAAAAAAGAATACCATAAAAAAAATTTAAGTTAAATTTAAAATTTCAATTAAAATATATTTAATATAATATATTTTTTATTTCATTAAATATTTTACACATCTAAATAAATAATTTTTTCTCACATTTTTATTTATTCAAACAAAAAAGATTATTTCTTATTTTTAATTTACATTAATCTAAAACAACATTTTTTTACTTTGTTTATTTTTCACTTTTTAATCCAAATACAATACTAAGTGTCTCCTTTATTACCAGTGAAAATTGGGACTACAAGAGAAACACAGTCTTCCAGAAAAAAATCAAGTTTAGTGCTCATAGGAGCAAGTAAAAAAATAAGAAAGTTATTATATAATAAATTACAATATCTTTAAGAAGGTTTTTCTCCAAGTTGTGTGATTTTTGAGATGGATTCAAATATACTAATTTATATTGTTAAACTAGGTCATTCTCTAACAACTTAATGCATTTTTTATATTATTATTCATAATGTTATTAGGAGTTTGCTTTTTGAGAATGCAATATTATATATTAGACAAACAGACATTAATATGATTAAGAATAAGGGTGATATAATTGAATAAAATTTAATCCAAAAGATAATAAAAAATATAAAACTGATTAAAATTAGTTTTTTTTTTAACTGCTTTTACTTCAATGTGATGATTTTGCTTTAATTTTTTTTAAATAGAAGCAACGCTTATTATATTTAAATAAATTTTATATGTCTATACTTAATTCATGATCAAACCCACATCAACATATTCATTAAAAGTTATTCTATCTTTTGATTATATATATATATATATATATATATATATATATATATATATATATATATATATATATATATATATATTTTCACCAAAATGGATCACTACTTCAATTCATGTTTGAAAACATAAATTTAATTCATAACGTATTTGATTGTCTTAAAAGTTTGGTTCTGGTTCAAAAATTTGTTGGAAACAAAACTTAAATTCAAAACTTAAATTTGTAGATTTCAATTCAATCATACCTTATCGTCTTTCACATTTATATATTTTTTATTAATTTATTTGATTTGTGTCTAGAATACCATATTTATTAAGAAAATGTTTAATTCAGTTGTTTAAACAAAAACAACTTCTTAACTGATGAAACTTAAAACCTCAAATTTTGAAATAAGCTGTTGATGATGGCAACAGTGACCAATTCAAGTTAATTTGACAGTTACCTTTAATAAACTCTTTATTGAGGAGTTAAGGATGTCATTTGAAGGTGGGGGCATAGTTTAAATGCCGGGGCCACATATATTTGACAAGCAAAACGTGCGCAAATCACACAATTATTTGAGATAAATAAAAAAAATTAGATAATTATTTGAGATAAATAAAAAAAATTAGAAAGTAAGAGGGACCGTCCTTAGTTCATTAGGGACAACCACAATACTTCCTTTCCACAATTAGTATACAACAATTAGTACCATAAAATTTATTTTGTTTATTTCAAACTCTAAACTGATATTAACTATTTAAATGTAATTAATTTGGTTCGATATTTAAGATTTGTAACACTTTTATTAAAAAATATTCTGAGAAAATTAAACATGAATGTGAAATGAAAATAAAATAATTTATCCAACACACTTTTTCAATTGTGATCAACAATGTTGATGGCTTTCTGCCTGTATGAAAAAATATTATTGTCTAATACATAGTCCTGTAATATATCTATGCTACCAATAAATGATTGTAGATAATTGGACTATAGAAAACTTAGAATAATAATTATATAGATGAATGAATTTTGACAAAAAAAATACTTACTATTATGGTTATCATAATCCACATTAATACAAATATTTAAGTATTGTCATAATTTTTGTAAATAAATATGACCACTACTACCATTTTTCACAGCTATCTAATAACAATTTATTCATTACTTCATTATTTTCTTTATTAATGTATTGTAAAATGTACCTCCATGAAAGTGCAATTACTTTGTGCCGTATCAAGAAAGAAAGCAAAAGAAAAAAATAATAAATATAGGAAAGTAAAAAAAAAAAGAATAAGTGAACATTAATATTGGACCAAGTGACACCACCACTTGAAAAAAATATGCTGGGATGACTTCCAACACTATATTAAAAAAACTATATTTACATATAAAATAAATTATTACAAATTAAGAAAAGTAAAATACAAGTGGCTAGTATGAATAATAAGTTTAAGACTTAAGTTTTTATTGTATAGCTAATACTAGAATTATAAGCTTGTACAACCAATACTAAAATTAAAAGTTTGAAATCTGAGTTGTATAATATTATTTCAATTAAATGTGAAGTAAATATTTAGGATTTATATTCTTAAACAATATTCGTATTTTTTTATTTTAAAAATAATTACTTGTTCTAAGAAATTCTGATGATATATCGTTAACAAATTATAATTAAATTCTATATTTTATATGATACAATAACACATAATAAAAAAAATTAATATATCACTATTCTTAACATTGGTGATTGTTTTAAATATTTAATTTAATAGATGTATGATAGATTTTTTTATAACAATATTTGGTAGATTTAAAGAATATATGAGAGCTAAGAAAGTGAGAGAAGACGTGGTGGAGAAGAAAAGAGGAATGTGCATAAATATTATAGACCCTAAATTATTGGTATTTGAAACCATCTATTAGGATATTCCTTCTCTGCGTGGAATCAACTCAATATTTTTCTTTCAAATTTAATATTCACATTCTATTCCATTGTTAAAGTAAATGCATTCTTTATTTACAATGATATCATAGTGGATGATTTAAATAATATTCATGCCCCTGATTATTTTTTTTCTTTTCCAAAAGATGGTATCATTGGAGAAATTATGAAAGATTCAACTTACTAATTTTATATACTTGTGTTAAATGTCTAAATTAATCAGTTGGAAATGTTATAATTTAACAAGTGTTACTTCATAACTATGTCATATATTTTTTTGAAAAATAATTATTCATAACGAGTATAGTTGACTTAAGTGTAATTGCCTTTTATTAAAAAAATACTTTGAAATATTTACAAGAAAAATATGTTCATAGATATATTTCTAGAAACAATTCTTCATGATTTTTTTAATTTTTTAAAATTTAACACTTTGAAGATATTGTTCGATAATAACTGATATTTTGCTAATAATAGTGAAAAATTTATTTTACAATTTAGATAATAAGTGGTATGGTGTTCACATTGTATATGAATTTGGTAAAATATTAATGATTTGTTTACTTTCAGGTTTTTCTTTTTGCTTGAAGAAATAAACTATATGTTTTCCAAACTATGAGTTTAACCAAATCAATAAGTAACAATGATTGGACCTGTTATTTATAGAAAATCACGTGTCTAACCATTCCTAAAGTTTTACATAAATGTTCTTTATTTTATTCTACCTTTTGAGGAAATAAGCCAAATAATGTTTTGACATTTTTTTATACTTAAGCCTTTTATAATGATGTAATAATAGTAATATCTAATGCTTTGACAATTAATTATATAATTGGTATTAATTATAAATATGTCAGCACTTCTATTATAATTCAAATAATCAGACTCATTAGCCAGGTTAATAATTGTTTGGCCAAGTTCTGTAGATGAAAATTAACTAAATTTCTTTAATTATATATATTTTTATTTAATTTATTTCTTATAAAACTTTAGAATAACTTATTATTTAAATCTTTTAATATAATTATATAATAACTGATCATTCAATATTTATCTCAACTTTTTATTTTACATTATAACATATCATTTATCTCAACTTTTTATTTTACATTATAACATATCATTAATATTATTAATGATTAATTGACTATTCTAAATCTCTATGTAATATTACTCTAAATCTTTAGAGTAACAGTTAATTATTTATCTTAGAAATTTATTATACATAACAATAAACACATGTCTTTATTTCCAAAGAACATATGTGTTGTATTTAATCTAAATATATTTGAATTTGTCATACTATTTTTATTATATTTTTTTTATATAATTATATGAATATCTAATTAATACATATTATAAATAATCTCAACATAATAGTTTTATTTCTGACTCAATCACATTTTTACACTGTTCACATTTAATTCAACACTTCAATATATCTTAGATAACTTTTAAAACATATTAAAACATTTCACACTTGCATAACATGTACTCTTGCACAATAAGTCTGTGACTCGTCCAACAACCAAGTCTTTTGACCAATTTTGCCTAGTGAGCAAATGACTTGTTCAACAAGTTTGCATAATTTTTCATAATCTATAAAATTCTTAAACTGGTCAAAGTGACTCAAGAAGAATTTTTATATGTTTTCCTACTTATTTACAAATTATCATTTTAAACTCGAGTCACTTAGTCTGGTTTAAAATTTTAGCACAACTCAAGTACTCGTACACACAAATTTAATAGTTAAAACCAACAAAAATTCATATTAAATAGTTAAAGTTTATAATAAAATCATACAAAAATTAATAATATTACAATTTCTTTAATCTAACTAATTCATTTTTAATAGACGCTGTTAATACACTAAACATACTACATTCAAGTTAAACATCCAATTATAACTATATCACATAATAGTTAAAAACATATATATTTCACTCAAAGGTTCAATTGTTGCAATAAATTATGGCAAAGTGATCAAGTAAATTTCACAATAAAATCTTTATAACTTATAAATCAAATATTATAGAGACTAAAGTCTAACTTTCCTTATCTGTTTAGCCTACTAAACACCAAATCAACTCTAATACCTTAGAGTTTTTCAAAAGAAAACTTAATTTATATATAAAAAGCTTTTATCAATTATCTAAACATGACCTTATGAACTTGAATTAATAAAGATCCATTTTAGGTAAAAAAATTTCACATGCAATCAATCTCTCTCCCTAATTTTTTGAGAAACTAAAAATTGATTAAAGAGTAAAAAATCTTATTTTACTAAAAGTTTTAATCAGAGAGACTTATTTCAATCACAGTTAAAAACTCAGTGATATCCTCCAGATTATAAAATTGATAAACTTATGAATTAGAATCAAATAAAAAGAAAAATATTTTATAAAAAGATTGTTATTTTAAAATAAAACCTACATAAATATTTGTTTTTATTTAATTTTTTTCACTTTAATAACAAACTATTCATGTGTCATTTTAATCACAATGTTTATATTTCAAAATTATTCTCTAGGCCATTATATAAAAAATATCAAAGTTAAAATATTATAATGTTCATATTCAAATCAATATAGTAATGATCTTAGCTTTTAAAATTTATTTGTAATACACTATTGTCTTATTAACAAATTTAACAGACTAATAAAATGTTAAAATTAAAATTCTGGTAATAAAACAAAAACATTAAGTGGTAGAATTAACAAAATAATAATAGTTGAATTGTAAATGTACAATTATGCACTTAAATTTTTAATACGCATGTGTTATTAGTCTTAGCTTGAATAGTTTTTCATTAATATCGTAGAAACAAATAAATAATCAGTTTTTCTCATAAAACAAACACAAACTATTCTTTATAATATTTTAATTTATCTACAAAGTTATTTTTTTTATCTTATATAATTTTTTTTTCTGAAATGTTAAGAAACTTTGAGAATAACTATTCAAATACAGCAAGTATTTCATTTAAATATAGGGGTTTCACTATCAACAAAATAATACTTTATTAATTCACTGTCACTTGAAAAAAATCATTTATATTTCTTTATGGAGGTTATATTAAATAACACAGTATTTTATTAGAAGATATGACAAGATATTATTAAAATACAGAACAGATATTCAAAGCTGTGACACAGTTAATTACAGTTAATTAATCTTAATTAACATCATTCAAAATTTATTTTGGAGTAAATAGGAAAGAGAAGGTTCAAAGAAAATAATAAAGAAAAGTAAAGAAAACCAGAAAGACATCACACATTTCACACACACATAGAAGAAGACAAAATTTTAGGAACACAGGTAGAGAGAGAAAATGCCCACACGCAAAGAAGAGAAAACACCAATTTTGTGTCTTTTAAAATTGTTTTTCTGCTATGCATTTCTCATTATGATTTTCATTCATTCATTCATTTAGTTTTTCTTTTTCTTTTTCATTTTATTTTTTTGTGTGGATGCAGTGGTTTTCTTCTCCTCTCCGCTTCCTTCCATTACAATCTCATTTTCACTTTCTTTTCATCTCTGAGACCCAAAAGCTGCTTCTGTTTCTTCTCCATTCCCCAAAACCATTCACCCTCATAGATTTCTAAAAAAGCTGCCTTTTTCCTCCTTTCCCCTTATTTTCTGATTTAATTCAATTCAACCCCTCTTTTTGTTTTTCACCCCTTTTGGATTTAGGTGTCATTGTGTTTGTTAAGGGAGTTTTATGTGTGCCATTGATGTAAATTTTTGAGATTGTATATTGTATTTCTTGTGGGGTGTGTGTATTTAGGAGCTTGTGTTTGATGTAAAGTTTTTGGCCTTTTGGGGGGTCTTGTTGTGTTTTTTTTGCGTGTTTGTGTGTGTGGAAGCGCGAAGAGCTTCTGTTAGTACAAACAGAAGCTCTTTGTTGGTGATTTTTTGGAATTTTCTGCTGGTGATCTCGTTGGAAACCCGAGCTTTTTGAGGCTCGGGATCTGAATTGTGAAGATGGATTCAAACTCAACAAAGGAGAAGCTGCAGACGAGTGCGGCTGTTGCAGGTGGAGCTGACCTTAAGTCTTGTTATATGCAGAAGTTCAGGCTCTACGAGACTCGTTCGGTAAATATGTCTGATGTTTTTTCTTCACTCATCAATGATTTGTGCATTACATATACAGTGTTTTTTTGACCGTGATCTCTAGATATGAATTTATTTATTTATTTATTTTTATTGATTTAAGATTTAAGATGTTGTTTTGTTTGGGTTGGATTTGATTTGGATTTCTTTCTTTCTTTCTGTCGAATTCATGTTTATGTGCGCTAATTCACTGATGAATCATAATGTTCTATCATTGGGAAAGGAACCTAAGTCACGTGGAAAGTTTGGTGTTCTATACGAGGAGCTTTCCAACTGGGATTTGGATGCATGTTCCTGAGATAGTGGTTTTATGAGCTGTTGTCTGGTCTGGATTCTCGTGGATTTCATTTCACCATGATACATTATGAGTTGTGCCTGACTTTAATCATTCAAAGCAGCTATTTATAATTTTCATTGTTTTTCATCACCATGCATGTGAGGGTAAATAAATGTCAGTGTTAAATGATTTGCAGTAGACTTCTATAATTCAGATTGTATCTATTGTCTGACTATGTTTCTTTTTGTTCATTTTTCCCCAAATATTTTTTTGTTTACTTCTGCGTAATGGATTATTTAATGTCTAGGCTTTGTTGTCCACTTCCAGCTTATTGACTAAATTCACTGGATCTTACTGCAAAATCTTCTTGTGATATCTACTTGAGTGTTTAACAAGCATTCATTGGGAAACTAGTATTTTTTTTTTTTTTTTTTTTTTTTTTTTTATTTTTTTTTTTTTTATTTTTCTTTCATCAATTTCTTGCATCTGGTCAGATCTGGTTTCAGTGTCTTTTCGGCTTGGTTTCAGTTTTGTAATTTTGGAATTCTAAATTGCTTAAGTTTGTTATCAGAAGGTGGCCACTTCATTTCTGTTCTTCTCTTACTACCCTGTATCTAGAAAAAGCTGAGTGACCATGTGAAATATATACAGAAATTTTGATGTAAAGGGACAAAGGTGAAAAAAGGAACCTTAATTATTGAACAAAACTGTTACATTCTTATACAGGAAAATGAGACCGACCTTGAAGGAAAAAAAGTGATAAAGTTATCCATGTTAATCTTCTCATAAATGTGTCACCTTCATTTATCTCTTACTTTCACATAGTTTATGTTTTCCATCTCAAGCCATTGCTTGTCCATTTTTGTCCTGTTTTTCCATCTCAAGCCATTGCTTCAATTTTGAGTAGCCTTCTAAATATATCCAGAAATTTTGATGAAAATGGGGCAAAGGAAAAAAAAAAAAAAGGTAACTAAAATGATTTAATTAAAGTGTTACATTCTTATTCAGGAAAGGAGATCTAAAAGGGAAAAAATGAGACATCTATTCCTTAAATTTCACTTTCTTGTTTCTTATAGATCTGTCACCTTCATTTGCCTCCACTCACATATTTTTGTTTTTTCTGTCTAAAGCCACTGCTGGTATGTTATGGGAAACTAGACCTAAATGAGAAAAGTTGATAGAGTTAGAATCTGAATTTTGATTGCCGATAATCACATGATCTTCTCACTCATGTCACCTTCATTTGTGTTGTGCATTCACATCATTGTGTTTTCTGTCTTTTGTTGAATGTTTAGGGTAGGATCATTCTCTCATACTATCAACCATCCTTTTTGTTTGAAATGGTAATATAATGATGTTGATTGTTGTTCTCTGGATAAAATGTTGTTTTCGTTTTCTACTTTGAGTTTATTATATTATAACTATGAGAGAATTACACCTGTTGAAGTTGTTAGGGTTTACAGTAAGCATCGTGTCTGGTTCAATCAATAAATTGCTCATTTCATATACATTCCATGCTATGTATGCAATTGTTTATAACCTTGCATGCTCAATGTGACATTGGTGCAATATTGGAGACTGCACAGTGCTTAATATTATTTTTTAAATTTATTATGCGCATAATATAACTACAAAGCACTATTATTGTGGTCTGACAATTTTTCTACACTCAGAAATTTTACATGATCGGAAGAGACAAAAGCAGAACTTTTTGGAGGATCTTAAAGATTGACAGATTGGAGCCATCTGAATTGAGTATTGTTGAAGATCCAACAATATACTCAGAATTTGAGTGTTGTGACCTTCTGCGGCGGATACATGAAGGAAACAAGTCTACAGGAGGGCTTAAATTTGTAACAACTTGCTATGGAATCATTGGTATTTTTCTATTTCTGTATGAGATCTAAATCATAGTCTTATTCCCTGCATTTTTCATCAGAATAAATGTAGTTCCTTTTTTTTTTGTTTGATCTAGGATTTATCAAATTTCTTGAGCCATATTACATGCTGCTTATAACCAAGCGAAGGAAGATCGGCAAAATCTGTGGTCATAATATATATGCTATCACAAAGAGCGAAATGGTTACAATTCCACATTCCACCGTGCGATCCAAAATGGCTTATTCTAAGGATGAGAACAGGTCTTTAGTCAATTTTGCATGTAATTGTAATGTGTCTATAGCAAATTTAAAGAGAAATGTAGAGAGTAGCGTTGAGAAGTATACTTTGTCCATTGTACTTAGATGTTATGAATTACAATTTTTTATTTTGAGTTCATTACACTGTGCTGTTAAAACATTCTGTTAGAGCATAGTTGTGTTGAAATTATACATTTTGGAGTGTTTATTTGTACTGTATATGTTGATTGTCTCTCTTCAGTCTGTATCCACAATGTGGGCTTCTTCAGAGCAACCTTCTCATCTTTCTGTGGTACACTTTAATCGTCTCTTAGTTGTGAAATAGAATCAATAATGCTTCTTCAAGATTTTGTAGTCATGTAATATGTACATTGTATAGTGTATACTTTGTAGTTGTTTTATTGTTCTACATTTATTGTCAGTTCATTTCCTGCAAATGTACAGGCGCAATCTTCATTGCTGTTATGATGTAAATGTAACTTTTTGATTGAGAGAAGGTATTGCCAGGGTTTCAAGTTCAACTGGGAGATCACTTTATTTTTAATTTTTTGATACGTTTGGTTAGAGTTATTGGTTTCATAAGTTGATTTTAGTCAATTTGTTTCACTTTTATTTATTTATATAAAAACCATCTTATTAATGGGCTTTGCTATTTCTTCTGTGGTGATTTAGATACAAGAAGCTTCTATGCAGTGTGGATCTTGCGAAGGACTTCTTTTTCAGCTACTCCTACAATGTTATGTTTAGTCTCCAACGCAACTTATCTGATCATAATACTACAGGGCAATCACTCTATGAAACCCTTTTTGTTTGGAATGAGTTCTTGACTCGTGGAATCAGGAATAATCTGCAGAATACTTTGTGGACTGTAGCCTTAGTATATGGCTTTTTTAAACAGGTACATTTGGAGTTTTCTTATTAGCTAAGTAATAGATATTTTTTGAAGCTAACTATTTAGTTAATAGTAATGCTAGTGATTCGTGAATTTCTTTAGTTGTTGCTTAACCTTGATATATGATTCGAGTATCTGACACCTATTTTTGTGTTGAGTGAATCTAATCTTATTTGTTTGCATTTCCTTTAATAGAGTTAATGCTGCAGTTATTAAACCATAAATTATTAGTTTTTTAGTTGTAGTACATTGGGAAATTCATTCCTCAAGTCCAGGTTTGATTAAATTTACCATAGGAAGTTTTTCTAACGTCTTATTGCTGGCTAACTTTGATGGTTACTTATTACTGGCTTCTAGATTCACTTTAGTAGTGCCAGAAAAATACTAGTATTTCGTGTTCCCCAAAAAATATCTTGTTGACAAGTGTTATGGTATGTAGGTCAAACTTTCTATATCCGACAAAGAGTTCAACTTGACTATCATTGGTAGGCGCTCACGGCATTATGCTGGGACCAGGTTTATATATTTTTAGGCTTTTCTCAAGTTTGTTAATATTAAAATTGCATTCTATTTCATATTTATGCACTTGTGCAGATATTTGAAACGAGGAGTAAATGAAAAGGGTAGAGTAGCTAATGATGTTGAGACAGAGCAGATAGTCTTTACAGAAGCTCGTGATGGACACCCTATGCAAATCAGTTCTGTGGTGCAGATCAGGGGTTCAATCCCTCTGTTCTGGTCTCAGGAAGCCTCTAGATTGAATATAAAACCGGACATTATATGTATGATATGGAAGCAACTTTCCTTTGTTACTCATTTTGTTTTGAAATTTGTGCTGTTTACTCATTTTCCTTACTTTTCTTTAGTATCAAGAAAGGACTCTAATTTTGAGGCCACAAGACTTCATTTTGATAATCTTGTCAAAAGATATGGAAATCCAATTATTATTCTGAATTTGATAAAGGTAGGCATTTCCATATACGTAACTGAACCGTCAAGCAAGTTTGTTTTCTTTTCATGTGTCTAAACTAGATTTTCTAGCTTATATACTCTTTTGTGTTCTTTGTTTAAGACACGTGAGAAGAAGCCTAGAGAAACAATTCTGCGAACCGAGTTTGCAAATGCTGTTAGGTCTATTAATAAAGATTTGAGAGCGGAAGATCGGTTGAGATTCCTTCACTGGGATCTGCATCGGCATTCAAGATGGTAACTTGCTCTTTCCTTATTCTGTCTATCCAGTACAGGTTTATTCTTGGGTGTTTTTTTATTAAATCAATCATCTTTAGCAGCAAAGCTACTAATGTGTTGGGACAGCTGGGAAAAGTGGCTGCATATGCGCTGAAGCTGACTGGCATCTTCTACACTCCAGTGACACCAAATATGAAGCTAGATGGATTATCCCAGTATTCCTACTCTGAGTAAGTTCCATAATACATTTTGGTCCTGTTTACTTTTGCACTAATTAGGCAAGTTGAAATTTTATTTGATTAATCTACAATTTTTTTGCCTCGATGTTATTGTTAGTCATTTTATTTGTTGTGGAGTAACTCCCTCAAAAAGCTTGAGCTCTTAGGCGAAGATTATTGTATGTTTTTTAAATAATATCTTAAATAAAATGTCCCTTGGAGCATTTTGGGCTTGAAGCACAGACAATGCACACGTTGATCCTACATTGTGCTGAAACCTTTTAGTCCTGAAAGCTTTGATACTGTGTTGTGGACCAAGTCTTCCAAAAGCATAAGCTGTTGGGTAAAAACTCATGAAGGGTTGTTTTTGTTAATATCCTTTATTGATGATCTTTTTTGTACTATAATGCAGGAATAACAATGTCATTGATCACTGCATCACAGAAGAAGCCGGCATAAATAAGAGCAATGTTGATAAAGAAACAGAAATTAGCAATTGTTATTATAGGGATGATGAGAACAAAGATTACAGTTTCAAGCCCCAGATGCTTCAATCCGGGGTCTTGAGAACTAACTGCATAGACTGTTTAGATCGTACCAATGTTGCTCAATATGCTTATGGACTAGCTGCACTTGGATATCAACTTCAAGTTTTAGGATTTATTGAATCCCCACATATTGATCTTGATAACCCTTTGGCTGAGGAATTAATGGAAGTCTATGAGTCCATGGGTGACACATTAGCCTTTCAATATGGGGGTTCTGCAGCACACAACAAGGTAATCTTTCTAGTTTAGGAGTTTGGACTTAATACGGTATCCGAAATTCTGTGCATAATTATTTTATCTAGGACATGTTGTATTTGATCCACAACTTTCTGCAATTCTGTGCATAATTATTTTATCTAGGACATGTTGTATTTGATCCACAACTTTCTGCAATAGGGTTTAATTTGTTGGTTTGGTTAATTGTATGGATGGAGTTATTACTATTGCAAAAGTCTTCTTTAAATAGGCTCCCTCCCTATACTTTTGAAACTCATGACTGAGATCAAGAGTATTTTATAAACTTGGCAAAACTCTATTCTAAATACTGAATTACAGTTGTTTAAAGGACCTAAAAATTTTATTTAAAAGTTCTGAAATAGCTCAATTATCCAGTGATATTTAACCTTAATGATTAATTTTCAATAGAGAGGCGATCATAATTTTCCCAAAGTTTTGAAAGGGAGATCTAAATTTCCCTCCTGTTATCTTTTCCTTGTATGGAAATTTTTTTGATTAGTGATTTGTGCTCAATCCTTTATTTTGCAATTGGTATGCTATTTAGATATTTTCTGAGAGAAGAGGTCAATGGAAGGCAGCAACACAGTCCCAGGAGTTTATTCGAACTCTACAGCGTTATTACAACAACACATATCTAGATGGTGATAAGCAAAAAGCAATTAACTTGTAAGTGAAATTGGCCTGTTTGTGATTGGATTTTGCATAATTGTTTCCATGTGTAATATGATTATAGCAAACACAATTAATGTTTATAAGTGGATTGTATTAGAATGATATAGCTACTGTTGTTTTTGATGTTGTTTGGGTCAGATTCTTGGGGCATTTTCAGCCACAACAGGGAAAACCAGCACTGTGGGAGCTAGATTCAGATCAGTATTACACTGTCAAGAGACATGGCCTTTATTTAACAGATGGCAGCATTAGGTAACAGTGGATTATTGAGTTGCACTACTTTTTGTCCTTTTCATTTAATGAAGCATTGATTTTTCTTTTAATTTTCAAGAATTTAATTCGTGTAAATGATCTTGTGATATTTTTTCAAATTTCAGTTAAATTTTTCTATTTAGATCTGTCTTTAACTGAGTGTAATTCTCAAGCTGAAAATATTGGTCAAGCACATAGATAGATATTGATGATTTGAGTAAGAGAATGCCTTTTTTCTAAATCAGTGTAAGTAGTTTGAGGTAGTGTTGATACTTGGTACTGAAAGGCTTTTTTTATTTTTTACCTCACTCTCTACTTAAGAGTACTGTATAGTGTTAGTAGTTGCTTCTTTTCCTCATAGGTTCAGCTTGGAAAACCGAATTGCTACTAAAATTGCTCAATACTTGTTTAGATGGTCTTGTTCATGAAGTTGAGTTGGTGTTTGCTTTGACTTACGATCTATGTAATGGCAATATTATATAGGCAAAGTGTAATCTCATATTTACTCTTGTCTTTTGAGGATGAAAGCAAATGAGTATAAGTTATTTGTTCCTTGTGGATTTTATTAAATGATATTGTCTTTAATTAAGTGTTTCATTGCCAGAAGATTGACAAGGCTTTGCCTTTATTTTGGCAGGTCAAGTATTACGAGATCTCTATCAGATGGTAACATTCTTACTGAAAGTGACCCTACAATTAGGAACTTGAATGATACAAATTGTCAGAATTCATCTGAAAAACCTGATAAGCGTTTCCTTTCGGGGTCTACCCCGGATATCTTTACTTGTGGAAGCGATGCTTGTCATTGCAGGTATGCTAAGTTGGCACGTTGCTTACTAAATTAAGGCTTGTGATGTAACTTATCTGAAATGACAGCTGAAAATTTGACAATAACACATCCTGAGAGTTAGACAGCTAGGTTTCTTATTTGAATTGCATTCACTCTACTCAATTATATGATAAACTATGTGGGTCGTGAGTAGGAGGAACCATGCAGTCAATTGGTACATGCTTTGTAGGGCACCACGGCCTGTAAAGGAGGGTGGATTAGGCCCACACAATCTCTTGTTTAAAAGTATTTCCTTTAGTATTTCATGCAAACCTCACCACTGTCTGGATTTTTTTATTATATTTTAAGTGTGGGACGGGAAATGAAAGATTATTGTGCAGATTCATTATTACTTTACAATCTATAGACACAATTTTATTTTTATTTGTTTTATAGAATATCTTATTTTTAGATCTTCTCTTAGGTGTGGTTTTCAAGTTTCGTTATGTATAATGATTTGTCCCTTATTAGAGAAATATTATGCTATAAATAGGAATTAGTGCTTTGTATATTGTATCACATTAGTATAAATGAGAAAGTATTCCAGTGTCGTCTAAATCCCTATAATTTCGAGCGTTTTAAATATTTTAAAGTTTCCCAATTTGGAAGGACTAGGATTTCATCACGGGGAATGAAACTTGTTTAACTTGGGTTAGCATCTTTCTTTGCTAGGTGGTAGATTTTTTCTACTCAGTTTGTTAAAAGCAATTTTTAAAGAAGTGTAAATTAATAAGCTGCTGCCATATTTTTTTTGTAAATACTATTACTAGGTGCTTCTTTGAGAATTGTTAACCCCTAATAACTGATTATTTTCATTGTTTTGTTTGTTACATTCACCTTAGTAACCTATTCCTTTTGTGTTATATGACCCATTGTTTGACCTGATATGATTACTATCAATCAATCCTAATCTTTGACATTTTTTTTTTCAAATCATACAGGCAGATATATGGAGGAATGCTCAAGGATCAAAATTGTGAGAGTGGTCATATTTGTTTCGGCGAACATGGAGATGCATGTGACTGCTCCAATTTCCTTGATGTGGACTGGATTTCCTCTTCTGCAAATTCTTGTGAAGAGGAATTACTTGAGAGGTAATTCTAAAACATTGATTAGTAATCATATACCCATGCCATTTTTACTTCGACACATTGATTTTAAACTATGGTCTTTCTTCACCATTGTGTTATCCTTTCCTTGAATCTTTGACCAAAGGTAGAGAGAAGCACATGTTAAAAGGGAGGAGTGAGTGAGAAGAGTGCTTTTATCACAGAATTGTATATTTCATTTAATTTGTGAGGTTCATCTATGAATTAAAAATTTGATGAGAGAGTGATGGAATTGTGCCATCCTTTTCTTTATGCAATGCCCAGATATTGTGCAATTATGATTTATGGGCAGCAAGATTTTGACTTTGGGGAGATAATTAAGAGGGAGGGAAAGCATTTTAACCAGCTTAGCAAATGTTGAAGTGTCTAGCTGGTGGTATATCTGGAAACCTTCACTCACCTCTTTCATTTAGCATGTTAGTGAGAGGATTTTACCTTGTGATTTTTTAGATTGAATTAAAATGTTAGTCTTGTGTTTTGTACCGAACTGAATCCTCAAGTAAAATTAGGAGAGCTTGGATTTCATTTTTAGTTGTTTTCTCTTAGAGTGAGCAATACTTGCACCATGTGCAAAGTCCTTAATGGAGTCTCAGACTCAGTGCTCACCTAGTGGCATATGACCTTGTTGTTGTTGTTGAAAGTCAATGGGGAAGTAACATGTTTTTATCTTTTTCTTTTCAGTACTTTTTGCTTAAGGTTTCTAGATTATGGTATATTCGAATAAAACAGTCTAGAAATTTAAGTAATATCAATATTTTGGAGTAAAAAGCTAGTTCTTGAGTTAGGGATTAATCTGCTGCAATTTTCAATCTTTTGTTGTTGACTAATGCCAAAATTGTTGATGTTACAGGTCTACCAGCATCTCCTCGGAGAATATCGCAAATGAACTGATAACTACTGAGACATCTGCTAGTGAATCTGGATCCAGCCTTAAGGTCAGTATATGTTAGTTTGCAGAACCATTACAGAATAACATTGCTTCCTCTGAGGACATAATATGATTGACCAACAATTTTCTAAGAAGAAAAAAAGGAAGATAACTTAAGCCTTAAGCAACAATAGGGCCATTTTGTAATTCTCTCAAGACCTATGAATTATTGTCAACTACACAGTTACTTGTGAATTTGTGGTTAGAACTTAGAACATCAACTTGACACTGCAAATACATTAGCATGATATTTATAAGTATTGGGAGCCTAGTTTCAGCAACTGTGAACCTCAGTCTTCGTCCACAAATCTCTCCCATCTTCAGCATTAAAATTTTTCTGAATCAAATTGCTAGTTAATCTACATTCATTTTCCTAAACTCAATTTTGATAAATGTCCTATGTTGGTGTAAAACCAATTTATCCTATCATCCAACCACACATTGTCATGCAAAATTCTGGCAACAACACATGTCAATGTTGGTGTTAAAGACATTTTTCAATGATATTTAGTACATTCTTCTCCTGTATGGACCATGTGGTAGCTAAAATTTGCATTCAATGTATTTCAGGCAAGGCAGAGTGGAGAGGAACTGAACAAAGATAGGAAGTACAGTGAAAGGTTTGAACTTTGGGTGAATGAAGGGGTGATGCATTTTGTTTGAGAGAATATAGTGGTGTTGACTTTTATCATCCCATCCGAAGGATGTGGGGGGCTCTGACATGGTGTAGATAAATAAAATGGTAAGGTTATGATCCAAAAGCAAACAAATAGCAGTGGCAGCAGCTGAGAAGCTGAGTTTTGTTCAAGGGCAACAACATTTGAGTTACTCATTATAGTTTTCCTTCAATAGCATCCATTTGGGAGGTAATGGTAGATGTCAATAGGTAATTCATTTTTCTTCCTCCCCAAACTTTACAACAACAACATCATTATTATCATCATCAACCCTGTACATAATTTAAAGCAAAAAACCAAAAAAAATGCATAGCTGCTTCTCAGGTTATAACTCTCCAATAAATCAGATGCAGACAACATTTTTGGTTCCTTGGGATGTTTGAGTTGCTATTTCCTTTGGCTTTTAAATAGCTTTTCTGGATTTTTTTAAAGTAAAATTTAAGGTGCTATTTTTAAATATCACAAAAAAGTATTTTGCTAAAAAAATTTCTTTCACGCGTCCATTCTTTCAAATGATGGAAAGAGGCACTGAGGAGAAAAGTGCAGAAAGGTCTGCATCAACATTGTTTGTATCTGATCAAAAAGTGTGGAAAAGTGCCTATAATGAGAAAATTTTGAGGAATTATCATATTTGATTATATTTTTAACATCGACTATATGATAAATATTATTTAAAAAGTTATAACAGATTATATATATATTTTTTCACTCCTCACTTTTGGTTATCTAATCAAATAAAGACGAAAAAGTTGAAAATATTGTGCTAGAATTGTTTTTTTTTTTTTCACTTGGTGCAATAAAACAAATGCCAACTTTTATTTCTCTTTCTTGCTGCCTCTAAGCCACAGGGCTTCTTTGTTTTATTATTAGAAAAATATTTTCTCAATTTCAATTAGAAACATAATGTAATATAATTTTATGAAATATTAAATATATCTTAAATCTACGAAATCATCACTCTTTTTGTTTAGTTTTCTTAAAAAAAAATGTTATTTTTAGATGTGATATTTTCGTAGTAATTTTATCCTTACCCTTACCAAATTAAAATAAATAAGGTAACAAAAATATTTTGAATTCAAATAATTAGATTACTTGTATGTATAACTTGATTTAATAATATATTTATGATTATATTTAAGGTATTGTAATTCTTGAAATTGCAATTCTTAATATATTATTACATGTTATTTTTTTTATTATTTTCAATAATTGTTTTTCTCCAAAAATATTTACAACTTAACTAGACTTACACGATTTAATCTTAATATATTACTTTTGATATTATAATTATAATTTTGAACGAAAAATGTTATATTTTGTATTAATATAAAAAGTATGTTCACAATGTAATAAATATATTATCAATCCTTTATTTTACCAATAAAATGATAAAATACATATAATTATTATGTAATGTAAAATAAGAATTATATTTAGTTGTCTTTAAATTATATTTTGTTAAAAAAATAATATACAAATTAGTGGTTCTGATATATTAAAAAAATATTGATGACTTGGATTATAGTGTAATTATCTTTATTTAAAGTACCTCCTATTACTTTAACTATATTAAATAATATTGTTCATATTTATTTGTGGCTAATTATGATTAATGGTAATGGCTAGATGAAATACTAAGAAAGTACGAAGGATTAAATGAAAGAAATTATAGCTGATAAACTAATTTTCGAAACTTTAAAACGTTTAAAATTAAATATAAGAAAAGGAACGAAATGTATAGTGGAAAAGATTTTCGATATATTTTAATTTAAAATAATTTAAGCAGCAAAATTTAATATGATTTTTGTTTATCTTTTCTTTTATCAATTCAAACATAATTCAGGGAGGACTTTTATTGTTATACTCCCATGTTGCAAGCAATTTATTATGAGATATGAAGATAAATGATGAATTTGATTCAATTTGAGTAACGTTGCTTTGAACATTTTTTTTTAATTTAAATCATTCAGTCTTCTTCTAAACTTAAATAATTTTTCATTTTCTAAAAGTTAAATAAACTCAAATTGAAGTATAAAACTTTATTATTATTTTTTTCTCTTTTTCTAATACTCTTGCCACATTGTCTCTTATATTAACTACTTTTTCTCGCCTTACCCTTTATTACTTTATAATTAAAGATAAATTCATTCTATCTCTTATGCATATTCGAAAAAAAATATAAGTATCACACATCAATTAAATAAGTGCAAATAATAAATCATAAGTCTAGACAATTGTTACGATAATTTTGAAAAAAACAATAAAAACTTATTAACTAATATAATTTCATCAACTAGATTAATCAACTTTCTTAATAAGTATAAATTAATTAAAAATGTCTTATCATCAAAGAGAGGAAAGAGTATCAATTATATTAAAATTGGATGGATATATTGTATATTTGTTAAAATAAAGAAATTTGCAATTGGGTCAAATGGTTAAAGTTGATTACTTAATTCTATGTAGAGAAATGAAGTTGAACATAGATCAATTTAGCACAATATAATTCGCATAAATAAGGTTTAGTGCTTGAATAATCATGTTGTTTCTTGAATAAAATTTATCTATTTAAAACTTAAGAGATTTATTCGTTGAGCATTACTAGTTGAAATAACATACTTTTAAATGTTTCTAAATGCAAAATAGTTTATTTTTAATTAAATTGTTATATTATCAATCTATTATAATTGAATAATATTACTATAATTGAATATTATTGTGATAATTGGTGAATTGAAATTTGTTGAAATTTATTTTAAGTTGAAATATATGATTTTGAATAATAAATTTGATCTGAGTGTATGAATTATTATGTGATCAAATATATAAATAAGATGCAGAAATTTAACTATAAAATGTAAATTATGTAGTATGTAGAATATAATGAGTCGAGTTGAAATATATATAGATAAGAATATATGATAATTATTTACGATATAAAATTTGATGTATTTTAAAGATAATTATTTTCACTGAGAAGATACGAGATATTTATACTTATGTATTTTAAAGTCATTGTGATGAGAAAATAATCCTGCTCCAATTCATTGTAAAACTTAACCCTGCTTTCTTCCTCGCTGACTTGTGATCTAGGACCAATGCTAAATTGCATCATTATTTCTTCGTCCTTAAATTTAATAGCATGCTAGTCCTGTCATTTACTCATAAATTTTGCCCTTAAGTTTAATTGCATTTTATCTTAAGGGTGGAAAACATAGAAAGGTGTACTATAAAAGTCCGTTGAAAAAGATATAAACTTTTAAGAAATAAATAATACTAGTTAAATTGAGACAACAAATAACCTAACTACATCTTATAAGCAAACACACTCGATCTCCGATGTGCTTAGATTACAAAAGCCAATAGGATTCACATACTTGGAGGCTGAACAAATTTGTTTAGTAGTATCAGTACTGTGAAGTTATGACATTTTACATTTAATCTTGCAATCTTTATCTAGGTAGTGACCATTTATTTGCAGTATTGGTTTACGGGATATGATGATTCAGTATCCCATTCTCTTATCCACACGCTTCTATATTAATAGTAGCTATTACATTAAGCATGCAGGAAATACAACGTAGAGGAAGACGAAATGCAAAGGCAAATATCGTAAAAAAGGCAATAACCAGAAAGGGTTTTACTAAATTAAGAAAAAATGCATTTTCTTTGCTAATTTGGATTTCGATGAGATGCTCCATATAGGATGTCAAGTCGCAGGTTCACAATCACGAACCATTCGAAGTACTCAGTGTATACTGAATAAATTAAGTTGCAAAAATATCATATTACCAAACATTCATGAACCATGTTTTCATAAAAAAAAAAAATTAAAATCTTACCAAATATACCATGTTAATGATAATATTTTTTGCCACTCATAACAAACTAAAAAACAAGTTCCTTTGCTACAAAAAAAGACTGATCCATATTTTACTTAAACGAAAGACGAAAGTAAACTAAATTGCAGGACGGGGCAAAATCATAGCATCAAAAAACAATAGTTTAATCCCAGCCAGATGGTGGGACAGACTCAACTCCGGTAGGAGGAAGAGGGATTTGTTGTGGAGGTGGAACAGCCTCGCCCCAATCTCCTGCAACTGCAATTATTAAGCAAAAAAATTAGAACAAAAAATGGATGCATAGTTCCAAAAATTACATATTAACATAGTGGACACGCATTTTGCATCATTTGTCACAAGCTTTAGAGAAAATACAACCAAAAAGAATAAATATTCAAAAATAAAGTAACACAACCAAACATCAGAAGACATGAAAGATGACAATATACATAAAACAATAGAATATGTGAAAGAACTCAGTTTAGACTACTGTTTGTAAAATAAAATTAATCACATACCAGGTGCTTCTGTGGCGGGTGCTCCCCAGTTGACACCAGGTACAGCTGGAATAGGTTGTGGAACTGCATCTGTCCATGATTGATCAATGGTACCCGGCCACTGGCCATCAGCAGCAATACCACCAGGATTGTAGTCAGTAATGGCATAATCAGCAGCGGGAGCTTCCTCCTCCTCTTGTTGCTTAGCCTCTTCTGGTTCTCTATAGAAAAACAAGTCCACCTGCATCAAAGAAAAAATTAAGGCACACTTCATCAATATCTTCCCAACATTCTGGCTCTCCCCAAATTAAACTCTACAATTCAATTAACACTCCAAATAAGGAAAGGCAACCGAGAAAATATTTACCATGACATCCCATTTGAGGCCAGGGCGAATGGTACCCCTCATTTGCAACACCATCCTGGCAAGAAGCCAGAAGAGACAGCCAATGCTGTGTTTGCCCTTGTTGTTGGCAGGAATGCCAATGTCCACATACCTCATAGGGGAGTCAGTGTCACAGAAAGCAATGGTTGGAATGTTTCCAAGAGCAGCTTCCTTAATGGGCTGCACACAAACCCATACATATTAAAATTACAACACAACACAACACAAAACCAACAAATCCTCATCCCGCAAGGGGAAATCACCAACATGAATCACAAATCGCTAATCTAATTCTTAAGGAAACACAAGATAAATTAGATTAACTATCAAATCAAATGACGCTAAAGTCAAACATGCATTTCCCATATAACTGTTTAAGTTGAATATGAACCTGATGATCTGTTCTTGGATCTGTGAGGATAAGGAGGCGAGGCTCGCTGAATGAGGTTTGGAGCTGATTGGTAAAGGTACCAGGAGTGTGCCTTCCGGCAATGGCGTGAGCACCGGTGTACTGAGCAAACTTGAGCACCGCTCTCTGACCATAAGGCCTCGCAGATTGCACAATGATATCCTGAGGGTTCTCAATTGCAACAATAACCCTAGCAGCAAGCTGAAGCTTCTCCCATGTCTTTCCAAGGTTGATAATATAAATACCTAATTCCAAATCCACACCGGAACAAATCAAAAGCCTATTCTCTTAATGCAGCTATTGCAGATTCAAAATTCTACATAAATTTGAACACAACGCAATTGTGTATTGTGTAACGTGCAAGATAGAAAAAAAGAAAAAAAGTTAGTTACCGTCGTTGCGGCGCTTGAAGATGTAGCGCTCCATTTGGAAGTCGCAGTTCTTGGTGCCGAGATGGACGTCGGCGGCCAACATCATCTGGATGTCGGCTTCCTTCTGGGATAGCTGGCGCGGCGGGGCAGCGGCGGCGTTGGTGGTGGCGGCCATGGTTGCGTTCGTGCGTCGCAAACTCCGAAACAACGAGCTCGAAAACCCTAGGTGTTTCAGTGAGTGCAGCGAGGGACTTCAGAAGTAGAACCTGCGAACTTGCGTTTCTAATATACCGCAGAAAACCCTAATGGGTTTTGCTCATGGGCTTTTCTCTTAGGCTATAGATCAGTCAACTACAAGGCCGAGACTGTTTCTTCCTGTACCTCCAAGCACTTTTTGGGACGCACCCAAATTTTTTGTTTTGGACGATATTATCCTTAAATTTTTACTCTGAAGACTAAAATATAATTCTAAAATCCACATACCTCCTCCATGACACTGTCTCCATTTTTGCTATGCAGCTCCACCTCCAAGCTCGGTTCTATTTTTGTGGCTATTTTTATTTCATAAATCTTAAAAAACAACGTATTTGAGGATTATTTGAGGTATGTATAATGTATTTTTTGGATTTGTAGAATATTTGGGAGTATTTTAGAAGTTTGTGATTTGAAAGTGAATATATAAAATGAGTTGCGGAATAGGTGGTTTAAAAACTCAAACTGTATTGCTAAACACAGTATTTTATAACTCAAAAACTGTATTACGAAACAGTCTGCTCGGCAACAGTACAATTAATACCATAATGAGTTATGAAACACTCTGTCCTGCAACAATGTCACACCAAGGGAAATATATTACGGAACACCTTGTTCCGAAACTTGCTCAACATGTTACGGAATGATTGGCTCCGTAATATGTACACACTTCCAAAAAATACATTACAAAACATCCTGTTCAGTAACTCAATCCGTTCCCACCCAGCTTACCCTGCATGACGCTGCGCCACTATTGCTCCGCCACACTTGCAGTTGTTTGTCGCCACCAACAACGACCACCACCGCAGAACGCAACCAATCACGCACTCACCTCACCATCACCTCCACCCTTCACGTTTCTGCACAGTTCCTCCACCTCCATTCCAATGTTCTATTACTTCAAAAACCTTAAGACTATGTCAGTCATTGTATAAAGGGTAACTTTTAAATTTTAAAATTTTTTAGGGGTGCATCAAGAAGGTTTGGAGGTACAGGAAAAAGCCGTCAAGGCCCAATAAACCACCTATGAGCAAGCCCTATAAAAAAACTGTTTTTGAGATTTTTTTTCGCCTCATAACTGTCTATGTTTGTTTGGTAAATGTAGACGCTGAAATTAGTATATAAATGGAGATGAAAATGGTGAAAGCTAACGTTTCTATAATATTGTAATCACATAGAAGCACTTTATAATTAGTATTTTTCATTAAATTAATTACTATTGATAATATTAGTGATATGATTTATATATGTAAATATTTCTTTTGTCATAAATATTTAAATCATATTTGGCAGTAAAATTATTTTTGTTACAAAGTCGGGAAAACTATATAAATGTATATATTTTTCAGTAAGTAATATTTACTTTTTAAAGATGATTTTCTTTTTTATATCATCTTTTATACTATATAGCTATTTTTTCATAATTATAATTACATATTTTACTAAAAACAAATTTAAAATATTTAAATCTATTTATATAAATTAAAATATAAATATGGAATATATTATGAATAACAGTATACAATTGTACGAAATATTTATTATAAATCTAATTATACTTTAAATAATCAAATATTTTTTGTTATAATTATTTAGATTATATTTGACAATTATGTTAGAAAGTCTTTTGCGGAAATTATGATACATATAATAAACTTATAAGTAAAAGTATTCCTAATTGTACTTTAAGTTTTAAAAAAAAATAAAATTGTTAGTTTATTTAATACTGATCGAAAACTGTATATTAAAATAAATATATAAAAACATATTAAAGTATTAAATCTTTTATTAAATTTATTTTATGAAACGTAAAATTGTTTTTTGTAGACTAATAAAAGGATGCAAATAAAAGAAATTGTCCCACATATATTTATGTTGTTTTCCATTCTAAAATCACATTCCCATTTTAAATTCAAAATAATTTTAATTATGTAAGATAGTTGCTTCTCTGCACAATACAAATTACTTCTTATATTAAATAAATTTTAATATACCAACAATATTTTTATTTAAATTTTATGTATTAAATATTTTTTTTCTCGCTGCATAAACATATCTATCACATATATGTTTTACGTTTTAAAGCATAAACATAATAAACATATTTGTCTGTCATGTATACTGTTATGTTTTAAAAAATATGATATATTTTTATTTTTTTAATAATTATTTTATTTTTCATTAGTATTTTAAAATAAAATATTTTACTATTAAGATGTTTATAATTTAAGATGAAACAGTAATATAATTAATTTTAAAAATTTAGTTAAATATATTTTTTTAAAATATTTAATTTTGTGATAACAAAATTAATGTTGATATAAGCATAATTCAAATTTAAGATCTTTATTATTTTATTTATTAAAAGAATATCTTAAAATATGTAACACAATTAATATACAATTAATTAGAAAAGAAAAAAATTGTATTGTAGAGGGAGTAATTGTTTTCATTTATTGGGTAGGAAGCAATTGCTAAAAAAAGTTTATTATATCATTTAAAATATACATATAGGAGAGATAAAAGAAAAACCTTAATAACTTTTTTTTTATTGCACTGATCTGAAAAAACTCATAATGATTCAATTGCACTTAAGATTGAAAAGAAAAAACATTTAATAAATAAATATTATAATAAAAATGTTATTAATATATTAAAACTTAGTTAAGTGTAGAAAGCAAATATCAAGTGGAAAGCCTTTTAATGTAAATTAGTAATTCCTCTCTCAGGAATGCCAAATCAAACATTGGAAAGGTGAGTAGGAAGTAGAATTCATAGAAAGTATTTTGGGCTTAAAAGTTGTATTTTATGCAACTCAGGCCCAACTGTTTCTTAAACCCTACCAAATTCTATTTCGTTCTGTGAAACTGTGAAGTGGTTCTTCCTTCATTCTATATGCAACAATGGTGAAATTGAAGTCCAGCAAGTCAAACAAACCAGAGGACGTTGACACCCTCAAATCCGACGTTGCCTCCTTCGCTTCCTCGCTTGGGTTATCCACCTCACACTCCAATTCCGGTTTCAACGATGTCGATTTCCGCAAAACCAAGCCAAACAAGCCCCCAAAGAAGCAACAGCCACAACCTGAAAAAGCCACACCCCAAAGCACCCAGAAGCCAAAGAACAAAACTTTGAGCAAAAACAATGGACCCCACGAGAAGGGCAACCCCAAACCCGAACCGAAACCGAAACCCCCAGTTCTGTCACTGGAGAATGGTTCCAGTAAGGAAAAGGGGTTCAACAAGTTCAGGAATTTGCCAAAGCTTCCTTTGATGAAGGCAAGTGGTTTGGGAGTGTGGTTTGAGGACATGGCGGAGTTGGAAGGGAAGGTGATTGGGGAAGGGAAGAGGGTGGAATTAAGGGATGTGGAAGAGTGGAAAGGGTTCGTGGAGAAGAAGAGGGAGTTGGGGGAGAGGTTGATGGCACAGTATGCTAATGATTATGAATTATCAAGGGGAAAAAGTGGAGATATTAAGATGTTGGTTTCAACACAGAGGTCCGGGACTGCTGCTGATAAAGTCTCTGCTTTTGCTGTGCTAGTGGGAGATAATCCAATTGCAAATTTGCGTTCTCTTGATGCTCTTTTGGGTAAGTTAAGAACAAATTCTGGTGGGGGATAATCCAATTTTGAATTTTCTTTCCTGTTTTCAGTATCGTTAATTGGATTTTGTGATTAGTGAGTTCTTATTCATAGTTGGTTTGAGCTATCATGCAAGTTCTTACATGGGTTTTTTTTCCTTCAAGTGTTTGTGGAATTGTGAAGTAGAAGTAGGAGAGTTGGAAAGTAAGTAATGAGTGTTGTCGTTGAAACCATCGAGGTTCTTACACGGGTCTGGTGGGGTGAATATTTATTGGTTTAGGTCTATGATTCTTCTGATGTGTGTTATATTTTGCTTAATGGATGATTTTTATATTCGTCATGTGTGCTTTGGATTAGGCTCGAGCTATTGACAGTGTTTGTTGTTTAATCTAGGAATGGTGACGTCCAAAGTTGGAAAGCGCCATGCGTTGACAGGTTTTGAAGCACTGCAAGAATTATTCATTGCAAGGTTTGCATTTCCCCACTCCCTCTTTCACTAGTCTCCTCTCCATTCTGAAAATTATATATTATCATAAAAATATAATTCATAGAGCTTTTCAAAAAATTCGTAAGAGAATGGGATTATATCTCTGGAGGGACTAAAGTTGTAGAATGTTGTCAAATTTGAAAGATAATAATATATTTTAGTCTTTCTCCTTTGCTCATATCTCATGTTTCTCTCGCAACAGGCCCGTTATTCTAATATTACATGCATGTACTTTTGTGCTTTGCAACTTCGAATATATTCATTCAACTGACTATTTTTTGCATAGCATTATATCACATGATGCTTCAGACTTTCAGTGCTTTGATCTGCTACATTATCTTTTTTCTATTTTTCTTGCAGCTTATTACCAGATCGTAAATTGAAGACCTTGATACAGCGACCCCTAAAGCATCTTCCTGAAACTAAAGATGGTTACTCTCTTCTCCTTTTCTGGTATTGGGAGGAGTGTTTGAAGCAAAGGTATGTGTGATAACACTCTTCATTTTCACATTTTCATCTTAAATCAATTTCTATGATTTGACTTTGTTACAGATTTCTAAAGTAATTCTATTCCAATAGTGTGTTTTGTTGTGTAAATTTTGGATGCTTTCTGTACATTTTAATTATGTGTTCCATTGTTATAAGAATAGTTGAATTCTAATGAGCATTCAGTCACATTAATTGGTATTTTGCTTGAGGAGTCATGATATTGCCTTGGAAGAATAGGAGAATGACTTAGACTTACTCATCTACTCATCAATGACAGTGCATTTTACTGTACACTCAAGCTCTTTTGTTAGTGATGCACTGAATAGCTTTTGATTGCTCAGATATGAACGATTTGTTGGTGCACTTGAAGAAGCATCACGTGACATGCTACCTGCTCTAAAATCCAAGGCATTGAAGGTTGGTTTTCTGTTTGTACTTTGTTCCTTCTTTTATTTTTTGGTTCCCATTCATTCCCCTTCAAGATAAAAAGTGACTCGATATTTCTATAGCAAAAGTTTGCTACTATTATCAACTTAGTAAACTGAAAAAATTGTCTCAACTACTGGTGGGTACTTGAAAGTTCTCATGCATAATCAACCTGCGATTAATCGATAATTGTCTCTTTTTTTTATGTTTTTTAAGAATAGTTTTGTAATTTAGGTTTGTGTGAAAATATGTTTTGATATTTGGGGGTGTCTTTGATTAAACAACTTAATCAAAGCACTATTTCATAAGTTAAAGCATGAAGCTTAATGGAATATGCTAAAATGTTTATTTTAATAAGTTTTTGCATGAATCTTATTGAAATAAGCTAAAAAGGCTTATGAGATGGTCAGAAGCTTAATATTAATATTGAATGTATTAAATATTCAATATTAATATATTGTTCTCAGATGTATTGAATATATTGTTGTTAATATTAATTAATAATTATCAGGTGGGTTTATTTGCTGCTTGCAGGCTATATATGTGCTACTGAGTCGGAAGTCAGAGCAAGAACGCAAACTACTTTCTGCACTTGTTAATAAAGTGAGTTAACAGTAATATCCGGTCTGCATTTATTGTGTTTCATCTTCATGCGGTCAAGTTACAATAGTTGGTTATAGAACTACTACAACCTGTTACTAAGATGTTTTATTTTATGTGGCTTCTTTCTCTTCTTCAGCTTGGGGATCCAGATAATAAAGCAGCATCGAATGCTGACTTTCATTTGTCCAACCTTTTGTCTGACCACCCAAACATGAAGGTGTGAACGTTTATAACAACCTCTCTATTGTTTCAACCTTTTACTTTAGTTTTGGGAGTATCTATAATTGATTTTTGAGCCAATATTTAGAGTTTTAGCCACTAGTTGGAGTTTATTAATGTTGCTAAGTAATTGATAGTTAGATATATGCTTGAAGGAACATCGCAAGCTGAAAAGTTCTCATGCCTGCTATGATTTCTCTTATCTCATTTTCCTTTTAAGTGCATATTGACTATTTCCATTTTGGGGTTCCATGGTATTTGGCAATGCTACATATTCTTGACTTTAGACTCCGTTTTACCTTTTAATTTGTTTTAGCTACTGATTTCTTGTTAATTTTTCTATACAGGCTGTGGTAATTGACGAGGTGGATTCTTTTCTTTTCCGGCCTCATTTAGGACCAAGATCACAGTACCATGCTGTATGTACTACAGTTTTATCCTCACCTTTTCTTACATCATTCACTGCAAAATAAAAGGCACTGCTTTTTTTAACCCTTTGCTGTTACATGATCAATAAAAATATCGTGTATCCAATAATATATCTGTTTGAAATCACTTTTCTGTGGTTACGGGAATGGCCCTTCAATTTGAGATTACTTTCTGAAATTAAACTTTAAGTTTTGTCAAAGTCCCCTTAAACATCTATTGGCTGCTTTTCTACTTTTGTAGATTAATTTCTTGAGCCAAATCCGCCTAACAAATAAAGGAGATGGACCTAAAGTGGCAAAACGTCTTATAGATGTATACTTTGCATTGTTTAAGGTATAGGTTTTTTCCTTCCTTAAGCTTATCTTGATCTGAAATATTATAACAATGCGTGGTTTGTTCGCATAAGTTAAAAGATAGTTAAACGGGAAAAATATTTACAAATGGACATCTTCAGGTTTTAATTACTGGCGCAATCAGCAACCAGAAGCTTGATAAAAGCCGCAAGGGAAATGCTAAAGAGGACAAGTCAAAAGAGTTATCAGAATCACATGTGGAATTGGACTCTCGGCTTTTATCAGTTCTCCTAACTGTAAATATGATAATAATATTGGTTAATGATTGTGAACCTTTTTATCATCTTAAATTCAGTTGTAATCTGGGCTTATTTTGTATTGTCATAGGGCGTGAATCGAGCATTTCCTTTTGTCTCAAGTAATGAAGCTGATGACATTGTTGATGTTCAAACTCCAGTACTTTTCCAGTTGGTAAATACTAATTTGTTAGCAAATAAAAGCTCTATGCAGTATGTTTCAGATGGACTGTATTTGTTTTTGTCATTACCTGATTTTGTTTCGTAGATATCTTAAGGTTCTGCAAACTTGCAGGTTCATTCAAAGAATTTTAATGTAGGAGTTCAAGCACTCATGCTTCTTGATAAAATTTCATCCAAAAATCAGATAGCCAGTGATCGGTTTTACCGTGCTTTGTATTCCAAACTTCTGCTTCCGGCTGCCATGTATACATCCAAGGCAAGGAAACTTTTTTCACATTTTCTTTTTGAGAAAAATATGGACGTATGGAGGTGCTTATACCGATCATCTGTATAATTTTCTAATGTGTTTGTCCTCAGGCAGAAATGTTTATTGCACTTCTTCTCCGAGCAATGAAAAGGGATGTTAATTTAAAGCGTGTAGCTGCATTTTCTAAACGTCTATCGCAGGTGATTATTAAACTGCACTTTCTCTACGTTTTTCTTTTTATATATGCTACTTAACTTTTTTCTGTTCAGGTTGCACTTCAGCAGCCTCCACAATATGCCTGTGCATGCCTTTTCCTTCTTTCTGAACTTCTTAAAGCCAGACCACCTTTATGGTAATTGCTTTTTTCTGACATTGCTATTCTCACTACTAATTTTATGTTAGTGTGAAAAACATATATTTCCTCTAGTCATAGAACATAACTGTTAGTCTGCACTGAGAATTTTGTGACCGAATTGGCCAACCGCACATTTGACCAGAAAAAATAAACCGTCTTCTCTTGGCTTGTCTTGTAGGAATATGGTGTTGCAGAACGAGTCTGTGGATGAGGAGCTTGAACACTTTGAAGATGTTATAGAACCGGATAATGAACCCAGCTCTGTATCAAATAAACAAAAGGATGATGCTGCAGTTGCAAAGAATGATGAGGACCCCAATTGTGACACCAGTTCTTCAGAGAGTGAAGATGATCTTCCTGCAGCTTCTGAAGATGATGATTCTGATGATGGTTCGGAGGAGGCGGGATTTTTGCTTGCAAAGAATGAAACTGTTCATAAGAAATCAAAAAAATCAAAATCTGTATCTAATAATGACAGTCAGCAGTCACAATTATCTGCTGAGAAGTCTTCGCTTCCCGGAGGCTACGATCCACGGCACAGAGAGCCTTCGTACTGGTAATTATTTGATTTGCTACCACACTAGTCATCATTTCAGATATTATATATACAAAAATTTTTTGCTATTGTTTGCTGAATACAATTTCATGTGGAACATATTCTCTCTGGCAATGAAACAACACCACGAGGGTGATATTTATTTTGAAAGATAAAATCTACTTAGAACTGCCTATTGAAAAAGGCATCTTTAGAGATTGTTATGTATGTATTTGTATTTTATCACTAAAGCTCATTTTCTCACTTTAGTAGAGTCAGATTTTTCTTTGTGACGTTTTTTTTTCTTAATACATCGTAAGTTACATATTTTCTCCATCCAACAGCAATGCAGACCGTGTAAGTTGGTGGGAGTTAATGGTGCTTGCTTCACATGCACACCCTTCAGTTTCTACGATGGCCAGAACTCTTCTATCTGGTGCCAATATTGTGTATAATGGAAATCCATTAAATGATCTCTCCATGACAGCTTTCCTAGACAAATTCATGGAGAAGAAACCCAAACAAAGCACATGGCATGGTGGTTCTCAGATTGAACCTGCAAAGCAGGTAAAAGTGTAGACTTTCAATCTCATAACGTCCCATTCTCTTATCTAGCCTTCTGACTCAGCTTGTTAATGTGTTTCTTTATTTTGCAGATGGATGTTAACAACCAATTGATTGGGGCAGAAATTCTTTCACTAGCCGAGGCAGATGTGCCCCCAGAGGATCTTGTCTTCCATAAGTTCTACACAAACAAAATGAGCTCCGCTGCTAAATCGAAGAAAAAGAAAAAGAAGTCGGCTGACGAGGAGGCAGCCGAGGACTTGTTTGATGTTGATGATGGTGAGGTTGATGGTGGGGATGAGAGTGATAATGAAGAGATAGAGAATCTGTTGGATTCTACTGATCCATCTATGGGACCAGACAGTGACTATGATTATGATGATTTGGATGAAGTTGCCGATGAGGAAGATGAGGACTTGATTGGTGATGTTAGTGATGGTGAGATTGATATGGATATGGATATACCCTCAGATATAGAAGAGGAAGAGGCTGATGCTCCACTTGACAATGTTGGAAGTGATGATGATGATGAGGACATTGATATTCAGGTTGGAGATGTTGATGATGGCTCAGATGGTGATGGGGAGGAAGTTGGCAGAAGAAAACGAAAACATAAAAGTGGTGGTAAGAAAGGTGTGTCTCCATTTGCAAGTTATGAAGAGTTTGAGCATCTAATGGAAGACGAGGACCACACTGAGAAGAAACCCTCCCCTAAGAAAAACAAGTCAAACAAATCAAAGAAAAGAAAAAAGTAATCAGCTGCATATGCTCAGATTGAGTTTTGGGAACGTATCAACAATTTTCATAACCATTTTGAGAAATTCCACATATCAGGCGATGAAGTTTCACCATGTTATTTGTGTACTATTATCAGTTTTGCTTACTTCTAAATTGTATTGCTTGTGGCTGTTGAATTTAATGGCCCTGCATTAATATTCTATCAGTTTTGTGCAATGAAGAATTTAGTCAACCAAGAATCTAATTTTAATTTTAATGTAATATTAGTGTTTGCAAAATGTCATGTGGATTTTCTACAAAATATCCAAATGGTGACAATGTGGTTTTGTCATCTATCATCTTTGGTGGCAATTTATCCAACAGCCAGCTATAAATTTAGTTCAATTTCAAATTTGATAAAAATGTTTATACACACACCTAGTAGTGAAGTGTTTGAAGAGGTTCACCGTTACGCAAATTTCATTGCACTATTCAAGAGCACATAAACACTATTAAGACGATTTATACAGCACCTAATTTTAGGTAACAAGCCAAAGAACAAATCTAAATTAAGAAGTGAAACAATGATTGGTGCCAGAGCTCTTCTCCCTCAACTCAGGCAATAGCAACTTCAACGGATTTGGGTTTTGGAGGAGGGTGCTTCCCAACAACAACAGTGAGAACCCCATTTTCACATTTAGCTGTGATTGAAGACACATTAGCATTCTCAGGCAAACGGAACTTCCTCAGCAAATTCTGAGGCCCTCTCCTCTCCAACCTAAGATACTTGCACCCTTCATCATCTCCGTCATGGCGTTTCCTCTTCCCATTGCTTCGTATTACAAGCGTGTTCTCATCTTCAACTGTCACCTGCAGGCAAAATGCACAATCATTTCAATACAACATCACACCTTAACACAATCACCAACTTATGTATACTTACACACACACACTAGAAAGGAAGAATCTTTGGACGAGACATCATGTGGGTAAGTAGGTACCTGAATTTCAGACTTGGAGAGACCAGGAACATCCATGAAGAATATAAATTCCTTCGGAGTGTCCAAAATGTCCACTGGAATGATGCTAGAAACCCCTCTGCTCTCATGGTGGTCAGGGGCACGAGAAGAAGGAAAAATGAACTTCTCCATGGTTTCAGGAATATGAAGGAGATTGTTCACTGCAGTAGCCAAATCCAAGTTCAACGAATCACCGAATCTGCTCATCTTCAACTCTCACACACCAATCAAACCACAAACACTCTGAATTCACCACCCAAAAGAAATCAGTAAAGAGCACTTGGCATACCAGAACATCTCACAAAAAAACACAACCCCAGAAAGCATAAACATGCAAAGGGAAAAACGACATGGGATTTACCAACCTATGATTGTGTTCACCGAGAATCTTGCTGGGATTTATGTTGGATAAAGTTGGTAAAGTGATGGTTGCTTGTGCAAGAGTTATGCATAAAATATAAATAGAAGAAGTTTGCGAAGAGCGAAGAAAGGTCTAGAGGAATTGTCCACACCTTCTGGAAACATCCTTTTCACTTTTGCTCACACGTGGTATTCTCTGGATAGTTGTGGAAAGTGGAGGCCCCTTCTATCTTAGTGTTGGAATCACATATATAGTTCTCCATGCACTTTATTTTCAAAAATATTTCAGTAACATGTTCACAGTTTCATAATTTCATTTATATGTTTCCATCTTCATTATACAAAATTAGCCCAATGACAAGAAAGAAATGAAGTTTTTCTTAGTATTTCGAGTTCACTAACCATAAACGTTAAAAGGTTGTTCATTTTTCATGTCTTAATGGCACCGATTTAAGTTACCATAATGTTGCTTAACTGAGTTATTTATCTTAATTTTACGAATCTTACAAATGTCACATAAATTTCAACACTCCACACAAAAATTCACACAGATTTAGTGTTTGTTAAAATGAATATATACTTTAGTTTTATGAGACCTAATTTTTTTGGATAGATACTTACATTTAAAACCAACATTGATACTTAAAACATTATTTCTATTAATTTCCTTTGTTCAAAACATAATTTGATTCTTAATAAATTTTCTTTATAAGCAAAAGTATTTATATATAAGTAATTTATTTTAATCAGAAATTATGTTTACTAAGATAGTTCAATATGTTTTTAGTGCATGTAAAATAAATATTTTTCTTTTTAGTTTGGATTTTTTTTGTTTTTAGTCCTTTAAAATAAAAAAAATTCAAGGTGTTTTTGTTTTAATTTAAGTAAAACATTCTTCTTTGTTTTTCATTCTTCTAGATTTTAAAATCACTAATTTCGGTCCCTAACATTCATTTTAAGATAGATAAATAATATGTATTTTAATATTTTTAATTTTTTTTCAAAAGATGTTATAACTAAAATTATAGCATAAAATTAGTATGTATTACTTCATAAATAAAATAATAATTTTCAATTAAAAAAAAAGTTCGTTTTACAAGACTTAAAAACCTATTTAACCCTAATAACATTTATTAACTTTAAACAGTCATGAAAATGATCTCAGTATCCATGTCATCAAAATAATTTTTTCATACACAAATGGAGTCAAAGAAAAAAGAATGGCCCCAAAACTTGGGCCTTTATTTGTTCAAATAAAAACTGTTATGGTTACCATCACATTCACAACTTGACGAATTCTTTCTCCACCCTCATACTTTCTTCCTGCACCTCTATAAAAAAGTTAATTCCCAAAGTACTCATATTAAAATAATCAAATGATCTTGAGTGTCATCCGGTTCTCATTTTATTTTGCAAATGACAACCGGATGGCACTCCATCCAATTCATATTTTGAAAATATAATTGGATGACACTCCCGTCCGGTTCACATTTTGAAAAACAATATAAACTAGGTGGGGTGCCAGTTATTAAACTCTCAAATCGCAAAAGTCGTCGTTCACCGTCAACAGTCTCCCAATCACCAAATTAACTACTCTAATCAATAATACTACTCACAAATTACTAATAAACATTAATAATTGCTTATTTAGGACTTGTTTGAAGCTTTAATTTAAGATTTGGACAGCGTCGGTGACATGGTAAACAACGAATGCAAATTATGGAGATGAAAAAGATAGAAGGTAATATTGACTTTTTCAATTTTAAGACAAAGAAGTATGTATAATTTACTATGTAGGTGCAGGAAGAAGGTATGGGATGAAAAAAGAATTCGTCTCACAACTTATACTTACATTGTCGATCCTCTTAAATCAGAACATAAGTCCAACTTTAATAATTAGGATAATCTACAATAAATCCTTTTTTGCTTATATATATATATATTTTGAAAATATGTTATCTCATTCTTCTAGAGTTTTACGTTGAAATCATAAATTCTTTATTCTGATTTTTTATACAAAAAATTAAAAAAATTGTTAGTTGTTCTTATAAGGTGTTTTTTTCTAATATTTTGAACTTTATTTATTTCTGTTAAGTATTATGAATATGTTTTTTTATTAATAAATAATAAGAAAAGTATTTTAAAAATTTTTAATAACAACAATAAAGCTGGTATATTATTAACCTTTTAAAAAGATAAACTAAATTAATCATTTTTGCTGGTTTCTATGACTTTATTTGAAGTGCCTTGTTTTCTAACTACCAATATTTTTTTTTTGTTTGCATAATTAATATTTTTGATAGAAAAATTGGAGATTCTAACTGCTGGCTGAAGTGTACCATTGGAGGGATATTTAATGTTGAAGGTGAGCTTTGGAAGAAACAAAGAGAAATTACAAGCTTAAAAGTTTGTATCCAAAAATCTGAGAGATTCCAACACAAAAGTTTCCGGGAGTGCCTTAAAACTCTCAACAATTCTCAAAGTTATTGATGATTTCACTAACTAAACATTGAAGTTCAAACCTATATTGATTGATCACCCTTTTTTTATAAAACTTTTGAGCATGACACATACATGATAAAGAGACATGCTCATGTTGATGACAGACTTTGCTTGGAACTCAGTTTTCAAGAGAATTGAGAGAAGGAAGACCACATTTTTCTTGGGTCAATCTGACAAAGAAGACCCTGAATCATTCATCCCAAGAGTAGAACAATTTTCAAGATTTTCCATTGTTCTTTTCACCACATGAGGTGGTTGATAATGACATGAGTTTTTGAAAGTTTTGTGGACGAAACATGTGCAGTGACCAAGTTTGGGAAACACATTTGTAGTAATGAAAATAGTTAAGATTATAATGAATAAACTAAATATAATTTAGTTTACATAAAATTATAGAAAATCTTAGTAATTTAGTGGTATTAGAAAAATATTAATTGTTTTTAATGGCTTAAATATCTTTTAATTCTTATAAAATTAATGAGTTTTGATTTTATTCGTTATAAAAAAGAATTTTTTTGTATTCTTTTAAAAATTAAAATTATCTTTTTATCCATATTATCACGTGACATCTGATAAATAATGTTGTGTGTAGCCCAAAAATCAAATAATTATTTTATACCAAGTTATAACACTTATATCTATAAATTTCTTAAAATTTCTAAAATAAATATTATTTATTTACATTAAAACAAAATCTAGGAGTAAACTAGTAATTTCAACTTTAATGAGGATTAAATTAAAAAATGTATTGCACTTAAAATAAAACATTTTTTTTTATTTTATATAAGAATGAGTTTTACAAGAATCAAAATTAAAACATTTAGACTTTATAGGGACCAAAAGCTATTTTTTAATTAGCTTTATTCCATGAAACTAAAATGTTTTACTTTATTAATGACACTTCTAATATTTTTTAGAAATTTTATAAAAATGCGTCTTGAAGTCAAATTGAATAAACTTTCATACCAAAACGAGCGTCTAAAAATCATAGAAAATTTGAGTTAAAAAAAAAGTTTTGTATTATAAAAAGACAATTAATTAAAGAAATAGTTAGTGCATGAAAAGTGTCCATACAGTCTGCTGTTTTAAAAATAAAATAAAATGTAATATTAATATAAAACTGTCAATGAAAATGTTCAAGAAAGTGACTAAATTCTATGTTTTAAGTGACTACAATATTACAAATTAAATTTCTTTATGCATTTGTAAAATTAATTTTGAACTAGTGTAATTTATGTTTGTATGTTTGTATTTTAAAAACCAGATACAACTAGATTTTAGTAAAATTTTTACTGATAAAAACTATTGTTTTAACTCAATAAAATTTAAATTTACAATCAATTACTTAAATAGGTGGATATTTACTTAAAATCAATGTTTTAACACCCATCTAAATGATTAAAAATAAATCCAAAAACGCACTTAAAATCATTAATAATTAATAATTAAAAAGTAAATACTTTATGAAATGAACAAACAAAGAAATAATATATTTACTCAATGTTGTGGAGAAAAGAAAAAAAAATGCAATGGACATTTTAATCACATAAAACATTAGCCAAAAAAAAAAAAAATACACAAAAATCTCCAAGATGCATACCTGTTGTTGACTGCATGAACATATCAGGGGAGCAAGATTTGCCCCTAAAATATATCCTTCAGAATCACTTATCCCAGGAAGTGTTTGATGTTTTGTCCACTAATCACTTTCCAAACAGCATATATTCTCTGTTTAACTTCCTAAGACCCTTATTATAAGATCTTGTCAATAATAGTTGAACTAACATGACCTTTATATGTTTATATTTTCATGGCACATGGTTCATAAATAGCATACCTTGATGTGATCAACACATTCTTTTTTATTATTCAACTCACAACATATACAACATAAATCAAAGGATTAACTTCTATAATTAAATTAAGTAAAAAATTAATGCACATTGAATGTATACGAGTTCAAACAAGGTTGTGCCTCTTAGGTAGGTTATGCTACATGAAGACAAAATCACTACCTAAGTGTTTGATATGTGTCTGCTAATTAGTTCTCAAACAGCATTTATTCTGTGTTTAGTAAATTGTTTAACGCGCTCTGTTCAGTTCTGGTTGAACTGACAATGATTTTGACATTTTGTATGGTTACATAATTTGGTGGCACATGATTTAGAGTTTGCAAATCCTAATGAGATCTTCATATTTAATGCATTTCTTATTATGGAAGATGGTCCATGCCCCTAAAACTAATCTTGTCTTGGATACCATCACAGTCTTCTGAAGCACATGATCAGTTAATAAATATTTTGCTCAAAAGATTTGGGACCATTATATTTATTAAGCCAACACATTAAGGGAAGAGGGGACTAATCTGCAGAAATACCAACATAGCTATGTTGGCTTTTAAGATTGTTTGGATATAAGCATGATTTACTAAAAAAAACATTATTAGGAGGCAAAAAAATCATGTACACATTTTTCAATACCAAAATGAACATGATGCATTGTCCAATTCCTTCTCTTAAATATATTCAGGATCAAATTCAGTGTTTCACTGTTTGTATCTATCTAAAACATTTTTACTTTATGAATAATGAAGCTTTGTGTCATGATGATATACTTTTATTAGATTGGCCTAACAAATAACAGTCTATGATAAAAACAAATTTGATTCTAACATGGAACATTTTAAACTTGCTAGTACAATGATCACCTTTTGCAAGAACAGAAAAAGCATGGTGTCCATTAAAATAAAAACGTTGAATGAAAAGGCTAGGCTTGAATTGAAGGTAGTGTCAGCAACAAGAAGCATCAGCTTAATAAGTGGGAATTGGGGCTATTGGACCACTGGGTTGTTTGTGAAATATACATGAATTTGGCCTCTGCCAAGACTCTTGTGATCTATGATTCACACCAGTGTTGGACCACAAACATTACTCACACATATGACCCATGACACATCCTAATTTATGTTTCCTCTTCAGAAACTCATCATATGCAAGTGTTTCCTTGATTTCATGAATAAGGTATGCACCAAAAAATCACAAAGATTACTATTATTAATTTTAGACGTTAATTGTTTTACATGGAACTCATAAATATCACAAGTTTTGGTATACAAGATTTTTCATCTGCATACAAGAGAAGTTCTTCACCTTTGCTAAGAAATTTCACTAATTGTCCTTGAAATTGAAGTTTGAAGAAATAGACAAAGTATATAATTGGAGTTTTCAGTGGTCTGTTAGATGAGGTTCCTAGGCCCCATATGCATTTAGAACCTTGCTAATGGTACCTCTGTACCAAAGAAAGCTAGTAAAGTGTATGCATAAAAAGGACAAGGATGTGGGCACCAACACTTTGTAGTTTGTGAGGAGGTAGATGAATTTGCTTAGTTTGAGTGCATTTCACTGATGCCATCCTTGCTGGCTTGCTAACCAACCAACACCTTAATTTGTTCCTGTTTATGATTGCATGCTATGATGCTATTAGCAAACAAAAACAACAAAACCAACATACATACCTTGTTTTTCATTCAAATCCAATACGCAATCACTAGCATTAATTTTGTTCCTCGGTGGTCTTCTTAATTCTTTCATTTTTTATCATAATAAGGAAACTAATGTTTCTGTAATATATATTTCCAAGACCTTAGAACAAGAACAAAAACAAAATATCAGGTCCAACCACCTAAAAAAAGAATTTTTTTTATACCCCACAATATCCTCATTATTATCTCTTTTCATTTTTGCAATATAATAACAAAGATTCCTATATTGTAAGGTTATAGTGCTATGACTTTCTAGGCTGCTTTACAACAAATGGTTGTTGATGTATACTTGATTGCATACCTCCAGAGCCTGGTCGGTAACTCTATTGATATTAGTATTATGATAAGAATAATAATACACAAACCTGAAACTGTTAAATCTATGGCTAAGTTTTTTTGAAAAGAATAACTGTAACAACTTTCTTGAAAATGAACTTTTTAAGGAAGGTATTAGTTAATATTTCATAGTTTTGTTAATATTATATTCTTAACTTTTAAGCCTCTTTAAAAGTCACTTAGAGTTGGAACTTATAACCCCCTAATTCACAACTGTTTTTGACAAGTACATCGTTCAGCAGTTACTAAAAGATTTATCAGATTGAAACATTGCAACAAAAATACAGTCATAAAGGCAGTTTCAATTAACCTTAAGAACTACATTCTTAGTTGTATATTTTTGAATTAAAAAATTAGCAAAACTTAGTTATCTGTCAGGAAAAATTGATCAGAAGTGAGCATGAACATAGAGGAGGTGGAGTCCATAAAATGGTTTCTCTTATTAAAAAAATGGTAAGGGGAGGAAAAGTGAAAAATGTGATGGTCCAGAGAGAAAGAGGGCATGCATGGAAAAGAGGAAGAGGCAAAGGAATTTGTCATTTTGCAAGGTTGCAAATCCCAAACACCTCACTAGAGGCCAAACAAAAGGGCAACTGGTTTTTCCAATTCTCCACCAAATATCTCATTCTTAGCTGTGTCCTAAACAGTGGGCCATGCACGTGTTTAAACCCTTCTCATCATCCCATCATTCACCATACCCTTCTCTCAATTCCCCTCCACCCACCCCCCCTTTATAACTGAACCTTCCCTCACACCTTCCCATCACTCATCAACCCAACACACACAATCCCTCTCTCCTTTCATCTCATTGAGGCATTCATCAAACACCTTTCCCAGATGGCCAAAGTGGGAAAACTTTCAAAGCTCAAGTCAGCAATCAAGAGATGGCCCTCATTGACCAAGCTCAGCCGCAGCAACAGCTCTGTCTCTTCCAACAAAGGGGTCACCGGAACATCATCCAAGGAACATGCACATGCACATGAACAAGAGCTTCATGCTGTCTATGTCGGCAAATCTAGGCGGCGCTACCTCGTAAACTCCGAATTAATCGACCACCCCGTGTTTCAGGAGCTAGTGGATAGGTCTTCTTCTTCAGATGATGGGGTGGTGGTGTCCTGCGAGGTGGTGCTGTTCGAGCACTTGCTGTGGATGCTTGAGAGCGAAGAGACCCAGTTGGGGTCCATGGATGAGCTGGTTGAGTTCTACTCTTGTGCATGCTGATCCACATGATGGTATCCATCGATGCTGACACACCTAGTAATAGCTGACTTTGATTGTTTCTCATGTGGTCTCGCAAACAACCCAAGCCATTGGCCATGACTTTGTGAATTCAGATTGATTCAATATTATATATATATATATATATATATATATATATATATATATATATATATATATATATATAAAAAAAAGTATTGTTGTTGTGTAAAGTGGGCAAGTAGTTTGACATGAATGTGCTATTCATTGTTCTTATGACTTTGTTTGAGGTGAATGAATCAACGCCAATTCGAATCACCTGTCCCTTTTCTTCTTTCTTTACTTGAAAATGACACTAAACTCAAACAAAAACTAGTTAAGCATTATTTATGATTTATAGGGATTCTCAAAACAACCCAATTTAACCTGAACATATGTTACATTAAGTCCTCAAGCTCAAACTCAAGTATATTTTTTGCTTCAATCCAAAACTTTGATAACCTGTAATGGATTGGGACAATCCATAATATCTTTTTTTTTTATTATTGCTAAAATCATAAATGATGAATTTAACATGAAGACAAATTGATGATTAGTATTTAATTTAATTCCCTATGTGTATTACATTTTTAAATAAATTAAATTTCCTATGTCTCATGTCTATTTTTACATTTATGTGCACCTACATAAAGAAGTCAACCCAAAGATCAACATCTAACACATCATGTAGGATTTATATGTTTAGAGCCTTAGGATCAGACACCAGATAATAAATAGACATGTCAAGATTTGCTTATAACATATTAAGTTACGTCTTGTGATAAATTTGTGTACTTAATATTTTTTTTTCTATCTATGTTTTGTTATTTTATAGTATAAATGACAGTCTATTTTTATTTTACTATATATATAATTAATTCATTTTGATATCTTTTATATTTTAATGAGTGACTCATGCCAAGTTGTTTAACTAGCTACTTACCAAAATTTGAATTGGTATGAAATTAGTTAAATCCCTACCATAATGAGTGAACCCAGATGGACCGCTAATTGACAGGCCTAACTTATGTGACAGAAGTTTTGGTGGTGACATGGTAGTATTTGAAGATTGGTGAGGGAATGCGGCAATATGATAGAGACAATATTATTGGTAGGTTTCTGGCAACTATAAGCAAGAGGTATAGCATCTAGTGCTGGTTGCTTGGGGGTAAAGAGAGGATAATTAGTCCACTTACTTTTTACTTATCAATGCGTGATGTTGTTGTTAGTTGAGTAACTGTGATTAATAATTGCATATCATACTTGTTATGATGTTTACCCTTATAATTTTTAATGACAGTGGCAGACATTGGTGATCACATAAGTTTCTGTTTATATGGATACTTATGAAGTTATAATGCATTAATATCTTAAACCATATTATAGTGTGGTCTTAATCCTATGTCAAATCAATTGAGTAAACCGTTGTTATTGGATCCTGTTAGGTAAGGTAAGTAGACAAAGACAAAAGAGAATGAGTCTATTATAATAAAAAACTTATAAGTGGCTAGAACACCCTAAATAAAAAATTTAATGTTATTGTAAGGACTTATTAGTATTTATAAGTAACAATGTCTTCTCTCTTTTATCTAGTAATGATTCTAGTATTTTTTTTTTTTAATGATCTTCGCTTAATCTTTGTTCGGGATGGGAGCTCTAGTTATACTCTGACGCTCAAGTTAGTAATAATTAGAGTGAAAATAAGATAAAATAGGATATATTTACTCGTTCTATAGAAATTCCTTATCTTTTATAGTGTTTGCATGGACCTCAAATAAATGGGCCTAGGACTTACCTAAACTTACTTATTTAATAAGTGTCACGTGTCTTAATGTAGGTCACATATTCAAACACTCTATGTGAATGACTTTGACCGGCATATTCTCGATCAACCTCTTAACCGTTTACCAGTCGATCGGCCTTTTCTATAGTACAGTTAACAACATATTAATATATAGTTCAATTCTTATAATATACTCTACATCAAAGATTTCAACCACTTTTCACCAAGCTGTGACCCATTTCCGAACTTAAAAAAGAAAGTGGAAAAGTGAATGAGATTTGTGGCTGACAAGAAAAGAAAGAAAAGTGGGAGGAATGAATGAATATGTACCTGGGTGCTTTAACTACACTCACATTTTCATTATACGCAAATTGATGATTTCTCAATTAGCTCAAACATTAATGGATGTCCCCAAGATCTGATACAGCTAATTGGATCAGCCAAAGAGAGTGACGTTTGACTTATTATTTTTGTCATCGAGTGTATTTGACCATACATTAAGAATAAGATTCAAAGGGTTGAAAAAGCCTTGGACATTGAGGACCTCTCTTGAATTCAATTACACATCAAAATCCAAACTACAAGAACATGGGGATCAGTAATGAACAACAAAAATGAACTATTACAGTAACACACGCAAGCATAAGTGCTTTTGATGTTTGTACAAAGCAAAAAGTGTGTTAGATGCGACACTAACTATGATCTCTCCGAAATTACAGGATCTAGTCCTCTTACTTGGATGGTAATTGGTGCATTTGTTGTCTTTGTTTTACAAATCTTTTGCTTATGAAATAGAGATTTTGTGTTTTACACTAGCTTGCTTGGTTAAGACTCAATTTTTTGGTCCCATGTGATTCCTCCTAATAAAGAGGGTAAGCAAGCTCAAAAATCTTCCTCCTTTGCCAAAATTTGTTGCCCAAATTGGTTAATCTATATGGGTGTCTTAAAAAGTTGGCAAAAATCTAATTTAGCTTTGATTATAATTATATTTAAAATTAATTTTCAATGTTTTTCTAGAATAATAAGTATGACAAACCTAATATTAAAAAACTATGAAAATTACTTGAAAGTCCTTTATGTTTTTTTAATATGAATACCTGATTTTATTTCACATATTATTATTAAAATACAATTTAGCTTACTCGATGTTACCCTTACATGTAGAAACAAAGTTATGTTTTAATAATAATATATGGAGAGACTTATCCAAAGAAAGAGAAATTCTTTTAAAAAATAATTACAAATGGTGTACACTTTGATTTTAACTATTTTACTACACATAGTCTCTGAAATCCTAGCTGGAGTAGAATTTTAGAGTATAGTTTATTTTACATTAGGTGCATGCATAATTCTGAACATCAATTGTTCTGCATTTGTGTGCTGCAGAACTCTGTTAACATCTGTAAATGCAGTCGAACTAGCTTGTCTTACTTATTGACAGATAAGGAGTCGCAGACTTTTAATTTCTTTTTTATTTTTCATATTTCATCAATCGCCCACAGAAAGTGTAGAATATAAACATTTTTCTTTCTCTTAAAAAGAAAAAAAATATCACATCACAACTTGCACTTTTTATTAAAGTAAGGGACTCACTTTATTTGAAACTGTTTATATATAGACGCTTAAATTGTAATTTTTTATATATATATAAAATGTTAATATTATTATAATTAATTATTAATAAATTTTAGTTTTTTAAGTGTAATCTAATCTTATAAAACTAACGTATTTATTTATTTATAAGGGGAAGACTATATTCATTTATAAATTAAAATTTTATTTATTAAATGTTAGACTTCAACGTATCTTTTAAGACTATTTAACCCATAAGTTATATATATAAAGATTGTTCGATAGCATTCAAAAATAGAAATTTAATAAATTTAATAAATTTAATAATCTTATTAATGTAAATTCTGATATTATTTTAAAAAATAGATTTTAAATTTAATTTAATCTTATAAAATTAATTTGTAAGATAAAATTTATATTAAAAAATATTTTTTTAATTTCCAATACATTAATTTGAATCTTATAAAATTATGGTTATAAAAAGTAAAAAAATATTTATAAATTATATTTCTCGTACTTTATAATGATGTTTATCAAAATTGTTGTGTGGTGGCTGAGAATTGAGACCCACAACACGACATAGGTTGAAAGATATAAATTCTGATAAGATTTGGTTAAAGATTTGAGCTTACTGGTTGTGAATGTGTAGGGCATGTGCATCAAACTTCACACCATCATTGTCACAAAACAATGGACATTGCTTGGTTTAAAATTAACAAGAACAAATAAAAATATGTTCAATTACGTAATCTTTTGTTCCTACATCACCGCAAGAAAAGTCATGACGAAATGCTTAGAAGAACATGGAATACAAAAACCACTTAGAAACATGTGCTAGCTGTTCAAAGGTGTAGAAACCAATCATCATGGCCCAAAATAGTAACCATCACTTTCTTCTTATTATTTACATTTTTTAGGAGCAATTTTATGTTTCTTCCCCTTTTGAGATTCTTTATTTAAAACCTTTTAAATGGATAAGTCTTTTGTTATATCAACACTTTAATTTCCCAAGTGTACATCAAATTGGAAGGGCCACATGAAAAAAGTAGTGTGCACTTCCAATGCAAATGATCTTATTTTCAGCTTCATCACACATTTTGGCGAAGTGGATTTGTATAACTATGAGGACCACAATGCAGTAAAAAAAAGAGTTAAGATTGGTTTTGACTATTATACTTAGAATAAATCATTATTTTCATGAGATATTTGAATTTGAAACTGAAAAATTTCTCAATAATTTTATTAATTTTTTTAATTATTTTCAAAATTCATGTGAAGTAGCTTGTATATCTATAAATTATAATTAGAAAGAACAAATTAAAAATATTAACCTAATGAAGTGTTAGACATGGGAAAAAAAAAAAAAAACTAGTCCTTCACATTTCCACCTTATATAATTACAAATGTTATGTTAAATTTGTGACTGATATCTTACCCTTAACTTTTGTTCCCTGGTTCAAATGCCACACTTGTCAAATTGTCACCTTATATATTATACAAAATAGTTTGAAAATTAATTGTTTGTAAATATGTTAGTTCAAGATTATTTTTTCTGAAATTTTAAAGGTTTCCTTACACACCCTTTGATTGTGAATTACTAATATGATTATGTTATAAGATATTAAGGATTGTCTTCGCTTCAAATTTTTTTCCTCGAATTAATTACTTATTAACTTAGTTGTTTTTAAAAAATATTATTTTTTTACCTTATTTCTAAAGAAATTTTACTTACTTAATTAACTTTTATAAATTTCTATTGCTTACATCTTTTTCCTAAAATAATATTAATTTTCTCAATTTCATTTTTAAATTTTTTTATATTTATGCATTTTTATTCATGTTTTTTTCCTCAAATTAATTAATTTGAAATCATTAATATTCAAATTCTGTGTTCTTTCTGTAAAGATTTCTTCAATTATATCACATATATTCCATTAATTTCTTATAATTATTTTTTTCACAGAATTTTTCTTCTTTAAAAATTTTACTTCTTTATATTTCTTTAAAATATGCATTTCTAAATATTTATTTATCTAATTTCTTACTTCTCTAGGTAATTCATTCCTACACACTTACAAAATATGAATAATTTTATCAAATTTTTAAAATTAACTCAATTTTTCCTCCAAACATTTCTTTTGAATTAATTTTTTATATATTTTTTCCCAAAATTTTCACCTTCATATTATTTTAAAATCTGAAACCCAAAAAAAAATTACAAAACCGCCTCAAAATTCAGTTTCCCTGAAAATTAAATTCCAAATGAAATTTCATGACACCAGCCCCAATCACAAGTTGAAATTCGGTTCCCGAAGACCAAATTCTGACCTAAAAACCAAATTGTGTGCATGTCAAAATTTTAAAGTTTAAATTGTCTAATAAAACTTTAAAATTATTTATTTAATTAAACTTAAATAAGTAACGAATCTAATATAAATAGTTTACAAATAATTCAACTCATTTACATCCTTAATCACATTTCATTATTTCAATAAAATGGTATTTTGATTAATTGGTGTTGATATACACGCATGCTTCATATAGTTTAAAATTGCATGATATGATACAACTTATCCATCATAAACAGAATAAATTAATTTTTCTTAATTTGAATTAACTATATCATCATATATCCACTCATTCCTGAAATAAGAGAAATTAATTACTCTTAATCTCAATTTTCTATTTTATTTTATATTAAAAACTCATGTTAAGAGTTGATTGGTTAACACTATTTTGCTTTCTCTTTCTCCTCTAATATGCCTCACCCAAACGTGCTTTTCATTAACCTTTACTTATCAGGTTCTTTCAACGTTTCTTTAATTTTTTTTTTTTAACTTTTATTTTATTATGACAATTTTTTTAAATGGCAAAAAATAAAATTAATAGAAGCTTTAAGAAGTACTGTAACTTTATTAAAAAATAATCATTTTATAAATATATCTTCGAAAGTATACATATAGTAATACAAACTACTATAACTATTATATATGATATTGATATTGATAGTGGTGTATTTGTACTTTGTGTAATTTGCCTCGATGATCAATGCCCTCACAACAATGTTTTAAATAGATTTTTAATAATACATGCATTACTTATTCTATCCAATCCAAATTTGGTTATTTTTAAAAAATATTATATATATAAACGTTTTCGAAATGTTAGAGTAAATAATATTGTAAAATGATTATTTTAAGTTTGATAAGATATATAATAAATTAAATGGTTACTAATGCATATCTATTTAATGAAACACAAAACTTATATTATTGAAGACAGTATTTCTCATTTTAATCATTACATCGTTTATATTTGTTTTTTATATTTTTAAACATTAAATACCTTCAACTCTTTGTTATTTTTTTCATCTCGAATTCTGTGTTATATCTTTAAATTAGTTTTATTTAATGTTTTAAAATTTTATTTTCTGAGTATAATTTAAGCATATTTTTTTATTTATAAATTGTTTAGGTTTTAAACATTTATCTCTAAATTATTTTTAAAAAACTATTTTCTTATTGATATTTTTAGATTGAAAGTTCAAAATACATCCTTTTTATATTTTTAACCTTTTTATTGTTGATAAATGAACTTTTTTAATTAAATTAACACTACTATACTATCATTTTCTTAAATAATCATATACATAATACATGAAATATTTGTTAATTCGTAATCCTATCTAGTACAATCTCATAAAAATACTAAGCATTTTTCAAATTATGATCTGTTCATTAATAAACACTAAAGTCGTTAATTATAAAGGACTGTAAGAAAACCATCCAACCCTATTTCCATAATCAAAATTTGTCAATAATTATTTCTTCAGGTAAAGTTTTATCGTATAATCTTTAAACTCAAGTATAATAATCTGTTTAAATGCGTGAATTTAGGAAAGAGAAAAGTTAGGGATTTGAGAGTTTGGATTATTTGAATGATGCTGTACTATCAGGTAAACTTGAACTTTTCGGTGTGGGATTTATTATCTAAAAAAAATTCTCCTCAACAGAAAGAATTTGGGATGAGATTAAAGAGATATGTATCTTTGATCTGAATGCTTTGAAATATTTGCTACAGGGGTAAAAGTTTTTTTGTATTCAGCATTCTCAATTATTCTTATGGTTCATTAGTTTCTGCTATACTTTTTCCTTTTATATTTTGTCTCTTGTTTCTTTGATCTTTGTTTATTTTCCAACCAAACAAAGTAACAGGGATTTAGAAAGTTTAGAAACTATAAACACTAACAGAATATCATTTACATATACAAATGTTCCTCTGTAGTAAATTATTTATTTTCATCAATAATTAAAAGTTTAGATTAATAGTGTTATACATGTATTTATCTATCAGTTTATTTATTGAATCACTCAAAATATGTGATGATGATTATGTTCAACATGATTAATCACATATTAAGCACTGCAGAAAACATATCAAGAACGTTTGTGTATGGTAACTTTCAAGCCATGAGCCATGGATAATATTGTCATCATCCTATATTTCACTGTATGACCAGGCACCAAGTTGAACTTGTAAAATCTGCACAAAATAGCTAGCACCATCCTCATCTGTAGGTATGCAGAGTCCTTACCAAGGCATATCCTAGGGCCAGCCTATAGGTGCAAAGGAAAAATAATAGAACAATAAGTGCTTTATACATCTTGATTCAAACTCGCAACACCAACTTTGGATTGTTATCACATATAATAGATTTCAGAGGAGACAAAATTACCTGAAAAGCAGTGAATTTGAATGGAGATTCATTTTTTAGAACACCATCTTTGAACCATCTCTCAGGGACAAATGAAGCTGCATCAGGACCCCAATTATACTCCATCCTTCCCATAGAGTATGGAACATAAGTTACCATACCCCCTGCCTTTACTTTGGTTCCATCTGGCAATACATCATCCTCTAATATGCCCTTTGGATCCTACAATTCAACATTCATGTTTACAAAATTGGTTCATAGATTCATATATGGTAAATTTAAAGCAACAACCTTAGTGAGTCTCTTTTCAGAAGTACATGAAAGTGCTTTGATTATGATAAAACCGAGACTAAAATGTGTTTTGTTAATAGGTTTCTTAATTTTCACAACTTACTTTTGTTAATATCTTAAATTTCATGCAGAAAGACAGAATTATACGTAACAATTCACCAATACTTATCGTACGAGTCTCAGTCCAATATATATCAGAAACGAGACATGCTACTTAAAAAGGAGTGTATGAAACTTTAATCTATGCAATTTGTTTTTTCAGCAATAATTAAAAAGTTACCTCACTTTTTATGGAATTTTCATAACTAGAACTAAATCAATGCAGGAGAATGCATACCTGAGGAACTGCTGGATACAATCTTAGGGTCTCAGTTATTACAGCATGCAGATAGTGCAATCTCTCTAGTGAATCTTTATTCAGCAACCTTGAAAATTGCTCTACTCTTTCATTGAATGATTCTGAGTCCTCTTTGTCACATTCAGGCAAGGAAACGTTCTCTTCTTTTGCACGATTCTCCTCAAAAGATTTCAACTCCAGGTAAAGTTTTTCAGCAACATGTGCATGTGTTATTACCATGTATATGGCCCATGATAGGGTTGTTGCAGTTGTGTCTCGACCAGCAATCACAAAGTTCAGCACAATATCTCTCAAACTCTTGTCCGTTGCATTGCTTTCTCCTAGTTCTATGAATCTTGATAATATATCATGCTTCATCTGTTTTTTAACATTGGTGATGAATCAGTATATGTTTGATCTTTACTATTTGGTTAGGATATAAAACTACCTGATTTTGTTGCCCACTTTTTTTGATATCTTCTATCTCTGCCTTCCTTTTCCGAATTACTGAATAGGTGAAGTCATCAACGACTTTGATACTCTTCTCAAGTTGTGCTTCAGAGCCTATACTTAGCATTTTTTTAATCTTCCAAAGTGGATCAATGAAGCGAAGTGTTACTATGATATTTGCAGTGTCAAATGCATGAGCAAAACTGTTCTTTGGTAAATTGGAAGATAGTGTTCCAATTTCCAGTCCAAATCCAACCTTACATATGGAGTCCAAAGTCATTCTCATCAACAGTTCCTGGTAATTAACATTTCAACCATCATCAACTGAAAAATCCACTATTTTAAATTTAAAAAAAAAAAAAAAAATTATGAACATGGAGAATGGTTGTAGCACCTGCATGTCTAGTTCTTGGTTAAGGATAGATGCTTGACTGAGAATTGCTGAAAGTTTCAAGGCATATTCCCTGAAAACTTTGGTGCTAAATTCCCTTAAATTTCTGGATGCAAACTCTAAGCTTGCAGTTTTCCTTTGTTTCTTCCAAGGCTCACCATCAACATTAAATATCCCATCTCCAAGCAGCACTTCCATATATGAATGGTACACTTCACCCTGCAATTAGAACCACAAACTTTTCCATCAAAAACTTTCATCATGAAAATAAAAAAGTTTATGATCATTGCATGAACTATTTAATAAAAGTAATATGACTCAAACATGATGCCACACCATATAACTTATTACTGAAACTAGAAATGAGGTGATGTAGATTACCTTTGGATAATTATTGAAGTTGGTCTTAAGTACATGTTCTACATTAGTAGGATCAGCAATGTAAGTATAAGTTGTGAAAGGCATTGGAACCACAACAGTTTTGGACTTGGACAAATAATTGACTAGCCAATCATGCATCCTGTCATAGTTCATCAATTGTTCAATGGCAGCTCCAAAAAAGGGCCAAGTTTTGGGACCTTTCTTGTTTCTTTGACTCCATCTATGTATGAACATCCACGAAACAACCATGCATATCAGTACTACTAAACCTCCCATGTTTCATAGGTCCCCAAAGGGAGCAACTAATGGGAGGTTCCTATCAACACCTTGTTTTTAAGACATGAAAAATGAACTGCATTAGAAAATATAACGTGTCACAAAAGATGCATGTTTTTTTGTTTTTGACAAGCACAAAAGGTGCATGCTTGAGTGATTGGTTTATGTTTTTCTTTACAATAATTAAGATGGAACAGAGATAGTTATAATGTAGGTGTCTAACGGGTTTATTTATTTGTTTTTGGTTATTAGTTATCAACTTTGTCACATTCTTTTAGTGCTTGTGGTTTGAGAACTTCAAGGATAAAGAAAATTTTCATTTGTTTCGTGCCATTGACCTAAACTTCGTAGAACAACCAATATGGAGGGTACAACTGATATTGAAATCATTTAACTGATCTTCATTAGTTCTTCTCTTTAAGGAGAGTTAAATTATAATAAGTAAAAATAATGTGGCAAACTTGTCTGCAAAAACTTTAATGATGTTTGAAAACAAAGTTTTATCAAATCAAAGATATTTAATTTTTGTTTATGTATTCTGTCGGAGAAAAAGTTGTTTTTATATAACTTCATATTGATTAAAAGCTAGTAAGTATTATACATTTTTAGTTTTATAGTTTTGATTAAATCTCAGTTTTAGTTTCTAAATTTTATAAAAACAGTAATTTTATTCAAATTTTAAATAAAGCATTTTTTTTATCCAATTAAACTATAGATCTCACATTTTCATTTTAGGTACCATAAAAAATGATTTAGTTAATCAAAATATAAAAAATAAAATACCTTAATATATGTCAAATTAAGAATGAAACTGAAATTATAGATTTTTTTATTATGATGTATCATAAGAAAAAGATAAGATAAAACATCAAATGGGACAAAATTATTATCTATCCTAAAATTGGTACACGTACAGACATAAGATTTTAGGCTGCAAAGTTGGGCCGAAAACTGAAGAAGCCCAGAAAAGAAGGCCCATTTAGTGATAAGCCTGATGGTTGGAGTTGTCGCCACTGTTGGTGGTGGCGGCGGTGACAGACACAGAGGGAGAGATGTCGAGATTGCGAAGACTGATACAAGCTTCGGTTGATGCTACCAAGAGAGGTTTTTTTCTTTTCGATCTTCAATTCATTCTCTGTTTCTCAAAATGTTTGCTCTCTATAACTCCTTTTTGCATTGGAACAAAAGCTATATCTGGTAATCTCGATGATTTGATGCCACCACCGGAAAGAACCATCTTCAGCTTCAATTCCAAGCACGAGTTAAGCAAGTGGCTTTTGTATTCTGATTCCGAATTTGGAGGTGGGGTGCCTCGTTTCGTGCCACAACTTCATTGATTCTAGTGAAGTTTGCATTTTTTTTTTTTCTTTCGGAGTTTTTAATGATTCGTTGTTACCCAGGTTTGTCCTCTGCGTCTCTGCAGATAACTGAGTCGGAGAATGGGGTAACTTCTGGAATCTTCGCCGGGAACCTCTCTCAGGATGTCTCTGAGGGCTCTCAATGGAACATCACTCGGAGTGGCTTCTGTGGAATGCGCTCGAAAAAGGTTGATTTTTTAAGGAACAACCATACTATATTTAAGTAATGTGATTATTGGTGCTTGATTTTTGTTTTTTCTATAAAAAAAAAAAAATTATTTACAATGCACTAACAATGTAAGTTGTAAAGGGTTTTTGCGCAATCATTCAATCGTGGAGATTGTCATCTTTGAGTATGATAATATTGTTCAGTTCTGTGTCGAAGAGGATTTGTGTTAGTTGATAGTGGAAAAATCTTTACACTGAGTGAACGGGAGAGAAATTCTATATTAAATATGTTATTCTTACACAGTTCTTTGTGTCTTGGCAGTTTGATGGCTTTATTGATTTGGATTCATATGATACTATTGCTATGAAACTTAAAGGAGATGGAAGATGTTATATATCTACTGTGAGTGCACTTTTTCATTGCCAATTATGTTATGCTAGAAAATCTAGAGGTTGAGGGCTTAAAAGTTTCATTTCTGAGGTGGTTTTATGAGCATTTTGCCTGGGATGATTTTTGTGCAGATCTACACGGAGAATTGGGTCAATTCACCGGGACAGATGGAAGATAACTCATGGCAAGCTTTTGTTTATGTGCCTAAAGGCAACTGGTACATTACAAAGGTAAGTTCTATTTGCTTCTCCCTGCTTTCACTGTGTTGTTAAAACCTTTGCTTTTGTGGGATGTCTGCTCAAATAACTGATCTTTGAGTGATATATATCCTGTTGCTTACAACTTATGATCATTCTCCTGTCATACACCATTTTACTAGTTGTGCCGAATTAAATGGAGAAAATTATAGGTTTATCTTTGGAAAAATAAGGACCTGGACAACTCATATCAGATGCTATGAAAGATCTTGCACATCACCACATTGCTTCTGTAGCTTTCCATCTACTTCCTTAGAAGCCTTACTGTCAATGTTTGTAAAAGTTCTAGGTGTGATTAGGAATACTATTCCTGGAATCAAATTATAACAGTAAACTATTTCCTGGCATAGTTTATTGATTTGCTTTGATTATAAATCTCTAGAGCATTAACTCAACACTGGATCATGGAATTTGTAAGTTGGAAAGCTTCTGATACATTGCAAGAGGCTGCCAAGGAAGTATAAACTCTTCAAAATAATAGTTGTTTGTGTCATAACCATATCAGACTCGTATATATGTTAGACTGTTCACAGGCACTTCAACTTCTAACTGCATTCACAAGTTTTTTTCTTTTTTCTGTTCTATTCTTTTTAAACTTAATACCAATAAAGATGTGAATATCACAATAATTAGATAAACTATGGTTTTTATTCGTGTCTTGTGATTTTCAAATTTTGCCATACTATTTTCGAGTGATATAATGGTTGTAGTTTTATGAGGTAGCTTTTGTGCATAAGAAAGGAGGGTTGTGTATATCCTCAGCAGCCAACATAAAATTTGTCAATATACTAAACACGAATCTTTCATCCTCTTTATCCAAGTCCAATGACATTGTGTAATCTAAGTAGTGGTCCTTGCCTAGTGACATAAGAGTTTCTTTGTGTTGTTTGTAGCTGTTGATTTTATATATCAACACAAGTGATGGGTATCACATGCATATTAAATTCATTGATTGACCAGATTCCTCTAGCACGGTATTTACCTACATGGAGAGGGAACGTTATAGATGCACAATTGGAAATGAATCCATCGCGGATTTTGGGCATGTCTTTGTCTGTCAATGCTGAGGGTGGTGTCCCAGGTGCTAGATCTGGACCAGGTGATTTCAGAGTTGAACTTGATTGGATCAAAGCCTTGAGGACAGAAAGAAGTGTATAGGTTACACAAAAAAATCAAGAATTTTCCTCTTCTTTTAGGGTGCCCTTTTTTGTAATAATAATGTATTATTTTGTGGTTCTTAATGGAAAAATGTATTTGGTAGTTATTACAGTACCGATACAAAGACTGTATTATTGAGTGCTATAGTAGGTCCAATAATGTAAGCACTTGCAATGAACAAAATCCATTTTTTTCATCATGTTCATAGCAGAAGAATCAAGACTTTTTGTTACCTTCTTGAAAATATTGTTGACATAATTGGATTGTTGATCATCAATTAAACGAGGTGAATGAATTTGATAGAAATGTGCAATGCTACTAACCTAGTAATAGGGGCCAAATATCATTATCAGATGGTCTTGTTGTACACATACATGAATCAAAACTGATTCCAGCAATTATGATCTTCTCATGCTAAAGGATATTATTAGCTTACTGCTTGCTAGTTTGCCAAACTAACTGATTCCTTCTGCTAAGAAAGGGTTTCTAAATGTGAAATGCTAGCAATAGATTTATATTTCCTAATGTACTCTTTGAAATAATATCCATACCAATGACTGAAAATCATTCCAACTCAAAATAATGCAAGTTTCATGAACTATTTAATGATTCGGGTCTTGTTTATTTTGGTGTTCAAAATCCAATATCATCACACTTTTTTCAATAGAAAAGCAAATTTCAGCTGTTTATTAATTCAAAATTATTTCACTAAAATAAATTATGCTTAACTTTAAAACAAATGGGCCGAGTCTCATTTTTATATTGTGTTTTCTTATAAATTTAAGCTAAAAATAGATAATTGAGAATTCTGCGGATGAAAGAATGTTATTGGAATAAAATATTTCATTAAATGTGATCAACTTGGTATATCAACAAAGTTAACCAAGATAATATTTCTTTTTGGACTAATGTCACGATAAAGAAAATATCATAGGTTTCCTTTGATTTATTACGGAATCTATAATTGGGCCAGCAGACTTTTTTCTTTTCCTTTTGAACTATATGCCACTACCCACTCCTCATTATCTTGACTAAAATTTAAGTTGGACAGTTGATGAACCTGAGGTATTTAGATATCTTTTGACTTTTCTGCTGCATTTTTCAGCAGAAAATATCTTATCTCATTAGTGCTATCAGTCACAATGACCGAAAATCAAGATAAACTTAAGCTTGATACTGTTTGATCATATTATGTTAAATGTACTCTTTGGATATAAGTATTTTTTTTAGTATACCTGAATTAATCATGTATATGAATTAATTAGAATGAATATCTTTATATATTTTTTTTTTTTACTAAAGCATTTTAAAGATATCTTCTTAACTTGTATAAAATAAACATCTGTTCTTACATTACAGTGATTAAAATACTAGTAATAAATTAGGTTTCTATGACAGGACAGTGCCTATGTAAGTCTTTTCGTTGTTGAATTTAACTAGAACAAGGATACACATAGACAAGCCACTTGAATTCGGCTAGGGGTTCAGGTGCTTTGCATATAGTCATATATTCAAATATAATTATCATAATGCTAAAAAAACACAGATTTCATCTTGATAAAAATGCCTATGAAAAGAGAAATAATAGTTAGTTTATATTGATGTGCCACTCACTAATTTTATACAAAATGTAAGTTTTATTCATTTGATTCTTAAATTATAAATATTTATTTGTAAAATTCAAACAACAATAAGAAAATGATTGATATTTGGTATTTTTGTATGTAATAAACCTTAATGTATATTAATAAAGTAATAAACAATTTCAAATTAATGTATGATTTCATAGATAAACTTACTATATGATACTTTCATTAATGTAATGCTGAATTTTAAAATGAAATTATTCAGTGATGCAACAATAATTGTAGGTTAGAATCAACCCTTCTCTCTTTGTACATAAAGGGAAACCAGCCAACACCACTTGCTGCATTTACTGTAAACAAAAGCAAATCTTGGAGTAAGTTGTGTTCAGCTTTGAACTTTGCAATTGAAAGGGACCTGGTGAACTGATTCTTATAATAATAATATGTCCTTCTGTGTCACAATAAAGCCACTTGACAGTAAGTTACTATTCTTGCAACAACTTGCTATATTCTGCATTGTTCTCTTTTTTCCTTTCTTCTTTGCATTATTATTACTAATATTGGAAGTGTTATTGGAGTCTATGGGGCCACATAAGGGACTAAACAAAAGGGGTGTGTATCTTGGCTGCATTAAACTGGAAATTGGTGTCTCTGAATGTGCAAGTTGTGAAATACTAGTTGCAAATGAGCATAAGAAGTCAATGGCATGAGCCTTGTTTGCTGAGTCATTGGTCAAGTTTAGCCGGCTGAAATAAAATAGTTTTTGAAAATGTTGAACAAAATGGAGTGCCCCCACAAACTTTTTGGGATTAAGATGATGAGATGGGAATTTTATGGAAGTCGTGGACATTTGCCTTCCAACAACTCAAGAAAAGAAAGGATATGGTTTTTCTTTTCCTCTTAAATATGATTTTTTTTCCTCCTAAATATGATGCCCTGTTTTGGAAGAATTGATACGTTGGATGAACAGTTTAGTCTACAAAATTAAGAAAAACTTGAATAGGCTTTTGAATATTTTATTGGAATATCTTAAATTAACTTCTTTTTTTCATTTTGTTTATAAACATGTGTTATTATTATCACCTAAGTTCTAAAAGTAGGACTAAAACTCTTAAAAATGTCACATCAATTAGGAATATAACTAAACTATATAATATACAAGTGTGGTATAAATATTTCCTTACAAACTAACTTTATGAAATTTAACTTAAATAAATTTGGTTACATTTATTATGATACCCGTCAATGAATGTATGTTTAATTTGACCTTATACATCAGTTTGTAAAATACAGATTTATATAATTTTGGGAAGATAGTAGCAAACCCTTCTAGATATTCACTTCTTTTTTTCTTAGTTTGAAGATCTTAAATTCATCATTTATTTAAATAAATAAAAAAAGGTAACTCGCAGAATACAACAAGAATTAGCAATGGGAATATATACAGGAATCAAATGTCTTTTTTATTAATAAATTATAATGTTTTATTTCATTACCTGACAATTTATATAAGAAAAGTTAAGAAATAAATTTATATGAGAAAATGATACAGATGGGGGTTTTGTTTTATGTATATAAGAAAAACATGTAAAATAATAAATTTTGACTACTTTTTTCACAGATAAATTGTCGGTGTTAACTATCCTCATCACGTTCAATACAATTCTATTATTTTCTACTATTTTTCAAACTTACATCTTTCTTATGAACAAGGGGGTGACCCAATAATTTTGACTGAATCATGTGGACAAAAATGCTTGTTGCCCAATTCAATCTTCTGCTATTTATTAACTTTTTTTTCAAATCGCAAATTCTAGTTTAGTCTACAAACTGGTTTCATCTATATACAATAATTTTGGAAAAAATAGTAATAATTGAATTGTATTTGAACTCAATACGTTGAAACTGAAAAAAAAAAACAAAAAAAAAAAAAATTTGATTTCCTAAAAACTCCAAAAGTTTACTAGTTCGAGATAAGTGATGTCTCATTTTTGTTTAGTTTTAATATTTCTCTTTAAACCTGATTTTGTGTACTTTTAAACCAATGTATTTAGTCTTTAAAATGCTTTAATTTAAAGCATTTAATATCGGATCTTGACAGATATACCATCAGAAAAATAATTAAATTTACATAATTTTAAAAGTAAAAATAAACAAAAACTTCAACTAAAAACACATTTTTTTTCTTTTTTATAAGAAAACAAAACATCTCAATACAAACAAAGACAACAATGACACCCAATTAAAACCAGTCTAATCAAACTCAAACAACAGATATATATATATATATATATATATATATATATAGTGAGGAATGTGCATATTAAAATACAAGACTAATTAAGAACTACTGAAAATGGTTAGAAAAAGGGTTAGCATCAGCATAGTATAAGGCACTATTTTTGTATAGGTGCTAGACTCTTCATGCAAGCTAAGGCCACGAGTGGTCCACGATACACACATACCCTTCTTTTCCTTCTACTTGCAAGACAATGTCTCCTATATCTCCTTTAAGTGCATGCGTGTGATGAAGAATTGAAGATGGTGGTATCTTGTTCAGAATCATACACACTAGTGTGGTATTGTGTCACCATGTGGCACGTGATTTCGAGGGACTTCTAGTCCTACATGGCCATCAAGGACCACCACCTCCAAAGGACTATTTGTCCTTGTCACTGCCATAACTCTTGTGGTTCAACACTTTCTGGTCCCACGGGATCATACATCATGTCTTCTTCATTACATCACATGAGATGAAATATGAGTGCCCCCTAAGCCAATACTTCAAAATATCACCCTTCTGATATATAACTGTGTTTGGTTTGTTATCAAGTCTTTGTTTCTGTATAAAACCAAGTACTTTTTACTGATAGAAAAAACAAATAGAACATGGTAGGGTTAGTTAAATAAACACACTGCATAAATTTTGGTGACAAAATTACACAGAGGTAGTGTTCTGTACTTTTCACCTTGCATGCAACACATGCAATGAATGCTGACGACATTCCATGGTGACCCTACTTTGGGTGCTTATTAGCCTCATCTTCCAAAATTCCAAGTTTCACTTTTTTTTCTTCTTTTTGTTCAAGTTGAAATAGTATATTTTTGGATCGTGACCATTAAGAATCTGAACGTGTGAGACAATGCAATAATAAACTATTATTTAACAATAAAATAGCTTTACAATGAAGTAATAATTATTGTATGTATTTTGCACAAACATAACCTATTTTCCAAAAGTGAGTTCAGCTCTTAACCTTTTTTTTTTTCTGTGTTATGAGACAGTGACAGGTAGCAATCAATTCTCCAAGCTGTTTAACAGCCTGATAAACCGGTGGGGCCCACACCTAGATCCAAGTTTCATCTCTCTCCTCTTAAAATTCACAAACTCATTAAGAAAAGGACTTTCACATTCACAAAGAAAAACGTACTTTCACATTCACAAAGAAAGAACCTTCTGGACACACCCTCCCATGAAATATCTAAGCCACCACAGAATCTCAGCCCTACGTTACCACCCTCTCTATCCTCATACCTTAGTCAAAACCAACTACCTTGCTTTTTATCAAGTTTCATTATTTTTTACTTATAAAGAACAACTTTCATTTTTATACATATTCTTTTAAAACAATTTGACTAATATATATATACACTTGATCAAATTTTGAAAATTTGCAATTAGTATTTTACAAACTAGAATAAAACTAAAAGGGCATTTTATCATACTTTATGTTTTCTTTGAGAGTAATAAAAAAAACTATATAAGGTGCCAGGCAGGGTTTGAGGTTCTGGAGTGTTCATGAGATCCTATTTTGCTCTTCACCTTTCACTCCACGGAATCAAAAGCAAGTACTGAGTTCCGTGTCCCTGTTCACAAACATGTAGAGCACCAACGCAACTTGCCATCAAAGTTTTATAATATATTTGTATATATATAATATCATTTAGTTAACACTAGTATTAATATTGTTGTGATTGTGTGTGGTTTTGGTGTCCCTTTTTTAATGTTATGGTTGTTCTGAGTTTGTGTGTAAGTTCAATTCGTCGACAACAAACTTGGCTTGATATTTGATTGGTTCTGTGGAGAGTTTTCCTTTGGTGTGGTTGGTTTGTGGGAAGTTTGGTGGTGGGAATAACAATGGCTAATGACGGAAACAAAAGCAGTGACTTTTATACGATCTTGGGGTTGAACAAGGAGTGCACTGAATTGGAGCTAAAGAATGCATATAAGAAACTTGCAAAGGTTAGAACTGAACCCAAATGCTTCTTTCTCTGTTCGTCTTTTCTTGTCTCTGCACCATGTTTCTTCAAAATTAACCGTTTTTAATGATGTTTTGTTTTTTGATGGGGTAGAAATGGCACCCGGATCGTTGTTCAGCCTCTGGGAATTCAGAGTTAGTGGAACAAGCTAAAAAGAAATTCCAGGATATTGGAGAAGCCTATTCTGGTAATGCCCTTTTGATGTTTCCGCGATTGAACATTGACCCATGATTCACTTGTTCATTTTCTTCTAAAAATTGAAGAAAAGTTGGAATTTTTGTCCTTGTTTGAAATTTCATTTCTGTACTGTTTATTTGGTGTAAATGGTGTTTTTCCTCCGTGACAGTTTTATCTGACGCCAACAAAAGGTTAATGTACGACGTTGGAGTCTACGATAGTGATGACGACGAAAACGTAAGTCGCTCACCTCATCTCTTGCCATCTTCTACAGTAACCATGCCCTAGGTTCTGCTCATCCCTATGTTTCATTGCCTTGAAGTGAAGCAATCCTCTTTTTGTTTTTTCAAAGCAACCAATTTGGTTCTATCTTTTCTCAATTTTGTTATTCTTATTGAAATAAGGAGACTAAATAGTGTAGATTTGAGATTCAATCATCATATACAGTTAAATTGTTAAGGTCATAACTATTTTAGAAGTCGCGTATTTTTATTAATTTTTATACTGTTAAAATTTTCTAATCTGAATAGGTGAATGAAGAATAGACAGAGGATTCATATATTGAAAATGTGCATGAGATTTGAAGGGTCTGATTTTCACTCAAGGGTGATGATTAGATTGTGTGAATGAATGAGTGTTATTGTTGTCCTGGAGTCTTGTCACGTTTGTGCTTTTTGCACCGTCCATGTTTTTCTTTTCGTGTTAAAAGGGGCATCTTCTTGGGGAGTAATAAGAATCCGAATAGTCCTACAAATACTTGGCTCTATTCATTGGGATTGCCACAAAGGCACAAGCTTTGTTTCAACTCAATTTGTTTGTCACAGATCACATGGGCATGTTGCTTATAGAATTCGGTGAGAGGGAATAATTCATCGAATCGAGTTTGGTTTTGGTGGAGGGGACTGAATCTTGTTCGTGATCCGATAATTTTGTTCAGCTGATCAAACAATGAATTTCCTTTTGCAGGGCATGGGAGACTTTTTGGACGAAATGTTAACAATGATGAGTCAGACCAAATCAAATGTGAGTCATCATCTAGCTAGTGGCCTGTTGTTGGGTCAGAAAGCTATGCAATTTCAATGTTCTTTGTTTTATATATATATTTTTTTGTTTAGTGGATAAAGCTAGGCATACACATAGTATTTGCTTTTGTCAAATACTATGTAGTTTATAGTTTTTTGATTGTCATGAATGGACCAATCCATGGTCACCAAGCCACCTTTTTTGGACTTGGGACCTAACCAAATGCTATGAAAATCAGAAGGCTATTATTGAAGTTTCTTGTTGGACCAAAAAAATATTAATAATGAAGTCTCTTACTGCATACCAAAACAACTAGTTGAAGGCCAGTTAGTCAACACCTTTTATCATTCTTGTCTAAATTAGAATCATCAAAATTGAAAGCATCTAAAGATTGGTGCTGAGTTTATTTGGGCATAGACAATTGATGAATTTATGTGTGAAATAACAGGAAAATGGAGAGGAGAGTTTTGAGGAGTTGCAACAGTTGTTTGAAGACATGTTTCAAGCTGATATTGGATTGGATGGAAGCCCTTCTCTTTCTTCTGCCAATTGCTCTACTTCATCTGCTTACATGACATACAGTGAAAGTTCTAGTTCAAATAAACGCAATTCCACTGAGATGAAATTTGGGAAGGCAGAGGATTCCTCTGTCTTCGATACCAGTTACCAAAATTTCTGTTTTGGGGTTAGTATATACTGCATTTTTCATATTTTTTTTTTCGTTTGATACATCATATATCATCCATGGCATACATAATGATTATGGGAAATGAACTCAACAAGAATTTGCATGATATGTTGGGGGTATTGGTTAAGGGAAAACATAGTTTATTAAAGTTGAATCTTTCATTGAGTCTTTTAATCAGAGGTGTCTTTCATGGTGTCCACAAGGTCGGTCATGTAAACTATCATTACCAATGAGTGAGGATACAAAACAATGAAGTATGTGTGAGGTATGTGAAAGTGGTAAGTGATTCCCTCTAGTTTTCTGCTTATAGTACAATTTCGTTTATCTCAGGTTTTTGTCTGGTAATTGTGCAAGTCCAAATTCATGTGATGCATCATACATGACATGGCATAATATCTCATGCATTGTGATGAGACTTAAACTGACTTTGTATTTTCTTGATCTTGGTGTGAAGACAGGTGAGCCTACTCCAAGATATAGAGGAGGAAAAGGAGGGAATTCCAGAAGGAGGAGGTAGATATAGAAATGGCAGAAAGCAAAAAATGTGCTAAGAACATGATGATTAATCTAATAGCTGCGCAGGAATTTGCAGAGTAATGAACTTGTACAATTCAAAATTTAGAGGGGAAAAGGACTAAGGAAGAGCATAGTTTATACAGAGTTAGTTCTAGGCCATTGTAACTTCCTGCCATGCCATGCAAAAACTATGGTAGTGGCACCTTCAATATCTTGTACCACGGTTGCAATTGTACACTCATGCTAGTAATTTGAGTTGAATCAGTTGAGCTTCTTCAGTTGTGCAAATTGCTACTATTTCATTTTCAGATATTTAGTTCAAAAGTGCAATATTAACCATTTGTTTGAGAAATGAGACACAGTACTTAATGTGCAGTTTGATTTGAAAGAAATGTCCTTCTTGTGTAGCCTAAAGTAGACAAGGGAAAGAAAGGATAAGGAGGGTAACACAACACAACAGAAACTTATTCACTGTGATATTTGACCAATTGTCCTCAAAAGATATTTTCCTCACATCATGAGAACATGTGGAACAAAGGAAAAGATGAATTGAAGCAAAGGAAAATGGACATTAATTCTATAAATGGATTGACCCTACAGCACGTGGAGAGAGACCCCACATGCTATGAGGAGATTGCAAAAGAAATTGTGAATTAAAAAATAAAGGAGATATTCAGATAGACACTTCTCGTTCACTTTTGGGTTTGAAAGCATTTTGGGACCCCAATTCCTTGCAAGTAGCCAAATATTTTAATTGCCTGAAGTGTAATTTGTGGGTCCTTGAGGCACAATAATTGGATGGGTTTTGTTGCACAAGTTGTGTAACTTGTGCTGAACATAGAATATGGATGGGTGTGCATAGTTTCAAAGTGTTTGAGCAAAAAGCGTAAACCATGGCGGCATGTCATTCAATACAATGTTGTGGATGTGTCCAATGAGGGTTTTTAACTTCACAAGAAAGTTTTCCCATAATCACTGCTAGTTGTTACACAAATTTAACCCCAACAATTTATTAGGAATTTATTAGATAGAGAATTTATAAAATTATATTATCTTTTTGTTTTTTTGGATATTACATATTATCATGTAATTAGAAAGTTTTGTATCACTAAATATCTAGTTTTATGCATTTTTTATCTTGAATGATAAATGTTTTTTTTTAGAATTACACTTAACGTGTTATATTGACATTTTCTTTTATATAATATTTTTATTTAATTATTTACACACTTGTTCTTTTTTTTTTTTTTGACGAAATTAGGGGTACTAGTGTTTCTACATTAATTGTTATTCTATATCAACAACTTTCTTCTTATTATTTCATTTCAAACAAGATTATTTATGACAAAAAAAATATAACTTTGAAAATATAAACAAGTCCAAATGACATCGGAACACAAATTTAACACCAACAATTTATTAGATAGAGAATTTATAAAATTATATTATCCTTTTGTTTTTAGATATTACATATAATTAGAAATTTTTGTATCACTAAATATCTAGTTTTATGCATTTTTTATCTTGAATGATACTTAACGTGTTATATCGACATTTTCTTTTATATAATATTTTTATTTAATTATTTATACACTTGTTTTTTTTTTTCGACGAAATTAGGACTACTGGTGTTTCTACATTAATTGTTATTCTATAAGTAATGTTTAATTACTTTTTTTTTAAATTATAGTAAATTTATCAGCAATATCTTATTGAAATCAATTTAATTTTTAACTTAAACTTTTATTAGGCAGTTTATAAGGAAAAAAGCATATCACGATGACATACACTATTCTTGTATATTTTTAGTTTAGCGCCTCGGAATAGCATGTAGCATCACAATTTAACATCATCAGAATAGTTTTAACTCAAATTCCTACTATTTCTTTATTTTTAAAATGCAATAAATCAGAATTTACCTGTATTATATTTAAATAACTATTTTAGAAAATTACATTTTTAGGAAATTTTATAAAATATATTTAATTATTACTTGACTTTCTTAAAAATTATATATTTATAGCTGAATGATATGAATTAGTTAATGTCATCATATTCAATTGTTATAAAAAAACGGGAAATATTTTGTTTAATATATGGAATGTCTATTACGGTATTATTTTTATTTATGTTAAAAGCAAGAGTTGCGTTTTTAATCTTTATGCAATACAAAAACTTGCAGCTATGATTCAATTGGGCCCAAGGCCAAAATTGGACGGTCCAATTTTGAGGCCGATAGAAGCCTTATGATCGCCCATTCAAAATGAAAGGGGATTCCTATTTGCACCCTCACACCCCTCTCTCCTTCCTATTGTTCAATTCCTCATCTAAATGTGTTTTTCTTTGTATATTATCAGAAACTAAAAAATACTCATTTTACTAGACTTACTCTTTACCAAATAGACGAATTTTTCCTCCACCTCAATACCCTCGTCCTTCACCTCTATAGTTTAGCGGAAAATACAAATATGTCTTTAAATGATAAATGATAAAAGACCAAAATACCTTCTATCCCTATTTACCTCCTTAACCACTCTTATCCACTTCATTCTCCCTTTTGCGTGTATCTGATTCATTGCTTTATTGTAGCATCCAGTTCAGTTATTGTATCTGTTTTTCACCTTCACCGTCAACAAAAGTGATCTATGCATGTGGGTGAGAGTCTGCAACATTCGCATATTTGTTTCAATCTGAATTAAAGCTTTAAACAAGTGAGAAGTAAAAAAATAAAATTATGTTTATTAGCAATTTGTGAGTGGTATTGATAATTAGGATAGTTAATTTGATGATTGGGTTGCCATCAATGGTAAATCTGCATCAGAGAAGATGAACTTCATATGAATCGGATGCCCCGCGTCCGGTTTACATTTTGGAAAAAAACCAAAATGTAAACCGGATGGAGGTCATCCGATTCACATTTGCAAATGAAAATGTGAATCGAATGGCCTCTATCCAGTTTATAATTTTTTTTCCAAAATGTAAACCGGATGGAGGACATCCGGTTCAGTAATTTTTTTTTTTAAAAAACCAGAAGGTCATTTTGGTTATTTTTACCGGGACAATTTTGACATTTTGAAAACTTATGAAGGTGTAAGAAAGATGAGGGTATTGAGGTGCAGAAAGAATCCGTCTACCAAATAAAGAAATATTGATTGGGCCTAATTAGAAAACCGAATAGGTAACAATAGAGGGTTTTTATCTGCACCCGTGTTACTTTTTACACTCAATGTTGTTACTTTTGACTTGTGATATATAAGATGTATTTATTTGTGAATTTTTTTATTTACTAAAAATAAATAATTTTGATGGTTAAAATATTTTTTTTTTCACGATTTTGGTTCATAAAACGTCCCAATGGTGCAATTTTAATTTTTAGTATGCTATCAACATATCATCACATGTTAGGATGTCATATTAATGTATTGTCCAAACCAACATATTCTGTTGCATGTTAAGGTGATGTTATAACTATAGCTAAAGTTGGCGAAATAGATTAAATTTAACGTATTTAATTTAAAATATAAATATAATTAGCTCATAAACTTAGGGTTTGGATCTATGTTCATTCTCTTAATAAAAATCTATTTAAAATGTGTGAACGATGAAAAGCAACGAATTTAAAAAAAAAAATTGGAAACAAATAATAGACTAATTTTTTTTCAAAAGCTAATGATAGGTTAAATCACTTATGTTCCAGATTTTTATATAGGTAAATTTCTTTTAAAATAGTATGTAAATGGCTAAGTTGAGCTTGAAAATACCACTTTACAAATAAGAAATTAGTATTGTAAATACAATTTTCTGATGAAGAATTTGTACTTTATTTTATGACTTCAGGTGATTTACTATTTATTTTTTGAATCAATGTAGAATTATGATTCTGATATTTGTTTAAAATTTAAATAAATGTTATGCTTTAAAACATGTTTAGATTTTTTTATATTATTTAAATTGAAATTGTGTTTGTAAGGGCAACTTTTTTTTATGAAATAATTTTTATTTCAATTTTTTATAATTAAGGCTGAGTGTAATTGCAGTTAACTTTTATATATTAATTAAAAGTTCAAAAAAATATCGAAACAAATTTTGGTCAAGAGGGCACATTGAAAGAAAGTAAAGCAAATGATGACTTTAGTTTCAATTTGAAGTCAATTTTATAATTATTAAAATATGTATAATTAGTAAATGATGACTTTAGTTTCGATTGAAGTCAATTCCATAATTAGAATTCAATAGAAAGTGTTACAATACGAACTTTAGTTTCATTGATTTTATATGATCCTTGTATATAAGTCCAAATTTCATTATCTACACTAATAATCAATACCAACAATCAAAACAAGAATAGATGAACCACTTTTAAATATATTAAAATATTGTTCAATAAACATAAATGAAAGTCATAATTATAATAATCATCCATATTAATTGTAATATTTGCAATGTACAAAATTAGGCAGAGCCAACATAGCAATGGCATGTAAATAGATGGCTGAAAACAAACCCTAATTAGCCGGAGCTAAGTTTACACACTAACACACCTGTCCATAATTAATCAATAATTAGTTAATTAATTAAACCTGTTAACTCAACCTTCCATTCCTCAGTATAAGTACTCTCTCATTCTTGACAAAATCAAACCAAAAAAAAAAAAAAGAAAAATTATAAAATAAAAAAAAAAGTTTGTTTCTTGATTTTTTTTCTGTTCTCTCTGTCGTTTCGTTCCCTTCATCTTTGATCTCTGCGGTGTAAGTTGTAACACGAGATAAACAACTCGCAAATACGAATATTCGTGAGAAAAGAAGAAGATATAATGGGTTTTCTTCACAAGCTTTGGGACGAAACGTTGGCGGGTCCCACACCGGAAACGGGTCTGGGCAAGCTCCGAAAGTTTAACACCTTCTCCGCCCGCACCGCCCTCCACCCAGCGGCGGCGGAGGATGTTCCGATCAGCCGCAGCATCACCGTTGTTCGAACTCACTCTGCTTTGGGAAGCACCTCATCTTCTGCTCCTGCTTCTCCTTCTTCTTCTGCGCCTGTCACCCCTCGCACCCCCTTGTCTCGTTCGTAACACCTCTCTCTCCCTATATATATATATATGTATATATAAAGGAGCCAAATTTGAGAAACAGAAATTGTGTTAATTTTTCGATTAAACCGACAAGTTATTAAGGATGTTACATTAATTGAGGTTTTGCGACAATTGCAGCGGAGGCGCCGGGCGGTGATTTCAAGAAGTTCACGAGGAGAAAATCGTCGACGGCGGAGAGTGCTGCAAATCGAAGTCCGACAATTTACGATTGGTTCTCTGGTTTCTGTTATTGTTCTTAATTTCTGCGACATTTAACATGACACATATGTATATGCCCCTTGCATTTACATGCATATTTTCTTATATTATTGTTTTGTGTTTTGCACTGTGCAGGGTGATTATGAGTGCTTTGGATCGCTACTGAGAGGGGAACTGAGATGTTTTGCTTTTAAATTAACTTCAATATCACCCCCCAGAGGCAGAGAGGGATTACGTTTTCTGTCCATATGACAACACTGATTTCAATTTCCAAAGGTGCCATGTTATATTATGCATGGCACCTTTCTACTATTGTATATATTATATAGTATGAATATTATGTACATATGATATAGTATTAAAGTATATGAATATATGAGTACAACCAACCAATAAAATGGTTCAGGTTATGCAGGGTCTATCCAGCAGATTGAGCCAATGCTTCCTGGGATTCCGAGCATGTAAAAGAGTAAAAAACCAGCTTTTGTATATATGTTTTTTTTTTTTTTTTTGTAAATATGACTTCTGTACTCTGAAATCTGCATCAGTGAACTCAATGAAGCTTGAAAATTGCTATTATATATAAATATATGTTTCTGCTTTCGTTAGACCCCTGGTGCTTGGTGTTAAGCGATGCTCATTTCATAAGAAAATTCAGCGGCATATCTTTATTATACATACACACACAACACAAAGATTGAGCATGCATGAGCTATTAACTCAAATAGATTATTAATCGTTACATGAGGATGTGTGGCCTCAAGCAATCAATTGGTTCAATTTAAAAAGACTGAAATAGCAATTATTATTTGAGGAAATTAAGAGGTAAATGCGTAGATGACAATTCATTAGAAATTAAGCATTCTATATCAATTTTTGTCAAAATCTGAAAGGATGGTTATGGTTGAGCCCAGCTTCTCTTAGGTTGAAGCAGTCTTCACCTTCTCAATCAGATCAGCGGCATCTTGGACGGTAGAGATGTTCTCAGCTCCACCTTCTCCAATAGAAATGTCAAACTTCTCTTCCAAAGCCATCATGATTTCAACCTATTTAAATTTAGGCATATCAGAACATATGAGAAACCACTTTATGCTTAGATTAGTACTTATTTATCTTGTGTCACATAAGATACAACTAAAAACAGTGCTAGAATTTGAGGCCTCACAGTGTCAAGAGAATCAGCACCCAACTCTGAAAATTTAGTTTGTGGAGTCACAGTGGCTTCATCAATAGAAAGTTGCTTCGCAATTGTGGATTGGACAATTTGCAGAGTTTCTGGTTGAGCCTTCAGCCAGTAAACGGAACACGTAAGAGAAGCCAACAGAACAAGAGACTTGGGAAAGAAGTATTTAACTTGAGAAAGTGGGAGACAGAAATTATTACAATGGAGCAAGAGATTGTAGTATTAATGCCACCAGAGCTTGCAAATGTCATTTTTGTTGTCTTTTTCAGCTGGACTTTGTTGATATGTTTTAGCCCACTAAATGCAGAGTTTCCCTGCATAAGATAACAAACGATGTTTAAGTTGAAAAGAATCACTATATATAACAAAATTCTCCCTCTGATCGAGTATTAGAACAGTCAGGTTGAATATTTAGGACTTGCATTTTAGATTAGTGGTTAAATTAGAACAATTTGAAGTTAGTTAATCCATGTGTTTGGTAGTTAAACCACTGATAACATCCCGTACAAGATACAAACTTATTTTGATGAAGAAAACAGTGTTTGTCTTACCATTGTGGACAGGTTCTTCATTTGGTGAGTGGTTGTTGTTCTGACCCTATAATTGAAGGAGAGGGAAGCCAATGAAGTTGCTGTGGACAGAATAGAAGCCATGACTTATTAGGGGAAGTGCTCAACTAGAAAAATATAACTCCTGAGAGGCAAGAACTTTATTGGCTATATTCTAATGCAGATTTATATGGTTTATGTCATTGAGAAGATATATATATAACGATTTAGCTCAAACAGCTAATAGGTTATGAGTTAGAATCGATGATGAAAAAAAATCATTCTGAGGAGCCATAAATTGGGCGGAGTGATCCAGAAAATGTGTCTTTTTTACAGATGGGTTATTGATTATTGAATAAGACATTACATGGCATAATGAAAAGTATATGTTAAAAGACCAAAGACAGTTCCTATATTGATGTTTCATGGTGCATGTCGCTCCTCATAATTTTTGTCTGCTTTACAACTGATCAACACAATGTTAATGAGACAAGACAATGCATACCTTTTTCGTTTTATTCTATTTTATTTTAGGTCTTTATCATCCCAAAGTCACAATAATCCAAATCAATCAGTCAAGTTTGATGAAGTTATTTAGGGGATACAAATACTTTAACATTTTCTTTTCTCTAGAAATGCTAATAAATTATTCTTTGAAATAAACAATTTATTAACTAAAGTTAGTTGAAAATCTAAATGCTAAAACATTTTTTTTTAATTTAAGATATCCAAACCGAATTCATTTTAATTTTCGATAATTAATAATATAACTAAATCTAGATTTTAAGGTTGATGAATGGAGTAAATAACTTTACAAAAGTTCAAAAGTGCTCCAAATTTCCAAAGTAACCCTTTGTAAGTTTTCCCTTTCAATAACCTTTATGCAAATTAAATTTTCTTCAATCAATGGCTGGTTGACACTTCCTTAAATAAAATTAATTTAATATAAAAAAATACTTTTTTGAAATATAAAGAAACATTTACTACAAGAAAACCTACTGTTATAATTTTCCTATAATTATAACTACTAATTATTAAACTAACATAAATTAAATTATTAATATAATATAAAGTGCTTGAATCTACATTTTCATAAATAGATAACAAAACTAAATACATTATAAATAACTGCTGTTCAATGTGATAAACATAACTACAAATATAAATATAAAGTGTGCAGCAAGTTGTGTAGACAAATGTTTCACCAAAACTGTTCCACTCATGTTTTATCTCCACCCAAAGGCATTCATAATACTTCACCCAGATAATCATAGAGAGCATGTACCATCACGCCATTTTCTAGGTTAAGAGATTCGGAAAGTCACCTTAAAGTCTTCCGAGCTTTGATTTTGATCTTAGGGGGCTCAAATGCTATTTGATACAAGATTTTTATGAGAATTTTCAGGATGCCTCTGCAATGGTGTGTAGATCAATGATATATGTAAGGATATATGTCATGTGTGACTCAAAGCTTGCCAGAGAAGAAAGAAAGACTGAAGTATCTAACTTTAAAAGTATATTGGTAACAAATCTTTGAAGACAATAAGATATCTAATAAACTACAATTTTAATAAAAAATAAATCAACTACTCAATCATCTTCACAATGGCATGATGAACACATGAACATGATAAAAAAAGAACATTATATCTTAAGGAACTAACTCACTAAATTGACAAAGAAAAGTCACCTGAGATAATACCAGGAGTAGTTCTGAAAAGTAAAACTCGTCTTTTAAGTTGTTAGTAAATACGAGACATTTATATACTAAGAGTTACTAGCTTAAAGTAACTATTTTAATCCGAACTAATATTATTTTATTATTAAAAAATTATTTTATTGATTAACACATTTGGAAAATTTAGATTTAATAAGAGTAATATAATATTTTTAATTTGGAAAATTTAGATTTTTCGTCTTTGAAAATATTCTTGTGGGAAATTTAACTAAATCATTTTTAAAAAACTTGTTTCACTGGAAATATTATGTCATTTTAAGAAAAATAAATCAGATGTGAGAAATTTCTTTCCTAACCTTAAACTCTAGAAAACTACTTCTTTACCAAATATTCTCTAGAAATAATTATTACAATTTTGAACCAAATTTAATTGTTTATAAAATCAGTATACACTAAAAAATAATAATATTATCATCTAAAAGATATATGATACTATTATTTTTTTTTTAAAAGGTGGTGTTTGTATGATGCAGACCTGGCATACACCTTAACCCAATGTACGATGATGAACGGTGAAGCATTGTCACTTAGTGGCCTTAATTGTAGGTCGCCATTGTACCTGTTCACAGATCAGAGATCATCATCATTATCATCTCCTTATATAATTTTCCTTTGCTAATTCATAAAAATAAGACTAAGTAGAATATGTGTTGTGATATTGTGGGTCACCTTTGTACTTTGACTATGTGTTTCAACTTCATCACCACACACAAAATCAGAATCATCAGAAAATAACCCTATTTTAATGAAAAAACAAATTAATTGTGTAAAGAATCTCTAAATTAATGCAATTCTCCAAACAGTAACACCTCAGAATAAAAAGTTAATAGGTGTCTTATGAAAAAAGATGTTCATATTTTTATTATAACAAATATGTAGTACATGATTTATTAATCATTTTCTAAACATAGAGAGAAATCAATACGGTCTTTTATGGAGTTTGGTTGAATAAAAAAAATATAAGAATAATATATGAATCGATAAGATAAGTTTTATTCTTTTAACACGTGGAAGTGTGAATTGAGTGTGTGAAATTAAATTAATGAGTTTAGCCTATCTTCTTCCAAGAATCATAGGGAAATGAAGAACAGTGAAAATGTAGGCTTAGGCACACCAACAAATTACTTAACCAGAAACAAGATGACGTCACGCCTATAAACAAGAGAAACAAAAGCAACATTAAAAGCTGTTACCACTTACCCTTGCGTCATCTTTGCTTCAACCAGCTACACTTTTATTTCCCTTCTTGTCCTCCTTCATTCTCCAATACTAAAAAAATAAACATAAGCTCTGTTTAATGAAGCAACAAATAGAATATGATTTTTAGAAGGGAAAATAAGAAACGGAGAGGGTAAAATGGGTATATGGAGGAAGAGGGTTAGGGTTGTGTTTATCGTCAAACTCGTGAACCAGTAACACCAGACAATAACAGAGAAGGTCCACCAACTGAGCCGGTGACGGAGTTTCGCGCACGTCCAATTCACTTCTGCCACGTCACCAACTCTTCCTCTGCTCTCTCCCCACGTGTCGACGGTCACCGTCAACTCACTCCCTTCCGTCAAACGAAACCCGAAAAAAGGTTCCAAACCAAATTCACCCAAATTTCTTTTAAATAAATGAAAATAAAAACGAACAAGGCACGAAAAGGCGTCGATATATTCTTGCCGGCCAAAATTCAATTAAATTAAAATAAATAAAAACCCTAGCTACGTTTTTTCTCTTTCTCTCTCTCTAACTTCGGTTTCTCTCTCTACGGTAGATCGGCGGTGAGGAGGATATGGACGACGACGAAGAGATCCAGTCGCATCCGTCGCCGGCGAGCGGATCCCCGGTGTCGTCTCCGCAGGCGAACGGGCGGATAACGGTGACGGTCGCGGCGCCGGCGCCGTCGAATAGTTTGGCATTAGCGCTTCCTATTCAGCAGCCGTCGAAGGGGAACGGTGGCGGAGGAGGCGGAGGCGGTGGAGGGAGGGAGGATTGCTGGAGCGAAGGCGCGACGGCGGTACTGATCGACGCGTGGGGAGAGAGGTATCTGGAACTGAGCAGAGGAAATCTGAAACAGAAGCACTGGAAGGAGGTGGCGGATATCGTGAGCGGCAGAGAGGATTACACGAAGGCGCCGAAGACCGATATTCAGTGCAAGAACCGGATCGACACCGTAAAGAAGAAGTACAAATCGGAGAAGGCGAAGATCGCCGCCGGCGCCACCAGCAAGTGGCCGTTCTTCGACCGATTGGACAAATTAATCGGTCCAAGCGCCAAGACCCCCGGCGCCGGCGGCTCCGCCGGTGCCGCCGGAACCAGCGCTGCCGGAAACAATATTTTACAGCAGCAGAAAGTGCCGTTAGGGATTCCGGTCGGCGTTCGCGACGGCGTGAGTCAGTATCACCGTCCTCAAAGGCCGGCGCAGCAGCAACAACCGCAGCCGGTTCCGTTGAAGAACCAGAAGATTCAGTTCCGGCGCCGCGGTCCACCGTTGGAATCCGATTCCGACGAGCGTGGCGCGTCGTCGCCAGCCTCGAGCGACAGTTTTCCGCCGGAGAGTTTCGAGCGGAAGAGGCCGCGTTTGATGAGTTCCAGCGCAGCGAAAGGAAGCGAAGGAAGACGGAAGGCGAAGGGCTGGGGAAGCGCGGTGAGGGAACTGACTCAGGCGATTCTGAAATTTGGCGAGGCGTATGAACATGCGGAGAGCTCGAAGCTGCAGCAGGTGGTGGAGATGGAGAAGCAGAGGATGAAGTTCGCGAAGGACTTGGAGTTGCAGAGGATGCAGTTTTTCATGAAGACCCAATTGGAGATTTCGCAACTCAAGCTTGGAAGAAAAGGTGCTAACAATAACAACAATCACCATAGCACCACCACCACCAATAACAATAACAACAATCATAACAATAATAGTGACAGTGAGTGAAAGAGAGAATGAGTGAGGGATAACTAGGTTAAGGTTAAGATTAAGGTGAAGGTTAAGGTTAGAATTGAATTGCATTAGCCTGTGGTGTATGCGTTTAGTTTCTATTATTATTTATCCCTTAATTGTTACAGTTAACTTAAGAGGGATTGCTTTGCTGCACCCTAGACAGAGCAGGAAAAATTGCAGGAGTCTGTGCTGAGTAGTGAATAATCTAATAATCTCTTTGCAGCAGATGTATCAGTTCTCATAATGTGTAACACCGTTCTGGCTTATATCAGTATCAGGGCATCATATCATCCATCATTCATTATTCGTAGCTCTAGTTAGATATTTTGTTGTTTGTACATACTGGATATGCAACCTCATGGATACCAATTTAGTGCATTTTTAATTTCCTGGAATATCTTCAAGTTTATCAGTTGAATTCCTCAGCTAAATCTAAAAGTAGTATATTTTCTTTTCTGAAGTTCATTTCTCGCGTCTGGGAAGTCAAATCCACCGTATCTTCAATTTATTTTGTTGTTGTTGAGACTGTGTTGCTACACAGTGCATTAAAGTGATTTTGGCCTCAGACATCACCTTGAATTCAACGCAGCACTGAGAGGTTACCTAACACTAAGTTGGGCTAATCTTGGTGAGTTAATGACACTATTATGAAGGTTTTAATGACTAATTCTTGTTAGTTGACACTCTATGTCTTCCCAATTTCAACTTTGGATTCTTTGGATACTGCCTCTAATCCCTGAACTAATTCTTACAACTGAACTCTTATATTGTTTTGACGTCTCTTACACTCTGCCTAATTTCAAAGTTTAATCGTATCAGTATATTATATTTAATCATAAGTGCTGATATCTAGAGAAATGCTGAATGTTAGGTACATCCAAATTGTATTATTGAATAGGTCTGCAATCAATTGATTGAAATAAGTAAAAAAAAAAAAAAAAAAAAAAAAAAAACTGAGTTTAAATAATGATATCATGAAAGCTCATATTTAAAGCATTGGATTCTGGTGCATTCACAAGACCACAAAACAAAAAGGAGAAAATGTTTAGTGAAGTTTTCAGTTGTTTTCCATTGCTATTTACAGAACAAATTCCCTGGTATATTAGAAACAGAGAGAGACGTACTTCAAAGTGTCTTATATTTAAGATTCATTTCATCTCTGACAGCGTTTCTGCATTCTGGTTTGTGATTGATTACCTTGACTGAGTGTATAGTTTACATTTAGTAGATGAAATCAAATAACTTGACTTCGTCAAGAAGTACTTGGTAGTATAAAATCCTTCAAGTCTCTATCAATGATGGAGGTTTCAATACCTGTCTCCAAATAAAGTACATCCTCATAGCTATCCGCAAATAAGGAACACAGATAACTTTAAAAGATGAAACTTAATTACTTAGTACTCTTACATTATTCTTTGATGACTATTTGACCTTGAAAATTGGGGTCTATTTTAAGTTTCAACTTTTTTTGTACAACAGGTTACTAAATTAAAACTGTATTTCTTCTTCTTGAACTATTAAATATGATAATTGAGAACTAAGAGTGAGAAGGGGTTATTTTTAGAACATTTTTTTCATTTATAGTTTAGTGACAATATTCTAAAATCAATTCTACCAATATAGCATTATTAACACCTATTAAGATACAAAAACAAAACTTATTTATGTTTAGTACTAATAATAACAAAGCAAGATTATCTAAAAAAGAACTAAGATAATTAAAATTTTAGTATCAGATTATTTTTAGTTAGTTTTTTTTTTTTTATCAAAACTATGTTTTATTTTGCTACATTGAAAAACATATATTAAAGATTGGATAACCGCGAGCATTTTCTAATACTTGAGTGATGGATACAATTGACACAGTTCTTTTTTTAGTATTTAAGGTGATTATATATCCTCTAATACTTAATAGGATAAGATTAATATAATTTACAAAGCTTTTTAGTATTTAATATAATTATATATTTAACATCCAATTCAAAAAAATTACTGATTTAAACTGAAATAGTCTCACATTTAGATAGTACAATACTTGAATATTATTTATATTGATAAGATAACTAATAAGATAACACTTATATATAACTCTTTAAATCTTATATTTTGTTCTCTAGTGGACTAATTATATCTTTATTAGTTTCTAAAATTTAGCGTGCTTTCAGTTTTACTCCCCCAAATTTAAAAATAAATTATTTTAATTCCTAAACATTAAATTTGACAAATTAAAATAAGTTTTAAAAGTTGTAGGGTTCAATTTTAGAGTTAAGTTTTAAATTTTAGGGTTTAATTTTTTTTTAGTATTTTGAACTTAATATTTAGAAACTTTTTTTTTTCAATTTTTGAGAGATTAACAAAATCTTTTCTAATTTTGGAGAACCAAACCAAAATAAGAATTACCTTAAATTTTATAGATAAAAACATAATTAAACATGATCTAGTTATGACGTTTTATTTTAATGAGAAGCACATTACTAATCAATATTAAATATATTAGCAACAAGGGTTACCTTTATGTGCATTGTGAACAGCCCAAAACAATCACAAACATCTTGAGAAATATAATGAACATGGATTGAATTAAGGACTGATTAGATTAACACATAATCAAATTTCTAGTTGAAAATTTATCATTTTCAACAATAAATTGGCAATCCATCTTCCTATATAATGAAGAAAGCATACATAAGTAGATGGAGCATGGATTTTTTTTTTTTTAATAAACTCATTGCAATGTCTTATTTGAATTGAGGGAACTAAGTTATGATGAGGGCCTCAAAGTGTGGATTATAGTGTCCTTGACTCTCAATTCTGAAATAATGGTTATGGCATGAAATTTTCTAGCAGTGGATGAAAAAGGACACATTTTTAAATTGAAAATGAAGATGGTGTGGCTCCAAAAATGTTACTGGTCATGCATGCATGTATGGCACCTACTATTCAAATGATGGGTGTGGAATATAATATGTATAGTGAGATTTGTTTGAGAGACAAAGTAAGTATTATATTTTTCCAAAAATGTGATGAGTTAGAGTTTACTACATATGAAGAGTGGTCCCAAATAGGCAAAGTTTGTGGGAATCATTGTAAGTGGTTACTATTGGTGGAGGAGGGTCCATTACTATCACACCCTTCTTTTCTAATTACTCTACCCAACTCTTCTGCTTAATTAATTTCTCCAAAACCCTAAACCTACTTCTATACAATTATAAAAGGTGTTAATATATATATATATATATATATATATATATATATATATATATATATATATATATATATATATATGTATATATTACAAGTGCAATACACTATTTGACCATACTTATTGAAAGTTAGTGGTTACTTTATTTATCCATGAAGAGATTATACCAATCCATTTTATTTCATAATAAACTTTGCCTTATTTTTTTTTTTCTCCAAAAAAAGTTAAAATATGTAATGTGTTGTTTATGCACCATTGAATCTTCTTATATTAGTTTTTTCATTTTTGTTATGTTTCTTTTCCAATTAGAATATAGTCATTCTAGGCACCTTTTTTTTTTCAGGGATAATTTTTTATATATATAAAGGGTTTTGATATTATTTCTTTTTACTACCATGGCAAAAAATTAACTTATTATCATCAAGTTTATTTTCGTAAGGGTTTTAACAAAATTTGTTAGTGGGTTTGCAACATGGATTATTTGACGTGGATAATGAAAATGACATTTTATTTTATGTGTTTTCGGTTTGCATATAATGGGGTTGAACTATTTTTGGTTTTTAATACAAAATCCTTTTTATTTGATTTTTAGTGCGTTGATTAAAAATTTGATACAGGCACATCATGTTTTGGTCTGTTTATGGTTTTAATGCATTATTTCTGTTATATGTAGCTAAGAAATGATGCGACGTTAAATTTAATGATACTTTGTCATATTTGGTGACAACTAATTTTTTTCTATATTTATATCTTGATATTGTTTAGTATAAATCTTTATCAAAATGAAAACGATTTTTTAAGACTAAAAATGGATAGAAATTGATATATCTCATATCTGAATTCATTGTCTTTTAGTATATGGGGAATAATAGGCATAACATATAGGATATCTACAATGAGTTAAGGACAGATAAATATGAAGTTCTCATAATTTTTATTAGTTATAACATATATTAATCTGTGAGACAAATTTTATTTTTATCAGTAACTTATTCAATTAGTAATTTGATTTTAAAATTAGTAATTTCAGATTCTTATTTATTTTTCAAATTTAATTAAAAAGACTAATAAACGTAAATACATTAAATTCTTTATCATTGGGTTTAGAGGATAGAATTTTTTTAAATTTTAGGAAAGACTGTTATAAAGTAATATTAATAAGATAAAGATAGTTAGAAAATAACTTCACTAAATATAACAATATGAGTAAAAACCTACCATGCGCAAAATTACCTTCTGTTTCTCTCAAGAGAAAGAAAGAAGAAGAAAATTAGCAAAATAGAATAAAACTATATAATTATGTATAAACTAGCAGAATATACATTTTTATTTATATTTATGCATAAACTAATTTTAGTTCATTATAAAATTTATTTTATTTTATTTTCTCATGACAATGCAATGGAATCTTAAATAATATTCTCTTTAGATAAATTTATACATGGAAAACAAAAAATAAAGAGGAAAAAATACGTAAAACAAAAAACTTTTCTTTAAATTTAAAATGAAACATTTCGTAAGAAAAAAATTAAATACCTTTCATAAAAAAATAAACGTATAAAAGAAGTAGAATAAATAAATATACTTTTCATATAATTTACATGTTTCCTTTCACTCACTTTTATACTCATTTAAATCATCAAATGAGTATGCATTTCCTTTTTCAATTTCCTCTCTTACTCCATTTTCTTTTGTTCACATTCATTTTGTTTATTTTCTTTTGTTCACATTCATCCTTTCTTTTTATTTTTCTTTAATTTGTTTTGTTTTATATGGTATATCATTCCCTTCTAAGTTCTATCTTGTAATAGTAACAAAACAATGACAAGTATGGGTGATTGTATCCCCACATGGTGGTCTCTAGGGTTTGATTTATTATTATTATTATTATTATTTTTTTTATGTACCTTTCATTCAACTTCAACTTTGGTATGAGATTTGTGATTTGAATTTGGTGACAAAAATTAAGATGAAACTCGTTGCCTTGTGATTGGAGGCACAAATTCGTTACCAAACCAAAGACAAAACGACATGCCACTTCTTCTCCAATCCATAATTTCGGTTTTCAATTTTTAATTTTTGAATTTTTTCTTTAGATGATAAGTGTTACTTAAGAAATGTCCTTTTCCAATTCAATCTTCAAATACAAGTAATTTTACTTAGGATAATATTTTTTTTACATTATCTCTAACTCCACTAACTTAAAATACACATGATTTCTAAATTATACAAAAACAGATCTTCCTCTCGTAAAACATTTCGACCATAGTTTTAAACTAATAAATCATTACGTCATGTTTAATGTTTAACCGTAATTTATTTACAAGAATAATCATTATGATGAATGTTAGTAATAGTTTGAATTATTTGATAATTAACATGAAAAATGTTATGAGAGTTAACATAATTCAAATATGCAAGCTCACCAAAAACAGTTTCCAACAGAAATTATAATAAGTCATAATTAATAATGATAATAATTTTTTTTTTGTCATTTTCCTTTTCAACAACTTTTTTAGGCCCTCAAAATACGACTTTGATTTATTGCGATTTTTTTAATTTGTTTACAGGCTGGTTTGGTTATGTTATTTGACTAATGAATGAATCACTAATTGATTTTTAAATTTGTGTAAAATTAAAACAGCGTCAATAATGCTATTCCCTTTGTTCATCTTAAAATGTATATAGTTTAATGTAATTATCACACTCTAATAAAGTTATCGAGTTATTTTACAAAAAGAAAACGATGAGTGATATTTTAATAAATATTTAAATGATCATAATTTACAAAAAAATAATCTCGTTTAATTTAATAATAAAATGTATACGAAAGATGACAGTGAGTTAAAAAATTAGAATTTATTTAACTTAGAGCTGATTTGTATTTGTCTCACAGCGCAAAATAAAATTTTATATATTTTTTATTGCAAAGTATTTAAATTCAAATATCAAAAACACTATTTTAATATTAATATTGAAGTGTATAATTAAATATTCAAATACATGGTTGGACCATAAGATGACGTTAAATGGAAAATACTAGTAAATTTCGAAAACGACAAAATCATATCAAATAGTTAGGAAAAAAACACTTAATTCGATTGATGAAATACTTGACAAATGTTTCAGTATTTGTTTGTTTTGGTAAGTTAATCCCAATTAAAAAGATTGATCACACTTACTAGAAAAAAGACCCTACTTCAATAAATATTATATAAATACTATTTTTAATAAAAATAATAAATTTAGTTCAGTAACAAACATTTAATCTCAATTTAAATATAACTGTACAATGTGTAATCATGATTATTATTATTATTATGTAAAGACTTTGAAGCAATACAATACCACAGTGTACACTAGTGTTGACCACGGAATAATAAAATTACAAAAATGTCCCTTACGTTATGTCCAATACAATAGATGCGTCTATTTCAAATACCTCAATCATAGACTACAATAAAGTAATTAAAGAGTGAAAATGAAACAGTCCATGCCACAAAATTTGAATCATGGTTATTATTATTGTATTTATTATAAGTTAGTAAATGACAAAAACATGGGAAATGAAACCTGGTTAATGTTTCTTGCCCAATGATTCGGTTTTTAATTTTTTTAATTTTTAATTTTTGGTTACAATCTCCTTTTAAAAGTTAACCACCATTGGTCGAAGAAATTATCTGAAGAAAAGCAAAAACCTGGTTTAGTCGTTCGTAGTAAAAGTTTCAGTCACGTTGAGTCTGCCACTGTCAATCATCTCATCACCGTTATTTTTGAATTGAATCCTTATTATCTGCTAATTAATTAGCGTTTTTGAAATTGCAAATGTGACAACGTTTTTGGTTTTTGTTTTTGTCTGAACATTGTCATTCTCTGTTTCTACTGAGAGAGAGAGAGAGAGAGGGACGGTGCGGAGAGAGAAAGTAGAGGGGGGTTTGAAATGAAGGATGAGTAAAGCAAAAACCATCTTTTTCATTGTGGGGTTTTCGTAAAACTTAAATTTAAAAAAAAAGGAGAAAGAAAATGAGAGAAGAGAAAGAAAAAGAAAGAGGCTCATTTCCTCCACAGTGAGGCACAAAAAGGGAAGAACAAGAAGAAGAGAGAAAGAAGAACATAAAAGACAAAGGAGCCAAATGCTGGTACCCTTTTGAACTCTAAATTGGAGGATCGGGTCACGCAATCGAAGATCTCGGACCTTCGTATCTGCACTTCACATTCAATTCTACGCCCCTTCCACATTTCACTTCAAATTTTCAATGCAGAAAAGTGATTAGGGTTTGTTCATTTTTGTTTCCTATTTTGCAGCATGGGTGTTTGTTTGTGTGTAACCTTGATAATGCTTCGCCTGACTCTGTTGTTTATTTGATTGTTGTGTTCTTTTAGTAAGTTTTTGGGTTTAGCTTGGTTGGTATTGGATTTTGGGTTTATTTGGTATCTATGCAGCTTTAGTCAAGTTCGGTCTTTTGCTGAATCAGATCTATTTCCAATAGTTTCTGTGGCAAATTTTGGTTTCTGTTTTGCTGCAAAAGCTTGAACTTTGGGTCATGGGTTGGGATCTATGGCGGGGAATGGTTCTGTTGAGGGTTGCAACAAGTGGGATTTACCTCAAGTGCATCTGGGCTGTTACTTGATTTTGTTCAATTTCGGACTTGATAGAAAATGTAGATTTGTAATGTAATGCAAATAGGGAAATGACTCGCTAAACGCACTTGTTCTTTTGACACTGAATTTTGCAATAGTTTTCTTCTCCTTTTTCTTTTTCAACCGTGCTTCTGCAGAATCTGCATTCTGATTTTGGAATTTCTTGTGTGTAGTGTTGTTGATTATGGTTGGTGCCAAATGGAAACGATGGTTAAGATTGCGTTTGCTTGCGTGAAATGATCCGAAGAGTGATAAAGAGTAGTTTTACCTTCAATATAGGAAAATGAAGTCTGATACGCTTCTTGATTACGCGGTATTCCAATTGTCTCCAAGGCGTTCAAGGTGCGGGCAACTTTTTCCTTGGGATTGTCTAGTTGTTGGGATGTGCTTTTCTGTTGATTTTTAGAGTTTGTGATAATGTTTTTGTTGTTTTCACACCGAAGAGTTTGTAATCGTGTTTCCTTGTTTTTCTTTCTTTCATGGGGCAGATGTGAGTTGCTGGTTTCAAGTGATGGGAACACTGAGAAACTAGCATCAGGATTGGTGAAGCCATTCTTGAGCAATTTAAAGGTTGCAGAAGAGCAGGTTGCTCAAGCTGCCTCATCAATCAAGCTAGAAATTGATAGACATAAAAATGCGGAGGCGTGGTTTACAAAAGGAACATTTGAGAGGTAACACTACTCTTTGATTGTATGCACCGAGCATTTTGGTTTACCTTTTTTTGATTTGATTGGTTTTGGTGCTTACAGGTTTGTGCGGTTTGTTAGCACACCAGAGGTTTTGGAAATGGTCAATACCTATGATGCAGAAATGTCCCAATTAGAGGCTGCACGAAGAATATATTCTCAGGTAACACAAAAGTTATGATCAAAGAGAGAAGATTGGTGCAAAAAACTGAACTATGCAATCACTTTTTCTTTCTTTTGTTGATATTTTGAATGTCTTATTTCAGGGGGCAGGGGATCGGCGTTCAGATCCACAAGGTATGTTTTCTCTGCTGATAGACATATAACCAAATAACAGTTCTCTTTGCAATTAGACCTATAATCCAGGACAATTTGAAACTTGTTTATGATCGTTTTACTACTCATCAGTAACCACCCCGATGGATTTTTCTTATCAATTTTTACTACTCTTAACTCTTAAGACATTGATGCTGCATTTCCCTACTGCAGTAGTCATGGAGAAAAAAAATGCGTTTATTCTTCTGCTGTACAAATCGATTGAAAATTATTGTACAGTTATGACTTTTAGTTATATTGGCTGGCATCATGTTGTGTAAATATGGAAATTTGATTACTGTCATGTTCATACTTAATCTGACATTTCTTTCACTACTATTTCCCCTTTGAACATATTTTACTGTCAAAGTAATGGAGCTGACGTATTCTACACTTTACATTGTTTACCATTAAATGAAATTATTATTATAATAGAATCTTCAGGCTATATTTATGAACTGGCTACTCATTTTAGACATTTGCGCACTTCTAAAATGTTTTCTTGTCTCTAATACTCTGTCTAATTATTGCCCAATTCGGTTATAGCCTACAATACATGTCATGTTGATGTAGGTTCTTCTAAATCTGAGAGTAGATAGAAAAATGAAATTAAATGTACAGAGAGAGGAAAGATAAAAAAGAGTCAAGAAACCATTCTCAGTTCTTAATTGCCACATGCTCCCATAATTGCCCCAACAGAATTACCTTATCTTCCTTGATGAGAGCATGTCAAAATGGGTTGAGGCTTCAATATTGACGCCTACCATAGAAGTAGAAATGAAGAATGAAATTGGAAAAGTGAAGACCAAACAAGAACAAACTATTATTTTTTCAAACAAAGTAAAAAGAGTGTGCCATTGTGGTTCTTGAATGGTTGATGATGATTAATGGTAAAAGGTTAAAAAATTTTGTGGTGAATTTGGGCAGGTGGGAATGGAGCAGGAGCAATAACAGTGGCAGATGCTACCACGTAAGATTTGATCTACCTAAACTACATTTTGCATGTTCCTTTTACAGATGTAATTGATTGATTTGTTGGTACAACTTTCTTGCACAGGAAGGAACTCCTAAGGGCAATTGATGTACGACTGAGTGCAGTTAGGCAGGACCTAACCACAGCATGTGCTCGTGCATCAGCTTCTGGTTTCAATCCCCACACCATCACTCATCTCAAACATTTCTCTAATCGTTTCGGTGCTCATAGATTGAAGTAAGTAATTTTCTTAAACCTTAATTAAAGTAACCTTAATAATGAAGTAATTATTATAATATTAAGTAATTTTCAGTTATGGTAAAACATTGAATGAATAATGATATTATTAAGGTAATGTGGTTGTTTAATTAATGATGTTTTTTTGCGGTGCAGTGACGCATGTACTAAATACATGTCACTGTACGAAAGAAGACCGGACCTTATCAGTCACTGGCCAGGTGGCGATGACAGGGAACTCCGATCATCAGTTAGTTCTGACATGTCCATCGACAACGACGATGGGCCCAACCAAGCTCAGGCCCAGGATCAACTCTCCGACCCACCAAAGCCCAAGCCTTCTGCCAACTTCGCCTCGCTGCGACGAAGCAGCACCAGCGTGAACTCGAGGGACGACACGAACGACACCCCTACCAAAGAGGAGACGGAGTCGCCGGCGTCGGCAAACTCGGCGTCGACGGCTCCGGCGGCGCGGAGGCTTAGCGTGCAGGACCGGATCAACCTGTTCGAGAATAAGCAGAAGGAGAATTCCTCCGGGAAGCCGCCGGAGCTCCGGCGGCTATCCTCTGATGTCCTGCGGCGGTGGAGCGTTGCGAGCGACATGAGCATCGACGTCAGCGGGGAGAAGAAGGAATCGGATAGCCCCTTGTCGTCCTCTGTTTCCCAGACGAAGTCCGTTGTTTCTGAAGAGAAGGATCGAAACGACAACATATCGGAGAAATTTGGGAAAACTGATCAAGGGTCTTCTCAGGAGACAGGGAAAGTTTCCGTTTTTGATGAGGATATGAACTGGGGGATTAAGGATCAGGTGGGTGGTGGTGTTCCTGAAGCCGCAACACTGAAGAAGGGTTCATCCGAGGTTGTTGTTGGTGGTCCTATGTTGTCTTCTGGGGATGATGATGTGAAGGTTTATGGTGGGGTGAAAAATCATGTGGTTGCACCGTCACTTATTAGGGGACCCCGAAGTCATTCTCGATCCTTATCAGCACAGTTTGAAGGTGGCAATGGTCTCAAATCGAGGGATGTTTCTGTTCGTATTGATCAATCTTCACAGATTGAGGTTGAGGACTCTTCTTCATTCCCTAACAAGGATAAGGATTCCCAAATCCCAAAAGTTAAGTACCAGAAATCTCTACCTGGTAGAAGTGAACAACAGTTGAGCATGACACAAGCTAAAAGGGATGAAACTAACAAAAGCACTCATGAAATTAGCAAAATGAAACAAGTTTTGGAGACTCAGGACAATGCACGTCCAACCTCAACCCCACCTTTAGAGCAGCAACATCAGAGGATGAGGCAAGCTAAAGGAAATCAAGGGCTGCATGATGAGCTAAAAATGAAGGCTGATGAACTTGAAAAGCTTTTTGCTGAGCATAAACTGAGGGTTCCTGGGGACCAGTCTGGTTCTGCGAGGAGAGTTGAGCCGGCTGATGCACACATAGAACAGTCACAGTATAGGAAAGCTGGAGTAGGGGAGTCGACTCCCCAGTTGCCTTCCAGAAGCAATATGATTGAAGTGGCTGCGAGTTCAAGCAGTCTTGCAAGTTTTGATGCCAAGTCGGTTGCAAAGACGGTGGACAGTCACAATTCTGGTGATTCTTTGAGGCAAAATTTTTCTGATCTTAACTTGAGTGAAGATTCTAGAGGAAAGTTTTATGAGAAGTACATGAAGAAGAGGAATGCCAAGCTTCGAGAAGATTGGAGTATGAACAGAGCTGAGAAGGAAGCTAGGATGAAGGCTATGCAGGATAGCCTTGAGATGAGTAGAGCTGAAATGAAGGCCAAGTTTTCCGGCTCTAGCAACAGACAAGATTTAGCATCTGGTACTCATCGTGCCGAGAAACTTAGACATTTCAAATCAAATATTAAGAGGGAGCAGGTATTCATTGGCTTGTTTTATGATTCTTGTGATGATTGTAGAATTTTAATTTTTAGAATGCAAGTTTGTTTTTAAGTTAAAAACATGAAATTCCATTTTCAGTTCTGATTTAAATCCCCTTTTTTTTGGACAGCATCCCATAGATTCCCTTCAGAATGAAGATGATGAAGATGTTTCTGAATTCTCAGAAGAGAAAACTTATGGTGCTTCAAGGCAAAGTAGGAAAAATTTTCCTAATAGACATACATCTTCAGGTACCCCTCGAACAACGGCTGTGTCAGCCTCACGATCATCTGGAAGGCGAAGAGACAACCCACTTGCTCAGTCTGTTCCAAACTTTTCTGATTTAAGAAAAGAAAATACAAAGCCTTCTTATGGAGTCAGTAAAACAACCCGCACTCAGGTAAGGACTTATTCCCGTAGCAAAAGCACCACTGAGGAGATGCAAGGAGTCAAGGAGGAGAAGTCGAGGCAAGCTCAGTCTTTAAGAAAAAGTTCTGCTAATCCTGCAGAGTTTAAGGATTTGTCCCCTTTGAACCCAGATGGGATTGTTTTGTCTCCATTGAAATTTGATATGGACGAGACTGATCTAGGCCCTTATGATCAATCACCTAGATCTTTCCTTAAGAAGGGTAACAACATAGGTTCTGGTTCTGTTGGCAATGCTATCCGGATGAAAGCTTCAATGGCATCTGATACTCAAAAAAATAAAGAATTTGATGACCTTGAATTTGACGAGGATGATTCTTTGCAGATGGCCACAGAGGAACAGGATGACATTGAAACTATGGTTATCAAAGATATTGCTTATAATAATAACGGAAAGGTTAGTCTGAGCCAGGAATCCGGGAAGTCTGGTAATTCTGGATCTGAAATTGGTGATTCTACCAGGTCTTTCGCCCAGGTTGACCCTATTTCAGGAGGTGAAATGGCTTCTGGGTTTCCATCCACATTCAACGGTGTAAGATCAGTGCAGGATTCTCCTGTTGGAAGTCCCGTGTCATGGAATTCACGCGTGCCTCATCCTTTTTCATACCCGCATGAGTCATCTGACATTGATGCTTCTGTAGATTCTCCAATTGGAAGCCCTGCGTCTTGGAATTCTCATTCTCTTAACCAGGGTGACAATGATGCTGCCCGAATGAGAAAAAAATGGGGAAGTGCTCAAAAACCATTTCTTGTTGCTAATTCATCCCAAAATCAACCCCGCAAAGATGTCACTAAAGGTTTTAAGCGGTTGCTAAAGTTTGGGAGAAAAACTCGTGGATCCGAGAGTTTGGCTGATTGGATCTCTGCTACAACATCTGAAGGAGATGATGATACTGAAGATGGCCGTGATCTGGCCAATCGGTCATCAGAAGACCTGAGGAAGTCAAGAATGGGATTCTCTCATGGTCATCCTTCTGATGACAGCTTCAATGAAAATGAGCTGTTCAATGAACAGGGTAACCTATTCTTTTCTCAGATTTCGTGTTATTGATCAACACTCATGGTTATTGCTTAAAATCTAGACATTTAAGCAGAGATTATTTTTTATATTTGATCTTGCCAATATCATGTGCTATCCTGCTATCAGGAAATGGATCCTTTAATTTATGCATTGATGTCTTTCCACTGTTGGTTGCACATTCAAAAAAATTATACCTATCCATAGATATTGATGTGGAGGGTCAAGGAAAATTTCAATTAATGTCTTTCTTTTCTAACTTTCCTTTTTTAATAGACTCAACTTCTAATGGAATATTTTTTCTTAATTCCTGCAGTCCAATCCTTGCAAAGCTCTATCCCTGCACCTCCTGCTCATTTTAAACTGAGGGATGATCACATGTCTGGAAGTTCATTAAAAGGTGATGCCTGGGTAACATTATAGGTCAATTTTTCATCCATTTTTGGTGTAGTTTCATGTGTCTGGCTGATGAAGTAGTTCCTTAAGTTGTCAGGAGTTCTCAAAATGTGTCCTCTTTGCATTTCATTGATTTTGGTAGTTCATTCTTGGATTAAGGGACCAATCTCTTTGGAATTGTTTTGCTAAGAATGTAACTCTTGACTCACCGGAAAGTAATATTATGCTATTGTTAATAAAGACTTGGGATTCACATATGCTTTGGATTTCTTTCCATTGATTTCAAGAATAACCGTTGATTTTCTACAGATTTGGTATCTTTTACACGATGTCATAGTTACATGTTAACTTCAATTTGTGCAGCACCCAAATCATTTTTTTCACTATCAACTTTCCGAAGCAAGGGTAGTGACTCGAAACCCAGATGAAATTTCACTGATTGGGCCTGGCAAGTAACTCGGATGATCTTCAATGGTAGGGGTGTAAAGGACAATATTAAATATGATACAGAAAAGAGAGGTAGGCTCGATACAATGATCAATATGAAAGATATATGTGATTGGGGTTATGTATATTTTCTTGGACTCATGAGGTTTTCCCCTATGATTTAGTTAGTCATGGTTGTGTTGATATATGCTGCATACTGTAGTCAATGAAAAGTCGCCTATTGGTGCAGTGTCATTGTAATTTTGGCAGTAGTGGCATTCTTTTGCTCGTTTATTTTGATTTACTTGTGTGATGTATATCAGAGTTGAACTCATGTTAGAATGAATCAGTACAGCCAGAGTTAAGAAGAGTAATGTGATTGCGGAGCAAAATAGTAGCTTTCAAAAGATGATTTCCCTCCCCCCATGAAAAGAACGAATAAGAATGATTGGCTACTTATCCTTTGCCACTTTATTGTTGTTTTTAGCTGTATGAACTTTCAGCTATTAATGCTCATTTTCATGACAGCTACACGTGACTTAACGTAAATCATCACACAGTAAATAGGCGTGGTCATCGATCCTTCTTTCCTTGTGATTCTGCATCCATTACTTATTGCATTGGGCCTTGTGAGCATCGAACCGTCCCATAGCAGTAATGAATGAGAACGCTAATTGTATTCCATATATTATATTGAATTTTTGATACTTAGAATCAGTTTCTTTCTTTCTTCTTACCTGACTTATCCAAAAGGAAAGTTATTTGGTTTGTTCTTGACGTTAGTTTGTGGGCAGTGTATGTATGAATAGACCAAATTATTCTGAAAAGATGCACAATGCCTCCGGTTAAGAAGTTTGTTTAATTTCTTTAAAAGCGATTTAAGTTGTTAGTTAATGCTTCTAACTAGTAACTACAATGTCATTGGGAATTTTATCAAATGCTTAACGGCAAAGAAAGAAAAATAAAGCGTGAATGATAATGGGAAATGCAAGGACAAGACAAGGCTATCAGATCATCTTTATTTAGCACATAAAGAAATAGCCGAACCAATGTTAGCCGACACAATCTTTTATGATTTGATCACTTCTAGGAAGCAATTCGGCCAATCAACAATAAATGAAGGCACCGATGTTGTTATTTGATTTTCTTGGATTAAACGTACTATTCTATATTATTTATCAGCAAAATAATGAACTTTGTACCTTACATTTTGTTGAAGTTAAGTTTCACCCACCAAAGAAGCTGTCATCGTGTGAAACTTACATAAAACTTACCGTCTTTTATGTACTCGTGTCATTGCGGAGAACACTGTGCTTTGTAAATTCCACTGTAATATTTGAGTCATTTATGTTTAATGTTTGTTTATTCCCTTTCTCTTTCTCCTGAAATATTCGTTTCAAACTACTACTTGGTTAAGTCTTATTTACATGGCACGACATACCTATTACCTAGTCAAAGAGGTGATGCCACAAACATACTTTGCAGTCAGAAGATCATCTCTACACGACAAATGTAAAGTCCTCGTTAGTTTTTGTTCTGGTTAAGATAAGGAAGGAGAAACGTTGAATTGATGTTATAAAAAAACTCACACGAGTCAACTCAATCCAAACATGTCTTCTAAACAACAACGGCTAAAATTGGAAAGAACACAGTCATAACTATGCTCAGCCGGCCACTTAGCTTTGCATGCCGTCCATGCACAACACAAGGATCAATGTATAAAGCATTCCCCAACAAAAAGATAAACCAGACTAGACCCTCTATATAGTCAGGGAGGCCAAAGACCCTTCCTTTAGGTGTTTGGTGTTTTGTTCAATCTATTGTCTGACTATGCTAGAAAACATGGGTGGAACTATCTGAGTTGTCAGATACAATTGTACCAATCTCCATGGGCCACTCACTCATCAAAAAGTAGAACTCTTGTTTTTATTTTACCCCCTTTCATTCCTTTCCTTTCTTCCTAGTACTTATTCTCTTCAAAACTCGTTTTTTCTAGCCATGGCTGATTCTTTTTCCTTTGAGGGTGACTCCTTCTCAAGCCACCAGAGACGACACTATCCAACACCAGTGAGTTCTGGCTCTTTCATACCATCCAGCTTTCATAGTGATGCCACTTCCACAACCAGAAGAGCTCGCCGCAACCGAGTTCCTGCCACACCCTTCGCTTCAGATGATGACCATTCATGGAAAGAAGAGGTTTCATGGAAGGTTGAGGCCACCGGGTGGCACCATTATAGCACAAACTTCGGTTCTCTTCTGAGTCCATGGCCAGCTAGCTCCCCCTCTGATCGAAGCCGTATATTTCGACGATCAGCCAATGACTTCTACCTTTCAAGAACAAGTAGGTTCAAAGGTCTTCCAAGCTCTTCTTATGAACATTCTGGCTATGGTAGAGTTGAACTTAAGAGCTATGTTGCTAGGGACAATGATCATAGTTACTTTGATCAGCGTACTCAGCCTCATGGATTATCCTCACCGGGGTTCATCCACGAGAATAGTAGTAGAAAAGGTAAGACTAGTCCATTGGCTATGGAAGATGAGCTTAGTACGATAGATTATAGCATAACAGAAGAGCATGTAAATTCACCTAATGGTCATGGTCATGGTCATGGTCATGGTCTTGGTCTTGAATCCCCATATTTTAAAAAGGGTCATGGTGATTATTATGTGGGTCATGGACTACCATCATATGATGGTAGCCATGTTTATGGAAGTGGTGGGGGTTATACTTATCATCACCATGACATGGAGAAGTATTCAGAATATGATGAAGAAGGTGAGGAGGACATGGATGAGGAAGATGCAAGTCCTCCAAGGGCTGTTGGGCTGTTGAGCTTGTTTAGGTACTCAACAAAGTGGGATTGGATGCTTGTGTTTGTGGGGTGTTTAGGGGCCCTCATAAATGGAGGATCACTTCCTTGGTACTCTTATCTTTTTGGAGACTTGGTCAACAAGATTTCAGATGCAGACAAGGACAAAAAGCAGATGATGAAGGATGTAGAAAAGGTACTATCTTTCTTCATTTCTTTCTCTTTTTTTCTTGGTCAAACGTTTGCATGGAGTTGAAGTTTATTTTCGTTGACCTGTTGTAATTTTCAGATATGCCTATTCATGGCGGGGCTAGCTGCTGTTGTGGTAGTGGGAGCATATCTGCGTAAGGAGATTAAGACACGAGCCATATTTAAGTTCTTCTTTGTTATGATTTTGATGTGTTGCAATAATTTTTTTTTATCACTGAAATTGGCAGAGATCACATGTTGGAGGTTAGTGGGGGCGCGATCTGCACAAAGAATTAGAACTGAGTATCTCAGAGCAGTTCTTAGACAGGACATTACATTCTTTGATACAGATATCAACACAGGTGATATTATGCATGGAATTGCAAGTGATGTTGCACAGATTCAAGAAGTTATGGGAGAGAAGGTTGTTTCTTGTTTCTGCTATTCTATTCACAAACTACTTGGTAGCTAAACTGCATAATTTTAACTTCTGATATATATATATATATATATATATATATATATATATATATATATTACTACTTCTAATGGAAATGGTTTATAAAAATTCTTTCGATATTTGGTTATTGGCAGATATTTGGGTATTTAATGGTAGGAATTTAAGTCAGTCATAACTCTTGGTAATATTGGGGTTGGAATAACAACTTAAAGTGAAAATAATATAGTAGGTTTTAATATTTTAAAAGACATTTTCAATTTCTTTCTCTTGTACCAAACAACACAAATTAATTTTCTTTCTTTAATTTTTTTTCGATGAAACAACTCATTCTCTTTATTCTTTAATTTTTTGGGACATCCTAAGTGCATTTTTTATTTTATTTTAAGGAAGTGGTTTTTTCCCTTAATTTTTCTGGATTACTATCTTAAAAAGGTTAACTTTTGTAACTTTGTACATTTAATTAACTAGAATTTTAGTATGCATTGCATATACTAAATATTTTTACATAATTGTATTTATAATAAATATTTTAAATTTCTCAATTAAATATTTTTAAACATGTATAAGTACATTTAGATTTATTTAAATCTATGATATAAGATTTTGCTTTAAATAATAGACTGATAATTAAAATCAAATTATTGATATGCAAGTAGTATAATTAAAGATGTTAAATGTGAAGAGAATATGCGTGAAATGCATTGTTTCAACATGAGAGGGGAGTGTTAAAAAATAAATGAAATACCAACTAATGCAAAAACTAAGAGATTGAAAAGAACAATAACTTTATTAGGGATTTTAATTTATAACAAAGTGGTGATACGTTGACGCCTATTAAATAAAAAAAACATTCACTTTCACAACTTAAAATAATATTGTTTTAATTAAATTTATTTTACTTTTTAACTTAAAATTCTAATTTATATTATTATATTATTAAAACGAGTTCGTGTATTTTTTAGAGGATGTTAAAGTATTATTTTTCTTTATAATATTATTATATTACATTCTCTTCCCTTTAAAATACTTTATTTTAAGAAAGATATGATATTTTTTAAGTTTAAATTCACTTTTCTAGATTTAATTATGTTTTTTTTTTAATTTTAAACAATTTATATTATTTTTTTTTATTTTACCGTAGTTTAAAAATAGTATACAATGTATAAGATATTCAATAATATTAATATAAGTTGAATTTTTAAATGAAAATAATTTTAAATTGTATTCTATAGGTGCCTACTAGCATTGCCCTGATTTTTTTTTCTTTTTTACGAATCCATATGATTTAAAAGTTTACATTTGGAACATTATATAATTTTAAGAAAATAAGTTCCTTCTTACCAATAGCATTACCTAGAAATCCATTAATAAATCTCCAAATTTTGAAAACCCTAAGTATAGAATTTTATAAAATTGCGTTTTCTAAATAAGTTCCTATAATTTGTGGGAGCTAGATAAAGTTAAAAAATATTGACACCAGTAATTGATGGGTTAATAGGGACTTATTTATTAATTTTAAAAGTCTAGGCATTGAGTTATATTCTTTAAGCAATAAGAACTTATCTAAATAATTAATAAAACACTCTAAAAAAAATGATAGGACTAACATTAATTTAAGGAAAATCCTAACATGTATGATAAGACATTGATTAAAATATTATAAATGATTCTCTTTATTGGAATACATAAAAATACTCTCTCCCCATTTTTTTTTATACGTTCTCGTAAGATTTTTAATAAAAAAAGCATCTTATATGATTTTTGATAAAAATAAAATTAAAATTAAGTTGTAAGACGAGGTTTTCTTATATAATCTTTTTAGATAAACTCTTATATCATATTAAAAAATTAACATTAAATTTTACTCAATCAAGATTTATGTTTCATATAATATATCCTGTGAGCATAGACACTGATAACAAGTTGTATGCTCCAAATTTGGTTGACACTGATTCTTGCATGCATTTTTATGTATTTTTTGTTTCTGGCACTGCAGATGGCCCACTTCATTCATCACATATTTACATTCATATGTGGATACGCAGTTGGGTTTAAGAGATCATGGAAAGTCTCTCTTGTGGTATTCTCAGTCACTCCATTGACAATGTTCTGTGGCATGGCTTACAAAGCACTTTATGGTGGCCTAACAGCAAAAGAGGAAGTAAGATAAAAAAAAAAAAACATAAAACAGACACTTGAGTATTTATTAACTTTGATGTTATATGTCTCAAGATTTTGTTCATCCATTTTCTTAACTATTTTCTCTAAAGGCTTCTTATAGGAAAGCTGGTAGCATTGCGGAGCAGGCCATAAGTTCAATAAGGACAGTGTTTTCATTTGTTGCAGAAAGCCAATTAGCTAGAAAATATGATGAACTGCTGCAGCAGTCAGCTCCAATAGGGGCAAAAGTTGGTTTTGCTAAAGGTATAGGCATGGGGGTGATCTACTTAATAACCTATTCAACATGGGCACTGGCATTCTGGTATGGCTCCGTATTAATTGCCAAGAATGAACTTGATGGAGGTTCAGCTATTGCTTGTTTCTTTGGTGTCAATGTTGGTGGAAGGTGTGGCTTCTTCTCTCTCTTAACCTAGTAGTACATATTTGATTTGGAAAACCAAAATACTCAACCATGTTTTATACAAGGAAATTATTCTTCAAGTAGTTTGTTCAAGACTACTTGGACTTTCTTTGTTTAGCTAGAGTTTGAGTAAATTGTTCACACTATTATCCAATTACAAATCGTCATGACAAGTTTATTGATTTTTACAATAACCATCTTTTTCTTTTTTTTACAAAATTCATGATAGACATACGAAACCTGACATCTTAGTTAGGCTGACACTCCAAATTTCAATAATATGTCATCACATGAAACATAGTACTAAAAGAAAAAAATAAAACAAACAAATATGGAGGAGTAGGCCAAGAATTTACAATAACAATGTTAAGCATTATACTAGTTATATTTTTCTGATTGATTGATGGTGTAGAAAGTTTGATATTGAACTTCTATAGAAATTAAAAGTTTATTTAGTTATTTTTTTGATTGACAGAGGATTGGCACTGGCACTTTCATATTTTGCACAGTTTGCACAAGGGACTGTTGCAGCAAGCCGCGTATTCTATGTTATTGAGAGAGTCCCTGAGATTGATCCCTACAGCCCTGAGGGTAGGAAGCTTTCTGGTGTTCGTGGAAGGATTGAGTTAAAAAGTGTTAGTTTTGCATATCCATCACGTCCTGATTCTCTGATACTTCATTCCCTTAATTTGATTTTACCATCTGCAAAAACTGTGGCATTAGTTGGTGCCAGTGGTGGGGGAAAGTCCACTATCTTTGCTCTCATAGAGAGGTTTTATGACCCTACTGAAGGTAAAAGGAGCTAGCTATATGATTATTTGCAAAAGATCTTGTGAAAGCTAAGGAAGTTATCTATAGTCCTAACTTTGTTGAGTTTCAATATCTTTGTAGGGATTATTACCTTGGATGGTCATGATTTGAGGACATTGCAAGTAAAGTGGCTACGTGATCAGATTGGCATGGTTGGTCAGGAGCCAATCCTCTTTGCCACATCTATTCTGGAAAACGTGATGATGGGCAAAGATAATGCCACAAAGGAAGAGGCAATTGCTGCTTGTATTGCTGCTGATGCTCATAGCTTCATCTCTAGCCTACCACTAAACTATGGCACTCAGGTGTAGTAACTAAAAACAATGACATTTCTCCTTTTCTACAATAATATATATAGAACAAAACTAGGTTGCAAAGTAGTTCTTATGTAATACCAATCTACATATCTATCTAAAAATAGATACAGATATATATGTATGGCATTCAAAAGTGCATACACAAGATACACAAATTTGCTAAAGAATTTATGGTATGATGTTTAACTCTTACATAGTAAGTACTATATTCTGCAGGTGGGAGATAGGGGTACAAAGCTCTCAGGAGGTCAAAAGCAGAGAATTGCACTGGCTCGAGCAATGATCAAAGATCCTAAAATCCTTCTTCTAGATGAACCTACTAGTGCTCTTGATGCCGAGTCAGAGTCTGCGGTCCAACGGGCAATTGACAAGATTTCTGCTGGCCGAACAACCATTGTGATTGCTCATAGGATAGCAACAGTGAAGAATGCTCATACCATTGTGGTTCTTGAACATGGATCTGTCACTGAGATTGGTGACCATCGACAGCTTATGTCAAAAGCAGGAGCATACCACAACCTTGTCAAGCTTGCTACCGAAGCCATTTCAAAACCTCTAGCTATAGAGAATGGCATACAAAAAGCCAATGATTTATCCATCTATGATAAATCTGCTGCTTTCGTATCTGGATCAAGATATGTAGGTGATATCCCTAGGCCTAAAGACATGATATCCATGCATGAGGAGGAGAAACAAGAAGACATGGAAGTTGATGACAAAATGAAGGCAAAAAAATACAGACTTTCTGAAGTATGGAAACTGCAAAAGCCTGAGCTTGTGATGCTATTTTCTGGACTTATTATGGGAATGTTTGCTGGTGCTATTCTGTCCCTTTTCCCATTGGTTTTAGGCATATCCTTGCAAGTATATTTTGGCCATGACACTCATAAGATGAAAAGAGATGTTGCCCACCTTTGTTTAACACTTGTTGGCCTTGGATTTGGTTGCATAATTTCCATGACAGGACAGCAAGGTTTTTGTGGTTGGGCTGGATCAAGGCTGACACAAAGAGTTAGAGACATCTTGTTTCAATCCATACTGAAACAAGAACCTGGGTGGTTTGACTTTGACGAAAACTCTACGGGAGTGTTGGTATCAAGGCTCTCATTGGACTGTGTCAGTTTTCGATCAGTACTTGGTGACAGATTCTCAGTCCTTCTTATGGGGTTGAGTTCAGCTGCTGTTGGCCTTGGTGTGTCCTTTGCCTTCAATTGGAGACTAACGCTTGTGGCAGCTGCTGTAACTCCTTTTGCACTTGGTGCAAGCTACATAAACTTGATCATAAACGTTGGACCGCGAGTGGACAATGACTCTTATGCCAAAGCTAGTAACATTGCTTCTGGTGCAGTGTCGAACATAAGGACAGTGACCACATTTTCTGCCCAGGAACAGATAGTTAAGTCCTTTGATAGAGCCCTATCAGAACCTAGAACAAAATCGTTACGAAGTTCACAACTTCAAGGTCTCATGTTTGGGTTTTTTCAAGGTTCCATGTATGGAGCATACACCTTAACACTTTGGTTTGGCGCATACCTTGTAGAACATGACAAGGCAAAATTTGGAGACGTGTTTAAGATCTTTCTCATTCTTGTTCTGAGCTCATTTTCTGTGGGACAACTGGCTGGTTTGGCACCAGATACTTCTATGGCGACTACAGCAATTCCTGCAGTTCAAGATATCATAAAACGCAGGCCTTTGATTGACAATGATAGAACAAAAGGTAGGAAAGTAGACAGATCAAAGCCATTCAACATAGAATTCAAGATGGTGACTTTTGCATACCCATCTAGGCCAGAAGTGACTGTGTTGAGGGACTTTTGTTTGAAGGTCAAAGGTGGAAGCACAGTGGCTCTGGTGGGACCAAGTGGATCAGGGAAGTCAACGGTCATATGGTTGACTCAGAGGTTCTATGATCCTGACCAAGGAAAGGTGATGATGAGTGGGATAGATTTGAGGGAGATTGATGTGAAGTGGTTGAGGATGCAAATGGCTTTGGTGGGTCAAGAACCTGCACTGTTTTCTGGGAGCATAAGGGAGAATATTGCATTTGGGGACCCAAATGCTTCATGGACTGAAATTGAAGAGGCTGCAAAGGAGGCTTACATCCACAAGTTCATCAGTGGCCTTCCTCAGGGTTATGAGACACAGGTAATAATTCTATAGCGAATACTAAGAAATTCTAGCAATACATCATCTCACATATACATTTTAACACGTTCTTTATTTTTGATTGAAATTTGCTGAAGCCTACAAAATCATAAGTGAATATCATTAAACAAAAGTGTACAAAAGTTTTGTAATGTTTAATAAATTTCATCTAATAACAAAAAGTATGTTAAGAAAAATGTATTACTAGTATTTGTCTTACTCTAGGTTAAGCTTGTTATTCTAAATCACTTTTTGCTCAGTTTTTGTTTATTCTATAAGCAAAGCATATGATTAATTTTCTCATTTTTAGGTTGGTGAAAGTGGGGTCCAGTTATCAGGTGGCCAGAAACAACGAATTGCTATAGCAAGGGCCATATTGAAGAGATCAAGGGTACTTTTGCTTGATGAAGCAAGCAGTGCCTTGGACTTGGAATCAGAGAAGCACATCCAAGAAGCCCTTAAAAATGTTGGCAAAGTGGCAACAACCATAATAGTTGCTCATCGTCTTTCCACAATTAGAGAAGCTGATAAGATCGCAGTTATGAGAGATGGGGAAGTGGTGGAGTATGGGAGCCATGACATTCTCATGGCTTCAACTCAAAATGGCTTGTATGCTAGCCTAGTTCGAGCTGAGACTGAAGCCAATGCCTTTTCTTGATCACATATATGACCCTGTAACATTATTGTCAACATATAGCAATTGTGACACAAAAGAATGCCCCCATTGGCCTAAATCATTTGGATGAAAATAGAAAAGAAAGAACCACTTCAATTGGTTTGGGCTGTTTTGAAGTATGGATCATACAACAAAAATCATTTGATTCTATCTTTTAGGTCAGATTTCTTCTTTTTCAAATAAACAAAAAAATTATATGTATTATGTGCCACTTGATTATGTAAATTTCATAAGGAAATACTTGAACATTTTTGGTTACTTTCTTCTATAGCACTTTTTCTTGATTATGGCAAAAGAATGATTATGCATAGGCAAATGCATGCTCAATATGGAGGGGGGCTAATAATGATGCAAGTAAGGCCACAAAATAAATGGCCACGAGCGTATCCTTAAATCTTTCAGTGGTTACATTGGCTCTAACTAAAAACGACATGTGACCAGATTGAGCCCCACTAACATCATGTATTCTATAATATCCATTAAATTGCCAACCATGTTAGCAGGCATAATTCTTTGGTAAAGGAACTGATTTATCATTTCATGTCTCATAAAAAGTGCTTTATATTTCCCACGCTCAAGGGTGTTGTTGTTCCATAGTTTTCAAGCCAAGAGAATTTGATGCTAACGTGCCTTCAATAAAAGATATTTATATAATCTTGGTTAACCCTCTGGAAAAGCAATCAGAAGCATTCTTTTTTGGAAGCCTACTGTTGCAGCTTGTCCTTTCTGGTCTGCAGAATTTCTTACAACCCTTTCACAAACAATGCCTCTTTGATTCTTCTCTTACACTCTTTTCGTGTCACTTCATGCTTCAACTCTGAATTAGGTAACATGATACATATACATATGCAAACACATACAAACAAACTCACATGCAAACACACACATGTATGTTATCTGTATGTCAAAATCCTTTTCCAATGTTTTTTGGCTTCCTTTTTATCTATCAAGTGAGATTAAATCTTGCTGCTTAATGTTCTTGTTTTGAATATCACATTAAGAGATTGACTATTCCAGTTAGGTACATCTTTGCAACAATATTTTAGCATGTCAGGGATTAGAAAACTAAACAATTGCTTGCATTTTACACGTTACATGGCTTAGGAGTTAGGACCCATATAAAAAGTAAGTCCATTTGAACAGAAGTATCTACCAAAATATATTAATTTTACTTGATGTGCACCCTCCTTGCATTCAATATACCAGACATGCAAATTTGTTGACCCCTGAATAATATAATACATACAACAGAATAAAGTGAGGAGGCATGGCATCCCTCATTCCGGGGGTTCTACTGAAGCTTCTCCAAAGTATGGATTCTGATGTGAAAGTTAATGGGGAATATAGATCAGCCCTTCTGCAAGTGATCAGCATTGTGCCTGCAATAACTGGATCCGAATTATGGCCTAACCAAGGTTTCTTCCTGAAAGTATCTGACTCTTCTCATTCAACTTATGTCTCACTCTCAAAGGAAGACAGTGAGCTTATCTTGAACAACAAGTTGCAGCTTGGACAATTCTTTTATGTGGATAGGATAGAGGCTGGAACACCAGTTCCTATTCTTGTTGACGTTAGACCGGTTCCTGGCAGGCACCCTTTTATTGGAAATCCTAAGGATTTAATGCAAATGTTAGAGCCATCAGAGGGTCCAGTGCAATTTGATAATCCTAGAATTAACCGTTCAAAATCCATGAACTCAATAACAGCCAAAGAAAGAGGAAGTCCATGGCAGAAAATTGTTATTAAAGAGGACAAGTCTGCTGTTGCATCCAGGTACATGCGGGGTGTTAGAAGTCTAACCTCAAATGTGAATGTGCATGATGCTATTGAAGAAAGAAAAGGAAATGATTTTCAGAATGATGTAGACAGTACTAAGAAGGTGGGATCTGCAAAAGTAAAACCGCAAAAATTACAGGTCAGGTATGATTCTTATCTTTGATATGCATTTTTTAAGGCTCAAGAATATGTGGTTTTAGAATTTGGCCTTTATATAGTTATAGTATTCTCAGGATTTGAAAGCAACATGTGAACAACTATAACTACCATGTACAATGAAAATTGTAAAGAATTTTAGTAGACAGAATAACAGACAACTTTTGGTAATTAAGTAAGAATGAGACAAGAGTCGGACTCGCACAAGGGAATGACACCATTGTCATCCCAAACCTAAGTATTAGGTTTGTGGGACATAAACTCATTTTCATTTCTATTCAATCTAGGACATAAACTCATACTTAGATTCGTAACACATTGGACATAGGAATATTCATTTTGGAAAAAAATGTCCATTGTTCATAATAAGTTTAGTGCCGGATTGTATGCTGTGCTAAATACTAAATAGGTAATAGTGAAAATTATAAGATTGATAATGATTAGTTTTAGCATCACAGGCACTCTCAGTGAATACAACTCGTACTCTACTACTTGAAGCATCTTCACCAAGGCAGAGGGTTGCTCAATCTAACATCCAGGAGACTGTCATGTCACCTTCTAAGCGCATATCAACCAAACCTAATTCTGCTAAACTGGAAACTACAAACTTGAATGTTTTGCCAAGCAGTGAAGATAAAAGCTGGAGCACAGAGGCAATTCCATGGTCCTCTTTGCCAGCCAAACTTTTGAGGCCTGGAAAGGTACATTGCACTTTTCTCCCTCCTTTGAATGATAGATATTACTGTAAAACTTTGATGCAATTTGTTAATCTTGTTCTGTAATCAAAATTGGAGTTTCATCTCAGTAATGCATATAATAAAGGATTCCATCAAATATCATTGTGTATTATCGAAGTGAAACTCCAAAACTAATTAGAGAACAATATCATAAATTATTATTATCAATATGCTAACTCACATTCTTATGTTAAACAGATAAGATCAAATTTCATCTCACATGTCTTTTTTTAGTAAAGCAAAGCTATCTCAGCAGTTACATGAATTTTTTGATAATCCTACAAATTTCCACATTTTACTAGGAATTGCTTAGAACGAAGCATTTAGCCTCCGTGGTTGTTGTAGAAGCTCAAAAAGAAGTTGCTTCTACTGCAGTCCTTGTCAAGTTTCTAAGGTACATTATGCATTTCGTCTTAATATTGTCAAATTACTTACTCAAAGTTTAGCTACTTGGGAAATTTTAAACAATTATACAAAAAATTTGTCTGAGTTTTCCAGCATTTGGACCTACACGGCATAATGTCATCTCAGAAAAGGTAGTAATAATTGGTAACCAAGCAAAATCTACCACAAATATTATTTTAGCAGACAACTCAGTCTGACTTGTAAATGTTTGCTTTTATGTAGGTACTAAAATATAAAGTTTTTTTCATTGGATTAAATTTTTAAAAATGGTGTCAAATACAAGGATAACATTTTTTCCATTTAATTCTTCAGTTATTTTGCCTCTCTTTCCTTTTCAGTATATTTGCCAACATCTGCACTTCAGCTGCATCAGAGAATCCTCATGCCACACTGAACAAGTTTTTTTCCTTCCAAGAACTCATGAACCATTCAAATGGTACAAGCAAAGCAGTTCCACCCACAGATAAATTAATTCATCTATATAAAACTTCTTCTCCTGCAGAAACAGACAAAAATGACAAGAAATCAGTTTTAGTGCCCGGGAAAAGTTCATCAAAGTCTCCAAAATACTCACCAGATTTATCCGACACTGAGAAACAAGAATGGGCCACAGGAAATGGTTTAAAAGTGATAAATGAACTGAGAGAAGTCCTTTTGATGGAAACACAATCATGGTTTTTGGAATACTTGGAAAAAACATTGGATGTCTGGTTTTCCACAAGCTCCCAAGAGAAGAGGGGAAAGACGAGCAAGGAGACTGCAGGGAAGAAAATGAATCATGCCAATCATATAGCTCTCACATTGTCACACCTTAAGCAAGCAAATGAATGGTTGGAGAAACTGAGAAACACTTCAAACTTGGAAAATGAAGAGCTGTTTGAAACTGTTGACAGATTGAAGCAGAAAGTTTATTCTTGTTTGCTCCTACATGTTGACTCTGCTGCATTTGCTTTGGAAAACCGAGCTTGATTATTGGACAATGATATGTTTTAAAGCATTATGTACTATTCAAAGTTATTTGTAAGTTAAATTATCTTATTGTGGTTGAGACATGCATGGTTAATGGAAGCTTGGCCAACTGTTTTTCAAAATGTAGTGTGATATGATATGACAATAAAAACACCCTTTGAAGGGGTTCAAATGAAGTCTAGTTGTAACATGATTTCCTGATAGATACACCTTGTTAGATATCAAGTAATGTTATTTACCATGAAATCCCCCTTACAACTTCTCCAATGTCCTTTTTAATCTACTCTTCTAACTTGTGGCAATGTTTGACTCAAAAGTGGGAAACCAGATATTAGACAACATTTGTGTCCTATTAGAATCTTAAAACATGAACACATAGCAATTGGAATAGCTTACCTTGTAGCTGACAAATTCATTTATATAACAACATTGTCAAGAGAAAGAATCATACTGGAGAAGTAAGACACAAGCTCAAGACTTAAACAAATCAAGCATGTGCCCTGCTTCTCCAGCATGGTTCAGTCTCTCCTATTCTTTCATGCAGTGAAAATTGTCTCAGAGAGTTGAATTCATAATATGGAAACATATTACTTCTCTAGGAGTAGAAGTTTGCTTAGTCATGTGATATGCATGTTTAGGTTGGATTTTATAAACAGAAAGTGGTATAACTTTATGAAGTTAAGTTTGACATGACTCATATGCATTGGTTGTTAACCATTTTGTTGGTGACCAGGGTTGTTCAACTTTTGTTTTCTTATACTAAAAAATGAAGTTTATATTATCTCATCAAGCTAATCATCATAGTTTTGTTCATGTACTGTTGAAGTTTGGCAACCAAATAAGAGTTCTGTGAGTGCTTGGTTGAAAGGTAAAGTGAGGTTTTACCAAATGCCAACAAAAGTTAGCAGCTCCACAATATGACAGACCCACCCAATAACACCTTGCTACAGATGAATTCCCAATTACACGTTTTACATTTCTTTGTTAATGTGTTCCTCAATGATAATTGTTAATTAATAGCAGAAGTGTTTAACAATAATCTTTGAAGTGTGCTATCATCCAAAACACATTAATATTTCTTTATAAGATGATAGATTAATGTTAGATTAAAATGGTTTATTTAAAGAAATTGGAGGACTAAATATCTTATTAAACTTTTATAAGAATTGAAATTACAATAACTAAAAATGAATTTAAATCTAAATCTTTATGTATTGTTTGGACGGTAGGATGAAAAAATAAAGAGTAAAAATTAATGGAAAGTATGATATCTTATTTATTATAAATAATTTAATTTATAATATTTTTCCCATAAATTTATTATTATAATAAAAATACTTTTAATCAATTAAGAATGCGAAAAACACGCAAAACCACCTTTATTTTATTTACACAATCGACTACATTATCAATTGTGTCCACTTTTATTAACATAAATTTTCTCTTCTTTCACGTCTCTCTTTTTTTTTTTTTTTTCGTACAAATGATCTTAAGTTTCTTAAAAGAAAACCCCTTATTACGAAAATTAAAATTATAACTTGCTGATATATTCTAAAAAAATATTTAGAGAAGGGAATGTATGTACTTCTATATACTGGTTAGATCTGATACATTAAATATTTTATTAATATAAGTTGTGCTATATACTAATAAAAACTTAAAATTATTAATTATTTTTTATTTACTTAATTCGGAAAATTATCTACTACGTAATTGTTTTCTTCTTACATGGTCCTGATGTTTTCTCCAAGTCATCCTCTTTTTCTTACGATTGTGGTCTCATATATTGACACTTAATGAATACATACTCTCTTAAAAGTATTTCTAAAATTAAAAATATATTTTAAATATATTTCTAAAATTAAAAATATATTTTAAATATATTTCTAAAATTAAAATATATTACATTGGTTTATATTTTCTTATCTATTTTTGCTGAAAACAAAGATGTATATTTTATAACTCTTTCAGTTATAGTCCTAAAATTATAAAATCTTTATAATCCATTAGATATCAAAATTTTGAGCATATTATTGTGATCAAAATTATAATATTCCCTTAAAAAAATTTCATGCCTACAAAAACAATAATGGAAAGGAAATTAATTATTATAAAATTAAATTAAGGTTTTACAATTATAAAAAATTTCCATCCAAACCAAAAAATTCAATGTAAAGTTCAACTTAATTTTTTCAGAAATAATAGCGTTTTTTTCAATTTTAAAATATTTACAAAAAAAAACTATTAAAAAAATTCCCCAGCTTCAATTTTTATTTTACTCAAAGTCAAAATTGAATTTAAACTGCTCATTAGGGCCTACTGTGTTGTTGTCTTTTCTTGGTTTAAAACGACGTGGCATTTGCCTAAATTTCTAACACCATTTTCATTTCGTTTCAATTTCAATTCTCTCTGTTCATCGATCGACTCGGCTGGACCATCCACGCCGCCGTTTTTCACGGCAGCTCCGGCCACCCTCTCATCGCCATTCAGGTTTCTCTCCCATCGTCCCTTCCTTTTACTTCAATCAATAATTATTCGTTACTTTGCTTCTCCTTTCGGAAATTGAAAAAAAAAAAAAAAAAAAAAACCTAATGTCGTTGTTCTCTGCCTAAGAACAAATTACATGATCTAAGCGTGCAAGATCTGGTTGACGTATATTAGGCTTACTTGCCGTTATTTTTTTTTGTTTTTTCTATTGCGATTTGTCAGATCTAGTTCGCAAATCCTAATTGCAATAACGAGGTATTAGCTGAATTGACTATATGAGCTGCTACATCGTGCGCCATGCATTGGTTTTCCTTTGAATTTCGTTTTGTTTGGACGCAATTACCTCATTGTTGCACTATACGCGTTTCTTCATTTTTTAAAAATGTGTTAGTTGTGCTATTTTTTGTTTAATGTTCTGCAATTTGAAGAATATGTTTGGAACTGTGATTTTCTATCTCGAGAGGAAAAAATAGGTTGTTGGATTGTAAAGTTGGGTCGATTTGGTTCCTTATGTTGACGGATCAAAGTTTATTTAAAGCTGTGGTGTCAGGCCTTTTTTGGATGCTTGGTAGTTATTAAATATATGAGTGGCCTATATATTATGGAAATGTTGAATCAAGGGAATGTAGATTACTGTTTGTGTATTTTTTTTTTTGTGGTTTTATTTTTTATCTTCTTGAATCTGTTTAACTTTGATTTGTTTGTCTCTTGATTTGGAATTGCAGTGTATTTTGGTTTAGTTGCAAAGTTTTTGAGTCTGAGTGGAAGATTGTGAAGCTAAGAAAAATGGTGAAGTTGACTATGATTGCCCGTGTTACTGATGGTCTTCCGCTAGCTGAAGGACTGGATGATGGTCGTGATCTTAAAGATGCGGAATTTTACAAACAGCAAGTCAAGGCTTTGTTTAAGAATCTCTCAAGAGGACATTATGAAGCATCAAGGATGTCAGTTGAAACTGGACCTTATGTTTTTCAGTATCCTTATTGAATCATAGTTATTGCATAATATATACATGGCAGTCGAATAAGAATTCCTTGATTATCCTACTTATTGTATTGTACAATGCATGGAATATCTAAGTAGTCAATCTTGTGCTACGCAGTAGCAGTGCTACAGAGCATGTGGTTATAGGTTGCGGTTGATGAACCCTGTCATGTCATAATTTTCCTTCTTTCAATCCTTTCAAGTGCTAATTGGTGTTGGTGCCTTCTCTCATTGATGCGAACCATCTGACCCAGAGCTCCCAGCTTTGTTTCTAGCCAACCCATGGTACTATAGTGGAGTTTCCAGCCAACCCATACACTGTGGAACTCTGACATTATTCTCTTGTCTCTCTCTGTTCACATCCTTTTGAGCGTGTTCTTTTCATGTAGCAGAGGGTCTTTGTTTTGTTTTGTATTCTTTCTTTCACTGTTGCGCTTAGATATGTAACTTCCTTATGCTTGCATTAAAATTATGACTTTTAATTATTAAATATGAATATGCATTCATTTATGAGTTTTTTTATTTTATTTTTGAGCATTTATATGTTTGTAATATAAATTATTTAGTTTATATATGTAAATTTCACAATAGTGGTCATCTTGTTATATATGAGTTTAAGCATCCTTGGCATGTGGAATCGTTCATGGGATCATCAACATGGAAGTGTGATCTTCAGCCAAGGTGAGATTGTTATCAATCCCCACCGAGGCAGAGTGGACCCAGATTTCCTAGTCAAATCCCTTTGACCCAGTTTTAAAAACCCCTAATTACCCTTTTCTCTTCTTTTGTTATCCACTCTTGGAGTCTCCCATTCACACTTCATCTGTAGACTTCTCCCACTGCTGCCAACTGCAACTGTCCCACCTACATGCTGTTGCCACCCTCCTTGGCTGTCACATGTGCTGCCCTTTGGCTGTACGTAGTGCAAACTTGTGAACATCCTGCTGGTTCCGCACTCAGCATCTTCTTTGCTTTCTCACTAATTCTACGATCTCTTCCTTACAGTCTTTATAATTTCAGACTAATTTATTGTATTTGGATCTTATGGTGTATTATTTTCTAATTTAATTTTGTTTAATGTTGTGATTTAGAGATTATTTTCAGTTAATGAGTGAAGTTTACTTATTAAAATTCTTGAGATGTCTATAGTTTGATGTTTTTTGTGTGCTGTTTTCTTCCAGTTAATGCTAGGTATCTCATTGTTAGACACAAGATGCTTACCTGCATACTGCTTTAGTTGTTCACGTGCTTATTTTCTTTTGTTGTATCTGTAAATCTTTGTGTTTTGGATATTAGAAGAAGCTAAGGTCTGTGTTTTTTTTGTGTTTTGCTACATATTTCCCTTCTCTTGAATTACAATTCAGATGGTTCTTTTATATATTATATGCATGTGAAAATTGGGATATTGTTTTGTTAATCCACAACCATACTTTATCTAGTTCATTAGTTATTTCCTTGTCTTCAACTGTTTTTGAGACCTATAATATTTTATGTTAGTTGCAGTTTTAAAAAACGTACTTTAACTTTATTTGGAAGAGTTTGACAGCCTAAAATAACCTTGACAGAGCCTTAGTTATATTATAGAAGGACGGGTCTGTTACTTAACAATGTGTGATCGTGCATACCCTAAGAAACTAGCCTTTCAATATCTTGAAGAGCTCAGGAACGAGTTTGAGCGTACTAATGGGTCTCAAATTGAAACTGCAGCCAGACCGTATGCCTTCATTAAGTTTGGTAGATATCACTTTCTATACCGTCATTACCATTTTTAGGGTTTTTGTCTTTTTCTACTTGGGCTAATCTGCCTTTTTTTTCTTTTCCTTTTAAAAGATACATTTATACAGAAGACAAAGAAACTTTACCAGGACACCCATACTCAGCGCAATATTGCAAAATTGAATGATGAACTCTATGAAGTCCACCAAATAATGACTCGTAATGTGCAGGAAGTTCTTGGTGTTGGTGAACAGTTGGACCGTAAGATATTTCTTGTAATCTCTGAATAGTTTTAGTTTTATCATTTATGTCTGCTGATTGCTTGGAATGCAACACTAAATTTGCAGTAAGGAGCTTCATTGATTTGAGTATAATATAGAAATTGAGGCCTCTATTATACATGCATCCGTTGTAGTTGGCTTTGCCTGATTTCTATCTTCATAGTAAAGTCAGTTATAAAGCATGTTTTGGAGCTCTATGATGGTATTTTTTTCCCTTGATATTAGAGTGATTGCATTGTTAGAGATCTCATGTCAACTAGAGATATGAATAAAATACAATCTATTAATGGGGTCAATTATCACCTTATTAGTTGGTTTTGTGTGATTGGGATCCAAATCCAAATTTTAAGATGGTGGAATTAGCACTTATTCTAAGAGACATGCATAGAAACAGTAGTCATTAGTGTGCTATGGCATAGTAGCAGAGTGGAACAGTGCTTGATTGTTATGGGATTCAAATAGCAAAACAGCTTTCTGTAGGTTGTACCGCACTATAGAGTGGTGCTACAATTATATAGAGCTCCAAAACCCGTTTTTTCTCATGAAAAACATTCTTTATGGGTTTTTTGGGTAAAATTGTGACTTCTCTCCCATTTTTTAATGCATTTGCTTCAGAAACATAATAGTGCCTGAAACTTTGTTAGAGTGCAAGTGTGAATGTGAAGTCCTGAATTGGGTATACATGGGCAAGTTAAGTAAAGACCACAAACTTTTTATATTGAATGTAGTTTGCTTGTAGCCCTTGTGTGGAAGATCTTGCCATTTTTGTCCCTCTTGACCATTCCACAGAAGTTATGTCTGTTTTTTTTTTTTTTT
>Ga0209700_100123_pt1 | contig 114594 bp, 50 predicted proteins | sample SiratroredBW_FD_187528 | JGI IMG/M metagenome (GOLD analysis project Ga0209700, IMG submission 187528) | Root nodule microbial communities of legume samples collected from California, USA - Siratro red BW (SPAdes) (version 2) | ecosystem: Host-associated > Plants > Roots > Nodule | place: USA...
TCCACACAAGATGTTTGATGATGGATACCATTTTTATGAAAGAAATCAACCATGTTAAACTCAGGTCCATTGTCACTTCTAATTATTTTAACAGCTTTGTGAAATTGAGTGTGAATGAGTTTAATGAGTTTAATAACTACTAAAAAGTTTAATAAAAGTTTAAGTATTTTAAAATTCTAAAATTGTAATTACATAATAATATATTTTTATATTAATTTTTTTTATCTAAACAATTATATCTTTATGTTATATTATATTTATTAACTAAATTATTAATTACTCCTTTACTAAATTTTTTAATCAAATAAATTAATATATTAGCTTAGAATTTATAAATTAAAAACTATTAATTAGAAAATAACTTATCACTTATAATTAACTTATTATTTTGTTTTAACAGATAGATCCATGTAAGACCATTACCAATTTGGTTAATTCATATAAACAACCCGTGACTATGTGTCAGACAATAAGATCTCAACGAATAATTGTACAAGCTACGAGACATAACATTGAATGGAAATATTAAGAATATGGTAGCATTTTAAACTGTTGTTATTTTTATCCATATTTATTAAACATGTAAAATACAAATTATGCATTTGTGTAAAGTACAGAGCTGGTCACAGTACACGTGAATAGAATGACAAAATTGGCATAATCCTGTGTCTTATTGGAGATTTGATATTAGGCTGTGTTAATATAAGAAATGACTACTAAAATAATATAACAAGTTTTCCACCTTAGGTATTGGACCTAGGGAGTGCAAAATATAAAATATTATTTATTATTTAAGTGGTGCTGATGTTACAGTAAAGTTGTGTTGATTGTTCTCTTTCTACTAGAGTTATGTGGATGAAAAGAAAGTGACTGGAAATTGCATGTGCATGTGGAAGCAGAAACGGCCAACAACAGGAACAACTCATGCAGACACAAAAACTTTGTGATTGGTACTTCTACCTGGCTCCCTCGATTAAGCACTGTCTATAAAATACCCTCTTCACAATCTTTGGGGGACACACTCTCTCATATATCACCTCATAACTCTCATCAAATGATCTTTGCTTTCTTAGAATGAGTTTAACTTTAAGATGAAAGGATTTTAGTAGTTTGGATCTGGAAAAAAAATATTAAAATTTAAATGAAATAGATTTATTTTCATCGTACTCTTAAGTGATGTGAGACTATTGAGTATACTAGAACAGTTAAAAATATTTATAAATGATATAATATGTGTGAGTGATAAAATAAATTTTTTAATAGATAAAATTAATTTAAAAATAAATATAATTAATTTTTTCATATGATTAATAAATTATTATTATTATTTTAATTTTGATGAAATTATAATATTTATTAAATTTTTTCAAATAAAAAATAAATTATTATTGTTAATAATAATAATATTATTATTATTATTATTTTGATTACTGTTATAATTTTAATTTTATTATTATTGTTATTATTTTATAGTTTTATTATTGTTTTTAGTTTTTAATATCAATATCATTAATTTTTTTTATAATTATCTTATTTTTATTATTATTTTATAATTTCATTAAATTTATTATTATTTTAGTAATTAATATTCTTAATATGGTATTTTATATAATTAAATATATTTATGTTATTATAATATAAATATAATATTAACAAATTAATTATATAAAAAATATAATAAAAATTTTTGTTTCATCATAAATCTTTGTCATCTTGTAAATAAAATACTGATAAATTTTTCTTCAAATTTCATTTTTTAATAATATTTTATTCATTAAATTGTGAACTTGCATTATACGGATATCTTCATCTTACGGCATATATATTCATCCGCAAAAACTTTTATTTTTACTGTGATTATTGATTCATTGTCCTATTAATCATCAGAATTAAGTAGCCTTGAAACTTGTAATTAGTTAGCTGCAGTCTTAATTTTATCTGGGAGTAACATCTTAAACCTTAGACCAACTCATATTTGCTTAATATCCTAACTTATATTCAACTAAGGATGTTTAATGATGATGTGGACAGTATTGATCATAAAGAGTTATATATGTAAAAGAAGAAACCAAATTGGGTTAGCTTTTCATCAAACATCATACTGTTTAATATTTTCTTTTTATTAGTTAGTTTTTTTAAACTCGTTCCTAAATTTAATTTTTTATATAAATCACATTTTAAAAAATTATCCTATACTTCATATATATATATATATATATATATATATATATATATATATATATATATATATATATATATATATATATATATATACACATAGTATCAAGAGATGAAGCTTAATTTTTCAATCACCTTTACTTTTTATGTATTTATAAATGTTTATCTTATTTACGTTTTATTAATGGTCCAATTCAGATTCAAAATTACTAATTCTGCTTAAAATTACTATTTAAAATATAATTTTTACCCTTTTATAGAACAGTTTTTGAGCATTTTTTTAATAGTTTTATTTATTTTTAATTCACTGAAAGAAACATTGTAATATTTGTTTTTGCATGATTACTATGTTAGCACAAAGAGAAGTGTAGATACTGAGTATCTGTATCCATTAATTTATTGATGTGAATATAGATTTGTGAGAGATATTCATTTTCACTGCTCACACAAAATTTTACAAGAAACAGACAAAAGTCAATTGGACATTTTAGTTTTAAGTTTTTATCTTTGGTTAATGCAAACTAATAAAATCATTGGAGGTTGGCATTAAAAACTCGTAAATCCTTGTTTTTCTTCACACCTGCATTGAGTGGTTCTTCCTTCTCTTCTTTGAATTTGTTTGCTTCCTTTTCTTATTCTCAGTATTGTAGCTTCTTATCAATTGTGCATTTTGTTTTCGTTCATTATTATTGAAATCCTAACCTTAATTAATTATATATGTATTATTTTATTAATCTGAATGTAATTCATTATGGTAATACTATACAATTGTATTTATGTTATATAAATTAATGATAAAATTTATGTTATAAAAATTAATGGTAAAAATAAGAAAAAGTTCAATAAATACAATTTAATCAATATATGAAAGTATGCACAATATAAGAAATTGATTGACAAAATTAATTTTGGATAATATTTTTTCCTGTAGACACACAAGATTATAAGAAAACAGATCATTCTTTATCAAGAGTTACATTCAGTTTTAGTTACATTCAGTTTTTCATGCAAACTATTCTACTAAAATATAACAATTGTACATACTATTTGTATTTTACAAGATTTACTAAAAATTAGTGTAACACCCTACTGCACCTCTATAAATAAAAATCTTATTCAAATGTAGACTAAAAACTAACATATAGTCGATGAAAATTATAACACAACAAAATATAGAGCAAACTGTTTTAAACCAAGTTATAAAACACTTTATTAATTAAAACTAAATGAAACACAGTGCAGTCAATCATAGATCACAAAAATAGTTTGAAGAATCTCTTTCTTGTGATCAAAACGCCTTAATTTCTATGAAAATGCTTACAATTAAACTTTAATGAAAACTATATATTAAAAACTTGTTCAAATAGATTGATTTTATTAAAAGAAGTTTCAACTGATTAATTTTAGAAAACTATTCTTTAAAAATGTCAATATATCAGTTTTACTTGCAAACTTTTATCAAATCAAAACAGTTTTAGTTTATATTTAAACATCTTATAACCATTTTCACTGATTTGTGATACTGTCAGTGAATCATTCACAGACACCAACACATTAATTTTTTATAATAAAGTCTGCAAGCTCTTTTTCTTTTGACTTAATTACATGAATTAACAGCCTGAACATGGTCAACGGACTTGGCTTACCTTATTTTTCTTACAAGATAATTAATATTATCTACAATAATTTTTCTTAATAATTACTTTATTAAGAATCAAAATAATTAAATTAAACACTTACTCTCAACAATCTCCACCCGCATTCAAGTGCGCAATCTCCACCCACATTCACCTCCGTCATCATTCAATATATCAAGATACAAAGATTTAATTTTCAAAAATATTCAATAACATGTATTAGTTCTCTTTATTTAATAGTTGTTTTTAAAAACAATAACAATTCAAGAAGGAGAAATGAAATAGTATTAATGTTTTTAGAGAAAAACTTCATCTATCAGAACAATGATGAGAAATTTAATCAGTTGATATAATAATTTTTTTAGTTAAACCTATGAAAGGACAAAACGCTCACATGCATACCTACAAGGAGAAAAAAAAAGTTTTTAAAAAAATAAAAATTTACTTCAAAAACCTAGAAAAATAGTTAAAAGGATAAAAAGTTCTAAAAAATAATAGTTTCTAACTAAATTATTAAATTTCTAAATTATATTCTTTCACTACAACTTAAATTTTAATATTTATCATTAAAAATCATATATTCTTAAAAAAAAGTAAAAACCGGTTGCTAAAATTCCTAAATTCATTTTAATCATATACCTCATCCTTTCACCAGATTAGTTCATCCTGATTTCCTTGAACTTCCAGCATAATCATCAAAATCAATTACTGTTGTCTGAATTATGAGCCAATCTCCTTTGTCTCCCTCAATCCTTCTTCCTTCTTTTCTCTACTTTAAAATCCAAATTAAATCAGTATTAATTGTATCTTTTTTTTCATTTAAAAACTCAAAACATGAACGCAATGAGAAAGTATACAGTTAGTTAAATTTTTATAACAAATAGTCAAATTAATACATATGATAGGTTAACTGTTGGAAAATTTTCATATCTCACTTCTTTCAAAAATTGAAGTACACAGCTCAATTTTAAGCCTATAAAGAAGTTGGATTTTTTTTTATCTCCTTGTTTCTTTTGTCATGAATACTTGTGAAGGGAATATTCAACTTGAATCCAGCACCAGTACACTGTAGAGCACGTGAGTGGGATGTCCACTGTGTAAAAAGAAACTTGTTATTCGAGCAAATCATAAAGCATGCACACACATCATTGATCATCCTTGTCGTGGTGCCATTTTTTGTTTTGCTTCGTTTTTATACTTGTTTCTTTGCTATATTGCTGTCTTCTATTACCAAGTCCGTGAACGGATAGGACAAGAAAAAAGGGGAGAATAGTACATTATATGCAGAAAAACATGGGAGTTTTTTTATTAAAATATTACTCACCAGTTTGGAAACACATCCAAGATTCCTTCATTAAAATTCCAACACCATATAATGTTGTGTAAAATCCGAAATAACCCTTTTGGGCATAAATAATATAACAAATACAAATGAAGTTTGGGTAAAGATAAATACAGTAGTATGTGTTCATGGTCCAATATTTGATGGATTGAGAAATGAAGAAAATCAAGACATACTTAACTCGTAAAGTAGTTTATCATACTTAGTCGACGATAACATGTTATATTTAGTCAAGTAAAATTCCTTTTCATTGATGATTTGATTCTAACCAAAAGATTTCAATAAACATAAGCTTAAGAATTACTTACATCACCTAGCTTACCTAAATTATTTAAAGTAAAATAGAACACTCTCTTACATGAGGGAGAGCAAAGATTGAAAAGAGTTACGAGGAATGACGCGTTTCCAGCTGTTAAATGATGTCCTCATCTATACATACATGTTTGTTCTTTGATGAAGACAAAAAAATATCTTCTCCAAATCTATATTCTTCACTAACTCAACTCATATCATCCAAGATTAGTGAATGTCATGACTATTAATAACCTACTTTTTCACAAATATTCCGACATTTTTTTATTAATTAGAATTAACTGTGTATACATTAAAAGAAAAAATTTAAACAAATTAGTATGAAAAAAATTGAAAGTATAATTCAATAAGGTTTTTTAACCTAAAATCTTTTAGACATATATTGATATAGTGAGATGGTCACCTGTGATGTTGATATTGGATGATTAATTCTCTACCTCTTTCACCGAGGTATTTATCGTTTGTCTGAAAATAGAAGATAAAAATAGTAATTCATTGATTTTATAACTATAATCTTGGTATTTATTTTGATCAAACACTAATCTCATGACTTAAAAAATAAAAATAAAAATACCATTTTTTCTCTCTTTAAATTCTGACATCATTGTCCTATGAATAAACTTGTGGCATTTACATGCTTATGCTTCATTGACATATTGTTATTTTAACTCTAACATTTTAAAGTAAATATAAACTTTGACGAATTTACCAAACAAAATTTTGATGGATTAATTTTTTTGGGGGCATATAGGAGAAAAACGATGAGCAGATATATGGGATGAAGGTTGGAAATGAGTATATTAAACAAAAAAGCAAACACTTAATAGAAATAATAATAATATTATTAAAAAAATTATCTTTAGCTTAAAAAAAAATAAATAAAAATAAAAGGAGAGAGTTTGGTATGAGGATGGTTGAAGGGGCAAAGCCGTTGGAAAAACTGAAAAGCCCGGGATTTTGAAAGAAGAGAAATGAGTATAAGAAAGGATGAAATGGGTTTAGGATCCCCAAATGGTGTGATTAAAGGAAAAGAAGAGCAAGTCATGGAATCATCTTCCATCTTCTCTTTGTCTCTTCTCCTCCTCCTGCAACTCGCACTCGTATCAGCCAAGAAGAGTTACATAGTCCACATGAAAGACCGCCACGATCCTAGCGTGCATCCCACGCACCTTGAATGGTACACTTCCACGCTCCGTTCTTCTCCAGACTCTCTCCTTTATGCCTACACCTCCGTTTACAACGGCTTCGCTGCCACCCTCGACCCTCAACAAGTCCACGCGCTCCGTACTTCGGACTCCGTCTTGGGCGTCTTCGAAGACACGCTTTACACTCTACACACCACTCGAACCCCTGAGTTTCTGGGCCTCCAGGCCCATTCTGGGTTCTGGGAAGACCTTCACCAGGCCTCACACCAGGTCGTTATTGGAGTCCTTGACACTGGCGTCTGGCCAGAATCCCAAAGCTTCGACGATTCCCAAATGCCCCCTATCCCCACGCGCTGGCAGGGTAGCTGCGAGTCCGCGCCTGACTTCGATCCTTCACTTTGTAACAACAAACTCATCGGCGCTCGTAGTTTCTCCAAGGGCTACCGCATGGCTTCTGGTAACGCCAGAAAGCCCAGAGACCTTCCTTCGCCTCGTGACGGTGACGGCCACGGCACGCATACTGCCTCCACCGCAGCCGGCGCCGCCGTCTCCAACGCCACGCTTCTCGGGTACGCCACCGGCACCGCGCGCGGGATGGCGCCGCAGGCGCGCGTGGCGGCGTACAAAGTGTGCTGGACCGGCGGCTGTTTCGCCTCCGACATTCTCGCCGGAATGGATCAGGCAATCCAGGACGGCGTCGATGTCCTCTCGCTCTCCCTCGGCGGCTCCTCCTCCGTTCCTTACTACTTCGACACCATCGCTATTGGAGCCTTTGCTGCAATGGAGAGAGGAATATTCGTTTCGTGTTCCGCAGGGAATACTGGACCTCGAAGTGGTTCTGTTGCTAATGTCGCTCCGTGGATCATGACCGTTGGAGCTGGCACACTTGACCGTGATTTTCCGGCGTATGCTACTCTCGGCAACGGGAAACGCTTTGCCGGCGTTTCGCTCTACAGCGGTGAGGGAATGGGAGACGAACCTGTTGGTTTGGTTTATTTCAGCGAGCGGTCAAACTCCTCGAGCAGTATTTGCATGCCTGGTTCACTCGACCCTGAGAAAGTGCGCGGGAAGGTGGTGGTTTGTGACAGAGGGCTTAACTCGCGCGTAGAGAAGGGGGCAGTTGTGCGCGACGCGGGCGGGGTGGGGATGATACTCGCGAACACGGGAATGAGCGGCGAGGGACTGGTGGCGGACAGTCACGTTGTGGCCGCCGTGGCCGTGGGGGAAAGCGCGGGTGATGAGATTAGACAGTATGCGTCGTTGGATCCTAATCCAACAGCTGTTCTGAGCTTCGGTGGGACCGTGTTGAACGTGAGGCCCTCACCTGTGGTGGCGGCGTTTAGCTCTCGCGGGCCCAATGGAGTGACGGCCCAGATACTAAAACCGGATGTTATTGGGCCTGGAGTGAACATCTTAGCAGGATGGTCCGGTGCAGTTGGGCCATCTGGGTCCGAAGACAATCGTAAAACGCTGTTCAACATCATGTCTGGTACATCCATGTCTTGTCCTCACATAAGTGGGTTGGCTGCACTGTTGAGAGCAGCGCATCCAGATTGGAGTCCAAGTGCGATCAAATCTGCACTCATGACAACGGCCTACACCCACGACAACACAGAGTCTCCGCTTCGTGATGCAACGGGAGAAGAAGCCATCTCCACACCATGGGCCTATGGGGCCGGCCATGTGAACCCACAAAAGGCCCTTTCTCCCGGGCTTGTTTATGATGCCTCCACAGAGGACTACATTGCGTTTTTGTGCTCCCTCAACTACACCCTTGACCATCTCAGACTCGTTGTTAAGCATTCCGACGCCAATTGTTCTACGAAATTTGCTGACCCGGGTGATCTCAATTATCCATCTTTCTCGGTTGTTTTCGGAAGCAATAAGGTTGTACGGTACACGCGCACGTTGACCAATGTGGGGGAGGCTGCATCAGTGTATGACGTGGTGGTAAGCGCGCCGTCCAGTGTGGAGATAACGGTGAATCCTAACAGGCTTTCATTTGCAGAAGTGGGGGAACGACAAACGTTCACGGTGACGTTTGCGTCGAATCGGAGTGCTAGTGATTCGATGGGGTCTGAATTTGGTAGCATAATGTGGAGTAATGAAGCACACCAAGTTAGGAGCCCGGTTGCTTTCACATGGACATATTTTTGAGGTTTTGTTGACTGTGCACTGTTATTATTATTTATAGGCCAACAGCAATAGGCCATAGGTGTGGAGTTTAAAGCAAAGAAGCTGCTTGACTTTACTAGGCTTTAGGCACATTGCTGTTCACATCATTCCAGACTGAACTTGTTGTAATAACAGATTCTAAAAGCTATGGCAACATGACAGTCGTTAACATAACACCTCTTCACGTGCCATAATGCAACTATGCTTTGGAAGACTAATTTCAAAGTTTCAGTTTTCACCATCTAAATTCCCTTAAGTGTATAAGTTTTTACTAAAGCATTATTAATTAGAAGCATTTCAAACTGAGGCAAAGAGAAAGAGATGTAAGTAACGACTATATTTTGAGATTTTCACTGATCCCGGGATCTGGTGACCGATTTCACAAATATGGTAACAGATCACGGACAATTTTGCACTCCTGAGCACCCCATGTGCAATTGATGCATTTTTTTTTCTTCCTGTTTGGTACAGGCGTGCAGTTAAAGGTGGTGGCATGTTCTACCGCAGTACATACTACACACGGTCATTTCAAAGTTAACGCTTCCTCTGAATTACTAATTACTAGTTATTTCGAAGGGTCTTATTCCAAACGATCTCGGCCATGAATGGCTACTAATCGGTGTACCAAATGAAAAGACATTTCCTGTGTCCTGTGTCCTCTGTCAGTTATGCAGAAAAAGGTAGTTCACAGCAATCACTTATTTTCCTGCCGTGCCATTTGATTATTTAGTCGATCATCAACTTTCTGGTAGGACCACAGAGATTGAAAGTTGAAGGGAAAAAAATCAATAAGACAAAAAAGAAAACACTTTTTCTTTTCTGTTTTCGGAGATAAAACGCTTTATCCTTATCATGTTTTCAGGAAGCTGACAGGGGTTACAACATGTAATAAGAGCCCAACACCCTAAGCTTAGTCAACAAGGTCCTTTAAAACGAGAGATTAATATATAACACTTATACTACTCTTCTTTCTGCATTTAAAAAATTGGAACAAACATGGATTAAGCTGATCAAATCAAGCAATCGTAATCAATAGCCATTTTCTACTATTGGGTCTTTCATTTCACTCGAGCAACATTGGAGATTGACAACAGCAAAGGGTCGAACTTATCTGACCCACAATTACAAACGGAGCTACTAATTTGCTTTGAGTATCCATATAGTGCACAATCTAACTTACAACATTTATAACCCTTTATATTTCCAAAATTTATACTCTAGCTAATTATGAATGCAATTTTGATAACAAAAGCTTCAAATTTTTTTTTCTGCTTTTCCTTTTGGAAAGAGTATACTAGCAACATAAACAACATGGTCTCCAACATGACTTTGTACAACAGCAACATGAGCTTACCTTTGGACAGCTTGGGCAAGAACAAGTGCAGGTGCATTTGCAACTGCAGCAAGAGGGGCAAGATGGACAAGTTGGACACCCAAAATTGCAACTATGTGGGAGAGTACAACAATTTCCAAAACCACAGCTCTCTTTACAGAAACATGATTTGGCACAAGAGCAGCAACAGCTCCACTTTGGTAAGGAGCAGCATTTGATGGATGGAAGACAACTGCAACTGCAACTGCATGGTTTGCAGTCACAACAGCAGCGTGGCAATTTTAGTGGTAAAGATAATCCTTCACAGCAGCAACAGCAGCAGCAGATCCAAGAGAGGTTAAAACAGGGCATGCCACTGCACACAAAAAGGTTACTTGTGTTATTCATGAATCATGATAGTTATCAAATAAGGTTTACTATGAAAGGGTGTGCAGCTTCGATAAATGAAATTTAACCAGCTTATCAATCATTTTCTGATGGCAACTCCGATGTATCTCAGCTCACTATACAGATACTACCATTAGCAGAATGCATGATTCAGCAACATTCAACATGCTTGTTTGATGCATAGAATAAAAAGAAAACAAGATAACATGAAATAATCTTGAAAAGTTCTGAATAGCGCAAGTGTGATGTTCCTTAAAGCTAATTTCACAGAAAGGGTGCTCCTCATTAGTCATTTGCTTTTCTTTTTATACATAAAATACTCAAATTTTATAGAGGGGCAAGAGTGAAAGGGAATTTTTTTCCTTGAGATTGATGCTTAACCTCTTTCTTGTCATGCATTCCTTTCAACAAATAATTCCATGTGTGGGAAAACCATCAGATAGATATCAAGAAATGTAAAAATCCTACTTCCCATTTAGTAAAAAAAAAAACAGTTAGTTATTTGTGCTTGATATAATTATTGTATTTGTATAAAACTTGTTTAATCTATTTTCATTGAAACCAAATTTTTCTACTTATAAGGTTGGTGTACACATAAAGTAACCGGATAAACAGGTGGTACCAGAGCCACTTCCAGAAGCGACATGACCGGCGGTTCTTCTTGGTTCTGCTGGAAAGAAAAGCAGGCATAAGAATCATGATCTCTTTGACACAGTAACAAATGATGAATGATGAGAACAGTTCTTACGTGGGTAACAGAGGATCTGCATTTGCCATCACATAATCAGCAACCCTGCAATGTTGTGGCATTCAATCAGTTATAATAATTGAAACATCCTGAGGAAATTTTCAAGTTTCATAATCTAAATGGCATTCAAGTAACTCTACAAACAAACATACTCTTTGCAGCATCTTGAAGCTGGTTGAAGGCCCTCCACAGATTTCAATTCTTCCTGCTAGATGCAAAATTGTCAGTTAACTGAATTTAACACCAAAAGATGCCAGAAAGAAACTGCACAAACTCAACCGAAGTTGACAAGTTTGACTGTACAATCATGGTGCCATCATGTTACAAGTTGCTAACACCATTCTAACACCACATCTAACCACTGAGAGGGGAAGGGGGACAAATAATTACACAAAAATACTTTCAAACCACCCATTTCATCCTTCATTATTGTTTTCAAACAATCAATCAGCATCCAAAGCTAAAAGATTCCACTAGCAAAAACAGCATTTATGTGTAAGTCAGTAAGGCCAGCTACCTCACCACATTAACCACAGTGAACGAATAAATTATTGATAAAACCGTTAGAAAACCTACAAGGCAGAAGATCACCGAAAGAGGCAATGAATTTGTCAAAAGATTCAAAACCTTCTCTCCTTCTTTCAAAGAAAAAGTCACATTCACATATAACCTAACTAAAAACTACCCACAAACCCTGGCAGAGATCACCACATTAATTACTCTGTTTCGTGCTCAAAGGCAATCACGAAAATGCCATGTCAATTTGTCATCACGGATCGTTACAGAAGACATATTACATTACATTACATTACACTCCCTCCATTTTTTCACATTCTCAAAAAGACCGAAGTAACAGAAGAAGAAGGCCGCAAGAGAGGGGAGTGGAATTTGGAAAGGAAGCCAAAACTGAAAAACCCACCTCGAGAAAAGTGATTTCCCTCTCGAGCATGTGAACCCTGGCGGTTTCACGGCGCTTGCCATACAAATCTGGGTACTCCGGCGGGGATTTGGGAGAGGGAGGAGGCAGAGAGGGGACGGAAGAAGAACGCAGGGTGGGAGTGGTGGCCATGGAAGAGAGAGAGGAGAGAGAGGGAGGGAGGGAGAGGGAGAGAGAGAGAGAGAGAGAGAAAGGAAGGTGAAATGGACAGAACAAGAAATGGCAGGAGTAGCAGGCAGTAATAGCAGAAGTCCTTGTTGATGCACTAAGGAAGGGGGCACAAGTAACAGTAATGGTAAGTGACAAAGAAGAAGCGGCAAATGAGGTTAGGTGTGAATACCATACGAAAAGACTGTGGCAGGGGCAGTAAATAGGGCCTCTGACAAGGGATAATTAAGAAACACCCAGAACCCAGAAAAATACTAATAAACTAATAATTAAACCAAAATCCAAACTTGAGTTGAGTAGAGGGTTTGGGCTGAATTGAATTTGGAAAGGAAAAAAAGTGGTAACTGAAAAGAGTGATAATGAGGGTAGAAAGAGGGTCATTATTGTGGAGAGGACAGAGAGGGCACGAGTGGGAGGAGGGAGAAAGAAAGAGAGAAAATAAAAAATGAAAAAAAGAAGAAAGAAGAATCTGAGGAGAGGCACATCTTTTGTGCATGGTGTGGTGTGTAAGGTAGTAATAATAATGGTAAAGGGTATTAATTATAAATAGTAAAGACGGCTGAGGGAAAGGCTGTGTAGGAAGGTATTTAGCAAAGTTGGATTGAGATTTGAGATTTGAGATTTGAGATTTGAGATTTGAGGTTTGGTTTAGGCAATGAAATGCAAATGCAAAGGTTTTGTTTTAATAATGTATTTGTTTTGTTTTGGGATGTGGTGGTGGTGCAGTGGAGGGAGCTCGGAGTGTGGGGTGGTGTTGCAGAGAGCAAGCGAAAAGCACGATGGGAATACCTCAGACCGCACGTGACCGCTGCGTAGGAAAGAGAAAGGGTTCACTCTTCCACCACACCACACCAATTTGTCCTCATTTTCAGAACCATCAACTCCTTTTCTCTGTTACCCCAACCCAACATGCACAACAATATTACTATTTTTTACAACTTTACTAAATTAACCACACACCCCTCATGTACATAATTAATACTCTTTTTCTATTCTACACATGCTTTTTCCCATCCTAACGGCCCAATTTTACATTAACTTTTTTAATACCCTTCTTTCATTCACTCTCACTCTGTTGCTATTCTTGCTACCAATTATTTCTACACCAATGAACATTAAACTTTGAGAGTCTTGCTTTACATTCTTATTATGCTCAATTTAAAGCTGGATAATTCATCTTGATTCTTGTATAATTCATTATATAGCTTCAAATGTCACAAGTTGTTCAAACAAAGACTTTTGTAAGATGATTCCTTATGTACTTGTATAATTAATTATTCAACATACTTTCTTTTACTATTAAGAGATGTCATTTTCATTTCACATGTTTAGATTTGCATTTTGTAACACCTAAGATAATTAGTATAGTGCATAAAAGTCAATTTTTTTTCCTTTTCATTTTAATTAAATCAATTTGCAAATTTATCACCTATTTGTTTATTTTTTTTACTTTTTTGTGTAATTAAAATAATTTGTTTTTTCATTCTCTTTTCTTTTCTTTTCTATTCTCCTGGACATTACTTATTTGCTAAAATCAAAAGAAAAACAATAAACTGTATTAATAGGTCAATTGTCATTTTTTTTCTAAGGTTGCTCGTCATTCCTGTTTATTCTGAACAAATCATCTAATCCAAATCATTGTTTTAGACATTGTTTACATATTTTTGGTTAAGAACGCTTTTAGCCGTTTATGCTAATAGCAGCATATTTCGGCTAGCATAATACTAACATCCTTATCATGTTTTTTTACTCTGTTTTTTTGGTTTCATTTTTTTATTTATTTTACATATTATGTAGGTTTCTTCATTTAGCCATCTTTGTCTCCTTCTCTTGTTATTATACTTGTGTTGTTCTTTTATTGATCTGGATTGACAATTTATTTATCACTATTTTTCAGCTATATTTTGAATGGACTTGACTTTGTAATGAGTTTTGTTTAAAATGTAAAGGATAATAAATGTGATTTTTATATTGCTTTAAATCATAATACATCTATTATACATCATAACTTTAATTAAATAATATTTAAATACGTATTTGATTTTTATTTATAAACTCTAATGGTCTAATCCATTATGAATAAAGAAAGCAATTAATTTAACTGGTAACAATAAATTTATCAAAAAATTTTGTCTCGAAAATATGATTGAGATTATGACTCCTCTCTTATGATTCCCTCACCAGTATGTTTCCATTATTAGATTTGAAATTTTTCTCAAATATAATATTATATTGTGATTGTCCTTGGTCAAAATAATTTTCAAACTATTAAAATCAAACACGTTACTGGAAAACTAGATTTTTAATAATGTGATGCCTTCTGTCAGATTACTAGGATTATTTCCTAAATAATTGCCAATAGATACTTTCACTGACTGAAGGTATTTCCTTCTACAAACAATCAATACAAAATAGACTATTATGTCAAAGTAAATCTAAAAAGCAAATTTAAAATCAAGGGAGTATACTTTTATGAAGTTTCAACATATATATCTAAAAATGATAACAAAAATATGAACTGATATTATTAACAGAATCAGACTTTGGATAAAAAGTGATATATTTTGGTAGAAATGAAGATTAGTAAGTAGTTATGTCTTCAGGCAATAAAAAATAATCACTTTATCTATGTAAATGTACTTATAGGGTTGGTACGTCCTATAAATTTTTGAAAAAAAAAGTTTAGATTCTAAATGTCATATACAACTTTTAATATTTGACATTTTTAAAATAGGTAATAATAAACATTAGTATGTTACAAATATAGTGTATGTTATAAGATAATTTAGTGAAAACCTGGCTATTTCATTTTTCACAGAAAATGCAGTTTCCTTTCTTTACTATCATTATCATAAAAACTCATTTTGAGAAGATTTCCAACAAATGTATTTCAATGTAAGAATTTATTGTCATGTAACACTATTAGTTTGAATTATTTTTATTATGATTTGTTTGTTAAAAATGATTTGCTTGTTGACATTAATTATAAAACATTTTTCTTATTAGAATTTCTACAAGGTTCAAGTATCTTGTTTGTCTGCTATTGTTGTTTCTTAGTGGATAAAGAAAATAATGTTGTTTTTGTACCTAAACCAAATAGACTTATCTAATTAGATATTTCTTTGTGTTTTGTTTACCTGCCAATTTTAGTGCTGACCCATAAATCATTCAATAATATTTAAATTTAATGTTAAACATTATATTTTGCATAGATTAAGAAATATGAATAACACATTCTCTATTTTCTTAAATTTTATGTTATTATTAAAGTTAGTTTATGTAACATCAGATAGAAAACAAATTTAGATGAGTCCATTATATTCACGTTAAGTAGGAAGCATACAACAAAGCAGATAAGTTACTAGTCTAAAATGCACTTAATAATGACATTCATATTTTCCTTTTTAAATATCAAAATGGAGTTTAATTTTAAAATGATAAAAGTAGTATGCTTTTAAAAAATATCAAATTGACCAGTAAGATGAATTTCGGAAAATTAACTTTTGTTTTGTAAAAAATAAAATTTTAATAATGTTTTACAATCTTAAATAATTTTATAGCAGATTATATATTGCAAAGAATACAAAATTAAAGCATAATCCATTATTCAATAATGGATGATTATACAATAGACACAATTATAAATGGCTGGGTTAGTAGTCCTTTTTTTTACTAGTATAAACTCAAAGCCAATATGAAAGATAAAATATCCTACACAACATTTTTAACCTTACCTTTAATAAGAGTGTTAATGTTGCGTTTTTAAAAATATTTATTGCTGTGTAAAAATAAGGTTACACGAATCTATCATAGAAATTAAATTGAACATTTTAAAAATAGAGCTACCATATTAAAATTTATAAATAAATAAATAAAGAATGAAAAGTACAATTCAACTTACTAGTTATTTTGACATAAAATAAGCTATTAATTGCTTTTAGACATTCATAAATAAATCATAAGATAAGCATCCCAATCATAAAAATGGCTTAAGAATTAAATTTCATAAGAAGTTATTAAAGAGAATTTATGTTTCTTAAACATTGTTGCATTGTTGATGTACATTTAATTCATTCTTATACTCTTGTAGGATTTTTATTTCCTTTCCGAGATACCAAATAGTTTTGTGACTTCTGACTATTTATATGCATTTTTTAAATAAATTGATCTGAGCATATAAAAATTGTTAATAAGTGATTACTTTATTAGTAAGAATGTTTTTTATAATAAGATATTAAAAAAATAATAACTATTATTATAATCAATTATTGGGAGTTAGTTTTCCTAAAAATAATTTCTTTATTGTATGTTTGAAATATTATTGTATGTTTGAAATTGTAATTTTAGAGTGGTATGGACTATGGAGAGGATAATAAAGTTAAAATCTTAAGTTATATTAAGTATATAAATTAAAAATTTATTTATTTATTTATTTATTCATAAAACTTATTATCTCGAAAAAAATCATTTTTATTTTCTATGAATTATTTCTAATTTTTAAAAAATGATTTTATCTTTTTTTTTTACTAGATAGTGCTCGATGTAATAAGATTTGAGAAAAATCTATTGAAAATGAAAAAAATGAATGTCAATAATGAATACAAGAAGTATGATAAGGAAACGAAAAAAATAAGAAATTTATGGTAGTTTTGGAAAATAGAGACGGATTTAGAAGATATAAAATAACAAGATAGCTTCTAACTTTTAGATATTATATGCTACTCTAAAAGAAAAAAAAATCTATAATATTATAAAATTGAAAAAGTGGTTGGTTAGATTCATGAAGAGATATATGTTACACACTATTTTAAAGTGCAAATGATTATAATTACTTTACATGTTCATTTTTAGTGTTTTATTAGTGTTTTAGACAAAATTTAGATGATTCAAAAAATATATTAAGAGTTTTTGACTTTCACACATCACTTTTTAACTATGTGATTATCACTTTCAAACCATGTGATTATGTAATTACATGTATATATCACTTTCAAGTATATATAAAAGTTATAATCACTTCACACGTCTCCTTTTTTATATAAGAGATGTCTCATGTGTCTCTCCTTAATTTGAGGGTGATCTATGTGATAATCAAGATTAAAAATAAACTCGGTGTTAAATATAAAATTAATAAAACATAAGTGTAATCGTCATGTAATGATTGTAACTACTTCACATATTCATTCTTAGTATTTTGAACAAATTAGATAATTGAGAATATACATTAAGAATTTTTACCTTTCGCACATCACTTTCAAATCATGTGCTTATGTAATTACGTGTACATATCACTTTCAACTGTATGTAAAAGTTATAATCACATGCCTTCTCCTTGATGTAAGGGATGTCCCGTGTGTCTCTCATTAATTTAAGGACGATCCATGTGATAATCAATATTAAAAATAAACTCGGTATTAACATAAAATTAATAAAACATAAGTATAATCATCAACTTAATTAGACTTGCCTTTAACATCATTATTTTATGTTCAGGTTTAAAATTTATTTGCTAGTGGTCTCATTTTCTATAACCAACTTATCAGTTATATATATAATGGATTACGTTTTAACGCAATCTATCGTACGTATAAAAATATAATAAATTATTATTATTTTTATTTTATTATATTATATTATGCTATAAAATTATTATTTTTATTTTATTATAATATAAATAAAATAAATAATAATGAAAATTAATTAAAATAAATATAATAAAGGTTTGCAACTTTTTTCGCAAATCTTCCTAGATAAGAAGAAAGAGAAACGTGAATATTTGACTTCATTTTTTAAATTTTATTAATATTTTATTTTTTATATTCTAATTTTCCCTTTCAAATCATTATTATAAAACTTTCTTTACAAATCCTCGTTTTAAACAACTTAAATTTTTGTTTTAAGTAAAAATATTGTTAAAGAGAAACACGTAGAATCAAAAGTGACGTTGTTTCTAATGAAAATTTTCCTTCCAAAACTTGAATCTTACGCTCAATACAAACAAATAATAAATAAATAAAAAACTAACGGAAAATAATTTGATTTTTTTTAATTAGTTATAAGACATACTCACTTCATTACAACAACATAATTGTTATTTTAAGTAAGAATTAAATTATTATTATTTTGTAATTATATATATATATATATATATATATATATTAACTTTTTAAAGTGAGGATCATTTAAAAAAATGACACTTAATGTAATCTTCATATATATATATATATATATGGAATAGTAAATGAATTGGAATCTGTTACTGAATATATTAATATAAATGTCTAAGTGGACTACAATTTGTATCAACTAATAATTTGGTGCACAAGTATTATTTTCCATCTTTTCATCTAACTTCTCATTAATTAATAAATTTTATTTTATTTTCAAAAATAAATTTTATAATGATATATAATAATGAATCTAATTAAAAGAAATATACTAAAGTGAAATTAAAAAAAAGGAAAAGGTAAAAAGAATATATAAAAGTTTAACTAACAAAAACGATAACGTCTCACCAAAAAATAAAATGTTGGAAATTACGTATATTTTGGTATCACACAATACAACAATAACACATATTTGCAAGAATATAAAATGAAAAAAATTGAAAACTTCCTCGAAGTTGACAAATATGTTTACATTTGTAAGATGTTTGAAACTTATTTTTATTCAAATGTGAAAAAAAAAAAACACTTCAAATACTATATTTCACAAGTTGTTGTTTAGTAGAGAAAACAAACTTGATATTTAATTGCAAACAGAGAATTAAATTATTCTATTGTACGAATAAAAAATTTATTTTTGATTAAAGAAAAATACACAATTTTAAATATTTTTATGTAAAAAGAATGACATAATGATAAATGTATTATCGGAAAAAAAACTGTGAAAGTTAGTGCTTTAATTTGTTTGTGTAAGCAAATACATAAAAAAATAATAGAAAAACAACAAAATCAATTAATATTTATATTTCATATTTTTAAAAATATTTTTGCAGGGAAGGTAGGAATGTATTTTTTTTCTTCTTCTTTTTACTTAAAAAAATGATGGCTAAAATGTAAGTCATTTTAAAGTAATTTTTATATAAGCTCATTGATATGTTTTTGTTTACAATAAAAAAAAATACATTTTTTAGTTTCTCCCTCTTCTATGACTTATGCTTTTGATGAGAAACAACTTCAAATTGCTTATAAAAAAAATCTGTTTTTCTATTTTGTTTTTTTTTTTCAAAATAAGTTTACTAAAACATGTGAAAATCAAAATGAGTGATTATTTTATTAAAAAAACACTTTTGTTAAAAAAATACTCAAACAAAAAGATTCATATTTTATTTATTTTAATATTTTTACTTATTATGATTAATATTATTCTTTTAAATATATACCAAAATAAAATAATTATGAAGGCTTAAAACAACTAACAGCTACTTTTTTTTTTCATTATATAATTTATTATGTGTACAACATAATTAATTATATTATGTTGAACCATGGTGTTGTGAGAAACAAAGCCATTAATGGAATGACCTTAAATTTAGAACCTTTAATATTTAGGTTTAATACAAGAAGTGTAATAATTAATTAAATATGTATTTAACACACAATTATTCATTCCAATATATATTATTGGTTTTTTAATTAATTGTGTTTATACTTTGTTTCTATGTAATGTTAATTTTTAAAAAGTGTTTTAAATAGTGAGTAAAAGAAATGTAACATTTATTTTATTTATACACCTTACAAATATAATATTTTTAAGTCAATAACTGATATTAAATTATTGTTGTGAATAGTATCATCCCATAATTCTTATCATTTTTAGGTTCTATTATTTCATGATTTTCTCTTATTTATTTTGCCATATTTTTTATTTTACCTGTTTATTTTATTGTATGCTATTTCATTGAGTCGTAGTATATAATATTTAGTTAATAGTATAAATTTGATTTTGAAAAGTTGAAGAAAAAGAGAAAAGTATAAGAGTTAATTCAATCTCACCACATTGTTCTTGATAAATTTATCACACCACTGGCAAGAGAGATATAGCAATAAGTTTAAATTCAGACAAAAAAGTATGAGGGAAACCACTTTTAAATGATATTGATAATTTTGATAGTATTGATTGCAGTCAAATGCAACTACATAAATATAGATAAATTATTATAAGTAAATGTTGAGCATAACGCATGTGAAGTTTATTTGTTGGAATTACATATTCAGCTGAAATTTCATTTTGTATTGTATATATTTTATATATAGTAAATCAATTTATTTCTTCTACTGGAACTCAATTTGAACATTTGTTACCACATAACAAATATTTTTTGTTTTTATCTGAATTCAAAAAATTTAACTTTAAATGAAGATAATTAAAAAAATATTGTATTAATCTTGAATTTTCTTAAGATTCAAAATTTTTGATTGTTTTCCAATTGCTTACAGAATATTCTTAATACTTAAATAAGTATTTCCAAAATTAAAATTACTTAAAACATCAACAATGGTACAGGATATATTAAATGAATTGGTCATTTTATCTATTGAGTTTGAAATATTATAATTACTTCATTATACAACATTTATAAATGATCTTGCTGCTAAAGAAGTTAGAAAGTAATAAAACTTAATCACTAATAAAGTTTGTCCAGAATTTTTATCTTCGGCCTCACATTTCTACACACGATTGTGTTCAGTATTTTTAACATTTTTGCTCATGTTAGAATTCTTTTTTTTTAAACTTCCACCAAATTTTCCCCTAATTTAACTTTTTTTTCCTTTTTTTTTCAACCAAAACAACCTTATATACATTCAATATTTGTTTTTAAGCATTTAATCAAAATCTTTAACTTTTCTCCATTTATTTCTTCTTGTCACATTTAGGAAAGAGAAATAAATTCATTTTACTCTAGACATGTATATTTATATTAATCAAGTACAAATATAATTATAACAATGTTATAATTTTGTTTATCATTCTTGGCTAGTTTAAATAAATACCCCGTATCTATACTTATTTTATAAGATATTTTAGTGTTGAATTTAAACATAATTTAGTTATTGTTAATGATTCATTACTAAATCTTAACAAATTAAGATAAATGTCTATAATTACTTGGTTATAGAAAATGACAATTTATGTGGACAGTGGTTTTTAACAGTTAAATTGAGCCATCTAATTGAGTGTTTCCTGATAAATGCAATTTTTGGTAAGTAAATTATCTTTCGCACTCCCATAATTTTATTTTGAATAATATACTTCCTTATCCATACAGATCATTTATAAATAAGAATGAGTATCTATATATTTATCTTGACTTTATTTTATATTATTAAAACATTATTAGTTTATTTATTAAACAATATAAAAATATATATTTTCATTAATCATGTTGGTCAATATTTTCGTTTTACTTGAAGAAATGTTCTTTTATTTTATATATATATATATTTATTTATTTTCTCTTTCAACCTTATTTCGTTCATATAATCAATGTCATTCATATTTTCAATATATTTTTCGTCTCATCAGAACATTAGTTACACGTTTTTTTAGTTTTGTTCAAATGATAGATTGCATTTCAAGAAACACATACTACTATTTCATCAAATTAAATTTTTATATGAAAGTGGCATATATTTTAATATTTTCATTTGTTATTTATTTTTTGTGGCATGACAATTTCGAGTGTTCAATGACATAAATTCTTAGTTCATTATAGTATTTATTATCTTTGATTTTTAGTTTCATTTATTAGAAAAACTATTCATTCTCCACACATTTTTTCATTCTCTCTTAATCGTTCAAATTATTTGACAAACAAAATTTATTAAAATCTTCAAAGTAATACATTTCATCTCAACATTTATAAAAATAACAGATGGTATTTGCCATGAAATTTTAATTATGGTAATTGTTTACTCCTATACAAAATTATTTTACACACATTTGCATTGTTGTTATTTTATGCAAATTGAATTTTTAATATTTGATATTAAAGAAAAGACAATATATATTTTTTTATTGAATCCTTGTTAATATTTTATTGAAAAAAAGAACATTAATTAATATTTGAAATAGTATAAGATGTGAGTATAAATATACGTACTCAATAATGATGCGAATGAAATACAAATTTCATATTGAAAGGATATAAGATGAAAATAAATATAATTTTTTACTTAAAAAGTCGTATATTTAACCCAACATAAAATAATAAAAAGAAGAAACCACAAATTAATTTTTTTTAAAAAATAAACAAATGAAGAAATAATGAAAAATCAACACACAAAAATAAAATAGTTCAATTGAAATATAATAAACTTTAACCTATGTTTATAATAAAATTAAAAAATCTCTCATAATAATGAACTCTTAGTCAACATACTTTACATAATAGATAGAGTTAACAATAATAGTTACATGTGTACAAAACTTTTGTATTATTAAATATATAAAATATATTAAACTTAAAAAATATTTGTATTTATATATTAAGTTATACATATATAAAACAAATTGGCGGGGGGAAGAAGTGAAGAGGGGGTAAGACCCTAACACATATAACCAAACTCCACAAGTGATTATAATTTTCTATAAAAATATATAATTACTGTAATTAACTTATTTAAACACTCATACATATAGGAAGAGGATAAGTAAATATCATTTATCGTTTTTGAGTTGAAATTATTTATACAGCTACTCCAAATAATATTAATCTTAGAAAAACTAAGAGATTAGATTCTTTAGCAAGCCTTGAAAAAATTTTAGTAACACATATAAAGAAGTTGCTTCTTAGAACCTCACATTGATGTAGCCATTTTTAAAAGAACATATAACTAGTGTTTTGCTTAAATTGTCTACCTAGGTTTGATTTTTTAAGGCACAGGTCGAAAAACGAGATTTGGAACGGAGTAAGATCAATAATTGATGATTGGGCCATGCAGCTTGGATGCACCATTAATGCAAGATAACTTGTCTTCCACATTGTTCTTGTTCTATCCCATCACCACTCCATGATTCCATATTAAGCACTGTACATTCACTTGCTTTTCATACAATTTCGTATGTGACATGTCTTAAACATATTTTCAGCTGTAGTTCGTGCCATGAATGTACACGAGGACCTTGTCATTCGGAAATGACGGGAATGTAACGTTATGTTATAGTTATATATGAAGAAAATATGTTTTTTTTAGTGTATCTGTTGCTGCATGTTTTATTATCTCTTCTACAATTTTGTATTGTCCAAATTATTGATATATTTCATGCTATATAACAGGTCATAAATCACTTATAATTTATAATGTAATTACTATTATATCTTTCATTTTTACTTTTTTAGAATATATAAAATTACGGAGTACCCTTTCTTTCGTCATTGGTATATATAATAAAATAAAATTTTATAATTGCGACTAACATTTTTATTTTTTTTTTGCTGATAACAAGACAAGGCATATATATTGTCGTACTAGTAATTATTTTTACTTTTTAATTAAAGTTACAACTTTGTTGTTGCTTTTTAGAAGACAATAGAAGGGAAAAAAGTCAAAATGTAGAGGTAAGAAGTAAAGTTGTGATTTTGCAGTAGAATCCGTAGCAAATAATATAAGCGTAGAGTGCAGTGGTTATAGATGTAGCATTGTTCGATAAAATGGAAAAAACAAACGGATGCGTATACTTGTGATCAATCAGCTGTCATTCAACCAAATTCCTCAAATGTGGCCTTCTTTTTCCCTAATATTAGTGTAGATTTTTTTTTTCATATGATTAATTACTAAACCGTAATATGCTGTTTCTGAAATAACAATCATAAAAATTAATACATCATTCATACAAAATTATGTCTAAAAATAATATTTTTGTCATCTTTACATTAATATTATTTATCTGAATATATATCATTTTAATTTTTAATTAAAATAAAACAGAAAATGTATAAATATCCAGAATACGAGTTATTTATTTAATGCTAGATGCGGAACCGTAGGAATCATGAGGAATTCATTATGAAGAACCATTACCTTTGTATATCAATATTTCTTAAATTTAAAACTATAATATGATATGCTTTTTTTTCTAAATTAATTGTTTTCTTTATTTTAATACATAAAAATAGAAATAAAACTATAAGACGTTGATTAAGATAAAACAATATAGAAAAAAATGATTCTTATGAAAGTAAAATTAAATAATTATTTTTTACATGTAAGATTTGTAGAAGAGAGTAGGATTTTTTACGTGTAAGATTTTGTTATTTAAATTGAAAAAATTGAAAGATTTGGGGAGTAGCGCGTAGAAGGAGGGAAAGGTGGGGCCAGGATGAAACAGACATGTCATGGAAGCACTTGCCGCTCTTTCCCAAAGTTCTAACTTATGCGCCAAAAACCCTTCAAAGTAAAACTCATCGTCTTTGCCGGCGCATGTTAGAATCCCTCAACCAACTTCAATCTAACGTGCACCTGGTGTGCTCTCCTCACACCCAAAGCGGTGAATTTAGGGATTTCGCCAATCAATCATTGTCCCGTTTTCATCTTTCTTCACTCACCCGGGGGTCATCCTACACCTTCTGAAAGCTCCCCACAGCGCGCCACGTGCCCCAACCTCAGTCTCATTGATCTCATAACTCAAACTCTGATTTTAATTTGAATAACGTTTAAAATGGAGCATTATATATTTGAAATAAAAGACGGAACAGAAATACGGAAGAGGGATGAGTGAACAGGGAGAAAGGGTGAAGAGTTTGTCCCTGTGTTTGTGTGGAAGTCTGCAATGCCATTATGGCCATCAAATTCATACGAGACCATCCCAAAATATCAACTAAGTACTCAAAACATCGCAACGCAAATAGTACAAAACATGATACAAAAAGATAGAGCAAGATCAGACAGAAAGCACATACAAAAAAAAATTCCTCAAAATTATTGGTGAGGTTTTCTTGAGTCTAAACCTTTTGCTTAACTCTCATACACACTTTTTTTCAAGTTTACCAAAAACATTCTCCACTGTTATTAGTCTGTTTAAACTTTTAAACATTTTGTTTCATACCAAAGAAACAGGGAAGAGATTAGTGGAACAAAAAATGGACAACCATGTATGGGTTTTTTTTTTTCAAATTTGTGAGTTAACACAAACATACGTCCACGTTTGATTACGAGAAAACGAGTAAAGATGTATTTTATTTTTGCCTCCATGTGTTTTTTTTTTTTTTTTTTTTTTTTTTTTTTTTTTTTTTTTTTTTCTGGCTTTTATCCGACTTTGTAACCACGTTACACTGCGTTATAATGATATCGAAACTATTTCAAAACTAAAAGTCAGATATTTATAAATATTTTAAAAAAATTAAAATAGTGTATTACGCAAAAAAAAATAATAATATAGATTTACAAAAAGGAGAATACAAAAACTAAAAAAAAGTAGCATATTTACATAATAAAAATAAAGTTAATATTGAAGTAAAAATGTTTAATATTAATATATTCTTTATTCCAAATTTTTCAATTTTTTTACTGTACTCTCTTTTCTTTTTTCTGAAAGTTTCATCTTTTATAATTAATTCTAAGTGTGTTAGGAAATAATTAAAATTCTAATTGTTCAATTGCTACCACTTTAAGTTTCAAGAACGATGGTAATTAATAAAATTGAGATGAAGTTTTGAGAAAAATAAAGAAAAAAAAAACTAAAGAAGAAAATAAATGAAATAAAAACATATATTATTATTTTATTTTGTACTCATATTTATTTTAATTCTTAAATGTTTTTGTATTCATTGAAACTAGTCACTTCCGATACATAAATATACATTGAAAAACATTTTCATATCATCTTTATTAGAATAAGATATTTAATTAGAATATAATTATATTATTTAACAAAAAGGTAATACAATCAGTTGAGAAGTGGGTGTAAAAGATTTGATGATTGTCAATTAATCATCACCCATATACATTATAATAAAAGAAAAAAAATAAACAGGTAACTCAATTGATATTATATTAAAAGTACATAATTTTCCTGTTTTCGTGAAAGAAAACATTATACAACTATTGCCCTACATACATCCAATACAGTTGACTTAGACAACTTAATTACAAAAACAATAATTACCAAAAATTATTGCAATACATACATACAATACAGTTGACTTAGACAACTTAATTATCAAAAACAATAATCAAACGCAACACATATGTACTATAATTTATAATTTATGCAGAAACAATAATTCAGATAGTGAAACGCTGTCGAATTATTATTGTACGGTAGTGGAAACAGTATAGTAATTTTCCAAAAGTAAAATAATAAAGAAGAATGAAACAATAGAAATAACTAATCAAAAGGAAAATATATGTATTGATATTATTTTATTGGTGAATTTGTTTCGTAGGAAGAAAGTTTATTGGATTTATGCTATAGTAGAGAACTCTAGAAAAAAAAAATCACAGCGAAAGAATAATTCAAGGAGAATGTTATTTGTGATAATGATACATCTCCTTTTATCTTGCATTTCTATTATACATTTAACACGTAATCATTAATGGGAGATTCTTTCTCTCATTTTTTATGAGTCTAACTTCTATAGAATGATGTTTATGTTTCTCATTTCCCATATTAACTCCAAAGTTTTACCTTTTCTATCTACTTTTTACTTTCTAAAGTGTTTAAAAAGTAATATTATGCTTAAGGTTAAAGTTGAAAAATATTCTTGAATCACTCTTGTATCCTTTTATGTTGCTTTTGCTTGGAGTAATTCTTTCAATGCACTAATACTTGAGAAAAAAATTTACTGTTTTTAGTGATTACTCTTTCTTTCACTAATATTTTTCTTATTAACTTTTAAAGCATTTGCAATTCACTCTTATTTTTTTTTATCTATTGTATTTTTTTTACCTTGAGATTTAGTATTTTATCGTTTTTGTTGATGTTTATTTAAAAATTATATCGATTATTATTTTAAAAAATTTAAAAGTTATGTAATTAAAAAAAAATCTTTTTAAAATGACAGATATTTTTTATTTTATTTTTATATGCAAAAATAACGTTTAACTTTTGTTACCGGTTACCCATGTTATGAGTTGAGAGACTTAATTAAGAGCAAAATAATAAACTAATAGTTTTTTCGTTTAAAAAACTTACATTTGAAACGTGTTAAATCAAACCGGCTGCAATAATCCAACTATAAAATGCGTTGGTATTTACATTATTTTGTTCAACTGTTTGACGGCTCAAACTCCAAACACGTAAATTATCTCAGTAACTTCTTTCTATCGATATATATTAAAATTGTGTGAAGCTAACCATACGAACTAGAAAACATACAATAATTCCTATTTTGCTTGTTATTTTTATTTTTGAATTGCTACAAAAAAGTACAAAAGATTTGAAAATATAAAATAATATATTGATTTTGTCTTCTTAAATATTATCTTTATTTTAGATGTGATAAAATATACTTAATAAATGATGAATCTTGACTAATAATTTTAAAGAGTTTAAAATAATATATTCAAATTAAACATAATTTTAATATATTTAATTTTTATATAAAATTACTAAAATACATTTTTTTACCGATACATTAATAATTTTTTCCTTTCTTTATATATAGACAGCATCGCCGTTACCTTGCAATTTGAAACAATAGATTCCTTAATTACTAAGAATACTCATGTTATTAAAGAAAAAACTTCAAAATCAGTAAATCTGATAACGAAATTAGGGGACCAATTGTAAGTTCCTCTACTTAGTATATCCAACTAATATACAAAGAAGTATGTAATTACAGCGGAGTAATGTGTGACAATGAGAAAAAAAAAAGTGGGAATTTCTCAAAATATCATCATATGACTTACAACATAAATTTAGGAACATTATAAATTTGACCTGAACTGTGAATCAATACTACTAATATCATCTACGAATAATTTTGTTGATATAAATTATGGGTATTAGGGAAAACACATACACATATTAATATTTTTATTATATTAAAATAATATAATTATTTATATGTAATTTTTATAATTCTATTATTTTTATGAGTAACTATAGTTGAAAAATATCAAAATAATATAATTTAAACTATATAATTTTGTAAGAATAATATTAAAAAATTGTGTGATAGTTATTTTTAAAAAGAGACAGTATTTACTTATTATAAAATAAAGAGAAGTTATTTAATTATTTATTTTAAAAATAAATAACTTTTTTGTTTATCAAAGTTAAATTTGTTAAATTAAAAATAACATCATAAAAAATTATCAAATGCTACATCCTTTTAAGAAGCATTAATTATGTTATCTTAATATAGACCTACATTGTTTATTCTAACAATTTATTTTTCATTAAATAAACTGTTACCATTTATAAAGACTGCTACAACTTTAAAACTTTGTCATCTTTTTGTCCATTAACAAATTATAGATGGTAAATGAATAATAATTGTTTATATACGGTATTATAAATGAATCGTGTAAAGAATCAACAAAGTGAAATTTATTTTGAAACGGTTGCAGTCCCAGGTTAGTTTCCCTTTGGGGATAGGTGTGTGACAGTTTCTGCTGTTACAGTAATTATTTCTAATAAACATATAGTGATGGCTACCTATATAGGGCTTATGGTTAGTTAAGAGATGTTTGTTATAGTGTTTGGGTTTGGCTTGCCCAGTAACTGTTATCTTTGCCTAGTTTGGTGTCTGGCTTCTAAGGCTGCTAGAGTTGTAGTTTTCTTATAAGTATAGGTAGCTTTTTCAAAGTATATCAGATAGTTATCTCTAGTTTTACTGTCATGATATTTATGGTTGGATCCTCTTCCTATGTTTTACTTCTGTCGGTGGTATAAGGGCCTTACAAAATTCAAGCTTTTTTTTTTATCCCAGTTATGGTGTTGGTGGGGTGAAGAAGATGAGATGTTAAAGGAGGACATGTCACCATGGTTATATTATAAGCAGATGGTCCATGTGGGTACATCATGAACAAGATAATAACTGAAGTGTGTTGAACAACCATAAAGTTTGGAAGATGTGGTCAAATGATGGAGGTAGGGTGAAGGGTAGATAGAAGTTTGGCTGGAACAATATATAGTATGGAAACTTGGTAACATTGGGATTTTTCAGTAATCAATGGAGGGTACTTTTTGCTAATTTTGCAGCATGTGTGCATACAGCTATATGTTCTTCTGCAATGATTTTTTCTATACTGCACCAGAGTTTTAAGGAGTTGGAAAATGTAGGTAGTGAACACAGGAATTGGAAACATTTATTTGTGGAAGGGCTTAAAATTTAGATGGAACGCAATAATTATTGAATTTCGAAGCATTAATGATGGCATAACTAAAAGGATCAATATTTAATTACGGAATAGGATCACCTAATCAATATGCTATGATTAAGACACATGACCTTATCCAACAAAAAAAGAAGTTATGGTCGTTTTAGTTATTTATATATTTTTGTGTTTGTGGTCCAAGGTTTACACAACTGAAAAAGCAGCCTACCGAGATCAGCCACGTAGGCAAGAATCCCGTCACTGACCAACGAAGCGTGTGCAAAAATCATACGTCTTTGTACATATGGTTCAACTTTACTCAAAAAAGGATGGATCAAACTTTAGTAGGTTTTCACATCTTGTTCTTACAAAAAAATTGCTTTCTCCTTTTCTTCCTGCAGTAATATACAAAAGCAAAAAATAATAACAAAATCATACAATTTCAAAAGGGTAAATTGCACTGTATTTGAAGGAAAATGAAGAAGTGAAGAAAGAAATAAAAGAAGAGTCAGATAATGAAAAATGAAGTGGCACACAGCATCATACACAGATTGTGATAGTGAGCTGGGCTTACTGAAAGTGAAGGGGACTGGCCCCACTGTTAGGGACTTCTATCACTTTATGAAGCTATATAAGGCAGTCACTTTTTTAAATTTGAGACGTGCAAAATAACATTAAAACACTCATATTCCCTTGCACATTCTTAGGATAAGTTCTAAGGTGTTCTACATCATCACATCATCATATTAATTAAGATATTTCTTATTTTTAATGTTAGATTAATTATAATCAACTAGCACTAACAAGGATTATATTAATTAATACATTTCTCACTTTTAATGATGGCTAAAAACATATGTTAAAAATGTGAAGAATATTTAAACTAAAAACATATAGAATTATTTTTACTATGTGTAAAAACATATTAATATTATGAATATAGATTTATATAATTCCAATAAATTTACATTTATTAACTACATAATCATCATTAAGAGTTCAATAATATAGTGGTGAAAAATGAGGTATCACTTTGGAATAAATAAAGCCATACACTTCCATCTACACCACAAGCTATCTCATTCCATTATTCATAGAGATTCTTCAACATAAAAGCTAAAAGAAAGAAGGAAAAGAAGGGAGAGAACTTGATTGTTTTTGTTTTCTTGAAATAAACTAACTATATTTAAGCGGAGAAAAGAAGGACAAAATTTGTGTTGGTAAGTGCAGAGAAACATCTAATGACTACAAACACAAACATGAAGTCGATAATTAGCAAATTGTATTGTTCATCATATGAAACGGTGCATGTGGTGAGGAAGAGGCCACCAGTGGTGAATGGTGGGGGTTTTGTAGTCATGGATTCTAGTGCCCAGAGGGTTGTGTTTAGGGTTGAGGGTTGTTGTGTTCATGGCAAAAAGAGAGAGTTGATCTTAAGAGAAAGAGATGGAGATGCTTTGCTTCTCATGCTTCGGAAGGTATACTTATTTTACTTTCTTTTTTATGTCAAAGTTTATGTATGTAGACTTTAATTTGTATATCAAACAACAAAAACAAAAAATAATCTGTTTGGATTATTCAATCTCAAGACTCACGTTTGGATCTTGAAGAGGTTAGTTTTCATGAAATGTGTAGGGAAGCATGGTTGAGGCCTTGAGCATTTACAAGAAGTGGAAAGGTTATAGTTTAGACTTTGAAGGATCACGAAAGCTAGTTTTCAACTTGAGAGAACCCAATTCTTGTTTGGTCAAGAACAAGGCAATCAAAATCTCTACCAAGAATAGAGGTTGTGATTTTAAGATCAGTGGCTATTTCTCGGACAAGTGTTGTAGCATTGTTGACTCTAAAGGGAACGAGGTAGCACAGGTATGCCAACCAATTAATTTGTTTGTTTAGTTGAGAAACAATATCACATAAAAGAAGCATTTTTTGCTTAAATGTGCTGATTGATGATATATTTAACAGGTGAGTGTGATGAAGGAAGTGGAGGAATTGATGGAAAACAATGATTTGTATCGTGTGGTGGTGAAACCTGGGATGGATCAAGCTTTTGTTTTTGGAGTCATAGCTATCCTTGATTACATTTATGGGGAATCTACCAACTGCTAAATTCAAAACTCATCACATATGCTCGCAGTTCTGTGATTTTTTTTTTATGTTGAATCCTATAACCAAATGTCGGTTAATTATTTTCTAAGAAAAGAATCATTAACTAGTCTAGAATTAATTTGTCTTGTATATCATGAAGAAATGTAGCTATTAAGGCAATTTTCCTTGTATTGGAAGAGTTTGTCTTACATTGGATTTGTCTTGTTTAATAATGACGAATGTGATTTGTTCCCTGTAAGATCGTTAATTTCTTTCACTCAACTGTTTAACCATTTTAACAAGGTTGGTTTCCATGATTATACTATTTGGATGCATTTCTAACATTGTTTTCTTTTTGTCCGAATGGAATATTATTTTTTTACTAGTGTTCATTCTTATAAATTGATATGTTGAATTAGTGTGCAAGAGTCTGATCTTGAATATTTGACGGTGAAGAATGAAACTCAAGTACTGTTTAATTAATGAATTAACAGATTTGACAAAGTTGGTTTGAACACACTTTTGAAGGCTTTATACCTCATGTATGTACTTAATTTGATGTTAATAGTGAATTTCATCACAATTTTCATGTTAAATGAAATATTCTCTTCAAAAAGTGGTTGATTGAAGAGTTCTAATTTGAAGTTCTCTAGATAATGTTATAAACTTTATAACTAACATTTTTGCAAGTAAAAATACTTCGAACATATATGAAAAGTTCAGTAGATAAAGTGATGAAAGTCATTATATATTTCGAAGTACATCCATTATCCCTATATTTATCATATATATTCCTTAGTTGTTGGAACAAGATATTTACCAAGTTGAGATTGGACATAAATCAGTTCTAAAAGAGTGATTTGATATAATTTGTTTCAACAAGTCTATTAAAAAATAACTATTTTTTATCGGAAACTTAACAATTTTTTTATTAAAAAATAACTAATTTCAATAATTTTTTATAGGTTTTATATAATGAGTAAGTTTTTATTTTAATTCTTAAGTTTTTTTTTGTTTTCAATTTTAAAAGGTTAAACATCTTCTTTATGTGTCAAATAAAAAAAACCACTATTTTAGATTACTCATATGATTGTAAATTATATCACGTCAACATGATAGTTTTTTTAAATCTACATTACTAAAATAAGTATTATTTATCTATTTTAAAATAATGTTAAAACTTCAAAATAAAAAACGTCAGATTTTCGAAGAATAAAAAATATAATTTATGATGATAAAAGTTAAAGCATAGTTATTTGAAAGACAAACAATGTAAAAAATACGGTCAAAATCAAAAGATAGTTATTTAATTAAGATTAAAAAATTATTTAAGTCTATTTTTGACCATTGAGATAAAAAAGAAATAGAAATTTATTGAAGTTTTAATAATTTAACATACTCAATTTTATATTAATTTTAAACATTCCCTCGATTATTATTTAATAGTTAATAAAAGTAGAATCATGTTTTTTCCATCCCTATTTTCTCACATTGATCTAACATCCTTCTCTAATTCCTTTTCTCTTTTCGGTCCTTTAGAAAGGGAACAGGGTATTAAAAAAGTAATAATATCCTTCGGCAAATTTTTTTTAATAATTTTCTTTTTTACTTTTATAATGGAAATATCAATTAGAAAATAATTTATTTACTATTTTAAAATATAAAATATTTTTATAAATGATTAGATGAATTATGAAATGCTATTATAAGAAATATATGACACACACAAATTATTTATCTATTTTTTTATAGGACTGAATTTTGTTGATTACTCGTTTTGTACTTATTGTTTTGAGTTTTGAGGTTCCTTCCCAAAATCGATGAATTGGATTGCTTGCAGGGTAATGGGCTCCAGGCAACGTGGGCTGTTACTTTAATGGCCCATGGAAAGGGCTTTGCTTGAAATTATAATTATCTACTAATTTACTTGATTGGATTCGCATGTTATTCAATTGCGTAATATTATTTTATGAATTCTACCACTAATTTTATTTCCGATCGTTGTATCATTAATTATTTCAATTTTTACACATTTTGCTAATATGTTAAAATTCTAACTGAATGATGACGTATAATTTTATTTTTAAATCACAACAATTTAGCTTATTAGAAATTTAACAGAATGATGACATGTAAAAAATTTAAAAGAAAATGAAAATGATGTTTGTTACCAATGATTAAAAGTATTTATTTTATTTTTTATAATTATATTTTAAAGAAATAATAGTCTTAAATAATTATTTCTTATAGATTAAGTAATTACGCGAAGACCTGAATTAATTGGGAGACTTCTTATAAATTTCTTCCCATTTCTTTTTCATGGTCTATTAGACATTGACATGCCAATTAAAATCAATATTAAAATTAACGTAAACTTTTAATATATAAATAAATGTAAATTTATTTTAATTGAATTTGTTAGGTCAAGTTAAATTTAAATTTTTTAAGGTGATATTAAAATCATATAAAAAATTATCTTAAATGAAATTTGTTGGGACTGTTATATTATCCATGATCATATTCTTCTTAATTTTATTGTAGTTTCAGATTTTGATTTGTGATCATATTCTTCTTAATTTTATTGTAGTTTCAAATTTTGATTTGTCTTGTGTCTTTAACTTTGGTGTCTTAATTTAAGCTCACATTCATTTATATGATTTAATATTACAATAAATATTTCATAAGTTTATTTGTACAGTATGATTAAAAGAATTTATTTTATCTTTTATAATTATATTTTTAGAGAAATGATAGTCTTAAATAATTCTTTTTTATAAATGAAGATACGAAGCTATATCTGAATTGATTGAGAGATTTGATATGAATTTTTTTTTATTTATTTTTCTTGTGTTGCTTAGATATGTAGATGGTAGATGATATCAATTTAGAAGAAATAAATAACATAAAAAAATCTTTAAATTAGGCTTTTATAAGATCAAAGATATAGGATAATTGAATTTCTAAGATTTGAAATAACTCAATCAAAAGAAGGGATACATCTTTATTAAAGAAAATATCACTACTTGATAACTTGTAACATTGCCATCATACACTCCATGTTGAAATTAACAAAGCATTTGTTTAAGCAAGTTATTTGTATCCATAAATAAAAACACGCGAAAGACTCATTGGAGGTCTTGACTAATACTAGACCTACATATGCTTTGTTATTCCGTTTCATGCATTCATCCTCTATTCATCACCACCAAATTACACATCATATTTTGAGGTACATAAATGCGGTTTCATCACAAAAAAATATTCTTTTCTTCTAATTTTACATTTACAAGGTTTTCGTGCTTCTGAGTGGGTTGCATTCCCAAACATGTGACATTCGATCACCATTGTATCACACACCTCTTTTGAAACCTATTATTGTACCTTTGTTATCACTCTCTAGATGTAATGATTATCTTTATCTTTTACATGATCTTCAAACAAACGACTACTTCTAACTATCAAACTTTACTAAATCGTGAGACACATTGTATCAAATTTGAGCTTTAACGAGAGAATAAAGCACATCGATGATTTTGATTATGATGTTATTAGAGAAAAGATGCGTAACAACTTGATTCACCTTCTTCTTATGAGAACCAGTGAGCAACCAAATAATGTTTTAACTAAAGTTTTTGACTATGACATTTTCAACATGCCTATCTGCAGGCTTGAGATGACCAATATGTCATATCCAGCTTAAGGCAGGGTGTTTCGGGTTATATCCCGTTTTCAAGTTGTTGGCTTCCGTCCTTATTCTATTTGCTTGTATATTATGAGAATATATAGTAAGAATGTTACTCTACTGTTTATCATATTTATTTATTTTTTGACATTTTATATAGTATTTTTGCTTATGAACTATGAGTCTGCATTAAGTTTCACTTTCTAAATGTCTAATTCTTAGATTTTTTTAGAGTAATATTGAAGATCTTACGTTAATTAGAAATATTATCAAATTTTAATGTATAATGAAAACTTGATCTTATTTAGTTGATATGATGGAGTTACACTTAAATTATAATTTCTAATAGATATAAAAAATGACACTTTGGTAAAAAATACTATTGAGAATTTTTTCCGTACAAGTACAGTTTGGGTTTTCTATATTCCATTCAAATGTTTCCAATCAGTTGGACTTGATATTCTCTTCCAAGACAAAATATGGTGGCCTCCACCGCCTAGATTCCATCTTTTTGATTTTTTTTTTCTTTTTTACTTTGGGTTTAGCTTCTTGAAAAGCTTCTTTTGCCTGAATGCCAGAAAGGGTTCTTGAAAAAAGAAAAAGGGTGCCTTGACGGGATGATCCAGCACTGTTTGTGCGCTGAAAATTGGGCTTTGATGTTGATTTTACAGTGAAAATGAAGGTAATGAAAAGTCAAACTCTTCATCATGGTCTCTGCATTCCAAATGATAATCATCTAAGAATCAATTGACACTAAATTAAGTTGTCCAACATATATACCACTAAAATCAAACAAACCTATCAAAATAGATCATTATCAATATAAAGTACAGGCTTTTGTCATATCAAATTTCATCTTAAAATCAATTAACATCAAGCAAATTGTGTGTCTAATTAATATCCAAGTGGTACACCAAGAATTGAGGTATCTGGGTTGGGATTTTCTCCTAACTGGTTAGTACTGAAGTAGCAGAGTCTTACTCCTTACTTATGTCTCACATAATGCAACCTGATCATATGGAGGATTGAGCAGCTTTCAAGAACATATATGAAGTTCTTGGACTTGCACCTTGCATTAATGATTACTATCTATCAACTATGAATTTTGACACAGACACCACACACACCATAAATCGACACTATCACTTTGACACTATTAACGTCCAAAATATAATAATTAATCTTGTACAAATATATAAAAGAGTCACTATTTTACTATTTAATCAATTTATCTGCTCATAAAAGTATCACAACATAAGATCGATACCTTTGCAAAAAAAATATGTTCAATTTTTCAAAAGAATTTGCTGAGATTCAATTTCTTTTCTGCATCAAATGAGACTTAGAAAAGAGAAGGTTAAGAAGTCATTATTTCAATGTTATATAATATTTTAGACTTCACCTTTTTTCCCTTCTGAATGTTAAATAAAAAACTGAATATAATACCACTAACACTGTCCTTGTACTGTTCATGCATATGCAAGTGTGGGCTCAACTTATAGAGGTGTGAATTTAAGTGTCTTATTGACAAAAAGAAGTGTCTCTTTGTTAAAAGTTCTTTAATGTTTATTGATCCTTGTGGTCAATGTAGGGTCACAGAAATCACATAAAGGAAAACCAATGATGATTGGCACGTTTAGTTCCTGTTCAGTAGTTAAGGTACAGGTAGAAAAATGGGGACAGGAGTAGTCTATGTTCTTAAAAAGCTCTTCCTTATTGGATTAACTAGGTCATTTTTTCATTGAGGGTGGACGTGCACGAGGAATAGAACGCAGATCGATTTAATGAGCACTACGAGAGGGGGTTAGGCAAACTACCTTTTAAACAAACTGCATAATTGGAAATCATTTCGGTGACCCATGAAATGATGGATTCCATTCAGTAAAATACTTGACCATTGTTGTGTTTATTGAGAAATGGTGCTAATTTACGAGACAATACAATAGCTGAGGACGCATTCAATGTACCAAATTTGGTTCTTAGAAAATACTCTTCTTCACATGCAAAACCAGTGTCTTTATGTGGGTATATTTTTTCAATCTTGTTTTACTCGAAGGTTACTGCTTCTTCAAACTCTCTGTAGTCTGTTCCCAAGTAAAGAATAAGACTTTGCATTTATTACCTTTGATTCTGGTTTTGAACCATTTGAAACTCATATCAATGCTCATTTGCTTCTAACATTCGTTTCTCTTCTACTTTTTAGCATTTTAAATTAAGATAATCCCCATGTTGTCTAAGTATATCTCAAGATCTGCCACTGAGAAACTATAGTTAGACACCACAATACGTGACCTTATAAGTAGTTGACTCTATTAAATTTTTTAATGTACCTATATTAGTACTAGATGATTTTGGTATTTTGCTCTAACCAAAACACGTAAACACAAACTTTGAAAATCTGTTAGTAGCAAAGTTAACTAAGCTGGAAGAGACGTAAAGTGAAAGAGTTCTTATTTATTTATTTTTATCTTTTATCTATGCTCGAGTGAATGAGCTCCAAGTCTTCAATAAAAACACGCAAATGGTAATAAAATGACATGTAATATAATTAATAATGTCCCCATCTGTTGGATGTGTATACTGACCCCACTTTTTTTCTTTGTCGGTTTCGATGTATATCATGTTACAATTTGCAGAAAACTCCTGAGTAGATGCACGAAGGTTCACATCAGGCACAACCATGTTGTTCTTTATCACACTTCTAACCTTCTTGGTGACAAAACTTGAACTATGTATTCTGATAAAGAGCACTGATGTCAAAGATTCTAAGTATATGATCCCACTGTAAAAGTTACAAAACTTTGTACCCCTTAAAGACATTAATGCAGTGCAATGCAATGCAATTCAGGTATGAAAAAAACAATGCATCACAAGACATTCAGTTTGAAGCACAAGAAAAGGAACACAAAATGAAAGATGTGCAACTTTGTCCAGCTTCACTTCAGTCTAGTGCATTTTTATTGTGACCAAACTCTAATCTAAAGTTTGGCTCGCATACACATACTAACTGTAGCTTGGAAATGCTAAACTTTTCCAACAAAAGTGATGACCCTTTAACTTGAGGGAAATTGCCCTGCACCTTCATGTTGTGTAAATATCTCTAATGCAAAATGCTCCCAATTAAACAACTTTTCTTAATTTCTTTTTTATTATCAAAATAAAGTCATCACTGTTAAATGGCCATGCTGCAAATTGACACAAACAGCCAAACACATCTGGAATTATTAGCTTGGAAAAGGTTGAAGATTCTCATATTCTTTTATGCATACAGCTATAGCCAATGAACCAAAAAAATTGTTTCTTTTCAGAACTGTTTGAGCCTTGAGCCAGCCATCATAATCACAACTTTGCGCTGTCTTTTTGTTCTGTTTCAGATTCAATAGTTGCAAGACTTTTCAGCTTTATTTCTTAAAGCAGATCTTCTTAACAACCCCAGTGCTAAAATTAAACATAACAAATTAAGGAAATACATTGAACCAGAATGGAACAACAAAATCCACTCGAATATTTATAAAGTTTTATGTTCTTAAGGATGGTTTCTTATGTGCTTTAAGGATGGTTTCTTATGTGCTTTCAGTATTATATTTCAATCAAAATTTCAGTTTTACTAAATAATCTGCCGCATGGTGAAGATTAGTATCAGAAAACAGTCTTAATAACACAAAAAGAAAACTGTATCTAAATTTTGCCTTTCCCAGAAAACACCAAGAAGACAAACAGATTAGAAGAACTGAATTTAAGAATGTGCTAATCAGTCTGTATATACATTAAAGATCATAGAAAAAAGGGAGCTAGTACTAAAGTCATCATAGGATAAATCCCAGAACCAGTCTAAACATAAAGGGCCAGTGTTAGAGAGCCTTTGTTATAGATTTCTAAAACGTCACAGTCACAGAAAAACACTTGCACAAAGAGTTTTCCAATTATGCTTCATGCTTAACCTGCAACCGCAAGAGCCAAAAACAAAACAAAAAACAGACATTTTAACCGGAGATAGAAGAGAAGCAACTTTCCGATCGAATTAGTTGTGGGGATGGAACCCCGAGAGCTCCGGTGGAGTTTGACCGGAGAGGCTTGGGAGAATCGAGGCTCCGGCGGAGGATGCGTCCCATGGCGAAGATGGGGTGCTCTGTTTTATTGAGCACGGTGGATGATCGGAACTCTCTGCAGAAAGTGATGTGGCGGTCCAGGGCTTCTTCGGTGGTGATGACACTATCTGATCTCACCACCTCGTGTTTCACAGCCTCCACACACAGCCCACAGAGCCACCGGCCCTGGTACCTCTGACGCACCCTCGAGATGTACGCAGGGGTGCATTCCTCTGTGAAGCCGCACGAGTCGCAGTTCACACACTCCACTTCCACCTGAGACACAATTTTCAGTGATGACGAACTCTGAGTCTCTGACCCTGAAATTGCCATGGTATTGCCGCAACAGAACTTGCAAGATCACACACACCCTCTCTCTCTCTTTCTCTATTTTGTTTCTCTCTAAATAAAGATATGGTGAGGGAGGGAGGGAGAGAGGGAGGGAGTCAACTCAGATTTGTGTTGTCCTATGCTAACAAACTAATGTTAGAAAACTGTGTCACACAATAACTTATTTCTTAGGATAAATAAATACTCCTGATATAAATATCAGGCTCCTTCAAATGGATTAGACATGAGTCACTCACCACCTTTTAACTTGTCATTTTGGTGTTTTCTGTTGCCACGTGTCTCTCCAACCATATCCCAGCATGGACAACCAGGGTCATTGGCTGGTAGTAGATCGCTGTCATTTTGTTTCATTTGGCCACACTTTTCTGATGTTTAATCCTTTAAGTCTATCTTGTTAATCCAAAAAACAGAAACTTAGAAAAACATAATAAGATTGTTGCTTGGAAGCCTCCAAACTTGTGCCATCTCACTCCTCTGTGTCTGCTACATTTTTGGTAATTGCATCCAAAACTATAGTGTAATTAGGTACATTTCATTTTTTTCTGGACAAGAAATGAGTTTAATGTCCACTCTAGGAAGCATTTGACTCAAGTTTGATCTAAATTCGTTTCACTTGGTCGTCAATTACAATCTAGCATCTTTCTTAAGTTACTTGTACGTGTATGCCAAGGAAATTTCTTTTCTTTGGATCCTGGTCGTATTATTCATTGTTATTTGCTAACTTGTAGGCATTCATTGTCAATTATTTTCACATGTGAAAAACACATTGTGGTCTTAATTTGTTTTATGTCTCTTCCTGACTGATGCAGGTGTGCAATCAAACATTTCATACATATAATATATGTGTTTGTGTTTATGTATTGGATGGATTGTGTCTTTACTATTGAAGCAGTGACTATAAGTTGGTCCTTAAGTTAGGCGTGACGTGTCATACAAAGTTAGTGCTATTAAATGTTCAAACTGCACTTGATATGGTTATTTTCAACTGCACCCGCCATTCTATTCTGGTATATCCACCTGCTTTTTAAAGTGTCACGTTGTTCAATTAATATAGATATGAGCCAGCCATCAACCTTTTAGAAGAAAACAGTTCAAACCAAAATCAAGTAGTTTCCATGTGTTTAACTGTTCATTAGTAGATTCCGAGGTAGGAAAACATGAACTGGTTAATGAATCATGAGTTGACTTTTCTCGAGACAGAACTTCATTATGTGAATCCAAATTAAATGAGAATGCATTTCTACCAAAATCTTGGTAGACTAAAAAAAATGTATGTGATACCATTCTCAAGCTTGGTTCTGCTGGTTTTATTTGCTGTCATGTCACATTTCAAATATTCATCTTTTTACATATTAATCAAAGTTTACTCGAGATGCGCATTCACTTTTATATTTTGCTCACCAAAGGCAATGACTACCAGTTGCATATTATATTGTCTCCATCTTCCAAAGCACTACAAGAATATAAGGTGTTCTCATGTCATGAAAAGTTGACATAAAACTCACTCACAAGAAGACATGGCATTCTCATTATGAGTTGGGAGCTTTCATGTTTTGACAGTTTTGTTAACTTCTTATCCTTCAAGTTGATACTAGAGGGGTGTTTTACTTACTGTAGTTCATCTTTAAATGCGACAGTACGTTAAACATGCCTTAAGCAAGTGGCAGAAGTGGCCTTTGAAGTGCGAGAACCAGATGGCTCCTAAGTGACTATCTCATTCATTGTATGAAAATGACATAGATCGCAACGACTTCAAATCAGCCATGTGCAATTCTAGAGCGATGTAGACACATTGAGAAGTTGTTTTCGTGATATATAGGCGAGACTACTCTTTCTTTGCAGAAGACCTGGAGCTGCAGAAAAGGTTAGTCCCCGTAAGATGACAAACTAGAGTACAAGTCTCCATTTGTTTATATTTCTTATTCAATTATTCCTCAAACAGAATTGTGTCTGAAAGAAAATATGTGAGAGAAAAAAAAGACCTGGGACTTGCATTCACTAACGAGAGTAAGATTGTAATCGATAAGAAGGGAAGGAATCTTTTCCTATTGGGACCAGTGCTAAAAATGATACATCAAAGAGTGGTGCCTTTTGAGATGCATGCATTAATATTACTTTCGAGACTTTTTGTACATGGTTGGAGACAAAATATTGAAGTGGTGTCTGTTAGTGATTTGTGAGCAACCTGCAATGGTCCCTTTCAACATGGTATTTTAGGTTGAGTCAAAATCTGGAGCAAGTGATTTGCTTGCCAGTAGGCATAAAATTGAAGGCCAAGAGAACCCTGGTCCATGTGGTTGGCCCCATGACTGCAACACTCATCATATCCAAAACCAAAGGGTTCTGCTGCCAATCTTTTTAACGGACAGGTAACCTGCCATGGTGCACAGATTTTTAAGATGTCACTTGAATCTTCCTATTTTCAATGCAGCCACTATCTGTAAATCTCTCAAATGGTTTGAACCAGGTTTATAGATGATGTGATAGAATCATTCAGGGGCTGTTTAATTCTTGAGAGTGTTTTTAGCATCAAACTTGGTGTCTGCACTACTTTCATTTTGATGTGCTAGAAGCTAACCTATGGTTCCGTACGATCTATGGAATAATAGATGTTAATTTGGTTTCTCATTTTAGATGTAACTTTTGACTGAAAAGCTCTAATATAGTTTCCAAACTTAGTCTAAAGGTAATTTCTTACTACTTTTCAACGATTGTCCAAACAGACACCGTGGACTATGAAGTTTGGAAGTTGGCAGGCTTATTTCTTGATAATTTTTTACTGTCCTCTCTCTCGTTATCTCACGCCTCAAAAGCAGTGCTATTTTGCTTGTTATTCTATATTGGCAAGCAACCCATCAAGCTTTTTTGGCTCTGATGTTTCTGATGAGATTTCTGGTCATTTTACATTAGGTATGAGTATGGACATATTTACAGAGTAAAGGGTTTATAGTCACCAAACAAGAAGATTCAACAACCAGTATAAGCATGATGTTGAATTAGTCTTCATCAATATCAATTCCATGCTTACCTTTCTGATTCTGCAAGAGTAGGATTTGTGCATAGCTCCATGGTATACAAACACCTATTGCTTCATTTACAAGAATAATTAATTAATGTAGTCAAAGTGTTAATAAGAAGAAAATGGTTATGCTGCTGAATGTGGCAACTGATTTCAATGATTATCAGAAAGTTTGGTGATCATATGGGAAGGTAATGTTTTCTATGAACTCAGTTTTTCAACTTCATTAAAAAGAAGATTGCAGTGTGCACAGAATTGGTAACTGACAGCTTCAGCTTTTCATTAACAAGGGTGTGTTCACTTTGTATCAGGCATCTTATGATACGTAAAAAGATGCATGTACTACAGGAAAAAAAAATGAGTATACCGTACTGTCCTTGATATTTTAATTATTTTTGTGCCATTTTTTCTTTGTCAGATGTGGAACTAGATTTCTGTAATGAAAGAGTTTGTAGATTTCCAAGAAAGACAACCTTAATCAATTGGCACATCACTTGATACTACTGCTACTACTTCTCATTGTAACAATTAAAATTAGATAATGTAAATTAAGCAGTGATACTAGTAACATACCTGTCAACTTCGTTTCTACCCTCGAACAGATGTTAAATGAAACTGTATGTAATAATCATCTGATAGTGCATTCCCTCAAAATAAGTTTGGAGAAAGTTGTTATCAGAATCTATGAAAGATAAATAGCCACACATTATCCTAAGGTTTTGTGAATTCCGCATGTAACATTAAGTAGATCCAACAATAACAACAACGCAATAGTGGAGGTGGTAGAAAAATCTCAGCAGATGCAGATCGGACCAACAGAAAGGGAGACAAGATGGCACATGACTCTTTTATAAAATTAATGTTATATAACTAAATTACAATTTATGTTGAAAGATTAAACATGGTAACTCATTTTTGTTAAGAATGAAATACATATACAGACTTTTAAATTTTATTTTTGAATTAAACTAATTAAGATATATTGTTCATAATTTTAAATATGTTTTAGTCTATATTTTAAAATTTATTTCACTAAATTATTTATAAATAATTATATTTTAAATATTTTTCTTAAATGTTTGATCTCCTTTATTGTGTTTTTATTATTTGACACGGCTCAAATAATACTATCCTTACAACTCTTGCATCATTTTCTTAGCTAAAGGTAAAATTGTATTATCATATTGTGTTTCAAATCGATTTTAAAAGAAATGCAGAGTGACTTTTGAGCAGGCGAACAAAAAATCTCACTTAATTGAGTAATTAGAGTAAAACTCACCATCACTAAAAAACCTGGAATCGAAGCGTTTTAAAAAGATTTCAGAACAAAGACAATAACTTGAAATCGTAAAAGGAGAATTGATGAGATTATCCATGAGATAAGGTTTAGGATTTTTCATTTTGAAAAAACGGGTTGAGATTGTATTACGGGATTAAGAGAGAAGGAGAAAGCTCGCACCAATGGAGAAGATGAAAGATAGACATATCCTCACTGCAAACGACAACGAACAACCAATAGAGAAGATGAATGATGTAGAGACTCTGGATGGAGAAGGTGAATGCCAAAGACACTTAAAAACTACAAAGATTAAATGGACACTGATTAACAATTCAACCTTATATCAAAATCTATTTTAATTTTCAAATTTCTTTTCCAACCACATTTTAATTAATTAAATAATATTATTCTTGTTGTCTCACCGCTATGTGGACATTATGTCAAGTTGTCAAATGATTAACACACCATATGACAGTGTTTAAGTATCCTAATCCGAGAAATAGAAAATGTTGGTTTGACAACCATATGTGGCTGCCAACCCTTTGCCAACTGCATATGTGGCAAATTTTTCCTACGTGGCTGAGGGGGGGGAGGGGCGGCTGTATGGTATTTCGTAGAGAGGGGGCATTACAGGTTTTCTTCCTTAAGTCTAGAAAGTTTGAAAAGAAAGGTTGAGTTTCCCAGGATGGAATGTGCAAAGTCTGTGAGGAAAAAGGGAAAACCTTTTAGAAAGTTTGAAAGGAAAGGTTGGGTTTCGCGGGTAGAATGTGCAAAGTTTGTGAGGGAAAAGCGAAAACCTTCAGTTGAAGTTGCGCGCGATGGACGGTGGGAAGTGGCGTGCGACAAACGGTGGGAGAGGTGGACGACGACGACAAAACGTGATGTTTCTGTGTTTGTGGGTTTAGGGGAGAATGCTGAAGCGTAGGAAAAGCTGCGACCGTGACAGGTTGAGGCCATGGGTGCACTTAGATGGTTGTTTGGATGTGTGGTCAGAAAGTAATGCCCAGTTAAACACTTGTATATAAGGTTAAACACTTAGAAAGTTCAAAGGTTGTAGTGGGCTTTTGAGTACTGTCCATTCCTCACTTATGGTAGTGGTGGGAAATTATAGGATAAAGTAATGACAAACTTGTTTATTTGTTCAAGAACTAAAAAGATGTGAAGATTTGAGTTGGGAAGGTCATGGGTGCACTTAGATGGTTGTTTGGATGTGTACTCAGAAAGTAATGTCTAGTTAAACACTTAAGTATATAAAATTAAACACTTAGAAGGCTCAAAGGTTTTTGTGGACTTTTCAGTACTGCCCACGTAAGGCAAGAGCGGCCACCTAAGTGTCACATCTGGTTGTAACGTGGGTATAATGCCACGTAAGGTTGTCAACCTATGATCATGTCAAGTTGTCAAATGATTAACAAGTCACATGGCAGTGTTTAAGTATCATAACCCGAGAAATATTATGAAGCATGAACATCATATATACATCTAACTACTATCAGAACAAACCTAAGAAAAATAACAGAAATTGAACAAAACTAAAATTACTCTATTCCAACTATTGATTGATTCTTTTGTTATATTCATTCTCACAAGTCTAGATAACTGAAATTACTCTATTTGAACTATTGATTGACCATTTTGTTATACTCATTCTCACAAGTCTAGATATGGTTTCTAATTTTCAATATGACAAAAGGTAAGATCAAGAATCTAGACAGAAATAAGAGAAAAATAAAATAAAATTATTTTTTTAAAAAGAGAGTGTAAATATAAGTTATTTAAAAATTATGTAACTATTATTTTAAAGTAGAAGTTATTTAATTATTTTGAAATAAATATAAGTTATTAAATTATTTATTTTATTAAATAAATAATAATATTTATTTTATTAAATAAATAATAATATTTATTTTATTAAATAAATAATAATATTTATTTTCATCTGATAAATGTATAAAATATTTTAAAACATAATATGAATAAAAATAATATATGTTACAATATAATAAATTATATTGCCTTAATTTATATATTTTTTTATTAAATTTTAAATTATATATATTAAAAGGTAAATTATTGTATATATGTATATAGTGGTTATGTCTTAAAAGGATAAAATAGTATTATTTTTTTAATTAATTACTAAAAGGATAAATCACTATATAAGCACTCGTTATATATAATTAAATAAATTATTTTTATTTATTAAAGGTAAATTATTATATATCTTGTCTTTGTTAAAGGTAAATAAATAAATTATGTTTTACTTATTAAAGGATAAGTAATCTAGATGCTGTTCACTTTTTTTGAAAAAAAAAACTTATAAGAATTATAAAAATAAATATATATTCTTAAATTATAAAAATATTTTTATTAAAATTAATTATAGAAACAAATAATTTTTTGATCTTATTGTAAATATTTTTTTATTGTGTAGATGGATTTTTTTATTGTGGATAGTTATTTGAATATAAAATATAAGTAATTATTTAAAGGATAAAATCATAAAAAAATTATGTGCATAAAAATATGTGTTTTTTATATATATTTTTTAGAATATTGAAATAAAATATATTCTTAAAAATATATAAAATAATTTTGTAATTTATCGTAGATAATGGGTAGATGATTTGTTTATTGTATAGATTATATACATTATTATAAGTAGAGCTAATTGGATTATGCTGTTGCTCCAAGACCATCATCACCAAATAAATGTTGATTGTCACATGACTAAGATGATTAATGAGTCCACATATTAAATGAGTGACATAATAACATAATATATCTAACTTAATCAATGCTAATTAAAAAACAATCCAAGTTTATACTTAATGAAGTCTGGCCGTGATCCCCGCTGTTCCCTTTGTAGGATTGATTTATTAGTAATCCACAGATTCATTTTTCTCTGTTTTCCCAAAATTCTCATTCTCTTCATTTGTTTAATTTTCCTCTTTTGAACCTCTATTTTCTCATATCATTTCTTGGAGATTCAGCAACGTTGCAAATTCACACTTTCCGTGTTCATCCCAAACAGGTGAAATTCTCATCTGCATCTCATCCATTGTTATTTTATCTGCCTTTCTGATAGATTGCTAGCTAGCTCTTCATTTATTTCTGGTTTCTTTTTTATTTTAGGGTTCTTCTGTACGTTCGTAGTTCCATGTACTTGCCTTGATTTTGATGCCGCAAATTGTCCAACACAACATTAAACTTTGTTTTTCTTTTTCTATTCCGCTGGCTTTGTAAATTTGTGTTTCTTGCAAGTGTAAAGTAAGTGCTTGATATGGATTGCGGTGACGTATCTGAGGTTTCACAATTGAGATGGTGAGTCACAATAGATGGGGAGGAGAACCAGTTTTGCGGTGGGGAGAGTGTTAATTTCGATAATATGTTGGATTAGAGGTAAATTCAATTGCATAGGGAGGAGGGGGTGAAAAGTGAAAACCAATTATTAGACAATGGGGATGATCAAACTATTGACAACACAAGATTTATGTTAACCTGTCAAATAAATAGTTACTGCTTTAGACTGTGTATTGTTATCAATTGTAAGTTTGTGAGGATTTGTTAACTTTTATCATGGACATGCTTTTAGTGTTTAGTCTATGTGATGTGTTCACTGAAAGTAGTTTTTTTGTTATTTCTTGTTAGAACATTATTTTTTCTTATTTCGTTTCCATAGATTCTAGGTCACTGAGAGCTTGAGTTTCTACTCATTTTCAAAACTGAGAGTTTGTCATTCTCTTCATCACTTCTTTTTTATTTGTAATTTAATGCTTATGCAGGATGAAGGTAGGCTTTAATGGATTAAGGGGTAAAGAAATTTCACTTATTTCTATTGTTCTCATGTCTGCAACTATCATTTTTTGGTCATGGGAGAAAATGCCTGGTCTTAATTCCTTTCTTCCTCCTCAAACACCACCACTGCAGTTCTCTTCAGGTTTACTTCCATTTATATAATTGTTTTCTTGAGAAATACTTTTACTAATATTATGCCCTGTTATTGTGAAAAAAATATAAATATTTCTTTTCCGAAGGTAAAGGTATTTGACTTGTTAATGTTTCTTAAACATTAATATACAGACCAAACTACTATCAGACTTTGATTTTGTACCCAGGATTTGAAAGTTCATACTAAATACAGCCCCTTGCATCGTTTGATCCCAGTACTGATTTTTGGGAGGCTTGTTTTACATGTATGCAGAACATTTAGTTACTACTCATTCAGTCGAGGTGCTTTCACCAGATCTTCATTCGGGTGAAGATGGCTCATTGTTGGCAAAGACTAAGGCCACCAATGAGTTCAAAGAAGAACCACATCTGGAGGGAGCATCACAGACGATTCCTTCACAAATCTCTTCTGGAAAGAACAATGGTGAAGATGGCTCACCATTATTGCCAAAAGAAAAGACCGCTAATGAACCAAAAAACCTACATCTCGAAGGAGCATCACAAACGATTCCTGCCCAAACCTCTTCTGGGAAAAAGATGGGTGAGGATGGCCCATCATTGACAAAAGAAAAAACCTCTAATGAGCCAGAAAAACTGCATCTTGAGGGAGCATCACAGAGGGTTCCTGCACAAACCTCTTCTGGGAAAAGCATGGGTGAAGATGGCCCATCATTGGGAAAGGAAAAGACCACTAATGATCCAGAAAAACTGCATCTTGAAAGAGCATCACAGATGGTTCCTGCACAAAGCTCTTCTGGGAAGAACATGGGTGAAGATGACTCATCATTGGCAAAGAAAAAGATCACCAATGATCCAAAAGAACTACATTTTGAGCGAACATCACAGACGATTCCTACACAAAACTCTTCTGAAAAGAATGTGGATGAAAGTAATACCAGAAAAACTTCATATACTAAACGTAAGATATTACTTTCTTTAACCCTCGATGGTTTTGTAGGGTTTACAATGTCTCGTGATGTGGTACCATGCCCTGAATCAAAGGAGCATATAAGCATTTGTGACCTTTATATATATAGTGCCTGATTTATTTACTTATCCTGTTATTTGTTTTAGTGTTACATTGTGCTAAGCCAGATTGATAGGGTTAAGTTAAAAGTAGTGTTTGATACAAGCAGCTTCTTCCTATTAGATATCAACATCCTTTTAGCAACAAAACCATTATTACGTATTGTTTGTGTTTACTCATCCTCTTTGTTAATCTTGTGTTACGTGGGGCTTAAATCTTAAATTTTGCTGTGGTGTAGAAATTCCTTCAAATGTGTCATATGAAGAAGCAAAAGATAAAGGAATCTCAGAAGGTGGGGAAAACCATGACGTACAAACTTTTTCCAGCCCAATAATATCCGACACTACAAAGAATGAAGCTAAGGAGGAGAAAACATCGAAACAAGAAAAACATGAGTATAGAAATGATTCTGTGACAAATTCTCCACAAACAAGCTCTTCAATAGTTGGGAAAGATGACAACTGGAATAATTCTACAGAAAGTAAAGGTACAGGTCTTTTGGCCAATCATCTACACGACTCTATTCCTTGAGTTTCTCTCCTTGGGATGAGTTGCAAGAAAGTCAATACATGCTTTTAAACTCGTTTTATAAAATGATATTCCTTTTAAAGAATATCTCTGGATTGAGGGTTTAATAGTTTCTGAAGAAAACTTGAAACATTAGATCCATTTGTTTCAAGGTTGAATATAATTAATTTTGATGGAACTAATTTTTGAACTGTTAAACACAATTAGAATGCGTGCTCAAAAAATTATTTTCAGCTTCTGATTTTACTAGAATATCTCACGATAAGAGGAATTGGTTCTGGAGGCGGGCCAAATAGGCAGATTGGCAGAGAAAAATTGGTTCTTGTTCTTCTAATAATGAGCTTCCTAACGAAGTGTATCTCCAAACTTGTATAATAAACCATGTTTTTACCAAAGAGTTGTTGAAAAAATTTATAATTATCTTGTAGTTAGGCTATTTACTGGTTTTGCTAGCTCATTTGTAAGAGAATTACCTTTTATTCTGGTAACTCCCAGTCGCAACTGTGAGTAGGTTGGCATACTTATTTATTATTCCCGTGAAAACAAAATTTCACATATTAGACAACCGGGCTTAAGCTTTACTGCTCCTGTTTGCTCCATCATCCATAAAAATAATATTCTTCTGCAGGAGGGACATACCATGTACATTTGTTAGAATAATGAACAATATTTGCAAGTATTGATAACTAATGTATGTTCCCTTGTTGACCCTTTCTCCAGTCTGTAACTATGCAAAAGGAAAATGGGTCCCAGACAACAATCGACCTTTATATTCAGGTTTTGATTGCAAACAGTGGCTATCAACAATGTGGGCTTGCCGCTTGACGCAGCGTACTGATTTTGAATATGAGAGGCTTCGGTGGCAGCCCAAGGATTGTCAAATGGAGGAATTTGAAGGTTCTAAATTCTTGAAAAGGTATTTCATTCATCCATATATAGAATTATAAATTGAGCTTTTGTGTAATTGTGTATGATTTCCTGCTGAACATTTTTTTTCTCAATTCCTTTTACCCTTAGATTCATTCAAAGTTATTCAGGCATAGGGTGCTCGTCAATTCTCTTCAAGGAGGATTGGATTGGTCAACTTTGGTTGAGTGCATGCGTAATTTGATTTGATTTTGAGCATTGTGTTTCTTCAATTCCTTTTACCCATATATTCATTGAAACCTATTGAGGCATAACGTGCTCCTCAATTGATGCTGAACATCGCAAGACTGATCTTTTTGATATGCCTTTTTTACCTTTGTAGATTTCCTCTGATTTAGAAAACAAATACCCCCAAACTTTCTCATCTACATTCAGTTTTTTTACTGGCTTGTTTTTGGGTTCAACAGAAAAAAAGTCAATAACCATATGATCAATTGATTATAATATTTGTGCTTTCAGGATGCAAAACAAAACTCTAGCTTTTGTTGGAGACTCACTGGGGCGACAACAGTTCCAGTCTTTAATGTGCATGATCTCTGGTGGTAAGGATGAGCTTCATGTTGAGGATGTGGGGAGGGAGTATGGATTGGTTATAGCTGATGGTTCTGCCCGTCCTAATGGGTGGGCATTTCGCTTCTCAAGCACTAATACTACCATCCTGTACTACTGGTCTGCAAGCCTTTGTGACATCGAACCTATTGATATAAACAACCCAAACACGGATTATGCAATGCATCTTGATCGACCACCAGCGTTCTTGCGCCAATATATCCACAAGTTCGATGTATTGGTTCTCAACACAGGTCACCACTGGAATCGGGGAAAACTCAATGCTAATAGATGGGTAATGCATGTTGGTGGTGTGCCAAATACTGATAGGAAGATAGCAGTGATTTGGGGTGCCAAGAATCTTACAATTCACAGCATTGTTAGTTGGGTGAATTCACAGCTTCCAAAATATCCAGGTCTTAAAGCATTCCTTCGGTCCATCTCTCCCAGGCATTTTTTTGGTGGGGAGTGGAACACAGGAGGCAGTTGTGACAACACCAAACCAATGTCTGTTGGAAAGGAAATATTGGAAGAAGAGTCTAGTGATGAAGGCGCTGCACATGCGGTAAAGGGAACAGGTGTTAAGCTCTTGGACATAACAGCTCTTTCTCAGCTCAGAGATGAGGCTCATATATCACGGTTCAGTATTACAGCGAAGCCTGGTGTGCAGGATTGCTTACACTGGTGTTTGCCTGGTGTTCCTGATACATGGAATGAGATACTCTTTGCTCAGATCTAGTTTGCATACTATGGTGCTCGAAGAGTATTTGGTCGGCGTTGAAAAGGTTAAAACCATTCCTTGGCTTGGAAACGGTCATTCACTTTCAAAACCATAGTTTTTCAGAGGACGCAATCATGGAGGTTTGCAATATGTGCTAACTGAGTTCGTTCTTCAGAGAGGATCTGATGAAATATCCGAAGTCGCACGTTGCAAAGATTTGCTATACGGCATTGCCTTAAAAATACCCCTGAATACTCAAATTTTGAGGTCTTTTCTAGTATGCCTTATTTGACATGTAAATTAGTTACTTCTTTATATGGCCAACACATATAGAGTGTTCAGTAGAAAAGAGGGTCGATAAACAGCTGCAGAATAGGATAGGATCATTCGACTGTTACTGAAAGTGAGTTCTTCATAATCAATTGTAGCATAGATTGAAATCAATTAGAACAGGAAAAACCCGTGCTCTCTTATTAAAAACGAAACAGACAGGGAGGAACAGAATAGTGTGTTATTATTAGTCTTGGATTTTTATAATGGAGTTTCAAAGCTTATATATACTGATACATTTCATTTCATGCTGAATGTAATATGTGCATCATTGCATGTATATTCTGAGGTTTATCCGGGACAATATTTGTAGTGGGGTCATTGAGCGTTATAGTTATGTTGACTACGCATTCATGTGTGCTCACGGATCTATTTGTACTCCCGACAATACCTGGCAACCATATTTAATAGCATGATTTTGTTTGTTTACTGATAGTGGTTGTGCATCTTCTCTGTACCACAATTAAGATGATATATGTACACCTCTAATCCTTAAAATTGATTGCTGATAATGTTGCAATATGTCTCCTTGTTCTTGGGATTAATTTGGCTTGTTAGCCGCTTCCGATCAAAAAACATGAATACAAATTAATTATCATTTTGGTATCACGTATATGAATTGTATAAAGTAAGTTTTCAGATATTATTATTTTGCAATTTTAGTCTTTCGTCGTTCCTTTGTCAAAATATTTAATAAATTTTGCTACCAACATTCTAAAATGATTGAATTATATTTTAGTCTTTCATGATTGTGAAATGAAAAGAACTAAAAGCATATTAAGTTATTTCAATATATGTGTCAAAAGAAAAATAGAATAATTTTTTTCCTTCTTAATTTATCATAATACAACTAAACTAATAATTCGATAAAATTGAAAAGAGGTGTTACGTCTTCTTATATATTGTTATCATGGAAGCCCAATCCCAAAGTAATTTTTTTATAATGATTTTTTTTTTTAATTCTTTTAAGTTTCCTTTATACTTGAAGTAGAGCTATATTTTTCATCTTTCCAATTTTATCATATTATTAATTTAGTAAAATTTTGGATTTAAGAAGGAAAATAAAATTCTAAAATTTCCTTTTATACACGAGTATTTTCTACAACTTAGTAACAATCTACTAATATTAAAAAAAAGTAATATAAAATTTATATATATAAGAAATGAAAAGTTTTATTTAGTCGTAATCTTTCTTTACTTACACTACTGTGACATTTATAAGGAGAATAGAAATATGTTTATTAAGGAATTATTGTGAGTAATGGGAGGAGGAAAAAAAAGTAACAATTATTGGTCTTTGTAGAATGATTGAGTCATTTATTTATAAAAAGAAAATCAAGGTTGATATTTTATTTATGTACACTTTGTGCCTATATTCTTGATCCAACTTGTATTAGGAACGACTGTTCAGATGAATATGGTGAATGCATTGGAATAATTTGATGCATTAATCTCTTTAAATTTCACAAGTGAAATAAAAAAATCAGAAAATAAGAACAAATATCATACAAATAAACTAAGTAACAAAACTACATTAATATGTTTATATCATTTACATTTTTATTTATATTTTTTATTTAAAAAATATTTTATTTTTTTTTCGTAACTACTTAGACTAAATGATTTTATCATAATCAACAAAAATATGAAAAGTTATTTTATTTTGCTTAAACTTACTTTTCAATGTCAAATTTTCAACTACAAATTTCTTTAATTTTTATTTAACTGTCATTATCTAAATTAAATTAAGATATACATATAATAAACGTTAATAAAAAAATATTATTAATTAAATGATATAAAATGGTTATATAAGGTAAGTTTAGAAATATTTAAGGTTTTAGGGTTTATATATATATATATATATATATATATATATATATATATATATATATATATATATATATATTAGTGACATCAAATCAGTAGATAAGATGAGATTATTATTATTATGAGTAAAAAGAATTACAAATAGTATAAAACAATTAGATAAGATGAGGTTGAGACTCTACCAAACAAAAATAATTATAAAATAGATAAATAAATATAAAAATAAAAAATATTTCCTTCTTTTAAGAAGGAGTTCAATACTTTTGAAATAATATGAAGTAATCCCTTTATAAGCCAATACTTATGATTGCTTTTGGTTGAAATTCAATTGATTTTGTCTAACTTTTTTATTCATACTTTATTTTGAATGTTTCACTAGAAATTGATAAGAGTGGTGAATTTGATAAGATCTAATAAAAAAAAAATACGTTTTGCAGGGTATGTGTGGTGACTTATCCCTTCTCTTAAATTTTGTTTTCTTTTAAAAACAATTAATGTTTTTAATTTTTCTTATATTAATTAAATAATTAGTTAATGTTATTTTATCCATATGACATATTAAAATTTTGAAATAATAAAATATTTATATTACATAATAATAATACAATTAAAATACTGTAGTATGGAAAAATATTTTGCTATAAATTTAAAATGTGATAGAAGACATTGAATAAATTATTTTAAAATTGATGTCCCATATACGTTTTAAAATATCGTTTATGGTCCTTATGAAAATATTATTATTTTTCATTTTGTGGGACAATTTTGAACTATCTTTTACGATTCAAAATGTGAAAAATTTCCCTCTTATATTCACCTACAAGAAAATTTCTGATCTCCATAATCTTCATAAGAAAAGGAACTAATACATGGTAAAATTTGAGTCCCAGAAGCAAACAAAAATCGATATTTAATTTATCAGTTTTTAGATTCGAAATGAGTTCAAAATTGTGTCCCAAAGTAAATAAAAAACCATTGTTTCAAAGAGAAATATTCCGAATTGGAGAGATAAAAAACCAAAATGAATCTTTCAAAAATAAAATAAAAAACTAAAATAGATTTTAGTAAAAAGAAAAGGTATTGAACATTATACTTTAGTCTAATTATATATTTACAAAATTATTACACGACTTATAATTATTATGAAAATTATAATTAAATAATTTTTTTTTGATAAAGATATGTCAATCTTATTAAATAGTTATGTAATTTATTTTTATTAGTACGTGTTCAAAGTATCATACTATTTTTAGTATCAAATACTCCAAATTTGGTAAGTGAAAACAAATCCACTGAAAAGATCCAGTTATTCCAACACAGTATGACTTTGTATGCGTCTAATATAATTATCATTTATTGTAATACGTTTTTGGACAAAATTTATCTATTTAAGGATGTCCAGATTGGATCGAACCAAATTAATTTAGAAAATCCATTCAAATCAAACTAAACTGTAAGTTAATTTAATATTTGGATTAGATAACATTTTAGTTCAAAATCAATGTAATTTGATTTAGAACATATCTCCATAGCCCATTATTATTATGATTCCAAATCATCTTTATATGACAAGTAACCAAGTGTTATTCATTTTGTAATCAAATGAAAATCATAACTAGACTTCAAGATTTTTCTTACATAGGTGATTTGACATTTGAACATGAACACTAAAATTTAATGTTTGATTATATAGTCATAACTAATGATTTACATATAATTATTGTTATCTTCATTGTTATCCGTGTAACATAAACAATGTATAACATATATTTTTATTGTTATTTTATTGTCTTTCCTTTACAGCGAGATATAGTTTTAAAATAATGCCGGAGATTGTAAGTTGACTACGCCCCAGAATCACCGCCCAAGCCATAATAATTTCATATATATAAATATATGAAATTTAAAAGTAGTTAATTAGTAATTAAAAATATAATTTATTAATTTCTTCAGCTGTGGCCATACCAACGGTCAAATTTCTGAGCATGGGGATAACGACAGAGCGGATAGGTTTATTAATTGCGTCTCATTAATGCAACAGTGCATAACAGGAATTTAGAATGGACCATTATTGTCATTATCATAATTAAATAGTTTAACACCAAATTATGGATTAATTAAAGAAGTAAATCAGTGATAATAATAAAAGTTTAAACAAAACCAGAAAAAAATCCGAATGAGGGTTCCACTTGCCGACAAAGAATAAACCCACGTGGCAACAGGTAAGAGCCCACACGCAGTTCCTAACGGAAAACCGGGCTCGGTACTATGAGAGGGCCCCACACTCTCTTCATGCTACTTTTTATTCGCCATTATATATATATATATATGTGTATATACAATATGTATATATAAATCCAAACGTGGATTTGCAAAAAAAAACCGTTCTGCTTCTTCTGCACTCTTCTCTTCATATTCCAAAGCTCCTTTTCTCTCTTCTTCTCTCCGTCATGGCGGAGGATTTCTCCAGGGCGGTCGACGACGGACTCAAGCTCTCGAAGCGTATATACTTCGGGAAGGACAGGGCGGTTGCGCCGCCCAAGCCTCCGCCGCCGATGGCCCGTTCCGCCACGGCGTTCCTCCCTACCGCGCCCATGGTCTACGCGGTGATCTGCGATCCAGGAATCGTGGACAACCCTGACATCCCTAGCTACCAGCCGCACGTGCACGGAAGGTGTGATCCTCCGGCGCTGATTCCGCTTCAGATGACCGCAATTGAGATGGAAGCTGACTGTCACCACGACACCGCGTTTATCACCGTTTCCGGCTCTTGGAGACTCCACTGCGTCAAGGGAAGCCGCGCCTGCGATTGCCGTGTCGCTGTTCCCATGGGCCTCCAGGTACTGTCATATACAATCAGGGAGGTTTATTTTGTTTGGTTTTAAATTAATTTGAGTAATAAGGTTTTTAATGTGTTGCAGATTTTGTGTTCTGATATAATTTGGCTAACAGGGTTCAATTCTAGGTGTTGAGGTTAGCGTGCCTAGAAAATCATATTCTACTGAACTGGTTGTTATGGAAGATGAGAAAGGGAACCAAAACTTAGCGCCACCTCAAAACGGAGGGTTTCTCATTCCTAATATATTTACTTTAACTATACCGCAGGTAATTAGGCTTAATACGTTGCTTTGATTACTTGATTTGTATGGTTTAGTTTTTTAGCTTGATACGGTGCTGATTGTGATTGGATTCTTACTGTTTGTGATAGATTGATGGGGGTTCCAATTTGTCGATTAAATTTCGTTGGTATCAGAAAATAGTGTACTCCAATGGCCTGTTCTCTTTGAATGTGCCTTTTAACTTTCCTGATTTTGTCAACCCTGCGGGGAAGAAGATAGCCAAAAGACAAAAGATAAGAATTAATTTGGATGCTGTTACTGGAGGTGACCTTATGTGCAAGACAATAAGCCACCCAATGAAGGTTTGTGTTTGGTTTTTGTTTCGTGGCAACGTTGTTGAATTTTACTTGTGACGTACGTACTAACTGATTGACTGTTTTGTCGGGACTTTCCAGGAAGTGAGTCGTCATGCGGGTAGTGTGGCTTTCTTGTATGACTCTGATGTTCTCGCGTGGTCTAAAGTTGATTTTAGCTTTTCATACGCTGTAAGGACTCATAAGTCATGACCATTTTTTTTTCTTTTTTTTAGTTTGTGAAGTTGAAAGGTAATTTAATTGCCTCACTATCCGCATTTAGGTTTCTTCAAGTCATATGACTGGTGGTGTTGTTTTGGAATCTGCATCGGGGAATGATCTTGATCAAAGAGAAATGTTCTACATGTATCTTTCTCCAGGAGATATTCATAGTGAGAAGGTTTGTAGTAAAACTTTAAACTTTGTAGGTGTACTTCCGGTGTTTAATGTATATATATATATATTCAAAGTGTCTTTTTGTCCTTATTTGTGTTTTTAATTTGCAGGTATTCAAAAAGGAAATAATATTCATCATTGACATCAGTGGTAGCATGCTGGGAAAGCTAATTGAAGACACAAAAAATGCACTTTTTGCCGCTCTCTCCAAGCTTAATCGTGACGATTCATTTAATATTATAGCCTTTAATGGAGAGACTTATCTATTTTCCAAATCGATGGAATTGGCTTCCGAGGATGCTGTTGAAAGGGCTACTGAGTGGATTAACGTGAACTTTGTTGCTGGGGGTGGTACAAATATTTCACGTCCATTAAGCACGGTACCTTTAAAATACTGTTTCTCATTAATCTAACTATCATTGAGCAGTGGTTAAGTTGAACCATGATATATGAAGTGTAATATACTTAACATTTTAATCAGTTTTTTTTGGAGCAAAAATAATTTTGCGCAGCTTTGCTGCAGGGAAAACCAATTCTTAAATTCCGTTTCATCTTTCTGTGTTTTTAAGACTTGTTTGACGTATTATTATCAGTGTAATTGTTTTTTTCCCTCTATATTTACTAGAATGCAGTTTATTTGTTTATTTATTTATGCCCTTTCTTTTCAGGCAATAGAGATGCTATCCAATGCTCAAAATTCAGTTCCAATAATTTTCCTAGTTACAGATGGAACTGTTGAAGATGAGAGACAAATTTGTGCTATGGTAAAGAATCGTATGATCAATGGAGAGTCAATATGCCCTCGAATTTACACTTTTGGCATTGGTACGATTCCTAGTATTCTTAGCCTTGATAAAAAATTGCTAATTGTCATAAATTTCATCATTGTGACATTCTTTTAATTTTCATAAACCCTGTTTAAGATGTTGCTCGCAGTTTTTCTAATCCATTGTAAGTATCGACAAAAATTCTTCATTTTATCACTAATCTTAAACTCGTGCAACCGCAGGTTTATTCTGCAATCATTATTTCTTGCGGACCCTTGCAATGTTTGGTAGGGGCCAATACGATGCTGCAATGGATGTTGGTATGTTCTGAATTTAACTTTAAAAAGTAAATATCATTGTCATTATTTATCTTTTGTTTTTGTTACCAGTTATAACATGTTATGGTGTTCTAGACAAATTATCGATTATGAGGTTTGCTGCGTAGTCTTGGCATTTATTTAGGGCTCCTAGTTATTGACTCTGGCATGAACTTTTGGGTTGCCTGCAATTCAGGGAAGAGAGTATTGATTTTATATTCAATGTTTATTCTAAAGCAGGAGGGTTGTCTTAGGTTATTGACAGCCAACATTACACATCAGTAAATTTTTTCTATAAATGATATCGTTGCATTAGCTTTACTAATATTGATTGCATATTTCTATGTAGGTGTTTAAAAAAAAGGATTAGCTTATTTCAGTAAATACATCCAACCAACTCCAATCCTTTTACCTATGACTTAGTTTTTGACTTTTTGGAAATATACTAGCTCATGAACCAGTAGTTGTCGTTATTGTTTCTTTTGTACCTTTAGTAGTTCCTATGTCATGTTCCTTGGATTATTCACAAGCGGCTATTCCTTCTTTAATTTTTTCTACGTTAGCTGCGGCTGGCAAGCAAAACTGTATCATTAACCAAATACATGCAAATAGGGATAATCTTTTTAATTTCTAAACATTTCAGCCTTACGTCCTTGTTTAATTTAGTGTTGGATGTGTTCACTAGGGACATATAAAAAATTCCTTAGTCTCACTCCTGAAATTTTCAGGCTAGTAGTTCATTCATCATGCATGTCTTGTATACTTTTAATATAATAGATCTTTTTTGTGATTGCAAAATATATAATAAGTTCAAAAGAATGTTTTATTAATTATGTTTGTAATGATACATACATGTCTCTACTACTCCTTGGCGGTGAATGTTAGACTCTAAAAGGATAAGAGAGAGCTGGGAGTGTCAAAATATATCTTTTAAGGTACAAAACAAGAGAGGCCAAAGGTTAAAAAGCGATTTGTATACAAAATATATTGGTACGACATTGATGGAGAGAAGATCGCATAAAGTCGGGTACGGTGGTTTGGAGGACATATGCATTCACTAGAAGCATAAGCATTTAATAGAATAGATTCTATGGTCTTTTTTATCATTGAGAATGGGGACCATGAAAGACATTGGAGGAAATTGTGGAGAGGGATCTTATGAATGATATTCTTCAAAACTATTCATAAGTCCACTAATATCGATTATAGGTCCCTGAAGTTTTAGATAATTTCCATAAAATATTTAATAATATCATGACTGGTTCTTGAAGGATTTCAAAATTATGTTTTTTTTCCCTTTAATGACATTGGATGAAACTGTTAAGTATCTCATATTGAGATTTTGGTCTTTTTACCAAGTCTCATGGTTGTGTGATCTATATTTAATAACACTTTTGCTGTTGTAATATTTATGTAAATTAATAATTGCTCATAGGTCAGCAAAGTTTTTTATTATTTCCAAACGCGGTCCCTAAACTATTTAATAATCTCATGGCGTTGAATAATATTCCTGATAATTTGGTTATTCAACTCAGTCTCATGGGGTTATGTGATATATATATATATATATATATATATTCAAATCTCATTAGTGAGATAGCATTTTTGTTGTAATATTTATTTAAAAGTTATGTAATAATTGCTCATAGGTCCTCAGTCCTTTTTATTATTTCCAAATACGGTACATAACTATTTGATAATATCATGGCTAAGCGCTGAAGGATTTCATAATTACATTTTTAACCTTGAAGTTTGAATGAGTAATGTACCCTTGCCTGGTATAGGATATATGATGGAATTGTTGAAATTTAACCAAAGTAGGTTCAATTGGCTAGTATGAGAGAAGGGTGCAAATGCTTTATGCATTAAACCTAGTTTGATAACGGGCCCTCTTTCTTGAATTGCCAGATTTGATTGAGCCTCGAATGCTGACACTGTTTGACAAAGCTTCATCTCTCATTCTTGCAAATATTAAAGTGGATTCATTGGATGATCTTGGTGAACTCGAGGTAAAATTTTACATAATACCTTGTTAGATTGAATTTGAAAAGTAACATTTTGCTACCTGTTTTTCACTCTTTCCCATGGTCACTACCAAAAAATTGATATGTACAAAACTACTGTCTTTCATTGGAAGTTTTTTATTCTCTTCCTTGAGTTCAGGTGCCATGGTCACCCCTTCTGCTTTGAATCTGCATTACTGTCGTAATTTATGACCAGTGCTGAATTGATCATTCTGCATGATAAAATGTGCCTTTATGCTCCATTTCATTATTATTCTCGTTGTAGTACTGTAGTTCCCCAATACATACGGTGGTTATGGCGAATTGTGCTTTTACCTATAATTTTTGTCATGTCTTTTCCTATTTATATTGTCTTCAGAGTGACATTTGAAAACCAAGATTGATATGAATGCCATGGTGAATCTACATGTCCTGGCCTTTATGACAATTTGTTTTCTTTTGCAAATATGCTGAATATCCAACTTTCCCTGAGCTTGTTACTCTCTCTTACTGGATTATCTGCAATGTATATTATAGGTATACCCTGCTCATATTCCAGATCTTTCATCAGAGGGTCCACTGATTTTATCTGGAAGATACAGGGGAAGTTTTCCTAAAACTCTTAAAGTCGAAGGTATTTTGGCTGATTTCAGTAATTTTGTAGTAGATATGAAGATACAAAATGCTAAGGACATGCCTGTACAAAGGGTAAAGTCTTCTACCTAGCATACTTGCAAGTAAAGTTTTACTGCATATAAATTGTAACTCAATATCCGAGTGGAGGCTCCAGGTTTAGTTTGTCGGTGATGCTGAGCTATTTAGTGCTTACATGAACCTCTTTGAAAAAGATATTTTTTTCAAATAGCAGACTAGTTGGGTCAAATTTATCATAATTGTAAGATCTATTGAAATGGGTATATAAAGAATCATGGTTTATTGGTCTTGTTCGTTTAGTGTGCCAGTGAAACATAAATATATGTCAGCTTCATCTTATTCTTGCAGTCATGGTCCCAACATGTTTTGATCAGACGCTGGTTTATAAATTAATAAATTAATGTCCACAATTTTACATTTCTGTTTCATTTTATTTATTTATTATTATTATTATTATTACTGTTATTCATTTATATTGCTGTATTTTCTCTCTCGACAGGTTTCTGCAAGAGATCAAATAGAGCATCTTACCGCTCAAGCATGGTTTTTGGAAAATAAACAGCTAGAACAGAAGGTTTGTTAATACTCCGTGCCATCACTCCACTCAATGTGTACGGGATTTTGAGTTTCTTTTATTGTTGAATAAATTTTCGTATGCTTCTTCATTAAATTTGCAGGTTGCAAAACTGAGCCTGCAGACGGGCTTTATCTCTGAGTATACACGAATGATTTTACTGGAGACCGATCATCTAAAGAAAGTCAAGGATTCGGCCGAAACGAAAGAAGTATGTATCACTCCACTCGTCTTTTTGAATAAATCAGAATACTAAATAACGCTTTCATTTAAACGCCTATTTTTTGTCGTTGAATCCTGGATAGTAGTCCTTCGGTAATTAGATATGGTAATATAACACTAAATAGTTAAGAACTATATTTGTTTATTATGGTTTGGTTATATTATTTAATGGATAAAATCTCACGTAGAAACTATTCTAATGCATTTTTTTTTCATTCATTGCAAACAGGCGTCAAAAAAGAGCAAAGGTCAGTTTGAGGCACCCGTCCAAGGGCAGAGAATGATTTTACTACCACATTTGGGTATCGGCTTTGGCAACTTAACTGCAACTGCTGAAAATACCCCTCCCGGATATGAATCGAAATTGCCTGAAGTTCCTGAAATCTTTAAGGCGGCCACAAATTGTTGTGAAACGCTGTGCGGTTACTGCTGCTGCATGTGCTGCATCCAGTGCTGTGCCCGGTTAAACAACCAATGTGCAACTGCATTGACACAACTCTGCATTGGTCTAGGATGCTTTGGCTGCATCACTTGTTGTTCAGAAATATGCTGTTCTGGAAACGAAGGCTGAAATCTCAATTTTGTTGTGTGATTTTTGTATTCTACTGCATATAGCATTCACTGTTTATATAGTTCAGTTGGGGAATGTATATGAGCAGGTCAGCGTTGTTATATTGTATAGTTTCCTCTGATGCTATAGTCGTGCAAGTTTAAACTTGCAATAGATATCAAATCAAATTATACCATTGTATCAACAAAGAAGAAAGTAAACCATACCAAGTTTTATCTGCCGTCAAACAACCATTTTTCTCCATTACTGTCTTTTGGATGAGCAATAATTTTAACAAATTAGATTCTTTAAATTCATTACTATCTTAGTTAATTATAATTAGAATAAGTTTTTATTTAAATAAATGTATTGAAAAGTAAAGATAGTTCTATTTATATAAATTAAGAAAAGCAGATCATATAATAAATTACAGGAAAGTTTTACAAAGTTATTGAGAAATAATAGGCTACAAACGTAAGCTACATAAAATTTTTTCTTTTTAAAAAAAAAGTCTAAATACACACTTTACACTTCTCAAACAATTTTAAAAGAAAACAGCTGAAATTTATAACTAAGCTATCATTATCTTTTTTTTAAAAAAAAGTTGTAATCAATAATTTTCATTATCTCGATTTTCTTAATTGATTGAAAAAATATTAAGTTACTATTTCTATAAGAAAGATTGTTGAAAAATAAAATATTTTGTATATTTGCATGATATTTCTAGTTTGAATAAGTGAGTTGTTGTAAGTGTTCTTACATGTGTTTAATAAAAAAATAGTATTAGTTTAATTTAATCTTTTATAAATATCTTTTAGTATATCTTATACAAATATTTTTAAAAAAAGTGGAATTATTTTTTATTAATATGGGCTAGACAGTATTTTATTTTCAATGTTATGACAAAACATTTAAATGAAGTCCAGCATCACAATTTCATAAGTTTCTTGCCAGTACAGTGTGTTAGACACATGTTTTGTTCGATAAGACAGATAAATAATTTGGATGAAAATGAGTTAGGGAGTAAAAATAGATAAAAGATAATATGAAAATTCACATGTTGGTTGAAAAATTATATAAAAAATTATGAAAATTTGAGTAAAAAAAAGTTAATTTCGAAAATCTTACGATTTTTTAAAAATTATCTCTCTTGTCAATTCTTAAATATAAAAAAAATCTTATATTAATCTTATATTGATCAACTTTTATTATCTCTCAGTCAAGTCTACCTTGAGGCGGCAAGAAAGATAAAAGAGACTTTAAAAATAAAATAATTTTTTTTTATTTATAAAAGTCAAATTTCCCCCTTTTTTTTTCACTTTTTCTTCGACAAAACAGAAAAAAATAATGTCATGTGTGATTTCTTTCCTCCTATATTTTTCTCACCAATCCAAACACATTAAATATTATACTTTCTTGTTTTACATACTCAGTACTGAATAAGTCAATGCCACCAGCTGTAATAAATGCAAATACTCTGCTTTTGTCCACCAATTGAAAAAACAAAATACAAAGAAGTTAGGACTGATCTCTACTTGCTTGTACTCTCCCACAACGACTCCTTCCCCTTTTCTTTCTACTTCCCCTCATCCATCATCTTGTATAGTCAAGTTAGTCATCTCTGTACATGATCCAAATTGTACAATTTCATCAAGGAAAAGGGGGTTGCATGCAAGAGAAGATGCAATGGTGTACAGGATCAAGATCAAACCTGGATGTGATTCAGCAAAAATCCTCTACCAATTCAACTATTGTAGATAAATGTGGACAAACATTCCACCAAAATAACTTTTAACTCCCAACACTGCTTTGTCACTATTTTACTACAATTCCTTCTTCTTTATTTTCATAATCTTACCCATTCTATGATACAAGTATTTACAAGGCCCAAGAATTTTCATGACAAGCCACCAACCACACACTAATATCTTTCTTATTACTGGTATCCTACAAATCAAAAGCCCCACAGATCCTATCAAACAAAATAAACATATGATTATGAAGAGAAGTAGATAAAGAACCAAGATCAAACTCCAGAAGCATGTCTTCAGAGTGCGGAAAGGATCGTCCTCAACCCTTATATTCCCATAAGGTGTTATCTTGAACTTGGTTGCAGATCCAAACATTAACAATTTTCCCAAAGCTATTAGTCTTCTGAAGATTAATGTCTCAAACAAATACTTTGGAGAAATTGATTCATCGGTTCGAACAATAGACGCCTTCATTTTGCCGTAAGATTTATTGAACCTCATAGCATCTTGCTCGATCCTCATCATTAACTCTTCCAATTCAGGATCGTAGTATCCTTCCTCCAAGGATTCCTCATAGCCAAAGCTTGAAGCTTCCTCCATGGCTGGACCCAAGCATTTCAGCAAAACAACGGTTACCCTCAAGTTTTCAAACCACGAGTCTGAGCTGGAGGCCTCGTTGCTGGTCGAAAATTCCCATGAAAGGTGGTTATACTTCCTCAACACTGCTTTGTAAAATGGATCTCCCACTTTTAACTCCAACACTCCCCAAAAGCGTCGACATTTAGATCCTCCTACTTCAGTGTACTCTAGAAGAATAGGCATACCCATGTCCAACCCGTTTTCCTTCATTACTTCTACCCGTGCCCTCAATAATCTTTCAACAAATCCACCAAACAATTGCATTTCTTCAGGGTTTGAATCAGAAAAATGTTTGGGTACATTCTCCTTTATCATCTCTAAAACCTGTACCACATCCTCAACAGATTCTTCGTGTTCTTGCTTTAAACCTGCCCCGAAGACTGAAACTGAAGCTTCCTCACTAATCTCAGCCTTAGCATTTCTCCAGGTCCTCAAAAGTACTTTTCCATACCTGTTTGGACCTTCTTCTGACTCTATTAGAGACAGATTCTTGTTAAACATGTCTCGTGGATCAAAACTTTCCAGCATATGCTTCATTTTCTGATTTGGAGAGCCTTTTGGAACCAAAAGTGATAATGGCATGTAGTTCCTAGCGGAGCTGGGAGTGGGAAACCTGAACTGGATAATGTTTGTTTCTAGCCCGTACACATTAACTCCCCAATGACTCAGAATCAGGTCTGATTCGTATTGAACCTGAATGGCCTTCCAATCATCTCCAAGACTTGCGTCGAGGCTCTGCCACTCTTCGTCCCTGAATAAGACTCGTAGATCACAAAATAACACATGATCTTCTCCAACGTTGAAATAGTGGTAATCTCTACCACATATTTCTTGTCCGTCAATGAACAAGTGCAGGCTAACAGTGTGACAGTTCACAAATCCAATGAACGATTCTACAGCTGACTGGAAAGCATCTTCAAATTCAGACAGTGTCTTTTTCGATTCCTGGAAAACTAATGCTAAAGCAACAACGGGAAACTTTCTGCGAGCCCAGAAATGTGGAATCTCTTTAGTGCCAATGCAGTCAAACCATTCGGGAATTTCCCTTTTCAGCATCGGCATTACAACTTGTATTCTTTGGATCTCTGAGACCTGTCACAACGAAAGACATTAGTTTGTTTGCATTGACATGCTATTTTTGTGGAATTACAGTATCTTGCATTATAAGAATAATGGTACGGTGAATGTAGTTAAACCTTAGACCATAGCATGCTTGATGTCTCTGAAGTTAAGGACTGACAGTATCTTGCATCCACTTTCTGAATACTTATGGGAAGTTCTGGAATTTCTTTAAGATTCCTGCAGAAACTCACATCAAGACTTTTCAAGTGAGAAGATGCTCTGATGCTGTTTGGTAGGGCTACAAATCCGTTATGTGATAGATTTAAGTCTTCCAATTTTGGGAAAATTTCAAGAATGGCACAAAGATCTTCATATGATGGATTAGTCTCACAAAAATGAAGTGTCACTAAATTTGCACTGCCGTTTGCCACTGAATGGCGGCTCTCTTGGAACCTTTGAAATGATTCTCCAAGTTTTGAGCATTCATCAACTTTTAAAGTGACAAGTTTTGGAAGCAAAAAGAAGCTACTTGGCAGATTTTTAAGCTCTTTGCAAACTGACATGTCTATATGCTCAAGTCCAGTAAGGTTACCAATGGATTTCGGAATCTCTTTAATGGCAGTACTCATCATGTATATCTTTAATGGCTTATCCATTTTTTGCATTACATGTGGGAAGTGTTCAAGTCTTCTGCAAAAGTTAAATGAAAGCACTTCGAGAGAGGGCAAATACATTTTTGGCACAAAACTTGTGAGCAGAGTGCACTCTGAAGCACTTAAATACACAAGGTTAGGCATAAACCCAATGGATTTATCGAACATTACCAGTTTATGGCATTTATCAAGTGTAAATACCTTCAAGCTTTTAGCTCCAGACAGGTCAGGAATTTGAGTTATGAATTGACAATGGGAAAGATTGATGAATGTCAAAACCTCAAATCTCTGCGAAACAAAATATAATTAAAGTGATTAGAGCATAGTCCATTATATTAGGCTTTAAATAATGACAGTTTTGCCACATGCTTGGGGGATAGAAAGAGGAAGCAAATGTATATATATATATATATATATATATATATATATATATATATATATATATATACCTGAAATGGTTTTTTAAATATCAGAGAACTATGAGGTAACTTGAAGTCAACAATTCTGTGGGGATAAAAGTCTGGCGGGAAAGACTTTGATGGGTACCCCTTCCATTCGATTAGCCGTAAACTATTTGGCAGATAACTGGGACCAGACGAAAATATTGTATTGCGAACAATCAAAATTCTGAGGTTCCTCATCTTCTTGAAGGCTATCGTAGTCGAATAATCTATTTTTTCTTGTTTTGGGGGATGAAGCATTATTCCTTCAACTGTATCACTTCCCTGTGGAAATGCATGCCAATGAAGAGCGTTAACACAAAATACATTTGCCAAAGTGCACAAACATACAAAGGCAACTATAAATAAAAAAGGTCAAGATTCTCACTGAGTTTTCTTTAAGTACTTCATGAACTTCTTTATGAGACCATAATCTGCTGCGGTAACCAGGGCTTGATGGCGATTCCTTCCGAACAATCTCTCTACCCATGTCTTGTATTAGATCATGCATTTCCAAGCAACCGTTTTCATCAATAGTTAAGAGACATTTACTAACAAATACTTGTATATCCGGGTTGAAATCACAAGCATCCAGTATCCTTTTAACATAATCCCACCTTTCCCCTTTGAAGAAACATGCAATGTCCAGGAAAATTTTCTGGTCCAAGTTAGATAGGCTTGTGTAGCTTATTTCCAGTACACCTTGAATCTCCGCATCTGGAACCTTCTTATATTTCTGTAATTCAGCCTCCCATTCTTCAGGACCCCTACCCTTCAAATTGGAGCCTATTACTCTTAATGCCAACGGAATACCCTTTGCGTATCTTACTGCACGAGTAGAGATGCTTGCAAAGTTTTCTGCTGGTCTGCTCCTATTAAAGGCATACCAACAAAAGAGTTCAAGGGATTCACGATCATTTAGCTCCTCCATTTCATATCTTTTAATTTCAACATCATGCTTATGTAGAACATCTTTATCTCTTGTTGTTATAATGATCCTGCTACCAGGACCAAACCAGTCATATCCTCCAGCTAATGCTTCCAATTGCTTTACAGAATCAACTTCATCCACAACCAGAAGAACTCTTTTATGTCCAAGCCTGCACTTTATTTCAGAACTTCCTTTAAATGTACTGCCAATAATGGTTCCTGTCTCTTCCCCCATCTCAGACAGAAGTGTCCTCTGGAGATCTTCCAGGCCTTTAATGCTCTTATTTGATTTTTCTCTGACATTAGCCAGAAAACTTGCAGCTTCAAAATGATGCCTGATCTTGTTATACAGATCCACAGCAAATGTGGTTTTGCCAATTCCCCCAACCCCATAGATCCCCATCATGCAAACGGCATCATTAGATTCAACATCTATCAGAGATTTCACCCGTTCAAAACGAGAATCAAGTCCAACTAGGTGCTTGATTTGTAAAGGCATGGGAGGTAGTTTAGCTGATGTGTCTTTCACAATCTTCTCAATAACCTCAGTTTCATACCTATTCACAATCTTTCACAATACTTATGCCTATTCATTTTATAATAGTACTAATAAACGGCAAAAGAAAGTTGTAATACAAACTCAAACCGATTAAAAGGTAACTTTCAAGTATGTAGGTGATGATATGATAAACAGATATTCGATATGGAACTTACATATGATTCCTGTAGTGTATTCCGGTTAGGTCACAAACTCTGGACAAAGCCGATCGCCATGCTTTAACCTTCTCCGAGTCTTTTCCATATCTGTTTTCATGTTTACTCATGGCAGTTGCGTAACTGTTTTTCTGGTAGCGTACATCGGAAGGTTCCACCAAATAAAAAATTGCTACGACATGTTTTCCTTTGTTTTCGTAACAGTGAATGATCTTGGTCAGTTCGTCAAGGCACCAAGAGGAAGATGCATAGTTTTGACAGAGCACGACCAGAGAGATTCTGGAAGCTTCGATTGCCTGAAGAAGAGCGGGACGGATTTCGTCGCCGCTCCGCAGACTCTGATCGTCTCTGAAGGCGTTGATTCCGTGACGGAGCAAAGCTCGGTAGAGGTGATCGGTGAATGCGTAGCGAGTCCCGTTTTCGCCCTTGAAACTCATAAAAACATCATACGTAAAATCTTCATGATTCGCCATGAACTCAACCAATGCAGTGGCTTTGGCAAACGAAGTAGCTCAGTTCAACTTCTCGTCAATTTCCAAAGTCAACCTATGCTGAAGGTAATTTCTATGGCTTTCAAGATACCAGCTAAGGAAGGAGATGATTACAAAAAGTTAAACATTCTATTTTTATATAGTTTTTTCTCGATAAATTTTGTTATACGTATTTTTAACCAAACTCTGTTTTCCATATCTCAAGTTAGTCGTTAGAAGTCTGAAACCTTGTTCTTTTACTTAGTGTAAGCTTCTTTCTTTTCTTTCTTTCATTCTTGCATTCTTATGCATAAAAGGGTTTGAAGTTTTGTGGGCCTTATGAAATTTTGGGGTGAATTTGAGCTTTTGGGTGTTTGAGGTACTTTAATAAAAGCTCTAAATTTATTAAAGTAAAAAGAAGATTAAACCAAGGAAAATTATTTTTTTTTCTTTTTAATTTCAAGTTCCATGATGAATGTTGAAAAAGTTTTTGGTTGTAGAATATAGCCTTCATGATATTTATTTAGAGTAATTTTAGGTTATAATTAAATATTAAGTCTTTATTGTTGATCTCTTTAAATACATTATCTTATTAAATAGTTTGTTCAATAAATTTTAAGTTATTATTTTTAAAATCTAGTTTGACCTGAATCATAAACTACGAAAACAGTCCGCTGGATTGACCTATTTTTGTTGTTACAAAAATTCTTATTATTTATAAGAGTTAAACGAGTTTTTATGCAATCATTCAGAGAAGTGTTTAAGGTCATTTTAGCAAAAAATTTCTCTTCATTGATTTATTTATTGTTTTCTTACGTAATTTATTGCTAATTTAGTGAGTGAACGTAACTACTTGTTTAAATTTTTTTCAAAAATTAAAATAATACTCTTTCTTATATCATATATTGGCAAAATTAACTGATTTCACACTTATTAAAAATTGTATTTAGGCTCGTTTAATATTTTTTTTATTTCACATATAAGAAAAATTAACTAATTTCTCATTTATTTAATGTTATATTTAATTTTATTTAATATTTTTTATTTCATATAATGTGGGAGTACATTTTCGAAACTACCCTCAATCATATATTATTGGAGAGTTGCCAGAATTGAATATAAGAGTATTGTTAAAATAGAAAATATAACTTTAAAAGTTAGAATTTACTTATATTTGAGTGGAAAGAATATTTGAGTCCAAAGATGGATAAATTAATTTTGTATATAACAATAGTTAGTGTTTAAATTTAAAAATTACAATGAAAATAAAGGATTAATTTCAAATATCAAAATAAGGTTTATACCGCTAGTTTTATATATTTGTATTTCTTTCACTTAAACTTATAAAATTGAATTTTTTTAAAATTTATTATTTGTGATGCAACTTATTTAAAATTTATCCTTTAGAAAGATCAAATTTATAGTACTAATATTTTATTATGTAATTTTATTTAAATTATACTTTAAAATAAACTTTTTATGTGAATTAAGAATTATTTTGTTTAAAATTAAAAAAATACATGAGAGTATTCATAAACATCTGCAAGTATAAAAAATTCACAAATATATTTTTTTGATACACACCAAAATAACAGATCTGATAATAACAAAGATCTTTAGACAAAATGGTAGGAAATAGATCCAGTGATACCGTCACAAGATAATATAGTTTTGTAAGAAAGAGAATTAAAAAAATGTAAGTGACAATGAAGTAAACCTTGGTGGAAGAAAAAGTGAGTGATCAGCCATAGAAAAACCTGAAAATCGGTTGGTGAACGCTGCTTTGAGTCTCCATTCCTCACCTACCACGCTCGCGTTTGAAAATTGTAATCTGATTTTGAAGTTTCAGAAATATAAGAAACAGTAATATTGATGAGAATTTTGTTTGTGCAGAGAAGGTGTTTGAAAGATAGCTACAAAGGAAAATGAGTTTGACGGCATCAGAGATAGTGAAGAAGCTGAATCTGCAACCTCACCCAGAAGGTGGCTTCTACGTCGAAACATTCCGAGACCATTCTGTTCATCTTTCCACCTCTCAGCTCCCCCCCGAATACAAAGTCGATCGCCCTGTCTCCACCTCCATCTACTTTCTCGTTCCCTCCGGAAGCCTCTCTCGCCTCCATCGCATTCCCTGCGCCGAAACCTGGCATCATTACATCGGCGATCCTCTCACCGTACGCATGCCTCTCTCTTTAACCTAATTTCAATTCAATTGAATTCACTTTAATTAGATTTCCCCAGGTTGTGGAATTGAACGAGAAAGATGGGAGTGTGAAGTTCACTTGCCTTGGATCGGATCTCGGTGGGAATGAGGTGCCGCAGTACACAGTTCCTCCCAACGTCTGGTTTGGGTCTTTTCCCACCAACGATTACACCTTCTCCTCCGATGGGGTCTTCAAAACCGCTGCTGCTGCTGCTCCTCCCAGAGATGGTGAGAGGAACTACTCTCTTGTGGGATGCACCTGTGCACCTGCGTTTCAGTACCAGGACTTCGAGCTCGCTAAACCTTCTTACCTCCTCGCTCGCTTCCCCCATTTGGAGCCTCTCATCACTGCTCTCACCTTCCCCGAGTGATTCCCTTTCTCATATCTGCTAATGTGCTTTCTGTACTGCTTTTCAGAATCCAATAACAATGAATCACTGCCTACAGTTTTTCTCAATTTCCTTTTTATTTTAGGTATCAGTACAAACCATGCATTGCAAGAATATGTTCTCAGAGTTTTAGTATTATGATTATCAGCTATTCTGTTCTTCAATCCCTCTTCTTTCCAGATTCTGCAATTACTACTCACTTTTTTTCAGTCTCAAGGCCCGTCTGTTTTAACTATACTCAACCAAAATCTCAGTATTCACCCTCCGATTAAGATAACTTTTATCTTCTAATAAAACTCTCAAACCATCCCATAAAAGTCATCACATACATAATTTAAATATGTAAAAAATTTCAAGTAAAGTATAAGCATATGTTGAATATAAGTACTATTATTCCAAAATTTCACAGACTTATATTAGAGCACAAAAAACGAGTCTTGTGCAATAATTGAGAGGAGTGTTTAAGGTCATTTTAGCAAAAGTTTTCTCTTCATTGATTTATTTATTGTTTTCTTACCTAATTTATTGCTAATTTAGGGAGTGAACTTAACTACTTTTTAATTTTTTTCAAAAATTAAAATAATACTCCTTCTCGGATCATATAAAGGCAAAATATTAACTAATTTCATACTTATTGAAAATTGTATTTAAGTTCGTTTGATATTTTTATTTCATATAATGTGGGAGTACATTTTCGAAATTACCCTCATTCATATTTATTGGAGAGTCGCCAGAATTAAATATAAGAGTATTGTTAAAATAAAAATAGAACTTTAAAAGTTAGAATTTACTTATATTTGAGTGGAAAGAATATTTGAGTTCAAAGCAGTAATGGATAATTTAATTTTGTATATAACAATAATTAGTGGCTAAATTTAAAAATTACAATGAAAACAAAGGATTAATTTCAAATATCAAAATAAGAGTTTATGAGGTGAAGTTGTGAAATTAAGTGGAAAAGTCTTTTATGAATAAAAGAAAAACTGTATGGTTTATAGATAATAATTGTAATTATATTTTAATGAACACAAGTATTTTAATTATTTGTTTGTTGATAGGGTACTATTCTACCGTCCAACTTGGGAATATCCAGTTAGTTTTATTTGGATATTAAGAAAATCAAGTAATTAAAATAAAATTATTATTAAGAAAAATATTAATTAGAATTTGGAACTTAGTTTTATATATTTATATTTCTTTCTTTTAAACTTATAAAATTGATTTTTTTTTAAATGAACTTTTTTAAATTTATTTTTTAGAAAGATCAAATGTATTGCACTAACATTTTATTATGTAATTTTATTTAAATTATACTTTAAAATTAACTTTTTATATGAATTTACATTTTAAAGAATTATTTTTAAATAATTTTGTTTAAAATTAAAAAATACCTTAGAATATTCATAAATATATGCAAGTATAAAAAATTCATAAATATATTTTTTTATACACAACAAAATAACAGATCTGATAATAACAGAGACCGTTAGACAAAATGGCGGGATATAGACAGAGTGATACCGTCACAAGTGAGTGATTAGCATAGAAAAACTTGAAAATCGGTGGGTGAAGGCTGCTTTGTAATCTGATTTTGAAGTTTCAGAAATATAAGAAACAGTGATATTGATGAGAATTTTTGTTTGTGCAGAGAAGGTGTTTGAAGGAATAGGAGAATGAGTTTACCGGCATCAGAGTTAGTGAAGAAGCTGAATCTGCAACCTCACCCAGAAGGCGGCTTCTACGCTGAAATATTCCGAGACAATTCCGTTCATCTTTCCACCTCTCAGCTTTCCCCCGATTACAAAGTCTCCACCTTCATCTACTTTCTCCTTCCCTCCGGAACCCTCTCTCGCCTCCATCGCATTCCCTGCGCCCAAACCTGGAATCATTACATCGGCGATCCTCTCACCGTACGCATGCCTTTCTCTTTGACCTAATTTCAATTCAATTCAATTCACTTTAATTCGATTTCTCCAGGTTGTGGAATTGAATGAGAAAGATGGGATTGCGAAGTTCACTTGCCTTGGAACGGATCTCGGTGGGAATGAGGTGCCAGAGTACACAGCCCCTCCCAACGTCTGGTTTGGCTCTTTTCCCACCAACGATTACACCTTCTCCACCAATGGGGTCTTCCAAACCGCTGCTGCTGCTGCTGCTCCCAGAGACGGTGAGAGGAACTACTCTCTTGTGGGATGCACCTTTGCAACTGCGTTTCAGTACCAGGACTACGAGCTCGCTAAACCTTCTTACCTCCTCCCTCGCTTCCCTCATTTGGAGCCTCTCATCACTGCTCTCACCTTCCCCGAGTGATTCACCTTCTCATCTCTGCTAATATGCTTTCTGTACTGCTTTTCAGAATCCAATAATAATGAATCACAGCTTACAGTTTTTCTCAATTTCCTTTTCATTTTAAGTGTTAGTACAATTACTATTCACTTTTCAGTCTCAATTGCGTTAGAATTTTACACTTATTCAATCGGTCTATAAGATGATATTTTACACTTAGTTCAACCAGGGATTTCCAAGAATATGTTCAATACATTCTCAATAATCTTTTGGAAGAGGAAGATCCCGCTGTAGTTCCCGATTACAAGGAGTGCACGAGGCTCTTCAGTCACTGAACTATTATTAGACAATAGTTGGTATCATGCCGTTATATTACAAACCCAAATCATAACGAAACAGGGATTATTCTACACAGGACGAAGGACGAATATGACGAGTTAGGTTTGTTAATCAGTCATCCAATTAACGCAATGTTTTACATTTAAAATAAAGATTTAATTGTAACTTTACTTCCTATTTTTGACTGAATCTGCAATTTTGATCATCATTTTATTTTCAAATTTTAGTCTTTTAATTTTTAATATTTTCGTTTACGTAACTTTTAGTTATCTAAATTTACTTAATTTTAAATTTTAAAAACATATTGAATCACAATCGAGTTACAATTGGTATCAAGTCTTTAGAATACATTTGGTAACAACTTTATTTATGCATACAAATTAACAAACATGTTGAACTTTTAAACTTCTCCATCATTGATCTAAAAGTCGAGCCTTAAATCAAATATTAACAATACGATTTTACATAAGTTAATATAATGGAGTTATTTTTCAAAAAAAAACTAACTTCAATAATATATATTACATAATTTAATATTTTCTATTAGATTATATTTTTTAAAACTTATTATTAAGTTAAAAAATTTTATCACATAAATTATAACAAATTTTTTATGATCTTTTAAAAAAAATTATTATTAAATTAAAAGTTTCTATCACATAAACTATTACAAAATTTATATAAATTTAAAATTGTCTAATATATCTTTTCAAAATTAATATAATATACATTTTTCAAAATATACTAAAAGTATAAATTATTCAATTAATTTTGATAACATTTTACATAAATAATAATAATAATAATAATAATATTAAGTTATATTAATCTAATTTAATTTTTCCTCGTGTATATATACACACAAAACTTATGTTAAAACCAAATATGGAAATCTTCTATTCAGGAAACGTGTAAACATTCTGACGAAAATTTTATACCAACCTTGAATCATCTCAAGCATCAGAACTCATGATTCTCGAACATGAAACTTTTTTATCTCTGCCCAAACACTTCCTACATAATATTCACATGATTTCTATCATGATATGATGGAATTATTTACAAGACTAAAATTTTTAGCAGTCCTGGAACTCAAGCCTCGAATGAACTGCCCAAAGCGGATATAAATTTGAAGTACATGAAAGATAACTTTTTTTTTTTTTAAATGGTAAGCGTAGTGTAAATATAGGATCTCCTTCAAGTGAGATTCATTGCCTCAGAAACATTGTTTGATGAAACAAGCAACATATAAACCAAGGCACAAGTGCCTGCCACTTGCACATCTTCCCGCCGTGACTCATCTCTGGAAAACTTTCCCAACGAATCCTTGAAAGGAGTTCCCCAGCCCGACGCTGACAGCTTCAGCCAAAGACTGTGCCTGAAAATTATGATGACTGAGAAATCCTGGAATTCACCAAGCTTGATATTTCGAAATAATAGAAATTTGAAAAAGTTGAGGGACCAATCACTGTAACAACATAAGGATTACCTCTTGGATGGTTTTCTTTATATTAAAGGCATCTTTCACTCGAGCATCCAAGAAAGCCCACGTATCACGGAAATCTACCAGAAAACAACCCCAAAATTGAGAAAAGTCCTCACAAGTCATCGGGCCATAAGCAGCAGGGTCTCGACCCAAAATGGCATTTATTCAATGTACAAATACTATCCCAAAAAAATATCAATGGGACGGCGATATAATTCTATTCTATTTTTTTTTTCTAACAGTTACGCTATCAAATTAAGCCTCGTATATTGTCATGGAAGCAAACAGGGCAGTCTTGATTCAAGAAAACAAATGGTTGTTACAATCATAGAACCAGAAGTTGACTCAAATGAAATATTATAGAAAACCACTTTGGCAAATTATAAGAATGCTTTTCTTTTAAAAGGGAAGGAAAGAAAAACAAACCAGGAGAGCTATCTGTCAGCATATAAATCTCAGTTGTCGAGTATATTCCTCCAAGGATAGTGCGCTTGGCATACCAATCAATGTCAGAGGCCCTATCACCAGCAGCATGCCAGATCTCATCCACCAGAACTGCTCTCTGCTTAAAACTTGAAGGAACATTTGCAGGTTGCGCCTGTAAAGAAAATATTTCCCAGATTTCAGGTCTACATTTCAGATATGTAAGCCTCTAAACAGGGAAAAAGGACAGAGGTTACCTGGATGCTAAGAGCTTGAGGCCATGTTGATATATATGGAGCTTGCATTTCTAAACGAAATCTGATAAGCTTAGAGATGCAGTCACTTGGTGTCAAATTTTTTAAACTCTCATCAGACTCAATTTTCTCGACAAGTCTTTGTAAGCAGTCATCCATGAAATACTGACAAATATTTTATAACCGCAGACAAAATGGTCAGTTCATATAAACTAATAATGGCAACCCATTAAACTTATTATACTTAATCAAACTAGGTATAATAAACATGTCAGACTATCAGAATCAAACAAACCAAAAGTAATAGAAAAGTTGACGACAATTCATCCATTGAAAACTCATAACTGAATACAGCAACACAGAAAAAACTAGTAAACACGATCGACAACTCCTGAAATCGTAGCTCCCCAATGGTCACGTCTTAAAATGATAGGATGCCAGTGAGAATATGTGCACACACATGGATACAATGTGATTGAGGAAAAGAGATATCTAACTTACTAATCATTATGAGCCACTTATTTCATACAGAAAAACTACAAAAATTTTCTTCCATCATTATATTATTGACAATCACGGTGTATACAGCTATTATTAAAAAGATTATGAAACATTCCCTATGCTCTTTGACACGTTATACTTCAGAAAGCCAGTAAAATAGAGTCAATTGGATATTAACAGAGAAACATACGAATTTTGAGCTTTTTAACTATTTTCTAAAACTTTGGAGACCCTGACTTAGGTTAGGTGAGAGGAGACAGCAAAACTCAAATCCTATTTTTTCTGCCTTTTAAGTTGTTCTTGCCTTTTTCTTGGCGAGGAACTCCTATTGCGTTAGATAGGACGGCTAGCAGCATAACATCAACTCAAAATGTGATTAGAGTACAGAAAAAATTGTGAACAATTCCATCATAATAACATGGAACGTTATGAAGCAACAGACAGACAGTACCATCCTGCATTCTACCTGACATAGAATAACACGAGCAAAAGCAGCTGCAATCCTCTTTTAAACATAGAAAAGCATCAATGACAAACGAAGGTTTAACAAACACCTCTCACTTTAATCATCACAGGAAATGACTGTTCAAAATAGTGACAACAATCAAACAGGATATCACCACTCTACTAATCCACTCCAAATCTAATACTCAGTAAATAGCAATACTCACTAAAAGAGAAAAACTATGACAAATATCACACTTAAAAGGAAAGTGAAAATGAGTGAGATGTGATAAGAATAAAATAGAGGAAAATGCACCTCGACCAGTGCAGCTTCCTTCCTGGACAAAGATCCAACGATAGAAGGAGAAAGGCCGACATCCCTTGCTCCGGAAATTAGCGCTCCCTCCGTCCATCCCAACTTTATCTGAAAAACCACAATTTCAGAATCACAATTACTTATGCTATAATTCGAAGAAACCGTAGAACTCATACACACAATAAGAAACAAACACGTGGATAGTGATTTCGGAAAAATGAATCATCAAAATATAGTAGAACGAAGACGGAATTGAGGAGAAGAGGAAGGGGATAAATAAACGAACGACGTAAGGGAGCGAGGCCTGAAGCACGCGAGCTTCTAGGTCCTCGAAGTTGGCTTTAGGGTTTGCGGCATCATCATCCGTTGGCGAAGAGGAAGAAGCTGAATCTGAAGAGTTAGGGGTTTCGGTGGTTGTGACGACGGGAACGCCACGGTGGATAGAGTGTGGATCAGGAACCGGTGGAGGCTGTGATGTGGAAAAACGCGAAGAGAGTATCAACTTCTGAGGAGGCCGGTATCGGAGGCCAACGTTGGCATTGTAGTACCTTGCACCGTTCAATAACCGCTTCGCCGCCGTTCGATACATTTCGCCACCGCCACCAGTGTGTTTGGAAAACGCAGGAACTAAAAGGAGAGTGGTCGATGGGTTTTCTTCATTTGGACAAGAATAGTTTGAAGTCACACGTGCCACAAAACGGTTGTGCCACGTGTTCAACTATCTGATTAAAGGCTCAAAATCCACTTACCTTTTCCCATATGCAATTTTAATACTACAAAATTTTTAATTACATCTTTTTGTCTTTTTTAATTTTTCATAACATATCTTCTAATTATTTGTCAAAATTATATAAATAATAAGAATACGTATGATACTTATAATAAAAGTCAATAATTAAATTTAATATATATTAGTTTGTTGAATATATTAATATTTGAATAATATATTAACAATAAACTAAAATTACTTAATTTTAGTAGGGATGAAATATGTAATTAAAAATTTTATTTAAATTAAAATTATATATTCACAATATTCTAAGAACCAGGTGAATTTAATTCAACCTAACTTAGATGAATTATTTGATCTATTAATATTTTCAATTATGTAATTAATATATAAATATAAAGAAGTTTAAACTTGTTCATAAATATGTTAAAAAATAAAAAGTAAAGTTTTTATAACTAAAATTTATGTATAGTTGAAAAAATAAAAAATTAGACAAAAATATTTCTACAGAATTAATTTATATATAAATTTATTTTATTTTATAAAATTTTATTTTAATTTCTTCTAATAAAATTACTTTGTCAAAAAGATCTAATCTTTTTTATTATGTTTTTAATTTAAATTTTAAAAAAACTAATTTTAACCCTAAATGTTAGACAATTATGGAGACGGGTAATAAAATAAAAATGAAATAAATATGTATATATGAATTCTTATCCTTATATTGATTTTAAGAGATTAAATATTATTCATATTTATATTCATATCCGATGAATGAGATAATTCCTTATGAAAATTGAAATAAGTTCAAACAATACCCTCCCAATTCTTATTAGTACAACCTTTAAAAGAAGGTGTTTGTTGAATTGCAATTCTAGTTCTAATTAAAACACAGGACCGACCATGTATTAACACATATAATTTCATAGATCAAAATTTAATTGTAAGAGTTTTTTATATTGTAATATGTATTCAAACTTATTCTTTATTAATGTTGAGCTCATTCTTTATTATATTTACACTTGAATTCAGAGATAAAAAAAAATTCACCTCCTTAATAGTTCAGTAAAACACGTTCAAATTTAGATAAAAAGTATTATGTAATTTATAATTAAAAATTATGAAATTTAAAAGAATATTATAACTATATACATGACTAATCTTTTATATTGTAATATGTATTCAAACTTTTTATATTCAGAAAAAAAAAATATATTAACACTGTAACCACACTAGATAATTTTTTGGCAAAACAAATTAGTTTAATTATTTTGTGAAATTTCTAAAATGGTAAAAAAAAAATTCTTTTAAATTCTATAAATGGATAATTGGTGAAAGGTATTATTATGAATAATCTTGTACAATTTAACATTTAACTTAATTTAAGATGATGTGAAATGATAAAAGGAAAAGATAATATTTTTAGTTATTAAAATAAATTATGTAGTAGAAGTTTGATGTTAATTAACTAATTAATTAAGATGATTACTGTACTATACCACAATTTGAAAATAAAAATTAATTATCATTAAATGATTAAATGATTAAAATAAATATGAAAATATATATAAAATGTTAAATAAAATGATGGTTTTAAATTATTTTAACTCGTAAGTTTTTAAAACTTATTTATATTTTTTTTCTTCTAAAATTTACTTGAACTCTCTTTCTTTTATATATATATATATATATATATATATATATATATATATATATATATATATATATATATATATATATATATATATATATATATATATATAAATAACCAGGGAAAAAGGACAGAGGTTACCTGGATGCTAAGAGATGTTGATATATATGGAGCTTGCATTTCTAAACGAAATCTGATAAGCTTAGAGATGCAGTCACTTGGTGTCAAATTTTTTAAACTCTTATCAGAGTCAATTTTCTCGACAAGTCTTTGTAAGCAGTCATCTATGAAATACTGACAAATATTTTATAACCACAGACAAAATGGTCAGTTCATATAAACTAATAATGGAAACCCATTAAACTTATTATACTTAATCAAACAAAAAATGTCAGACTCTCTGAATAGAGCAAACCAAAAATAATAAAAAAAGCTGACGACAATTCATCCATTTGAAACTCATAACTGAATACAGCAACCCAGAAAATACTAATAAACATGATCGACAACTCCTGAAATCGTAGCTCCCCAGTGGTCAGGTCTTAAAATGATACATGCATACAACGTGATTGAGGAAAAGAGATATCTAACTTAGTAATCATTATGAGCCACTTATTTCATAAAAAAACAGAAAAACTAGAAAAAGATTTTTCCATTATTACATTATTGACAATCACTGTGCATACAACTATTATTAAACATATTATGAAACATTCCCTCTGCTTTTTGACACGTTATGCTTCAGAAAGCCAGTAAAATAGAGTCACTTGGATATTAACAGAGAAACATACGAATTTTGAGCTTTTTAACTATTTTCTAAAACTTTGGAGACCCTCACTTATTAGGTGAGAGGAGACAGCAAAACACAAATCCTAATTTTTCTGCCTCTTAAGTTGTTCTTGCCTTTTTCTTGGCGAGGAACACTTTTCTCCTATTGCGTTAGATAGGATGGCTAGCAGCAAAACATCAACTCAAAATGTGATTAGAGTACAGAAAAAATTGTGAACAATTCCATCATAATAACATGGAACGTTATGAAGCAACAGACAGACAGTACCATCCTGCATTCTACCTGAGATAGTATAACACGAGCAAAAGCAGCTGTAGTACTCTTTTAAACATAGAAAAGCATCAATGACAAAAGAAGGTTTTACAAACACCTCTCACTTCAATCATCACAGGAAATGACTGTTCAAAATAGTCACAACAACCAAACAGGATATCACTACTCTACTACTCTACTCCAAATCTAATAATCAATAAATACCAATAATCACTAAAAAGAGAAAAACTATGACAAATATCACACTTAAAAGGAAAGTGAAAATGAGTGAGATGTGAGAAGAATAAAATAGAGGGAAATGCACCTCGACCAGGGAAGCTTCCTTCCTGGACAAAGATCCAACGATAGAAGGAGAAAGGCCGACATCCCTTGCTCCGGCAATTAGCGCTCCCTCCGTCCATCCCAACTTTATCTGAAAAACCACAATTTCAGAATCACAATTACTCATGCTATAATTCGAAAAAACAGTAGAATTCATATACACAATAAGAAAAAAACACGTGGATAGTGATTTCGGAAAACTGAATTATCAAAATATAGTAGAACGACGACGGAATTGAGGAGAAGAGGAAGGGGATAAATAAACGAACGACGTAAGGGAGCGAGACCTGAAGCACGCGAGCTTGTAGGTCCTCGTAGTTGGCTTTAGTGTTTGCGGCATCATCATCCGGCGAAGAGGAAGAAGCTGAATCTGAAGAGTTAGGGGTTTCGGTGGTTGTAACGACCGGAACACCACGGTGGATAGAGTGTGGATCAGGAACCGGTGGAGGCTGTGACGTAGAAAAGCGCGAAGAGAGTATCAACTTCTGAGGAGGCCGGTATCGGAGGCCAACGTTGGCATTGTAGTACCTTACACCGTTCAACAACCGCTTCGCAGCCATTCGATACATTTCGCCACCGCCACCAGTGTGTTTGAGAAATGCAGGAACTAAAGGGAGAGTGATCGATGGGTTTTCGGCAGTTCGTTCCTGAACGAAACAAATTCCTTCCCGCTCTAACAAATTTTTGATATACTAATAATATTTTTATTATTTTTATTTTAAAAATATTATATAAATTAAAATTAAATATTTAGAAAATTATAATAACCAATAGTGAATTTAATTCTACATAACTCAAATGAATTATTTGATCTATTAATATTTTCAATTATGTAATTAACATATAAATATAAAGAAGTTTAAACTTGCTCATAAATATATTAAAAAATAAAAAGTAAAACTTTTTATGATTAAAATTGATGTATAGTTGAAAATAAAAAAAAATTAGAAAAATTAGACAAAAATATGTCTACAAAATTAATTTATATATAAATTTATGTTATTTTCTGAAAAAAATTATTTTACTTTTTTCTAATAAAATCACTTTGTAAAAAGATCTAATAATTTTAATTATGTTTTTATTTAAATTTTAAAATCAATCTAATTTTAATCCTCAAATGTTAAACAATTATTATTTTACATGTAAGAAGACGCATCCAAGTATTAGAATATATATATATATATATATATATATATATATATATATATATATATTTCATCTTTATATCAATTTTAAAAAATCGAATATTATTTATATTTATGTCCATACTTAAAGAATGAGATGTTTTTTTTATCAAAATTGAAATATATTAAAAAATACAATAACTTGAAGAAAAAAAAAGTGTTTGTTGAATTGCAATTCTAGTTCTAATTAAACCACAAGTGGCCATGTGTTAACACATATATTAATTTTATAGATCAAAATTTAATTGTAAGATTTTTATATTTTTAATATAATAATTTCGATATCTATTTTATTCAAATAAACTTAATTAAAATAAAATTTAAAGTAATTAAGACATTCACAAAATTTTTTATCCATTTTATGCCTCCTTATGTGACATAAGATGTGCATATATTCCACCAAACTAAACAAAGCATGACCTGAAACTTTATATTCACTTTTAAGCATAGATCGTTCGGTAGGTATTATGACCAGTTTTGAGATACTCAATTTTTTTGACACATAATTCGGACTATATTCAAATTTGAATTTATCCACAAAAGAAGGACAAAATCATCTTTATTACTAAAGGATAGAAATTATTTTATAAAGTTATTTGGTCTTTAGAACACTAAAGTATCTTATCAACATCTCATATGTGAACATGCCTTTTCTCTTGAAAGCATTTGGTTTTAAAAGTACTAGAGAAACATTTGTTGTAAAAGAAGGTTCTTTTCTCTTCAATGAATCTTATCAAATGTTTGACACATGCTTTGTACAATAATAAAAAATGAGAAAGGACAAACAACCTATTTATATACAATAATAATAATGATTCTTAAAATGTCCTGACCTTTTAAGATAGTTTTGAGAAATAAAAAGTTGGCAACTCAAATATTTTGTCATTTAGAGACCATGAAAATCTCTTCATAAAATGCATTTAATATTGTCTCAATAGTAATTATGTTGTTAACATCATGCCAAGTTAGGTTGACCTTAAGTTATTTCAATTGCTCAAGTTATTCAAAACTCTTTCATCCTCCTCAAAATTATCAATTCAAACAGCTTCTTACTTTAATATTCTATGATATAGATCTATTATCTTATAAATCAATTAATAATCACTTGATAAAGTCTATCAACTCAGTTATATTTATTTAATATATTATTCAATTATAACATCGTAAGGTTTAATATTATCATATCATTAACCAAAAGATAAATGTTACTAAAACCTATTTTTGGTAGACTTATGGAAGAGGACTTCAACTTATTATGGTATGCATATAATTACTTTATTGCTCATTGTTCCCTTGGTAACTTATTGATTTGAATGTTAAAGCATCTTTGACGGATAACATACATTCAATTATGTGTTCGTTCTTTATTAATGTCCAGCTCACTCTTCATTATATTTACACTTAAACTCATAGAGATAAAAAATTCACCTCCTCAATAGTTCAGTAAAACACGTCCAAATTTAGATAAAAAGATATTATGTAATTTATATTTAAAAATTATGTAATTTAAAACTATATTATAACTATAGTCACGACTAATCTTTTATATTGTAATATGTATTCAAACTTTTTATATTCAGAAAAAAAATATTAACACTTTATTACACGTAATATAGAAAGTTGATGAGAACTATATGGAGTGCAACCACTAGATAATTTTTTCTTACTGTCAAAACATTTGGATAAAACTTAGGACATTAGACATTTGTGAGAGCAACTTGTATTAGCTAACTTTAAAAGAAAAAAAAAATCTACAAATAAAAGGGAAAGGGGAAGGAAGGGAGAAATCAAAAGCAATCCCTTGGATTTGATAGGAATAAGAGGAAAAGTGGTAAATCCCAAACTTGTGATAAGATTGGGGATGCTGTCTCAAAAATGATTTCATTTTATAAGAATAGCATATAATTTACAAGGGCTGCTATCAGCAGAAAAGAGGCACTGCCGTGAAATTAGCTTGGACTTTGACATTTCTCTTTCTTGAGAAGGACAAAAAATGCATGTCTCAATTTTCGTCCTATTTCATAACATTTGGACTGAGATACATGACATGATCATCAAGTTCACGAAAAACATGTCACCATATGCATGCATGCCTCCGATTTTCCTCCCCTTGTGCCTTTTTTCTCCCTCTCATCGTTCATTCTCTTTTGCCGCGCGTGTGTGAGTGTGTGTTTGGATCACATGCACAAAGTCATTAGTTGTTGGATATATCAAGATGCTGAAGAGTAATCTTTCCTAGGCCTGCGCTGCAATTCTCACCTACAAAAGCAACTCTGTACTAAGCTAGCATATTGACAGAACAACCGTTAAACCTGAACCTCCTCTATCCTCCTAATGGCTTCCTTCATGTTTAGTCGCTGGTCGGGGTTGCTCTCCGTGCAAGCAGCCCCTATTTGGAGAAGTTGCAGCATTTGATTCAGGGAGTTAGAGTGACTGCTCTTCAACTCTGGATCAATCAACTCCGCCTCTCTTCTCTCAGAGATTGCAGTGAACACCCAGTGCACTACGTCAGTGCCACCCTTGCCATTGCTGTGATACTGAGAAGGGAATTTCCCCGTGATGATCTCAAGAACGATGATTCCCAGGCAATAAACGTCGGTTTTCTGTGTAACACGCTGGTATACTACGTAATCCGGAGTTTTGTAGGCAAACATTGTCTGCACGGCGTAGTTGTGGTTGATGAGTGGATGAAAGGCGAAATCGCCCAGGAGAGGCTCGTAATTATCAGCTAGCAGAACATTGCTGGATTTCAGGTTTCCATGTGGCAGGTCTTCGTTAGCAAATTCTTTATACAGAAACCCTAACCCTCGTGCTATTCCCTTCACAATTTTCAAACGGATTGGCCAGTTCAGGTCCGAATGACTCGATCCTCTGTCACCTGAAAAACATTTTACCTCATCCCCTTAATTATACATATCACTGTATATTTATGGAAAATGAATAGCTAGAAATGAAGGTGGTACCGTGCAAGACGTAGAGCAAGCTTCCTTTGGGCATGTATTCCGTGACGAACAGCTTTTCCTCCTTGCGGTAATGGTAAGCGAGAGGCGTCAAGATGTTAGGGTTTCTGAGTCTCCCAAAGCGTCTCATCTCGGCGTCGAAGATGTCTCTGCTCACTTTATTCATCTCTCGCATCCGTTTTACCACCACAGACAACCCACTAGCCATGGCGGCTTTGTACGCCGAGCCCAGCCCACCGTTTCCGAGAACCTCCGCCGCAGCCTTCATCAAATCGGGCAAGCCAAATGTGCCCCTCTCATCGTTAACCATCACGAGGTCGCCAATACTCCGAGACGACCCTTTCTTCGACGCGCCCGTCGACTCCTTCTTGCTGCTCCCTTCGGAGGTTCCCCTGCTGTGGTTGCTGCTTGGCACGTGCACCTGCACCACCTCCTCCGTGCTATCCCTGCTCATCACGCTGAAGTCATCGTCGCGTTGACGCTTGGATCGCACCACGACAAAAGCCCCAGCGAGAACAGCGGCGATGAAAATGAGAATGACTACCTTCAATCCCCAACCTGAGCCATCACCGGTCTCGGTCACGCACTCTCTACGCAGCGGCTTCCCGCAGAGTTCTTCGTTGCCGGAGAAGGATTGGGCTTCGAAGCGCGACATGGAGGAGGGTATTTGGCCTTGGAGCTTGTTGTTGGACATGTCGAGGGATTTGATGTCCTGTTTGAGGTCGGGGACGGGACCGGAGAACTGGTTGTTCTCGAGGTGGAGCTCGGAGAGGAAGCGGAGGGTGGTTAAGGATTCGGGGATGGGGCCGGTAAATTTGTTGTTGGAAAGCCATATTTTTTTCAAGGAGGCTAACTGGGAGAAGAAGTCGGCGGGGATGGGGCCAGAGAACTGGTTGTTGGTCAAGTAGAGGGCCTTGAGGACTCCGAGTTTGTTGAAGGGAGGGATGGGGCCGGAGAAGGAGTTATTGACGAAGCTGATGGAGCGGAGAGAGGGGATCTGGGAGAGGGCTTCGATGTCGATGGAGCCGGAGAGGGAGAGGTCGGTGAGATGGAGGCTGTTGATGACGTTGTTGACGCAGATGACGCCGACCCAGCGGGCGGCGCAAGGGTTCTGGTCGGGGACCCAGGAGGAGAGGGTTTGGGGGTTGGTGAAGGATTTTTTGAGGGTGAGGAGAGCTTCGTTATCGGAGAGGGGGAGAGAGGGAGGGAGGAGGGAGAGGAGGATGAGGAAGAAGAAGAGGCGAACAGCGGCCATCGCCGTGCCGGAAATCTTATGCGTCCGGGAGAGAAATGGACCGCTGCTCGGAGAGATTGAGGTTCTCTCTGATTGTTTTGGATTTGCCTTTTTTTGTTTTGTCTTGTTGAATTTGGGGTACCCGCCTACGGGAATGGAAAACTACCTAGCTAGGTTGTCGTGCGTGTTTGAGAGATGGAGCTCCCACAATTACCACCATTCTAACAATAGCTACCTCGCTATTTTTCCCATTAATTTCGTCCACTCTTGACCCTGTCTCCTCCATTTCTGGCCTTTGCCTTTTGCGGCTATCAACGCCTCATATCCATGCATATATTTTCCCTCCACCTCCCACGCATGCATGCATGCATCGCTACCTCTTTCTCTCATCCTATCTACTATATAAATAAAGGAAACCTACCTGTCTAATATTATCTCTTCCACTTTCCTCTCTCTTTTTTTATTTTAACTAAAACTATTAAAAGATTCAAATTTAAAATGCATGTTAGGTTTTTAAATGCTTCTATCAATGTTAAAAATATCATCTTCAAACTAGTAGCTGGTTTCAGCTTGCAAACATGTAACAAGACTAGACTGAGTTAACCAAATTTTAACCCAGTCACAGTGAAGCTTGAAAATAAAGCTTAATACTGAATTTGGCAGCTCTTCTACATGTTCTAATATGTATCAAATTAACTGAGATTTACAATAACTATCTCGCAAACTGCTTTTGCTAATAAAGTCTCACAAATAATTATGTAATATGAATGCCATCAGCTTGATATTCTATTTTTAAAATGTAAAATTTCAACAGTGATTAACAGTTTCTAGGAAATAATTATTTTATTTATTGTTGATAACTTAATTCTAGAATTCATTTTCATAATCAATATGTTATCAACATCCTAAAAAAATCCTTAACAATGTGATAGTGAAACACAGATCATGGTATTTCCTGATGACTACTATATAGTCTTTTTTCCCTTCCATTGCTCTGTTTTTTTTTTTTTTTTTTTTTTTTTTACTTTCTCCCCACTTCTCTTACCAGGCTACTTCCCCATAAAATGAATTTCTTTCTTTAAAGTGTTATTTCTACTCTTGTTCCATCGCACTTCTTTCTTTAAAATGAACTTCTTGCAACCATTTATTGCAACTGTAACCAAAGTACTAGAGTTATTACTTTTGGAACATGTTATCTTTTAAGAGATCCATTAGAAAATTCCCCTTTACTAAGTATCGATGGAAAAGAATAGCAAAATGAAAAAAATTAGTTTGTCATTTGAAATTAATAATTTTTCAACTATTTAACTTAGCGTGTATGTGGATATATGAACGGTGGAAGGGTTCGTGAAGAAAGAGGATCATCCGCATCAAGTTCCAACGATGGAGACTCTCGTTTCTTGGTTTGTTTTGGCTGGCGAAAGTAGGTATACGGTTGGATTGGGGTAAACTTGGATTCTTGAAGGTTTCTTGAATTGCTTAATCAATTTGGTTCAGGTTTGGGTGGTTTTTTTTGAGGAAGTTTGAAGTGATCTTTGTTTGGTTGGTGATGATAATTGGCCGAAGCTTATAGGAAAGATAGGTTCAAGAACTTATGGTATTGCGAGACCACCAGGGAAAGGAATTTTGGGTGGTTGGTTGGATATACCTAGGGTATGGTGCAAGTCACAGCCAAGAGAAACCAAGAAGAAAAGTATAAAGAAAAAGAACTAGATTATAAAGAAAGGAAGAGAGTTAAGAGAAGAGGTTACCTTTCAAAAGACAATAATATGATCAATAATGATTTAGAGGAAGATGGCTCTAAAATCATTACTCCATGACATAAGCAAGAATGGAGATTTGGCACCTATATACCTACTTCAAGATAAGAATTCCTAAAAAATAAGAGAACAAGCTTAAACAATGACGTTTTTTTATTCCTCTCTAAGTTGTTTACAAAATTGTCCTAGGAACACTCTTATATACAGTTACACCCAAACTTGCTTTTGGCGGCTCATATTATTGAGCCCTTTAGGTGGGAATATATATAAGCTATTAGATTATGGCCAGGAGTGGGTAAAAGCATCGCTGGCAATTAAATAATCAGTGCGGGTAAAGACACGGTTTATATTGCTGCAAAATTTAAGTGTTTTTAGGATATGAAATTTAGTTTATTTTACAATATGAGAATATCACTCAGAATGTTTCGCATTTAATTCACGTGTATTTTTCACCCTGAATTTTTATATAAGGAAAATTAAAAATTATGATATGAAGAAGAATGTAATAATGTAAGAATATTTAATTAAATATTATAAAAGTGTGGTCTATAAGAAAGAAGTTACCATTGTTATTCTTTAAGATGTTAACAAAGTTAGTGGTAATTTTATTTTAAATTATAAAATAAATTTCCTTTCCTCTTTCTTTTAAGTATAAATAAATAAATAAAATGAGGAAACTGTTATAATAATTAAGAACTTCCTTATCAAAGTTAAAAGAAAAGTCATCTTCAGTTTTTATAGATTTAGTCATATCAGGAATCCATATTTGAAAACCAAAGGAGTGAAACGAACAATAACTGTTGTTTTGCATTCGTAATATAGGCATTCTAATTCTATCAAATTGGCTACAACATGATTAGAACCAAAATGGTACTAGGTTAAGTAGAGATGGATCTCTTTTAACGAATCAAATTATCAAATTACAAAAGAAAGAAATTATCACGCACAAAAACCAAATTCAAACAAATTAACCTAACCAAAAGAAAAACCCTAAATTACAAAAATGTAACATACTGACCATTGTTCACCATGTAAGAATCACACCTTTGTTGAGATGAATTGAGCAATGCATTGTTTATCAAACAATAGAGCAATCTGATGTTAAGATTAAAATAAGTAAGTCATGACCGAGAAGGTAGAGCAGGGTGACGATGGAATTGAGAAGGAAGATGGAAAGAAAGAGAAATGGAAGGGAGACGTCCAAAATAAAGAAGGAAAACGTTGAGAAGGAAGAAGGAAGGTCAGAGTGAAGAAGACGTATGTTCAGTTCATGAGCCACTTTACTAGAGAGTGGATTTTTTTCCCATAAATCATTGAAGGATAATTTGAATTTCTTAATTTATTCCAGGTCACATTTTTATGGTTTAATCCAAATATTCCAAAGTTAACTCTTAAATAAAGTGACATAAAGTTGTCTTTTATATTTTATTTAATTAAAAAAATTATCTTTTAGTAACATTTTTTTAAAATAATATACTATATAATAACTTATTATTATTATTATTATTATTATTATTATTATTATTATTATTATTATTTATAGTAACACTTAAATGTTACAATACTGTATTTATATTATTTATAACAACATTTGTATAAACAAATGTTATTATAGTAATTAAAATTTATATATGGTAACATTTTAGATAAATGTAATTATAGAATGTTGCTAAAAATGATAAATGTTGTAGTGTAATGATATAATTGAAGCTCATAAATTGTGGAATTTTGAATGATAATTTTTTTTTTTTTATTTTGGATTGGGCTTGTATAAAGAATACAAATTTAAAATGAGATAAGGATGTAAGGTATTACAGTAAGACAAATATTAAATAAGAAAGTTTCTTAGACATTTTAGATCATCTCCAAACATAAACTTTAAGTTAATCAGCACTAGACACTGATGAAATAATATAAGAAGTAGACTTTTTATAGAGGAAGGCAAATTTATTCCATAAGTTAGATAACTAAAAACTTTTAATGACTAATGATCAGATTTAGATCTATATAGAATTTGACAATATTATTTATGTCATAGTACTAAAAAGAAATTATATTGATTAAACAGATGAAACACACTCCTATAATTGAATTGATCACATAAATTCAAAAAAATTAAAATCAAACCACTATGTTTTATTTTAATAATCTAAGATTAATGTTGGTCAATCTATCACTGGAGTTTTAAAAAAATGTAATGTTAATATACACAAATGTAATCTTGGAGCAATAATATACCTAAATGTAATCTTCTAGTTGAAGTGTGTGTGAAACTACTTTATTAACTTTTATCAACAATTAATGTTATTTGTGATTTATATTAAAGATCCATAAGATTTCAAAGCTCTTATTTATTTCTCTCATTTTCTTCTTGTCTAGTAATGACCTTTGGAAAATTTATTAAAGTAGAACAATTTTTATTTTTATAAAATATTAGAATGGACATTTTTCAATATTTTTATATTAATAAACAAATTATGGTCCACAATAATTTCATTACGAAAAATTAATATAAAAATGTCCTTGTAAAGCATTCATTATTTATAAGTTTAGAGAGCTAACCTTAATTTGAAAGTAACACTCTATGACACGCATTCATCAATCATTTATCCGGGTGTAGTTCTGTCGTTGACCTCATTGCCACACTGCGATCTTCTTCTTACTTTCAAAGTAAAATAATATTTTGGATAACGAATTTTGTATTCTACACATCAAATGTGCATGTTAATAAATAAGGAATAGTGTTTATAAATATTACATTAAAAAAATAAAAAAATATTTATTACGTAATTCTTTCCTGGTACTTAGTCCCTTAATCTGTGCACCCTTATTACATGTTTATACAGAACACAGAGAAACAGAAATAACCTTGAAAGGAACTTTAATAATAATAAAAAAAAAGGTTAATAATCCATCAGACTTTTACTTTTTAGAGTTTAATATGTACGGTTAAATATAAATAGTTTAGTCATCGATTTTTTACTAATCTAAATATAATTTATCAAATAAAGATAAATTCAATTTGATTTGGTTTATGATACAAAAATATTACGGTTATTAAACTTTTTATCTCCGTTTATTGTTATTTAATGCTATAAATATTTGATTTTATATTATAAATATTATTTTTAATCAGTTCTGTTTTATTTAATTTTTTTATCTTCTACGTGTAATTTATTTTTCATCCAAAATACAGTAAAAAAGATTACAAATAGACATGAAGACATTAATATATTTAGTAACACTAGATAAAATAATAAGAAGATTGAAATAAATAAAAAAGAAAGAAAAATACAAAAGCTAAAGAGAACTAGTAACCTCTAAAATCTCATAATCTAAAAAATAAAATATATTTGATAGAGTTATTGAGTTTGAATGGATTAGACTAGAATACACAATATTTGGATTGATGATAAAGAGTGAAACCAATAATCATCATATAATAAATGACATAAATTGAAATGAAAATGCAATTCCATCATTAACAAATATTTAATTTCAATGTTTGGAAAAAAATGAAACGTAATTAGTTATAATTTTCAATTATCATGTTATCCTGGCTGCTTGAGAGGTCAATAAATAGGACAATTTTATAAAAAATATAATTATTTTATTATTTAAAAGTTTTGTTCCACCGTTATAGATGTGAAGTCTGTGAAGAAGAAAATTAAAATTGATGAGTTACATGAGACTGATGACGATTAATTGTTTCCCTTATATTTCATTCATATATTTACAAATAAAGAACATCCTTTTTCATTTATCTCTCTTCATTTTATCACCCATAACCAAGAAAAGAGAGAAGTGATTAAGGTAAATACCTAGAGTATTGATGGAAGCTCATTCCACTGTACCTAAGATTATATAAAATAGAAAGTTTTGCATAAAAGTTTATTTTTTTATGAACACAAAAAAGTGGAGGCAGTGAAATTGTAAAAAAAGAATTAGGAAGGAGGCATTCAAGGATCCATGTGGAAGGAAATGGTGTTTTAGATTTTGAAGGCACTGTTGTTACCCCATCGTTGTCTCCGGAACCAACTACCAGTTCCACACTCACACCTTCCCTTTCAATTCACTCCAAATCGAATTCGTTTTCTTAGAACACATTCATTCTCACCCTCCTTGTCCCACCAACCCAATCCATGAGTTTCCATTGACCCAATTCTCCGACACCGGCCAAATCCAACCCCGTTTCGCAAAATGGTGGAGACCTCCACGCTAGGGCGCTTCCACCACCAAAGGCTCGACCTTCGCCGCTGGGTACCCGCCGTCCTCACCTCCCACAAAACCCTCTTCACAGTGCTCTGGATCGCCGCCTTTGCATCCGTTTTTCTCTGGCAGAGGAACATTGTCGGCGGCTTCCTCGTCTTCGGCGCTCCTCCGGCCAGGCCAATGCCCAAGCTCCGTCCCATCGCCTTCAATCTAACGGATTTCGGAGGCGTCGGTGACGGCTTCACTATCAACACCGAGGCCTTCGAGAGGGCCGTTTCCGCGATTTCGAAGTTTGGGAAGAAAGGCGGTGCGCAGTTAAACGTGCCTCCCGGACGCTGGCTTACGGCGCCGTTTAATCTCACCAGTCACATGACTTTGTTTCTAGCTCAAGATGCTGTTATTCTCGGCATTGATGTCAGTTATCTTTCTCTCCTTCTTACTTTTTTTTAACTTACTGTTAATTTTGTACTGTGCGTGTTATTACTTTTAATATGAAGGATATTTATTGTGGGAAGTTGTTAAGGTGGTTTGCACATGTAACAGAAGAAACATTAGTGAAGGGAGTGGATTGTATGATCTTTTAGTGTTGTGAAACTACGGAGAGAGATTGGGGTAAGTTGTCAAGGGATCTAGTAGGAATTAATTTCTCTGAAAAATTGTCTTTGACCTGATCGAACAGCGTTGTGTGATCTATTTAGCTGACCTTACCTAATGGTAAAAGGCATTTTTTTAGATGTTGTCTAATCATGAAGGGTATGGTTGGATATCTCGTGTTCAGAGTTGAAGTGCACTAACCTGTTTGATGTTGGGGAAGGTAAGCAAATGAAGTATTGTAAGAGTAGAACTGCTGTGTCAATTATATATTTTTTCAAGGCTTGGTGGTTGTAGTTTGCACTTTGGCTATTGTGACTGCAGTTGTTTGGCACAGTTTTTCTTATTCAATGAATCTTTTAAGTTGGTTCTAGCTTGAATACAACAATACCTTGGGTCCATCATGCAAAATGATGGGGAGATAGAAGGAGATTTCAACCACAAGATCCAAGGTTGCATGAAATGGAGCAATGCTCGTGATATGTGATAGAAATATACCACACAAGCTTACAGGGACATTCTGTCACGGAACCATATGATCTGTAATTTGTAGGGGACTGAGTGTTGAGTAGTAAAGAGACAGCAAAGAAATTCAGTTACAGGTACAGATGATAATACTACAATGATAGAGTTGTTACAATAGGCAAGATAGGATCAAGAAGATGTCCATTAGAGAGAAAGCTTGTGTACCTCCCATTATAGAAAAAAAGTAGTAAAATCTTGTCTCGAGATGGTTTGAGTCTATTTTAGAGAACACTTGAAGAATCACCAGTGAGGAACATTTAGTATATAGAAGATAGTCCAAGGGTTAGAGATAGTGAGAGACACCAAGGAAAACTATAGGCCAAATCATTAAGAGAGGTTTAGAGGTAAATGCTTTATCTTTTCACTTTATGCATGATAAAACTTTTCGCGTTTTACAATCTATGTTGCTGACCCATACCTAGTGGGAAAAAGATATGTTATTGCTGTTTTGTTATGGTATGTAAATGTCCGTTGTGGTAGACATATACTTCAATTTAATACAAGAGTAATGATCAAGCTTGGAGCAATAATAAGAATAATTCTTTAAACTGCTACTGAGAGTCCAATGTGGTAGGATTACCAAAGAGCACCTTGAACTGAGTTATACGTGATCAAATTGATATAAAGAGTTGTACAACATGAAATAATAGTGGATAGGCTTCTGGTTAGACCATATGCTGCTGTTGTACAACATAGCAAGTCCTAGTTAAGATTTAAAGAGCAGAATGTTGCTTGATTTATCTTTTTGAAGAAGTTATTGTACCTAGATCATAACAAACTTTGATGTTTTCTAAAGTCAATCTTCTGGTTTGCTGAATTTCTTCATACCAGCCAGATTTCTGTATAACGTATATCAATAGTTGGAAACATTAGTACCCATCATAGAATATTTCAGAAGTTAATGTACAGGTCTACATTGTGTACTTGGCTTTGAGTGGGAGAATTTGGACAGTTGAACTTAATAACAATGATCTAGGTATTATTACTGGATTTTGTATTTAGCTCAGAGGAGTGTTATCAATTCTGTTTTTCCAAATCTTATCATTGAGCTCTTGAATTATAGTTAACTCGTATTTGTAGTCTTGTATTTCTCCTTGGTAAATCTATTTCTTATGTTACATATTCCTTCCACTCTTATATTTAAACATTTTACTTACACTATATTTGTCACTTATGTGATGGCTGACAGGATGAAAAATATTGGTCATTGATGGCTCCATTGCCTTCATATGGGTATGGGAGGGAACATCCTGGGCCACGATATGGCAGTTTGATTCATGGTCAAAATCTTAAAGATGTTGTGATAACAGGTGAGTACAAAAGTCATCATTGTTCCTGAGTTCTTTACTTAGTATCCCTTGAGACTGGAAAATATGAAAAATGTCTAAGAGAGTTCAATGATCTCTTAGTTGATTCATTCATTTATACAGATGCTTACATTAGTAGAGAAACAAAAATGATATGATGATTTACATATAGGTGTCAGATAGGTAATAAAAAAGATGAGTTAACATATTCTAACAAGTTAACTCTTTCACGTAATTAAGCAATTTTGACATTTTCTCGGGAATAGCATTGATGCCCTTTTTGGAGATGTAGTATCTTAGGAAAACACATTTGATAACTCTAGCAGAGAGTTTATCCAACTTGAAATGAAAGACATCATGCACAAAACACTCAAACCCAAAGATACAAGGACCTATATGAAATAAAGCCACATGATCAAAATTTGGGTGGGTGCATGGCACGAAGAATCATAACCATGTAGAACTAGTCTAACTTTTTCTTAATCTGATTCAAAGAATCAACTCTAAAATATCTTCAATTCCTTAGCATCTGATTGGGATTCAACAGTAAAGGAGGTCATGGCATGATCTGTTTGTTTTAGAGATGTCAGTTTATGAGTAGAATCCTAAAGGCATTGACTATCATTTACAAAAAATACTCTTAGCCTTCTTCCAAAGGAGTTACGAGTTTTAAATGCTCTAAGAGTACGTAAGATATTGGGTTCCACAGATTGCCAAAACGAGGCACAAAGTTGAAAATACATCTTCTTCCACTGTTCAACCTTGTTTAATGGTATTTTAATAGCAACTTCTTCCAAATGATCATGGAAGTCTTGTACAAGAAACTAGATGTAGAGCAAGACAAGTAATAGTTTTGCCATTAAGCTTCTTTGAAGTAATTATGGGAGAACCAAAAAAGGAATGGACAGGTCCAACAACAACCATTTCAGAAAAAAGAAAGGAGAAGATAGTGTAAAAAGAAAAGGAACTCGCAAGGTGTTCAACGGGGTTGTTCTTAAACTATTACGAAATGAAAAAAAGTGGGTTGGAATAAGAACAAAAGAGGTTGGCAACAACAACAGGGGTGACGCAAGGTCGTTTTGGTGGCCGGGAGATGGCACGTGGAGAACATGCACTTAGTTGTGCCATCTACAAATGTTGTGCATGGCAGCGTGTGAGGATGAGTTGGCATCTGAGACTGGTTTGGTTCTCCATCACTCGAAGAATCACTTCACATCTGGTGCTTTTCCGGAAAAAAATAACAGTAGCTGGTTATGGCCGACAGGAATGATGGTGAATGTTGAAGAAGGATATCTGGTGTTGTCACTTGACGAGATGAACGCAACCACCGAAAGGCAGTGGCCAATAGTGGACAACAGTGAATGCACCAGACAATGACAAATAGAGCAGGATCAACCCACTCTGATACCAACTTGAGATTGGAAAATATGAAAAGTGTCTAAGAGAGTTAAATGATCTCTTAGCTTATTCATTCATTTATATGGATGCTTATGTCAGTAAAGAAACAAAAATGATATGACAATTTACATATAAGTGTGTATTCTAACAAGTTAACTCTTTCACATAAGGTCAGAAATTGTGACAGTATCCAATGTCATTGTAAGCACATTCAAGTCTTTATCTTGCAATGCAATCTAAGTGTTGCTTTCAAGGAACAAGAAGGAAAGTAGATGTTTAGAGTCTCAAAATGAAAATAATTTTGCCCAAACTTCCTTTAAAATTGATTTGATTTTGATATATTTTCAAAGGTCTTAAGCTCTTGGTGAACAACAGCTGGAATAGTTCCTTATTGACTAGTATTTTTTCTAGTGTTTATATCAATTTGAATCAATAATATTTCAATATTTGAAGCGAGATGAATTGATTTAGCATTTACTAATACTTCCTTGATGTATTTTAGTTTGGTCATTGATAAATTGCCTTGCACCTAATACCTCGTTTAAGGTAAAAGGCTTAGCATAGTAGGAGTCTTTCATGATTCGTGTCAATTTTGGTGCAATTTAAGACTTATTAGTTGAATTGAATAACCTCACTGAAGGGTGGCATAGTGCACTATTATGGAGAAATATGTGACCAGGTTTTAAGCAGTACAGCAATTAGTAGGCAATAGTTATAAGAATAAGCAAACTTAGCACAGCAATGTTTTCCTCTTTTATCTCCTCCTCCCTCTTACTTTATATGTTGCTTAAGCTTTATTTGTAAATTTATGTGATTCGATCTATTGTCATAACTCACAGGGCATAATGGTACCATAAATGGTCAAGGACAAGCATGGTGGAAAAAATATAAACAGAAGCGTCTCAACCACACTAGGGGGCCCCTTGTTCAGATCATGTGGTCTAGTGACATTGTGATCACTAATATTACTTTGCGTGACTCTCCTTTCTGGACACTTCATCCATATGACTGCAAAAACATTACAATAAAAGGTGTAACTATATTGGCTCCTGTGTTTGAAGCTCCAAATACTGATGGCATTGATCCTGGCAAGTATCTTCTACTGAATACAAAACTGTATTTCATCTCTTATTGTACGATTTATAATTTGTTGATTAGTTCTATCCTATCAATAAGGAAATAGATTTTGACAATGAGTTGAGGATAGCTTCTTCTTGATAGTTGCCGATGACAAAGAAACCAACTTGAAGAGCCGTCATGTTAAGGAAGTTGCATAGATGGGGATTAGTATAATTATGTATGGTGGAAAAATGGGTGGAAGCTTAATCCTGGAAATATTTTGATTTTTGTGGCTAACTGAACCAATCAAAGTATGATTATACACTCTGATTGATTCAGTGGGAAAATTATTATACTGGCAGGAATGGATTAATTGATCTTTTTTTCTTCTTTTTTGGGTAAGCTTGTATGAGATGTCAGATTTTTCGGAATTCTGTGTCAAACCTGTGGGTGATTAATTTTAGAATTTAGGTTTGCATAACATGTGCGAGATGTTTGTTTGTGCACAAACATGGTACACTCAACTTATCTGGCACTGATTTGGTTAGTGTTTCAATCATCAAACTGAGAGGAATCTAAATTTTATTGTAATGTTCATCTAATTTTATTGTTTGTGTGAAGAATGTTAATAAGCACTACTTTCTACGGTATGTAACAGACTCTTGTGAGGACATGTTGATAGAGGACTGTTACATCAGTGTGGGAGACGATGCAATTGCAATAAAAAGTGGCTGGGATCAGTATGGAATTTCATATGGAAGGCCTTCCATGAATATCATGATCCGAAACCTTGTTGTACGCTCTATGGTCAGGTGAATCCCTAACAAGGCCAATTTGTAATTTTCTGCAAACCTTTCAGCATCTTTTCCCATTGATGATCCTGGATATTATTTCTAGTTAACTCTTTTGTGCATAAATCAATCTTAGTTAACGTTGACAACTGCTTGCTAGTTTGTGTCTGTCTATGACACGTATTGAGGTCTTCATATCTTAACAATTCTTTATCAAATGAAACAGTGCTGGCATCTCAATAGGCAGTGAGATGTCTGGCGGAGTATCCAACGTCACGGTGGAGAATCTTATTGTATGGGATTCTAGGCGTGGTGTTAGGATCAAAACCGCCCCTGGACGAGGAGGATATGTGCGCCAAATAACTTATCGGAATCTAACATTTGAGAATGTCCGTGTTGGAATTGTGATGAAGACAGATTACAACGAACACCCTGATGATGGATATGACCCTACGGCACTCCCAATTCTCAAAGACATAAGCTTTACCACAATCCATGGCCATGGGGTTCGCGTGCCAGTACGTATACACGGTAGTGAAGAAATTCCTGTGAAAAATGTGACTTTTCAGGACATGTCAGTTGGTCTGACGTACAAGAAGAAGCATATCTTTCAGTGTGCCTTTGTTGAAGGCCGTGTAATAGGGACCATCTTTCCTGCTCCCTGTGAGAACCTGGATCGGTACAATGAGCATGGACAGCTGGTGAAGCATTCTGCGTCCCAGAATGTGACAGATATAGATTATGATTTTTGAGGTCTCACCTTCACTAATTTTGGGCCTTGTTCCTTTTACTAGGCCTCAATTTATGTCTGTATTACATGTTTTTTAGGAGGTTGGAGAAGTCAAGTTCCACTTTTCTTTTTTTTTTTAATTTTGTAATTTCACTTGCCTACTCCATTTTATAGCTTTCTGAAGTGGAGTTGTAAATACAGAAATTTTTCATATGCTTACCTAAGTTTACTAGATTACACATGGCGCAGTCTCATGCTTTAGGTGTTTTAAGCTTGAGAATTACTTTACACTTGAATTTGTCATTATGGTCTCATTTTTCTGCTGAGGAAGATTGGTACGTTCCTGCTCATCTCAGCATGTAATGCATAGCTGTTTCAGGCTTCAATCACATCACACTATAATTTTATATAGAATGTATTTTTGTCAATTTAACTTATATACTCAATTATTTGTGTCAAAATTAAACCACTGTATAAATATGGTCAAGAAATATTATTTTCGTGTACTTTACATTAAATGTAATGTGTATTAATGTGATTAAATAAATTTATATTCATATATATATATATCTTTTTTTAATTTTAACAGTGACTCTTTAGATGAAATCATTCAATAAAAAGTCATTCCTGTAGCACTGAGTTAAAATGTCAGAACAACACCAGTTGATCTTTTTCCTCTGATATCTGGAAGATATTTTTGAGTTAAAAAATGTCAGAACAACACAAGTTGATCTTTCTTGGAAGATATTTTTGAGGTAAGATGGCGCAACACCTTATGGAAATAGGGGTTCTACTGTGCCCTAAAGAAACGTGACAAACATGATAATATGTTCATAATTAATGTGTAAATTGGACTACTTAACTAGTACATGGAAAAGTGGACCTAGATGTGAAAAAGTGACTAAGCCCTATGATAGGAACATAAAAAGCTATTTATGTATAATTTTCTTCAATACAATAACAATTAATATATTTTATTTTTGTACAATACAAAAATAAATTATATTTTTTTACAAAAATTTTGATTTTATTAATTTTTATTTAAATTCTGTTATTAATCAAGATAATTGAAAGACATATTTTATTTTTAATAATTACTACGTGTTTATGAAAAAGAAAATTAATATTAATATGTACTTCATTTTAAAAAAAATTACTAGAGATTTTAAATTTATAAACAAAACAAAAGTAAATATTTCTTTAAAGTTAAATACATAATAACATTCATTTTCTGTTTAAAAACTATGCATGCCAATTCATAAAGATTTAAGTGTACAGCTATCTTCAATTATTAGTGGAATTAAAATAAAATTAAGATAATTAAAAATTTTATACTCATCGTATTAAAAATGAAATAGTAAATATTGATTATAGTGAACCGATTATTTCTCTAATTCTTATAATATTTATATTAATTAACGTATTATTAAATTTTAATATTCATCGATAAATTTCTGTCTTTCCTGTCAACTGAAATAAATAGAAGAACCAAATTTCACCTATAAAATACAGCAACATAGATTAAAGAAAACAAGCAGAAAACGTTAAAGTTCTTTACCAGAACCAGCTTTTTTTTTTTACAAAAAACTTTTTTTTAATTTAATCTTTATCTATTTAATTATATAGTGAAATTAAATCAAATAAGTTTAATCGCCATTATTTTTTCCTTATAACATTAATCTCTAAAACTAATTTTCAGACAGACATCTATTCAGTTATCTTCTTAAATAGATTATGAAGTTTCTTTTATCTGAAAAAAATATTTTTCTTCTATATATTGATACCTATATGAATTTATTAAATAAAAATTATATATTTAATACAAAATGTAGAATAAATAATTTTTTAAAATAAAAAAAATTCTACTTAATTAACGAAAATTAACAATTTATCTGAAATCACGTCAGTATCTAAATTATTATAATACAATTATATATTATTTTATAATAAATTTAATTTGAATTTATGTTTTACAACTTTGTCTTTTCCAACTAAAATAATTCATTGAAAATCTTATTTTATTTAAAATGAATGGTAAAAAATATAATCAATTAATATTTTCATGAAAATGTATAAATAGATTCAAATTTAACTTACGAAATTATCTCCCCAATGAGATAGATTTTAATCATTGCTAAGAGAAAGTTTAACTGTTCCCATTTTCACTTTTTGTCACCTCTTTACAAATAAATACTAGATAGATTATAAAATACAATACATGTACAATGTTTATAATGCTTACATTAATTAATGTTATTTTAGTATTTATCAATAAAATATAATTCTTTTGTATGTGCTGCATGTAATATATAAGTAGTATATCTAAATTAATTGTTGAAGAAAAGCAAAAGTCTTTGTTAAAGTAGCATGAATAGATTATAGTTGGGTGACGGCGATGAACACGGATATCACGTGGAGGTGTACAAGTAAAAACAATGAATGTATGGATGAAAAGTAGGTGTCAAAAGATAAACTAAGAACAAGCTAAGCACACCCTTAGGATTCAGTCTTCACACGTGACACTTCCAGTCATACCTCTATAATAGGTAGGTACATGAATAGAAATAGTTAAAAAAAATATATGAATTTTCATATTAAAAAAAATAAAAATCAACCTTAACTTTAAAGTTCCAATTGATAGATGTTCAATTTTTTCGAAATTCATAACATAAATGCTTTTGTTCTGATAAAATACATGAAATGAAATTACAAGAAAACTAAAAATCCCAACCATTAATAATCATGAGAAAACTCTCACGGTCTCTGTCTACTAGTGCAAAGAGAACATTTATTTTGGTATAAGATTTATTATATTTTTGTTTTTTTAAGTATATTGATTTTTCTTTTAGTTTCATTATTTAAAAAAATCGTTTAACCTTGTAAACAGAAAAACATTTCTTGTGTGGATTCTCATATATGAAAAAAAAAGTGTAAATTATTTTTTAGCGTAGTTTACGAGTAAACAAAATAATCGATATTTTATAATGTTGTGGAAAGACAAATCAAGCCATTTTCTTTAATAAAGGTTAATTATTAACTTTTTCAATATGGTATTTCACTTTTTAAATTAAACAAGTTTTGGTGTTTATTAAATTAATTTGATTTAATTAAACTGAATTAAATGCTTTTTTTGACATATCTCTGTTTCTAAAAATTTAATTAATTTAGTCTTATAATAAATGTTGAATCTAACATAGATTTATTCTTAAAAATGGAAAAATATAATTTAAAAATTGAAAATTGAAAATAACTTCATTTTAAATATTGTCTTTTTATTAACAACTTATGAAAACTTTTCAACTTACATTTTTATTTTTTAATTATTAATTAATTATGAATATTGTACTGTTGTTTAATTTGTTATGTTTATTAAATTATTTATTTATTTATTTAATGTACAGTTACAAAAGTAACCTTAACTTCAGGAGAAATTATTTACCACAAATTTTCTTAATACATATACACCCACGTGTATATGAATTAAAATTTTGATATTTTTTAAAAAATTAAATCAATTCAACTATATATTAGGTAGAACTAAGATAATTTTTTTTAAAATATAAATTATGATTTAAAATTTAAAATTTGAAGTCGATCTCAATTTAAAATGTCGCACGTTCATTATGCCGTAATAATAAATGTTAATTATTAATTTTTAAATATAACAATTATCTGTTTCAGTTAATGATTAATTATTAATGTTTTATTGTATTTTAGTTTCTTATGTTCACAAATATATTTATTCTTTTGAAATAATGTCCACGATATATTATATTCCTTGCTTACCTATATTAAGGCATTAAGATATCAATTTTTTATTTTCCAAATTGATAATTTAAATCTTCTAGATAGCATGACTTCTATTTGAGTATTTATTTTACTATTTTTTCAAATGAAGTTGCATTTGCAGTTTATTAATTATGTTTTAATAAAATTTACTTGTTTTGTTAAGTACTCATACCAATCATATTAAAATTGACACCACTAACAAATATAGTATGTGGTATTTCATTATTAGTCTGTATAATATATAATATATAGATATATAGTCCGTATAATAATTGAACACACGGTTTGTTCATATGATCCTTGCCTCTGGCGTGAGCTGTTTGGCGGTGTCAGAAAACAATAAAGTAAGGCATCCACATTAATGACACTGACCCACGAAACGCAGTGTTCAAAAGCCCGGGCCCAGCCCAGCCCAGCCCAGAGGAACCCAACCATGGACTTGCCTAGGGAACGCAACGACAAACTTTGTGCTGCCGTTTCACCACGCAAACAACACGTGGTCCAAACCACCCTTAAGCATACCATAAATAAATAAAACAAAAAAAAAAGAGGAATATAACAATAAAGCAATGTCAAAGTCCACTGCAAGTGCAATGCAAGGTTGTAGGTCATAGGAGGCAGCCAAGTAAAGAACCAAAGCATTAAAAAAATAAAATTAAAAAAAAACACCCATTTATTCCTCGTGCTTCAATCTCATTTTCCCTCCTCCTTCAATTAAAAATTCTCACCTCCATATATATAACACAACAAACCCTTCCGCACCAACATTAACAACGCATCAACTTCGTGTCGTTTCTTCTCTTCATCTCTGTGTTCCTAAACCACTATCGGATTTCTGATTCTCTGCTGCGTTCATTTTACTTTGTACGGCTTAAATGTCGACCTCGTCGGAGTATTCAGTATTTTCCGGCAACCGGACGGCTAAGTCGCCGGCGGAGAAGTCCACGTTCTCCCAGACTTGTAGTCTATTGAGCCAATACCTCAAGGAAAAGGGTACCTTCGGAGACCTTACCCTCGGGATGACATGCTCCGTCGAAGCAAACGGTATGAATTTCATTTTATTTCCCAATTTACCCTAAATTCTTTATTATTATTATTATTATTATTATTATTATTATTTCCCTTTTTTTCGTGAAAACGTGAGTTATTATTTTTTAATTATTGGATAAACCTTTTTTGGGTTGGGTTCAATGTTTGCAACGGTTTTTAATTGCTCAAGGTACTTGGATACTTGTGAAAACGGGACTAGTATAACTTCATGGTTTTCAAATTTCCCTTCTTTTCCGGAGAGCAAATAGTGGTATCGTAAGAGGGAAGATGAGAAGATAAAGAAAAAAACGTGTTTTGCAATTGGATAGGAATTCTAACTGTCCAGATATTTTATCCGTGAAATGGTACGAGTAATTCTCTATTAAAATTGAAAGAAAAATAAAATAAATGGTGTGGAAATGGCTATATAACAGAACTATAGCATGTGTGTTCCTTACTTGTTTTGTACACGAGTTCCTTATCCTTCGTGTTTCACAGGTTCTCCTTCTGAAACAACGTGTCACCCTGCAACAACAACAACAACCATGGAGTTGTTTCCCACCTTCTTGACTCAACGGAACCCTTCTGCTACTGTGGATTTCCTCTCCCCCGCTCCTGCATATCCTCACTGCTCAGAGCTTCCAACTATGGTTAACAAATCAAGGTGTGTTCTTGTGTTTGTTTAATTGGTTCGCAAGTGAAGTACCCTTTTGTGTGGAACCAAATTAATGAATCATTACTGCATATTTAATAAGTGTTCTGGTTTTTTGTAATGATCTACAGTGATTGCAAGGCTGTGGAGAAGGAGCCTAAAGCTGCTCAGATGACAATCTTTTATGCTGGACAAGTGGTTGTGTTTAATGATATTCCCCCGGAAAAAATGGAGGAGATAATGGCACTGGCCAGCAAGGGAATGTCCCAAAGCCCAAACTATGCTCATACTAGAAACCACCAAGGAAATCATACTTCCTTTGCTTCTAATGGCCCCCCTCAACCACCCCCCATACCAATTGCTCGTGGTACTTTCTCTTACTTTTCATCTCTACTGTTTTCAGATGGCCAAAGCTAATCAATTGTATATAAACCTTTTGTTCTGATCATACTTTTCGGTTCTGTGTAGATCTTCCAATTGCCAGGAAAGTTTCACTCCATCGGTTTTTTGAGAAGAGGAAGCATAGGTAAGAAGACTCTTGAAATAAAGTATCGTTTGATTTAGGCCCTTGTGGTCTTTTTCCATAAAAATAAGAAATAAAAACGAAAATGAATTGGTCCAAAATTGTCTCAGTGTGTGAATATTTCATTTCTTGTTTGTAGAATTCAAAAATAAACTTTTAAGCTCCTATTAGAGATTGATTATTTGAATTTGAAACAGTCTCTATCAGTACCAACCTTTTGTACATGACATCTGAAACCTATTTTCATAGGAAATGAGGAATTAATCTAAAGCATTCTCTGGTTTTTGTTTTATGGAAAAATATATGTATCAATTTTCATGTCAAAGGATAAAGTAATCCATTGTGCAAATTGAATTTCCTCTTTTCATGCAGCAATTGTTAAAGTTATTTTGGCCTGATCCATTAATTTTTGTTCTTTTTTACTGTGTTTGCAGAATTGCTGCCAATGCGCCATATCAAATGAACAATCCCAACTCTGCTCCAAATAAGCACGCCTCAGAATCCATTCCATGGCTTGGATTTGGTGTTCCATCAAAACAGATCTGATGGAAATTGCAGTTTTAAGTAGTTTTAACCATTTTTTTCTTCTTTGTTTGATTTGCTAGCTCTTTGTGGTGTAAGTTTCCACACTACTTTGACTATGACAAATCTAACATTAGTAAAACTAGTAAAGTATTAGATGAAGCTTAATATTTGCCCTGAGTAGTATTTCAGAATCTTGTGTTCAGTATATTGCATAGTACTTTGTTTTTAAATAAATAATTTTGATAAATTTCCTAGTTGTAACAATCTCTTAGCCAGTATTGCACGATCGAAATTTACAGCCATAAATAACATAACAATGATCAGATAAAAGTAGGATGGTGTATAATTAAATTATTTATTTTATCATAAAAAAAATATTTATGTTACAAATAAATATTTGAAATCCTTTAAATTTCACCAACAAACTTATGAATAAGTTATCATTTGATCAAAAAAATATTGAACACGTTTAATTAAATCATTTATAATAATATAAACATTAATTTGTAACCAAAAGAAATCAACTCATCTCAAAATAAAGTGCCTACCTCGTGGGTTTTGCATTGAGTAGTTTATTTGTTCGTGCATTCTTTCACGCCCCTCAGATTTTGGATCCCCCACATTCAAACCTTTGAAGATTCCCTAATTACTTAATTTCATAGCTAGACATTATATATATATACACACCACATTACATGGCACGGTCCTTGTAACTTCCTAATGCTTTCTTAAAATATTACCATGAATTAAACCTTTATTGACTACAATTTATTCCTTTATTCACTATAATTTACGCATTTATTTTGAAGAACAATAATTATATAGATTATACTGTTTTTATTATTATAGTTAAAATTTAAATATAATCACAATAGTTAGAATAAAAATAAACTATTTTAAACATGTTTTTTATAATAAGAATAATTATTATAATATTATAATATATATAGACAAACACTCGTATATGTGTGTAAATTAGGTTTCCTTCATGTCTCTTTAAAAAATTTTATATCATTTCTATTATCTTAATTTATCTATAATAATAATCTATAAAAATATCCTTTTAATGTACACATTTCATACCCCTGTTTTATTTTTAATTATAGCTTAATATTATAAAAAAAAAAGAAAAAAATATAAACTACTATATCTTAAAAATAACTGCATACTACAAATCACTAACTATTATCTTTATTTAACTAGTTTTTATTTTATTTTTTAAAATACAAAAATATGAAAGGACTTTTTTTCCACTAATAATATTTAATAAAGATTCTCCAATTTAGTGTACAAAACTTATTTTTCTATTTTATTATTGATAATGTTTTAAAATTATAATACAAAATTCACAATAAAAGTACGAATGTAAAAGGAAATAAAAAGAATTAAAATATAATAAATAAATAAATTAACAAATACTGCGACCAAAGTCCCACATGAGTTTTAAAATGAAAAGTCATTAATCATTAGCCAAGTTTGAAACCACAAACAAAACATCACTCTACAGACCAAAATAGGCAGATTGTAATCAAACTACATCTTTTCAAGATCTCTCATGGTCTTACAATAATACACGACTTTCTGATTCATTACTATTTTATATGTTTGTTTGTAATGTGAATTTATACATGTTTGAGATAGAAGATCTTTTATCTTACTTTATCTTTCTATATATGTATCACAATTAATATATAATTTAATATCTAATTAATTATAATATGTTTTATTGTAAATTTAGACTGTGATCTTATTAATAAATGAATGTCTATAAGAAAACTTAAAAAATATACATGATAGTGTGTCAAGGTAAAAAAAAAAATCATAAGACCAAAAGACTCACATAAACAAAAGTTTAAATTAAAAAAAAAAAAATCAAAACTTGTGGACTATACATTTTTTCTAAAAATAATGTAGTTAAAAGTGTGACTTTATTAACTTAATAAGTTTAATTTGATCGGCAAATGGTGTAATGTTGGTAAACTCAATATGGTATGAGTTTCTTATGTGATATAATTTTGCCTGTGGTTAGTGTAAAGTTAAGTTAAATTAGTGTAATTTTTTTTACTAAAACTACATAAAGTTTAAAAAGAACAAATAAAAAGTTGAAGATAACTTAATTGAGAAAAAAAAAAAAAAACATTTCGTTAAGATTAATTGAATAGATGCCTCGATTAAGGTTGTTGAAAAATATTTTTTGCGAGATCAGTCAAAGATACTCTAATCGATATCAAATCAAAGATATTCTTATAAAAGTTGAATCAAATATGATATAATTTGATTAAGACAAAAATATTGTGACTAAAATTGAGTTTATAAAATGTATGATTGTCAACCTTGGATCAAAATGTCTTAATCTCATCTGGAAGAAAATTGTCTTAACCAAAGTTGATTTAAATATGCATAAGATTAGTCAAAATATACCGCAATCAAAATCAATCAATTGTCTTGAACAAGGTTGAGAAAATTTTGTTTGAATCAAAATCAACCAAATGATGTAAAAGTTATTTTTGCTGAAATTAAGTAAAAAATAGTGGAAAATATTTTATAGAGCCAAGCATGCCCCCAACCTAGTTACAGGCTTGAAGATAAATATAAATACAACATATAAGATGGAACAAAAAATGTTCTTAATGATCTTACAAAAAACAATACTAAATATTGGATGGGTATAATGGAATTAAAGTTACACCGGCTTAATTACATAAAAATTTATACTAACTTTTAACATTAACTTACTTTATCATAAAAATGTCCAAATATAAATTAATTTCATTATGATTATGTTTACACAATTGATTTCATTTAAAATTAGCTTGGTCAAATTTGATGCGAACGAATATCCGTCATATCTGATTTTGAAAAAAATAAAATAATTACTCAAACGCGATGCCAAACTGGTTTTCTCGTATAACCAAATGAAAAAAGAAGAAAAGAAAAAAAAAAAAGGCAAAGTTTAGACTTTACACTGTTTTAATATTAAATACACTTCAAACCGTGTTGGGCTTAACTTGAAGGAGTGAGTATTAGAGAGGAACACGTCTCTCAAATTAAAAATATTTGCTTTTGGTTGCTTATGATTAGTACACATCTAACAACCCAACCAAAACCACTCTTCTTTTCTTACTTTAATTAATTATAAAAAACCATTGCTTAGGTGTTAGTTGCGAGGTTAATTGTTTATCATCCTGCATGATATGCTGAATTAAATGATTAGTCGAATGTTTAAAAAATATGAAAGTCGGAATGTGTAAGTTGTAAACAAAATATTCATTTAAATTACAAGTAGTTACTTAATCCATATAAATTAAGGTTTCTACTTCACAATTTCTAAAATATAGTAAAACATTTGACCTTTCTTACTATAATTTATACATATAAGACTACTAAACAAAGCTGAGATTGAGACATTTTAGCACAAACAACTTTTTTTTTCAACACTTTATTTAATTATTATATTATTTTTTTATTTAAATTCAGGTTAGATATCACTATAAATTTTGACATTTCAGTTAGACTGACACTTTAAAGATTAACAATTATATGTAATGATATGACATATTATTAAAAGATACAGAATTATAGGAGATTAAGCTAAATCCACGACAAGAAAAAAATGACAAATACTCCTAAACTAAGCTAAACAAAATGAAATAGAGTGAATTGATACCTATTATAAAAAAAGGTCTAATTTAATAATAACAGGTAAATCATCATACCATTTAAAATCTAACTTATCATCAATACTCAACCAAGTCAGCTTGTTAGCACAATGATTTCCCTCACGAAATATATGAAAAACTTTAAACTCAATATCTTTATACACTTTTTCCATCTCCCTCTCAAAGACCAAGGAATGGGATTAAACGAACTAAATGCTTGACAAAGCAGAAAAAGAGTCACACTCAAGCTGAATACGTATGAAGTTTTTGTTCCAAGCAAACTCAAAAGCCAAAATGACTCTTATAACCTTAGTATATAAAGACTTTTGTAACCCAAGAAAAGAGGAGAAACTATCTATATATTCACTCATGCTATCACACAAAAAATACCTGCACATGCTGAAAAATCCAAATACCTTCTAACAACACTATTGTTGACCTTCACCCAATTGATATGAAGAAATTCTCAAATAACCTGAATAGTAGAGATATTTTTCTAACAATGTATGGTGATATAAAAAACTCCAAATAAGAGAAGTCATCATGTTATTGCACATATGTTTCTTGAAAAAATTATCAATTATTTTTATGAAACCTTTAACAATCTGGAGCCAAATAAATAATAAAAACTTTAACCGTATGGAGCCACATAGATAAAAATGTTTTATTGAAATTTCACATAATTTTCATCCTCCGTATCAATTGGGTGAATATCTAACATTCAATTATTATATTGACTTATGTGGGTACGTTTATAGTTTTTTTAACATTACGTTATTTTTCAAATTTCTCTAATGTGTTAAAAGTTGTAAGTAGTTTTTCTTTTTGGTTCATTAAAAAGTTCAGAGGAGTTGCTAGTGGTTGTAACTGGTAAGTAGTAATGTATGTTTAGTGGTGAGACCTTGTTTCAATGTAGTATAGCATGGCAACAAAGTCATATTTCAAGGTTTGTTTGCTATTTTCATGAATGTTGAGGTAATTACAAAATGTTTACTTTTTCATTTCAAGTTTTATAATATTGTTTTCATGACATTTATTTATTTATTTATTTATTATTATTATTATTATTATTATTATTATTATTATTATTATTATTATATGTTTAGCACTGGAGTAGGATAAAAAGAGATATAAATGCTGATAGAAAAAGGATATATAAATAATTCATTTTAATGCATGAAGACTTTCAGATGGAATTATTGACATTAACAAAGGGCAGTAGGAGAAAAAAAAATAATGAAAATCATTATCTCATTTAGAAATAGTTTGATTTTTTTTTCTGTTATTGATGCAATCACTACATCAAATATTAATTTTGTCCTTGTTGTTACTATAATGTGGTATTGAGATAACTGTTTACATGGCACTTGTATAATTTGTACAATTTGTATGAAATGAAGTAATCATGGGCAATATTAGATGAAGTAAAGATGTTTCTTAACATGAATATTGACTTAACAATGAATGATTATGGGAAAATGTTTTACAAATAATATTTAAATTGTTTTGGAGTTGTAGTTATGTTTTCACAACGTCCTTAGTATTTATTTTGTTTTGTTTATATTATGTTAGCATTATCACATTCATGTTATATGTTTTATGCACAAATATTTACAACTTAAAGATAAGTTAATGAAATGAGATAGAAGAATTAATTTTTCAATTAGGATTTGTTATTGTTATACTTACGTGAGACACATCTAACAATCAATATGAAAAGAAAATATTAATTTTGTTGGATCATGAAAGATGTGTATACAAAACATGATGATTGAGAATGAAAAATAAGATTATTCCTTTTATGACAAAGGATGAGTAATGAAGTAATCATGTTAGACTCATCAATCACAAGTTGTTAATGTAAGGACCGGACTTCCATATATTAAAATTATTTGACAAAAAAGAAATATATAATTAAGCCAAAAATATTATCCTCAAAATAAAAGAGTAAGTGAAAAAAAAAATTACAGGGACAAACAAGTATATAATATAAGGTATGAGCTCGGATTTAAAATAAAAATACAATATTTGATAAAGTTACTAGAGTGTTATATATTTATTCATTGATATAAAGTGAATTGTACATCAAAAGATGTGAGTGATATGTTTATTAATTAACATATAATGAACAATGGATATGTTTATGCATTAATATAGAAGAAATAACGAATACAGTGCATAGTACTAGATACAATGCTTTAACCATAAATATTATTTGCATAATTTTATTTTTCATATACTTCACGTGACCAACTTGTGCATTTTCACTATTATAATTTCTTCACAAAGAACATGTGACTTGATGAACTTAATATTAGCTTCTATGAAAATACTTACCAAACTGCTTGCAAAAAGACAACACATATAAAGTGTGATTGTGATCTCTTAGTGAAAATTGATCTTTTATCAACAAAAGATATTAGTTTCAACTTATCGCTATCCTGAATCTGTAACCCTAAAGGTGCAGAAAGAATTATTGTAGGTGTAGAAAGAAAAAGGCTTTTAATAGGGTTTGGTGAGTTCTTGGGCAGAAAAGTCCATAAAGTATCTAGAAACAAAATGTATGGGTGGTCCTCTCAATAGCTTATCCTCTCTCTTAATTAATTAGTATTTTTGGAAGAGCTTTAAACTTAAGTTTAAAAGGGGAAGTGTGTCTGAGACTAGGTCCCTCCAAATCCAGTATACCATCCTTCTTCGTTTTTAGCTTGTCTCCTTCTCTCCTTTCCCCTCCCTTTCGAGGGTTTTTATTTTTCTTTTCTTTTTTCCCTTTCTCTTGTTTTTCAGTTTTCCTTCCATTTTCTTTCAATCCCCATTTCCTCTTCCTCTGCAACCCTAACCCTAGAATTCAAGATGCAGCAACAGAGGTTAAGGCAGCATGCCATGATGCAACCCTCTCTCTACCACCACCCCGCTCTCCTTACTCCTCCTCAGGTTCCTCTTTTCCTTCTCTTCCTTTATTTTTCACATTTTTTTTTATTTTTCTCCATAGTACTTATAATTGATATTTTCAGCTTAATTCTCCTCAGTATTTATCGTTTTATATCCTTTATTACTGCGTGCTCTTCAATTTCCTGCTAATGATAAACTACCAGTTTTCTTTATGCTAGATATATACTAGTGATTTTAGTGGCGCGAATTTTTTTGTCGTTTTGGTGTTTTGTTTACTAGTTGAGACATTAGGTATTTCTGTGGTTTGTAAATGCTTTTTGTTTGATTAGATTAGTTGAGAGGTGAGTGTATAATTTTGCTTTTAGGAACTTTTTTTTTTCCCCTTTTTTCTTTGTTTTTTTACATTTTTATTTTGCAGATAGAGCCTATCTTGAGTGGAAATCTGCCACCTGGCTTTGATTCGAGTACATGCCGCAGTGTGTGAGTGTTAATAGACATTTTATTTTTATTTTTTTAAGTTAATATCTTCAACTGTTGTTTGCTTATTTTGGTTTAGTCATTTTTTTTTTCCACTTTAGGTGCCTTATTTAACTTGTTGACTTCATTGCCTAAGAGATTATACTTAGCTTGAATTTTTTTTTTTTTAATTTTTTTGTTGGTCTCTGTTTTTTGTTGCAAGTAAATCCAACTCGTTTTGTCCTCGGGCTTATTGACTTAATCTTTTGCTCTGTATGTTTCATTTAAATATCTAACCACTTTTGAGTATATGCAGTTATGTCGGCAACATTCATCCCCAGGTTACAGAACCCCTTCTTCAAGAGCTTTTTTCGGCAGCAGGCGCCCTTGAAGGATGCAAGCTTATTAGGAAAGAGAAGGTTAGCTTGGTTCTTACTATATAATTTTATCTTCAAATAGAGGATAAAGTGAAGGACTGATAATGTTTGATAGAGTTCATGATTCCCTTTAGCTTCTTGTAGTGCATGACAAGTAGTATATTCACCAAAAGGTATTTGGCTAGATGATAGGTATATGTCTTTGCATGTTATCTGCTTTTCTTGTGTCATTTCAATTTTTGATCATGATGATCTCTGCACTATTTTGTCTTCTACAGTCATCCTATGGTTTTGTGGACTACTTCGATCGCAGTTCTGCTGCATTTGCTATTGTAACTCTCAATGGGAGGAATATGTATGTGGGATCGTATTTTTGACTTGTAGTACAAGTTTTATTAATTAATATTTTAACACAAACACATGGCCTGCAGTTTTGGGCAGCCTATTAAGGTTAACTGGGCTTATGCTAGCAGCCAGAGAGAGGATACCTCAGGTTATGTTCTTGTTAATCTTGTACTGTGAGGTGATTTTATTGTGCTTTGTTTTATAGAAAGGGAAATTGACCTTTTTCTCTTCATTTGGATTCAGGTCACTTTAATATTTTTGTTGGTGACCTTAGTCCTGAGGTCACAGATGCGACATTGTATGCTTGCTTCTCTGTATATCCTAGTTGTTCGTAAGTTTTTATGTACCCTTCTATTTTCTTTCTCGTTGCTTGTCCGTTTTGTGGTTTACTAGAGATATTTTTTGAGAAGTGCAGATACCTGAATGTATATGTAAATCAATTCATATTTGTAGTGTGATGATGCGAATTTTGGTATTTTGGTTACAGTGATGCAAGGGTAATGTGGGATCAGAAGACAGGCCGTTCCAGGGGATTTGGATTTGTTTCTTTTCGGAATCAGCAGGCATGAAATCATTGTCTTATTTCTACATTTGTTAACTTACAGTCTTTGTTTTTTTTTTTTTTTTTTTGTTTTTTTTT
>Ga0209700_100124_pt1 | contig 114551 bp, 80 predicted proteins | sample SiratroredBW_FD_187528 | JGI IMG/M metagenome (GOLD analysis project Ga0209700, IMG submission 187528) | Root nodule microbial communities of legume samples collected from California, USA - Siratro red BW (SPAdes) (version 2) | ecosystem: Host-associated > Plants > Roots > Nodule | place: USA...
AAAAAAAACAATACAAAGAACCAAATCAATAACACCTTCACATTGATAGTTCTGCCTGTGTTGCTGCAATTCCCTTCCTATATCCATTTCTATTGACGGATGCATGCACATTATCTTTTGTTCGACTAATTGTTAACACAGGAAAAAAAAATGTATATATATATATATATATATGTTCACTAAAATTTACATTTTGCTCTCGTGTCATGATTGTGGTTAAAGTTTACTGTAATATCATATTTAAATTATGAACTCCAACCTGCATTACGAACGTAATAATTTGCAATATTAATATTTATAGATTATAATTATAAGATACATAAGATAATTTTGTATACATGATAATATGTGCTGACATCTACTTGTTTAATGCATAAAGTCGAACATGCACTTAGTTAAAATTTATTTCTTTCCCTCTCTTTTTTTATCCAGAAAAACATGGAACATGACATTAGTTTGCATATGAGAGCATTACCCTGATGGTGTAGGCTGTAATCCCACCTGAGAAAGTGAACCCAAAGCCATTGACAGTGGCATGCAAGCGCTATTAGAGAAGGTTGGGAATGGACAATTTACGGCCATGTGATGTTTTCTACACCCTTTTTACCACATGCACTTGTCCTACAGTGTTACCTCATGCATAATCTCTTCTATAGTTGCTAATATGAAAAATGAAACGCCACAAAACTAAACTACAGCTCATACGAAGAAACAGAGGATTCAAAGAGAAAGGGCTAAAGAAGAGCTTAAAGACCTCTCTGCAAAACATTCTGCTTCATCTATGCCTCAGCCTTTTCTCACACACTCCACTCCACTCAAGTCTCACCCCAACCCCAACCCCAAATCGAAACACACTTCAAAACAAAAATAATAATAATACTAATAATCTCTCTCTCTCTGCGTTGGGGACTGAACTGCAAGTGCAAGCTCGTTGCACACACGCACGTACCTCTCGAAGCTCAAAAAATATTTCTTATATTTTCATTATTACCCACCATCACCCCACACCACCTCAAAAACCAGACACACGTGCTCTCCCTCTCCTTCATCATCTTTATCATCTTTATCATCACCCTTACCTCTCTCCTTCTCTTCCACCTTCTCCCATCGACCTCTCTTCTTCTTTCTCACTTTACTCAAACATCCAAAATGATCACTTTAGCCGACTTTTACCACGTCATGACCGCAATGCTGCCACTCTACGTCGCCATGATACTCGCTTACGGTTCCGTCAAATGGTGGAAAATTTTCTCCCCGGACCAATGCTCCGGCATAAACCGCTTCGTCGCTCTCTTCGCAGTCCCTCTACTCTCCTTCCACTTCATCTCCTCCAACAACCCCTACCAGATGAACTTCCGCTTCATCGCCGCGGACACGCTGCAGAAGGTTATCGTCTTGGTGGTGCTGACGATCTGGTGCAACGTGAGCAAGAGGGGGTGTTTGGAATGGACCATAACGCTGTTCTCCATCTCCACCCTCCCCAACACGCTCGTGATGGGCATTCCGTTACTGAAGGGGATGTACGGCGAGTTCTCCGGGAGTTTGATGGTCCAAATAGTGGTCCTCCAGTGCATCATCTGGTACACCTTGATGCTCTTCATGTTCGAGTTCAGAGGCGCCAGAATGCTGATCTCTGAGCAGTTCCCAGACACTGGCGCCACCATTGTCGCCATCCACGTGGACTCCGATGTCATGTCGCTTGATGGACGACAGGCCTTGGAAACCCAAGCCCAAATCACGCAGGACGGCAAGCTCCACGTCACCGTCAGAAAATCCAACGCTTCCAGATCCGACATCTTTTCTAGAAGGTCTCAGGGCTTCTCTTCCACCACCCCTCGCCCTTCCAACCTCACCAATGCAGAGATTTACTCTCTCCAATCCTCCACAAACCCCACTCCCAGAGCCTCCAGCTTCAACCACTCCGATTTTTACTCCATGATGGCCCCTCCTCGTAACTCCAACTTCGCTACCAACGACGCCTATGCCTTCTCTGCTTCCAGAGGACCCACTCCCAGACCTTCCAATTACGACGAAGATGCTTCCAATGCTAATAACAACGACAAACCCAGGCATCATTACCCTGCTCCTAACCCTGGCATCTTCTCCCCTGCAGCCTATAAAAATGGCCCCAAGAAATCCAATGGACATGCCCCCACCAAGCCAGAGGATCCAAACAAGGACCTTCATATGTTCGTTTGGAGTTCAAGTGCTTCCCCTGTCTCCGATGTGTTTGCTGGACATGAATACGATCATAAAGAAGTGAAGCTAACTGTGTCTCCCAAAAAAGGTTTTGTTTTCGAATACACACACACACAAACACATTTCTAATTTAATCTTAACTTGGTTGTTTCTTATTTTCCCGTTTTGATCGACAGTGGAGGGTAACAGAGACAGTCAAGAGGAGTGCCTTGAGAAGGAGGGTTTTAGGATTGAGAATGAGCATGAAGGTGAGAAAGGTGGGAACAAAAATCCAAAAACTATGCCTCCAACGAGTGTAATGACAAGACTTATTTTGATCATGGTGTGGAGGAAACTCATCAGAAACCCCAACACCTACTCCAGCCTAATTGGCCTAACTTGGTCACTTATTTCCTTCAGGTACGTCTCTTCCTTTCTCAACATTTTCGTTCTCATGCTTCATTTATTGATTGTTATTATTGTGTTTGTTTGATGGTATGATATGTGTTCAGGTGGAACGTTGAAATGCCTGCCATAATCGCCAAGTCTATTTCCATTTTGTCAGATGCAGGGCTTGGGATGGCCATGTTTAGTCTTGGTAAGTATAGTCGTTGGTCTTCCTTCGTGTGTGGGAAAATACTTTAATTGGGAAAGCATAACTAAGTAGTTTAGAGTAGCAGGAACGCATTAACATGTTCTGACCTTTGTTTTCTTGGAAAAGAAAAAGAGGGGGCAGGAAATCTTTTCTGATTCTTTGTTAGCTTTGGTTGATAACTTTTTATGATTATTAAATGTTTTGTTTTGATAAAGAAGTAGCAAGTGTGTGATGTAGTTTAGTTGTATGAATCTAGTCTAGCGACAGAACAAAGTGAACAAACAAACAGTATCGTGTTGTTCTGGTATTATTATTATGAGGGTTCCTTTTTCTATCTTGTTGGTGGGGTTGATGATGATGAAAGGTCTTTCACAGTTACAAATGGCTCATGCATGCTTTGTTGTGTTTGATTTGGTTATGATGGATGGATGGATGGATGGTTTTGATGTGCATGAGAACAGGTCTGTTCATGGCTTTGCAACCGAGGATCATAGCATGTGGAAATTCCACAGCAGCTTTTTCTATGGCCGTGAGATTCCTTACAGGTCCAGCTGTCATGGCTGTTGCTTCCATTGTTGTTGGACTCAAAGGCGTTCTCTTACACGTTGCCATTGTTCAGGTATTGATTCCTCTCTCTCTCTTTCTTTCTGCTTGCTTCTAACAAAACCAATACAATATTCACTCACACAACCTCAAAAAATTCCTTTAGATTAAAATATTTATGTAGCTCTGCCAAGATATGATATTATATTGCAAAAAAATACTCAAAGCTCTTAATTGGTTAAATTTCCTGCTATAATGTCCATCTGCACCCTGGTTGGTTCCCTCAGAAAAAGGTTCAAATTCTCTGCAAAATGACAACTTTAATTGGCATGCAAAGACTGGGTCCGAAAAGAGAACAAAACAAAAACCCAACATTTGACTGGTTTGTTTGATTTTGCCGTTTGAAATAAATATACAGGCAGCTCTTCCTCAGGGAATTGTCCCATTTGTCTTTGCAAAGGAATACAATGTGCACCCTGATATTCTAAGCACAGGGTAAGTAGAAATTATAATTATTTAATGCTTTCCTTATAAAATGGAATTACTTGTGTTTTGTATTGTTTGTAAAATATTGCAATTAGAATTGAAAAATGGTATTGAAAATGCAGTGTTATTTTTGGGATGTTGATTGCATTGCCGATTACGCTGGTGTACTACATCTTGCTGGGGTTATGAGTGAACGATTAGGTGTGACGGCCATGCAAGCTGGTTTGAGAGTTGTTAGAGAAGGAGAACACATCTTCAATCAAATACACAAAAGGAGGCTTTGATCCGCGGATGAGCTTTCATTTTTCATGAATTATCCTTTCTTTTAGTGAAGATGTAAAATCATGTTTGTAGATAATTTTTTTTTTTATGAAATGACTAACTCCTTAATTTTAAATTACAAATTCTCCTCCATTTCTTATCACTCACTGATAGGATGGATTTATTTTCAGCCTATTAAGATAAAAATTGTTTAAAAGATAATATTATTATAATTTAAATTATTTACACACACAAATTCAAATTTAACTACTAACTATTAATTATAAATTATAATGAAGTAATTTAAAATGTAAAGTTAATTAGATTTTTGATCTATACAATTAAAAACATTAATGAAATAATTAAAAGTTTAAAAAACATTTAACTATTTAGTATTTTTTAAATATATATATATATATATATATATATATATATATATATTTATGTATCTAAAAAATATATGATTGTGATGAAAAATATTATATGTGTGTGGTTGTATTTATATAAAAATTGTGTTAACATATGACAATCACAATGATTTAGATATGAAAACGTAAAGGTGATTGAAAACTAAAAATTGACCAATATGTGTTGTAAAGACTCATAAATATTAAATAAATATCTAACATGTTAATAAAATGGTTATAATTAAAGTGGATATGTTTTATATGACGTGTCATACTATAATTTATTCCTTTATAGTCTACAATATATTTTCAAGACTTATCAAGTATAATTTTATCTTATTATTGAAAATAAAAATTAGTAGTCATATTATAAGATATTTAATTTCATTTACAACTTATACATACGTCATACATATTAAAGAAAATTAACAATTACTATTATCTACATAGATAACTAAATCAAAATAAACAAAAGAAAAATGTTCTTATTGCCTAAACAAAAACCACAAATAATTGTCCCTATAGATAATAGAAATTTTATGTACCAATTCATTTATATTTAATTATAAATCTTGTTACTGTTTTTTTCTATTTAATGGTGTACATCTTATTTTTAATTTCCTGTATTATAATTATTAATATTATTAGTTTAATCAATTAACTCATTTACCTAACAAATTATTTATCAGTATTTAGAAACTCAATATAATTACCAATTTAAAATTAAAATAAATAAATTAAAAGCATATTTTAATTTTAATTAGTCTAAATATTTGTTTTTAACTTTTCAGACAAGTACTTAACTTAAAAACAAAACCTACATTAAATAAAATACAATTTACAAAACAAAAAACATGAAATAAAAAAAAATCAATAAAAATAATAACATAAACAACACATAAAAAATACCTATGTAATAAAGTTGTGGCACTATCCATAACTTTGATTAAAAATTAAACAATATATATATATATATATATATATATATATATATATATATATATATATTTAAATTATGGCTTAATTCACAACTGAGAAAACAATTAAAAAATAAAACATACGTCCTAAAGTCGTGATTCAATCCATATTTTATTTTAAATTAAAAAATTGAAGTTATAATTCAATCTAAAAATTAAAAAAAAAATTGATTTTAAAATAAAAAATAATTAAACTAACTTCTACAAAATTTTATATATATACACACGCACTGAATTCATGTTTTACAATTTAAAAAAATTAAATTAATATAAAGTTGTACCTTTAAATACAATTTCAATAGTAAAAAATAAAAAAGAACTTAAATTTATGAAGATAAAGTTGTATTTAAGTATACGATATTTATATTTTAATGTTGTGTTTACAAACACAACTTATTTATTTTTATAGAAAAGATTAGTTCTGATAAAAATAAAATTACAGTATTTATGTAAAAATAATCTGGAATTAACCAAGGAAGATGAGTATAAATAAAAGGTTTTAAATTTTAGAAGAAGATTATTTCCTACACGTAATAAATTTTGAATATATTTGATGTGTTTGGAAATATATGAAGGTTGTGAAAAAAAAGGGATCCCATCACAGTATAGCGATTTGATTTGATGTGATGTGGACTGCTTTGGAATATTAGGGGACAACCTCCACAATCCAATCTAAAGTTTCTCCTCATTTTTTTTTTCTCTCACTCCTTTCTTCGGGTCTCTGTTCTTCAATTTATATTGCCTTTTTGCGACACCTTTTTCTTCTCAGTCTTTGTTTATTTGGTGCTTTGCATGGCTTCTTTATCAACCCCAAACTTGAAAGCCAGAATAGAATAGAAGCCAAGCATATCTTTATTGGCTATTATACCAATGGGAAAAAATTAATCCTATACAGAGATATATACAATACATTTTTTTTTCAATATTTTATTTTATTTTTCTATTACTATTGCTATCAATAATTTTATTTCATGTTTTTTTTTTATCTTTCATTGATCTCTTAATTATGAATCTTTTTTAATCAAGATTTCGTCAAAATACAATTTTGTAAATTGTCCTAAGCTTTGTCATTCATGTTAGAACAATTTCCTTCTACACGTCACAATTTCCTTTAACACGTGAAGAATGAGGGAATGAAAAAAATGGAGAGAAACACAGTTAATGCTTAATACTGTATATTGTCTAACATTTTCAGTATCTTTAACATTTTAATGACTAAATTCGATAGATTAACTGATATTTAATAAATTAATTCATACTTAAATTGTAAATATTAATATTGAATTATCTAAATCAAATACTAACACGTTATTTGTTTCTGTCTAAAATATTTTATTATATAAATTTATATAGGATATTAATACTGTAATCATTAAAATTTTATAAAAAATAATTCGTTGAAATCAGACATACATCTATGCATAAATTATAAATACTTTTTTCAATAAACATTATCATGCAGAATTAAATTTAAGAATATTTACATTCACATACTTATACAAAATAGTATTATATTATTATAAGATCATATTACAATCAATAAAAATTTCAATAAATTGTGAAAGCACTAATAAACATATTATTACTTATAAAAATATCCATATTATTATAACTGTAATCTGTTTTCAATAATTTAATCATCAGTAATTGGTTGTTAATAATACACTTTAAAAACAGTTTTTTTTTTTGTTGGATCAGTCTATCACGGTCAAAGAAATAAGAAAAAAAAAACGACTTAAAAGAAACTGCGAGAAACATCGTGAATTGTTTATGGGCCGAGAAGCCCAATATCTCCACAGGTATGGTTTCATGGGCTTCTTGAGTGGAAACTTGGTATGCTTCTAAAAGGACTAAGTTGCTGGATGTTGGACAAACAGTGTCATAATGCCATTCTCTTCCATGATCAAGAAGATATTATTGAATTACAAAATCTAAAAATATTTTTACAAAAAGGTTTTAGATTGCATAATTTAAATTTTTTGTATATAAAAAATATTTTTTAAGTTCTACACAGATCTTCATTCAGAAATCAAAAATGATTTTCATGTCATCTAAAAACTCTCTTTAAGTAAAAAAAATGCTTTTTAGAGTAATAATTTAGAAGTAATAAATGTTTTCAAATTACAAAATTCGATAGTTAAATATGAGTTTCAAGATTATAGAATGTAGAAGCTTATTTTATGTTAAAAATAACTTATAAATCATATAATTTAAAATTTACCTACAATTTGAATGTGTAAAAGGGGTGAAAAAAAAAAAAAAACTTGTTGGACATTGAAATTGCATGTCCTTCTTTATTGAGCATTTTTTCAAAGGAAAATGTTACTTTGACACTCATTTTTCTCTTACTTCTGTTTAATACTCCGACGTGTCAAATGCAATCTCGCGTGGCAATGAGAGAGAAAATTGCATTTGCTTTGGTTTACGTGGATTAGGTTTATCTTTTTTTAAGGGTGTTTTTGTCATTTGCATTCTGAAAATATAGGACAATTTGAGAGGGAAAACCAGATCTGATATCTCATTTCACTCATTCTCCCGCACGCTGAAGGAGAGAGAACAGAGAAAAACAAGGCTATCTATGTGTCAGTTCATCCCACCATATCTATGTGGTTCACTACGTACATTTAAGTGGTTTGCTACGTTGACAGTTGCGACACCCATATTTAAAGCCCCAAATGTCAGTTTATTCAACTTCATTTATGTGGTTTGTTACGTATATTTAAGTGGTTTGTTACGTTGACAGTTGTGACACCCGTATTTAAAGCCTTAAATGTTAATTTATCCAACTTTATCTATGTAGTTCGTTACGTACATATAAGTGGTTTGTTACGTTAATAGTTGCGACACTCGTATTTAAAGCCCCAAATGTCAATTTATCCCACCCTATCTATGTGGTTCGTTACGTACATTTAAGTGGTTTGTTACGTTGACAGTTGCGACACCCATATTTAAAGCCCCAAATGTCAATTTATCCAACTTTATTTATGTGGTTCGTTACGTATATTTAAGTTGTTTGTTACGTTGACAGTTGTGACACCCGTATTTAAAGCCCCAAATGTTAGTTTATCCAACTTTATCTACGTGGTTCGTTACGTACATTTAAATGGTTTGCTACGTTAACAGTTGCGACACTCGTATTTAAAGCCCCAAATGTTAATTCATCCCACCTTATCTATGTGGTTCGCTACGTACATTTAAGTGGTTTGCTACATTGACAGTTGCGACACCCGTATTTAAAGCCCCAAGTGTCAGTTTATCAAACTTTATTTATGTGGTTCACTACGTACATACAAGTGGTTTGCTACGTTGACAGTTGCGACACCCGTATTTAAAGCCCCAAATGTCAGTTCATCCCACCCTATCTATGTGGTTCGTTACGTATATATAAGTGGTTTGCTACGTTGATAGTTGCGACACCTGTATTTAAAATTTGTCATCCTTAATAAGTGGTAATGAAAATTGAATTAAGACATTAAATACACCAATGTCCACGTGGTTGCCTGAGTTAATGTATACAGTTCGATGGGTATAAATTTTGGATAAAAGTATTAAAGCTGGATATAAACTTAGTATATTTGACAATGAATCCATTATGAACAAACATGATAAGCCAACTAAGTCACATTTAAATGAACTTCAGCCATACCATTACATATGTGATTTGAACATTTACCCAGGAAAGAACAACATTGTTTCGTTTATAATATACACTTAATTATTAAACTTTGACAATATATTCGTTCGATGAATGTTATCCTCATGGGTCACCCATCTGTTAACTAACTCTTCCCTGAAATGTTGGATCTCTTTCTAAAAATAACAATCTCCCCTCCTCTCAACCCAACGTGTGTATAACTCTGTTAGCAATTTCGTGCTCAATTTGACTTTGCCTTGAAGGTACATCAATCATGCAAAGGAAGTGTTGGCAACAGAAGCCTTAAGTCTTCCTTAAGCATTGTATTAGCAAGTCCTAGATATGTTATCCTACAACAATGTCGAACACAAGTCTACATAATATAACAAAAGAAATAATCATTTATGCCAAAAAAATACAACTAATCATAATTTTTAAATAATTAACATCGACATTAGGACAAATACCTTTGATCCAGAACTTAGAGCAGTTGTCATTGTTATGCTTGCAAAAGACATGTCAAGAAACAAATTATGTTATTAGTCAATACGTAGTCTGTAGTGAAAAAAATTGCAACATGTGGAGCACTAAGGGGTTAGCCCAGGTCACATAAGTGATTCGCTGTGTGTAATTTTGGACCACACACATGTGTCTCAGAGGTGGAATGTCTAAGTGGTTAGCTCAGTTCAAATAAGTGGTTCGCTGTGTGTAGTTTTGGAACACACACATGTATCTCAGGGGTGAAATGTCTAAGTGGTTAGCTCAGTTCAAATAAGTGGTTCGTTGTATGCAATTTTGGAACACACACGTGTATAAGGGGTGAAAACACTAAGTGGTTAGCTCAGTTCAAATAAGTGGTTCGCTATGTGTAGTTTTTGAACACACACATGTGTCTCAATGGTGGAAGGTCTAAGTGGTTAGCTCAGTTCAAATAAGTGGTTCGCTGTGTGTAGTTTTGGAACACACACATGTCTCAGGGGTGGAATGTCTAAGTGGTTAGCTCAGTTTAAATAAGTGGTTCGTTGTGTGTAGTTTTGGAACACACACACGTGTCTTAGGGATGAAAACACTAAGTGGTTAGCTCAGTTTAAATAAGTGGTTCGTTGTGTGTAGTTTTGGAACACACATACGTGTCTTAGGGATGAAAACACTAAGTGGTTAGCTCAGTTTAAATAAGTGGTTCGTTGTGTGTAGTTTTGGAACACACACACGTGTCTTAGGGGTGAAAACACTAAGTGGTTAGCTCAGTTCAAATAAGTGGTTCGCTGTGTGTAGCTTTGGAACACACACGTGTCTCAGGGGTGAAATGTCTAAGTGGTTAGCTCAGTTCAAATAAGTGGTTCGCTGTGTGTAGTTTTGGAACACAAACGTGTCTGAGTGATGAAAACACTAAGTGGTTAGCTCAGTTCAAATAAGTGGTTCGTTGTGTGTAGTTTGGAACACACACATTTGTTTGAGGGGTGGAATGTCTAAGTGGTTAGCTCAGTTCAAATAAGTGGTTCGCTGGATGAAGTTTTAGAACACACACATGTGTCTTAGGGGTGGAATGTCTAAGTGGTTAGCTCAGTTCAAATAAGTGGTTCGCTGTGTGTAGTTTTGGAACACACACGTGTCTAAGTGGTGAAAACACTAAGTGGTTAGCTCAGTTCAAATAAGTGGTTCGTTGTGTGTAGTTTGGAACACACACATTTGTTTGAGGGGTGGAATGTCTAAGTAGTTAGCTCAGTTCAAATAAGTGGTTCGCTGGATGTAGTTTTAGAACACACACATGTGTCTTAGGGGTGGAATGTCTAAGTGGTTAGCTCAGTTCAAATAAGTGGTTCGCTGTGTGTAGTTTTGGAACACACACATGAGTCTCAGGGGTGGAATGTCTAAGTGGTTAGCTCAGTTCAAATAAGTGGTTCGCTGTGTGTAGTTTTGGAACACACACGAGTCTGAGTGGTGAAAACACTAAGTGGTTAGCTCAGTTCAAATAAGTGGTTCGTTGTGTGTAGTTTTGGAATATACACATGTGTCTCTGGGTGGAATGTTTATGTGGTTAGCTCAGTTCAAATAAGTGGTTCGCTGTGTGTAGTTTTGGAACACACACATGTGTCTTAGGGATGAAAACACTAAGTGGTTAACTCAGTTTAAATAAGTGGTTCGCTGTGGGTAGTTTTGGAACACACACACGTGTCTTAGGGGTGAAAACACTAAGTGGTTAGCTCAGTTCAAATAAGTGGTTCGCTGTGTGTAGCTTTGGAACACACACATGTGTCTCAGGGGTGGAATGTCTAAGTGGTTAGCTCAGTTCAAATAAGTGGTTCGCTGTGTGTAGTTTTGGAACACACACATGAGTCTCAGGGGTGGAATGTCTAAGTGGTTAGCTCAGTTCAAATAAGTGGTTCGCTATGTGTAGTTTTGGAACACACACGAGTCTGAGTGGTGAAAACACTAAGTAGTTAGCTCAGTTCAAATAAGTGGTTCGCTGTGTGTAGTTTTAGAACACACACATGTGTCTCAGGGGTGGAATGTTTAAGTGGTTAGCTCAGTTCAAATAAGTGGTTCATTGTATGTAGTTTTGGAACACACACATGTGTCTCAGGGGTGGAATGTTTCAGTGGTTAGTTCAGTTCAGATAAGTGGTTCGCTGTGTGTAGTTTTGGAACACACACACGTGTCTTAGGGGTGAAAACACTAAGTGGTTAGCTCAGTTCAAATAATTGGTTCGTTGTGTGTAGTTTTGGAACACACACGTGTCTTAGTGGTGAAAACACTAAGTGGTTAGCTCAGTTCAAATAAGTGGTTCGCTGTGTGTAGTTTTGGAACACACAGCAAGAAACCATTTTTTTCACGTACATGCATAATCAACAAGCAAGAGCAAACCATGTGAACAAACCCTAGACCATAAACGAAGCAAGGTTTGACACCATCAACCCAGAACACATCAAGAAACCATTTTTTTCGCGTACAGGCATAACCAGAAAACAAGATCAAACCATGTGAACAAATCCTAAACCATAAACGAAGCAAACATCGACACCAGCAACCCAGAACACAGCAAGATCTCATTTTTCGCATACATGCATAACCAGCAAGCAAAACCAAATCATATGAACAAACTCTAAACCCTAAATGAAGCAAACATCGACACACAGCAAGCATGTTTCACACAAAAAATACTTAGGGTTTAGGGTCAATACCACCAATGCAAACGCTCGAGCTTTGACAGCAAAGTAGGAAACACCACAGGGACGGTGGATTGGCGGCCAAAAAACGAAGGCGACGGTGGCAAACGGAATGCGAATCTTGCTGTTTTTCTCTGTTCTCTCTCCTTCAGAGCACGCAGGGTAATGAGTGCAGTGAGAAATGAGATATGCTTTTCCCTCTCAAATTGTCCTGCATTTCATATGCCAAATGACAAAAAACACCCTTTGTAAAATGATAAATATAAATCATGTAAGCTAAAAATACCAAAATTTTCTCTTTCATTGTCACGCAGGACGACACTGACACGTTGAAGTGTGAAAGAGAAATAAAAAAAATATCACCGTCAAACTATGATTTTCCTTTTCCAAAATGATATCGAAGGAGAGAGAGAGAAAAAGCACGTGAGTGGAAGCACAAAGAGGATCTCCGAATTTGAAGGGAAAGCTAAATTTGGCGAATGTGCGCATTGCGTGACATGCCCAAAGTAATATTTGCAGGATCTGACATGAAAGTTTGATGGGACATGGAACCACCACGTGGCCAAACATGATTGACTGGATCAGATCCCACCAGATTCATTTTATGTCTACCTAACATTTTCTCCCAGTCAAGTTGCAAGTTAATTTCTCAGAAACAAAATCCTTTTTTATTCGTTAAAATAACAATAGGATTAATAATATAATGTATTTAAGAAACTAATGGTTTACAATTTAAGATTCATACGTATTCAATCTTGGAAAGTAAGGGGATCTCCCTAAACAAATATGCAGTAGACAAGTGAACTTTGAATATTATTCGAACAACTTCAAAAACAAGATTCATTCACATGGTTTCAGATATTAACCAGTGATCTAAAACTGTCTTAAAAAATTATTTCTTTCTCATATTTACAAGTTGTTTAGAGTTTTCTTAAAATTATATTATGTCAAGGGTTTTTGCACGTAACTACAAAGAAAAATAACAAAATTTTATCTCTTTTTTCTAATTATCAACCAGTCCTTAACTTTTTAATTACAATGTCTTATTTGCTAGAACCCTCTTCACTGAATGATTGAAAACTAGTACTTAATTATTTTAAAAAAAAACTAATCTTTGTAAAAATGGAAAAAATAATTAATAGGTACATTAGTTAGTATAGTGGTATTCTCTTGTAAATTTTAGATTCATTTATAAATATTATTGTTTTTAACTTTGAAAAGAGTTTATTAATGTAGTATTTTTTATAAAATTTAATCAAATTAAGTTATTAATGTAATATTATCAGATAAATTTTCTACACAGTTGTCTAATATGATTTTATTATTTATTCCATTAATATATTATAATGTAAAAATAGATTATGATGTATAATTTTTTAAAATTAAAGAAGAACTTGTGTAAATAAAGAATTATTAGACGAAGATAAAATTATGATATTTTTGGTGAAGAAGGAAATGGGAAGTGTTTATATAAGGTGGAAGCGGAGAGAGAAGAGATAGGAAAGGAAAGTAGGGTAATGCAGCAAAGAGGGAGAGGTAACAACCGAAGATCAAGGAGTTTCTCAAGGTCTCGTCTCGCAATTGAAGGCACTTAGCCATCACAACACTTTCTTCTCTCTGCTTTTTTCTCTTCTGTTCTGTTCTGCTCTGCTCTGTTGGCAATGGCTCCAGGTGAGATCACCCTTTTCCCTTCTTCTTTCTTTTGTCTTCCATTTCGATGAATTTGAAGTTAGGTCATAGTTTGAGATTGGGCTTATGTGCAGGAAATGGAAATGGAAATGGTGTGAATGAGCGCGACCTTCAGAAACAGTACTGGGTTCAACATTCCGCTGATTTGTCCGTTGAGGCAATGATGCTCGATTCCAAAGCCGCTCATCTCGACAAGGAAGAGAGGCCCGAGGTCTTTTCTCTCCCTCACCATCTCTCAGATCCTTTATTCGTTCTTTCACTCACCATGCATTAATGTCATACGCTTTTCAAAAGATTATCCATCAACTTCATCTCTTATAGATTTGTTTGATCTGTTCGCTCACTGTTTTCTTGACAAATTATTCTAGTCTAGTGCTGTGTCTTTTCTCCCTGGTCTTCAAAACTGTCCGGGGTTACACTTTGGACTGCAAATTTTATCTTTTCAGGAAAAGTGGTTGCTGCATGCCACATATTGCTTTAGATCCATCTTTTTTACATAGCTAAAAGCTGTCCGTGCTTTTGCCCACAACTCATCTGTTCTATTTTTATTTACCTAGGTACTTTCCCTGTTACCGCCATGTGAAGGGAAGTTTGTTATAGAGCTAGGAGCAGGTATCGGAAGATTTACTGGTGAATTGGCTCAGAAAGCTGGTCAGTTGCTTGCTGTGGACTTCATTGAGAGTGCAATCAAGAAGGTCTTGCAGGGATTTGTCATTTTGAAAATTAATATGGTTAATTCATGACAATTTTATACATACACGCATTATGAAGTAACCTGAATCACTCTTCTTTCACAATGTTTTGCAGAATGAAACTATCAATGGACACCACAAGAATGTCAAATTTCTGTGTGCTGATGTCACATCTCCAAACATGTCTAATAGTGTTTCTGAAGGATCAGTTGATTTGATTTTCTCGAATTGGTTACTTATGTATCTTTCAGATAACGAGGTCAGTTTTGTTTATTTTGGAGAGTACAAGTTTGCTAAATTTTCATGATTCTGTTCTCAATGCGGGCCTTATGGAGTTACCCTTTTGATTTTCTCTTGATCCCTTAGGTTGAAAAATTAGCTGAAAGGATGATCAAATGGTTAAAAGATGATGGGTATATATTCTTTAGAGAATCTTGTTTCCACCAATCTGGAGATTCAAAGAGAAAACTCAACCCTACGCACTACAGAGAACCTAGATTTTACACCAAGGTTTGTTCTTTCGAGTGTGGTTACATCCCGTCTTTAGTCTGTCTGACTAAAAATGTGCTAGACATCAACTTTGGGCTCATTTGTAGAGTATGATTTTTATTTTATGGAGTCAAAACCTTTAGATTAAATTCAATAAAGCATATTTTAAAGTGTAATTAAACTGGTTTAGTGGGAAGTTTTGTGGTTGGAAATGTGCTCCATGGATCATGGGTTCCTTTCCAACATTTTAGTGTCTGTTTCGTGTTAAATTCTTTTCAAACTAAAATTTCTTTTTGACAATGTTTGGGTTAAGTACTCATGGATAAGAAGTGCCCAGTCGATGTGAACCATATCCGGTAAGTTTAACTAATGAGATTTGAACGAAAATAATATTTTTACATGCTGGCAACTTAAATCAAACCCAGCTGAAACTTGTCTTAGAACAGATGTAATTCCCTAGCAAAAAGGTCTTTGATTCTTTATGCCACGGTTTCGAGATTTTTTTGTTTTATGTATAGTTGGCATAGATAAAGAGCTGTCTGTATTTTAGAGGAAACACCCTTGTCTAAAACCTTGGTTTTGATGATGACTTTGATCTCTCAACCCTTTTTCTCATGCAGGTTTTTAAAGAGTGCCATATGACTGATAATACTGGAAATTCCTTTGAGCTTTCTCTCATTGGCTGTAAATGTATTGGAGCTTATGTCCGAAACAAGAAGAATCAAAACCAGGTAATAATATTGGGTTTCGATTTCTTGATATTATCATTAATTTCTGCTTACCCAATTGACTGTCTGTATCTGTGTACAATTTGTTGCATAGATCTGCTGGATATGGCAAAAAGTTAAGTCAGAAGACGATAGGGGTTTCCAGCGGTTCTTGGATAGAGTTGAATACAGTCATAAGAGTATTTTACGATATGAGCAGATGTATGGCCCAGGCTTTGTGAGCACCGGTGGACTTGGTATGCCTTAAAATTTCTTTCTCTGGTTATACGTTGCTATAGTAGAGATCTTTCCTTTTTGCTTAAAACTGATATGGTAGTATGATCTTACTTGACTGTCCACAAGAGCGATCTCTTCCCATTTACCCACTATACATAACCAGCTGATTGCTCCATGACTACAAGGTCTTATAAGTTATGAATTTGGTTGTATTGACTTTGGATTGTGAGAGGGACCATGTTGTGCAAGAAAGAGTTGTTCATTATTTCCTACTCTTTTTTTTCATTCTGAAATTGTAGTTTCTGTTGGTGGTGAAATATTTGTGGTGACTGCGACAGTTCCATTTAATTTAGTTTTGATTTTTAGACTATTTCATAAAGTTTTGCGAAATGTGACATTTCATCATTCTTCTTGATTTGATATATTTTTGTTATAGAAATATGTAATTGAACATATTTATATGCCTATTTTTTTTTCCTGTCTACTAGCATATAGGAAGTCTAGTCTTTTTTTAGTAAAAGTTATTTGCAGATCTGACCCTGTTTAGGGTTTAGGGTTTGAAGATCGACACTGTTGATCACTTAATGTTGTTCTAAGTTTGCCCTCATTCTTAGATTGCTTAATATTGTATCATACTTGGGTATTTTTTTTATCTTTTTTCTTCAGAAAATATCATGGTCTCAATCTTGGAGGTTGGGTGCTGTGTGTTTATCATAGTTGTTTCTATGCATCTTAACCAACGATGTTCTGCTTCTCTGCTTGGCAGAAACGACAAAGGAATTTGTGGCAAAGCTAGAATTAAAGCCTGGTCAGAAAGTTCTGGATGTAGGTTGCGGTGTTGGGGGAGGTGATTTCTACATGGCTGGAAATTTTGATGTCGAGGTTGTTGGCATTGACCTGTCCATAAATATGATTTCCCTCGCCATTGAACGCGCTATTGGAATGAACTATGCTGTTGAATTTGATTGCGCGGATATCTTTAAAAAATCGTATCCTGACAATACATTTGATGTAATCTACACTCGTGACACCATGTTACATGTCAAAGTAAGGAGCTATCCTTTTCCTTTTCTTGTTTAATTGTTGATTTTAGTAGTATTATGCGTTATACTTGAAATACATTAAATATCAAATGTGATATGCGGATGAGAAACCAACATTATTCTGTATCAATACAGGATAAACCAACAATATTCAGATCATTTTACAAGTGGTTGAAACCTGGAGGAAAAATCCTAATTACTGATTATTGCAAAAGTGCTCGAAGTCCGTCTCCAGAATTTGCTGAGTACATTAAAAAAGGAGGATATTACCTCCATGACATGAATGCGTATGAGAAGGTATTGTTGGCTTGTGCTATCAGTGTCAACATCTGGCTTCTCTTTCACCCATTTGGTTTCAACCAAAATCATATTAACTTATCTTCTGATTGACAATCTCCTTTTCTAAATCTTTTTCAGATGCTCGAGGATGCTGGATTTGATGATCTCGTTGCTGAAGATCGAACTGATCAGGTTCTTCTGACCTTATGATATACTCTGCTTAGTATCAGCATTTTTTTTATTGTGGTTCTCAAGTACTAATAGCTTTATTACTTCGGCGGTTTAGTTCGTGAAAACTCTACAGAAGGAGTTAGAAGCCCTTGAGAACAAGAAGGACGATTTCATTCGTGACTTCAGCGAGGTGGGTTTTTCAATACGTTTTTAAGATAGTTTTGTGGTACGTATTTTATGCCATTTGTTTCTCTGTTAGAGAACATTGACGGTAGGATTCATTGGTTTCAGGAAGATTACAATGAAATTGTCGAAAGATGGATGGCAAAGCAGAGCAGGGGTGCATCTAAAGAGCAGATGTGGGGCTTGTTCATTGCCAAGAAAAAATGACCTGCTTTATGCTGTCAGCTGTCTTGTTCTGTTATGTTTAGTTTATGTGTGACTCTAGTTTTTCATATAATAATGTTTTGAATAATGATATTCTTGGTTTCAAGTTTCATAGCTTTAGGATAACTTGCCATTGGCATTGGTTTGAATAATTTGGTGAATCTGCCAGAACGATTGATCCCCTCAATTGGACTGAGACGAAATCACTTCACGCTCATCTTTATTTGGATAAACTTAACAGTTTTTACCACAAGGCGAACGTTTAAATAAGAATCAAAAGAAATAATATTTTCCTAAAAGTTGTTCAAATCAATAGATCCATTAACTTGGTGGTGATAAATAGTTAGTTATGTGGTTCTTGAATCAGTTAAAAAAGGAGGAACTGGGAATGGCGAATGGCACCAGTCACTTGGTTCTAAAACAGAGTCTTCTTCATTGGGAAATCCTTGTGAGGTTCGCCTGTCTGTTTTTTATTTTCAAATGCGCCTATAATAGAATTGTTCTTGCATTAGGCTGATGTGAAAGATGTTGTAGAAGCTGATAATAGAAGTGATCATGAACGGATGATTATTTTTTTTTGAAAAATATGTTAATTGGAAACCCCACACTCTCACTTGTTATCAAAAGCATTTTGGAACACAAAAAATCATAATGGATTATGACATTCTCGTCAATTCTCATGTCATCATGGTAACAAACATCACAACTCAGAAAGTGAAAGTAGTATAAATAGCTGATAAAAAAATATAATCCATTTTTTCTAATCTCAATACTTAGGTATGTTCTAACTTCAAGGTTAAAATACCATGTCATTTGAGTTTACCAACGAAGTTTATTTTAGTTGGAGCCTTTCCTCACATGTTTATATTAAGTTTTAGTATGATGATAATTTTTTCTGATAATCTAGGCCTTTATATAAATAGGTAAAAAAATATTTAGTATACTAAAATATATTTATCACTTTTTGAATATATATCTTTATTGATAAAATCTTTTCTTGGTAAGAAAAGTTCGAACTAAATAAGAATATGAGTCACATCTATTAATATGTTACAAATTTGAATTCTTATTGGCCTATTTGAGATTGTTGTAAATTTATGTATTATTGTAATTAATAAGATGAGAAATAAACTCATTGTAGGCATTGTTAGAATCCATTTTTATTTTAATAGAAATTTTTGTATTGACTGATGATTGTGAATAATACTCCATAATTTAAATTAGGCGTGAGAGATCACTATGTATATACTCCTTTCATAAGTGTCACGTACATTGTGTAAATATATGTTTTTTTTGGTCACACCAAAAATTAATTTTTACTGTAAAAGCCTATGATTTGATACATAAGCCACTTGAAATTGAGTTTTATTGTCAAAACAAGTTTTGAACATTTTTTATGTTTATATTATTTTTTTGAAAATAATATTTAATTACTGCAATTCTGTATTTTGTTTTTAAGTATGCTTTTGGACATGTATGATTTTAAAAAGTTGTCAGAGAACCCACTCTATCTCTATGGGGCTTAAGAAAGATAGAGGGTCTCTCTGGGATTAGAGATAACTAAATAAGTTGAGAATAAGTATTCCCTACCTAGGATTGATAATTAGATGGATTAATTATATAAAGCAGCTATGTTTTCCATATATTGAGATCTGAATATCATTAAATTTTAGTGTTAAGATCGAAGATGCTCAAAAGACAATCTTCCTTTGGATCTAGACATGGTAAGATAAAATTTTAACCAATAAATTAATTTATATGATATGAAATTAATTTATTTTTATTTTGAATTTTTTAAATACTTCCATTTCTTCTTATTATTTTTACTACCAAATATAATCCGAAAAAATTTTCAAGAGGCAAAAGAATTAATACATACAAAAATAATAATAAACATTCACATATATATATATATATATATATATATATAAGGAGATAAATAGATAGACGTATTAAAATTGAAATTTATGTTGTATAGGAAATTATTTTCAATTAGAGGCAAGACTACATTGTAACACTTTTTTTTAGGGTTTTAGGTGAACACACTGAGTTGAATAGGAAAAAGGAGGGAGAATAAAAGAGGTGAAGACGACAAGACATTGTTGAGGTTTGCTCTGTGCTAAAAACCAAAACCTACCAGAGAAAGAGACGGAGAATGTCATCGAGGTACACCGGCATGTTTTTTCCACTCAGAGTTGCTTCCGAACGTGTGAATCAGAAAGTAGATGTCATTGGCATTGTTATTGAAACTGGCTTCCCAAAGCCAACAATGGGCACGGGTAAACCCTAAATCCTAAATTTCTTCATTTTGCTCTACAAAGTTTCGATCTTTCCGAATTTCTCTGGCAATGATGAATAAAAGGCCGGACTTACGGCTGCCATTTACTTCATTGGTAGTAGATTGATGAACTTTATCGTGAAAGTGTGTTCTGAGCCAGTACTCCATATTTTCCTTTTCATTTTTTAAAACAATGTTGGAATAGAGGAATGAGGGAAAGAGGTAGGAGAAGGAGAAGATAGTTTGAAGGTGATAGAACAGAAAAGTTTCAATTTTTTTGTTTTTACAATTTAACTTTTCCATTTTTGTGAGCTTGTGCTTTTATGGGTCCCCTTAATTTTGATGAATACTCACACTCAAGTCTATGTTCTTTACTTTAGGTTTCAGGTGTCTCCCAAGTTATCATTAACATGTAACATCTGCTACTATATATATTTTATCCTGTTTAAATAACTTGTGCAGATTGCTGTTGTATCATCAAAATAATTGATGATACATATCATGATAACGGCCTCACTGTCAACATCTTTGCTGAAAATACAGCTAAACTTCCCGTTGTTGCCGCTATGGGGGATATAATTCAACTTCGTAATGTTGTGGTAATTTCTAATACTGTATTAACTTTTGTATGTAAAGATATGTTTGCATGCTTTCTGGTCCTGTCTTGGCTTTTATATACATGTTTCTAGTGATAAAAAAGCTTTAAGGTTACTCCCATCGTACGTGCATCCGTAAACAGACATGTTATTGTATAATTCTGCAAAGAACTGAAAATACATTGAGCATTAACTCTACGCTCGTTTGCTTCATACTGTGCAAGTTGAATGGAAGTAAACTTCACCAAGTGTATAAAATAGATAGATAAAAATTTGTTCCTTTTTTCTCTTATATTTTTAGGTGAAACAACACAATGAGGAAGTAAATGCTGTTTTCAACAAAAAATTTTCCTCATTTGCTTTATACGACGGCAAAGATGGTGATGCTATAGACCCTTATCAAGTTTCTTCTAAATTTAACCCTCAAAGAAAGGATAAGATGCTAGTAGAAAAGCTCAGAAAATGGTGGGCCAATTTCCAGCTTCATGAAGGTCCTCTATTATTTCAGTTTTGATGTACCTGAATTCAGTTTATTTTTGTCTTTAATTTCTGGAGTCTAAATCAAACGTAATTTGCATATGCATGTATACACTAAGTTACTTCTAACTCGTGGACGAAACCTGAAAGAACTCAATTAGTGTAAAATCTCTTCTTACAATCCATAATTATTCTTCTATGTATAAATCCGTGAGACATAAACTGCTTGGACATTTTCGAAAACGTTCATTAAAAGAATCTGAATCCCTGGTACGAACATGTAATTGATTCAAAGATTTGTTTACCATTTTAGCTTGATCAAGATCAAGCATCATTTTTTATGAAATCAATTTATGCTTTAAGGTTTTCTGCTTAAGTGGTTCAGTAGTTATTGGTTTATTATTAACTTCCTCTAGTTTTCTATTTTGAATTGTACAGATCCTAACAATTATCCCATGTTCAAAGAAATTAAGGAAGAGTCTTATATTAATTTGACATGCAAGGTAATTAAGTTGTTTTCTAGTTCTGATTTTTTGCATGTTTGAGAGATCCTCATATAAATACAATAATTAAAATATGTGAACCTTTTATGAGATTGGGCGTAACCTTTAGTTGTTATCACACCAAGTTGTTGATTCTTCTTCTTTTACTTTCTTGTTCCACATTAGATCCTTCACATTGAGGCTGCGAATGATGAATTGTTTTTCTTTGCTTGGGATGGTACTGATACCCAACCAAATGTCATATGTTCAAAGTGAGTTGTTATTTTACTTTTACGTTATCAGTTCAGTAATAGAATTAATTTCTTCTAAGTGCTTTCTTGTACTGTGTTTGTAAAGTCCTATCCTATCGAAGGCAAGTTGCTGGAAATAGGCATAACAATGCCATGGTTGGTGTTTTATTGCTTTCTATTCACGAAAAGTAATGATATTATTTTTTAGACTCTTGTGTGCTATTTATCTTCTCCAACACTCCCCTCCCCCTTATTTCTTTGTACTGGGCTGTAGGAAATAAAGTTTTGACAGGTGATTTAATTGTAATGACCATGGTAGTTAGAATCGTATGAATCGTACGATACGTATCGCGATTCGTTTCAAAAATTACTTTGCACGATACATATCGGTTTATGTATCGTTTTATGTCTTGAATCACACCATGACTCGTTTGAATCGCTTTTGAATCGTGTGATTCGCGATTCATGTCCGTTGTAAGTGATTCATGGTGATTGAAGGGTCACTAAAAATGAAAAGTCTCCAAAACCAACAAACTCTAAAGTAAACGAAAATGAAAAGTCTCCAAAACCAACAAAAGTTACATTGGAAAATGAGAAGTCTCCAAAACCAACAAAAGTTACATTGAAAAATAAAAAGTCTCCAAAACCAAAATAAAACATCACAGAGAAACCCAAAATGATATTTTTAATGTTTTTTTCATGTCACTTATTCTTATTTAAAAATATCATATTTTAGTTATTATGTATCTTACTATTCATGATAAGATTCGATTCACGATTCAAAAAAATCGTAAAATGATTTACGATTCGAATCTCGATTTAATAACCATGGTAATGACATGCAAAGGATTGTAAAGTTTGGATTGGATAAAATTTTATTTTTATATCATAAAGAACATCACTTGGGAGCATTACGTGAGTTAAAATAGGAGGGAGCATAACATATTAATAATGGAATAGGTAATCGGACTGAATATAAGGTTAACTAATGACAACTTTTATTCCACTAAAAAGGGTGCAACCAAGGGGAATAGGACAAAACTATTCCATTGTCTTTGTGTGCCATGCCTACCTTAGATTGGAGTAATGTTTATTTCTCTTAACTAGGTTTCACAATATTGATGTTTTTTGTATAAATTATAATATTTTAATTTGTGAGTGATCTAATATAAAGTTTGTTTTCTGAATTGTAGCATAGAAGATGAAATCAGAAATCCACTTCCTTTACAATTGGAACCTTTGCCTTTGTCTAGGCAAATTTTATGTACTTTACCGACTAGTGGATCCATTCTGAGAATAACTTTGGACCCAGATGTTAAGAAGAGTCACCTCCACCTTCTAAGCATTGGTAGATGGGTCAAGTTTATGAATATGCATCTTAAGGTATGCGCTGGACTGTGGCATGGTGTTTTTACCCGTTATACAAAGGTTCGGTATACACTAAACAAAGATCGGCTCATCGCAGAACGTCAAAGGTAAGTGGTTGCTAATTTAGTTCACTCTATATGCTTCTATATGCTTTATCCGTTAACTTAAACTTCTGCACGGATTTTGGACCAGGTTGTATGATGAGAGGCTGTCTTTGAAATCAGGAAGAATGCCTTATGGCAACTTTCCTGAGCCTTCACCGATTACAGGTATTTCATTCTTGACACACTAAGTCTTTGATTCGTGAATGTTGACTTAGTTTTATGATTTTCTTTTGGGATGACACTGAGCTTAATTCTTACAACAGTCAGTCGTCATGATCACGTGGCACCCGTATCTTTAATAAATGTCCTCACTCATTCAGAGGTACTATAAATTATTTTCTTCACTCAAGCCCACACTCTTAACATCATATTCCCTATTGCTTGATGTTATTTATTTACCTTTGAGCATTACTGTTGCTATTCAATTGTTGAAGGTGACTGCTAAATTTAGATGTGTTGTTCGGGTGGTAGCAGCAATGCCTTGCCAAACTGAAGAACTTTGTTCTCCTGCTGGAATATATAGAATGCGGCTAACACTCGAGGATTCAACCGCTAGAATCCATGCATATGTTTTTGCTGAGGATGGGGTTAGAACAAACTTTGACTTGTCTGCTTTTAGGATCTTTTTGGCACCAATTACACCCCATGTGCTTATAGATTCTACACAAATGATGTTACACTTATTGTTCAGTGGCCATTGTTGATTTCACGTTCAATTCTTGGCAATTATCTGTACTATTCTTGCAAAATATTTATATTTATTTGTTGGGGGTTTTTCTTAGCTGATTTTTTTTCCCTGCTTGTGATGATGATATATGACAGGAGATTCTCTTTGATGGTTATCCAGACGTTGAGGTGTTGAGAAAGAAGCTGAATAAATTACTTGGAGTAGAATGTGAGGGTAACAATGATGGGATAAAGGATATTTCAAGAAATCCGCCATGGATTAGTATTTGTCTAAAGTCATATTATATCTCTAAGGCGGATATGTGGGGCACGAGAAATTTTGGCGTATTTGACACCAAAATCATAGGAGATTATTGATAGAATGAATGTGTTTATAAATTATGTTTTTTTGGCCTCCTTTTGAATGTAATTATAAAGCCTGGAAATCTCTTTTTTGTAATCTTCCAGGGTTGTATATAAGTATATGGAATGTAGGGCTGTATATAAGTATATGGAATGTACTGATTAAAGCATGGAGTTGTATATAAATATATGAACTGATGTGGCTGTATTTAAGTATGATAAATGTTCAAATTAAAGTATGTTAACAACTATATGTCATTATTACCGCTAGAGGGATATCTTGACTTGCGTGCCTCGTTGACGGCTCTCCAGATTAAATGCTTTATTGAAAATGTATAAGAATTATATCTTGGGATGGTTTTAATCTGTTTCAAAGTTAAAATGTTTTTATGCACTGTTTAAATAATTATAAATAAATGTATGATGTGTATGTCGTTATTAATTTTAAAATATAAATTGCTAAAAATTGATATTTTGAATGGGAATGGTTTTTAAGAGTTATCATAGAATTTTTTCTCTTGAGATATTATTCGAATAGGGAAGTTTATAATTTTCAGTCCTGTCTTCGTTAATATGTTTTCGTTATATCTGTTTTTAAAATTGAATTTCAATGTGTGAAGTTAGTAGTTTAAATAACATTAAATCATAATTTAAAATATTTGTAAACATCAATTGTTTTTCAATTATGTTTGTTTAATTTATGCAATTTAAGCATATAGAATACTAATAAATCAAATTCACATCGGATGAGGCCAGCTTTTCTCCGGTTCTTAGTTTAAAATGAATGAACTTTACAAGATTTCACATGGATAAAGAAAGGTACAAATTCGTCCAATTAAACAACCTTATTACTGACCGATATGAATTGTGCAAATTACGCATGATAGCATAAACGGGGACTTATTTATTTAATGTTGAAATCAGTGTCAATGGGAAGTAGTTTATATAAAAAAATCTAAAAGAACTTTAAAAAGGTCCTGTTCTGGTTAGTGAAATTGTTCTGTAAAGTCGATAATAAAAGATACAAAATCTTACAAAGCGTATGGATCTTGCTTGGGTTCTCGTAGTTTGGGTTTTGGGCTATGTGAAAAGGTGTGAAAGCCGTGCTCCTACCTTCAAATGAATATCTACAATGCACTTTAAGTTTCCCTATGGTACAATTCGGCTTATAACTAAAAGACAGATTATGTGTAATAGGGAAAGACAAGGCGAACTAGAGTGCAGGCACACCAAGCTCGTTGGGGTGATTTGGCTGAGCCGCCTCTCCAGCTGCAACACCAGCTTGCCTTCGTTGCCTCTCGCGGAGATATAGCACAGTTATGAGGCATGCAAAGAGGGTCAGAATGGTAGCATTTCCCTCCTCCATGAGCACATTCTCCACCCAAGCTTCTAATTTAGGATACAGTTCTGGCAATGAATCAATCACGTGGACCTGATCAAAACAATAAGCACAATGCAATCCAACAGTGAGAACTATGAAATATCGTTGGAAAAGTGTAAAAGCAAAGTTTCATATTTGAGGCCACTGAGAGGGTAGACTGTTGGGAAATCTGAAGGGGTAGAACACCAGGCAGATATTCATTTATGAACCAAACGTCAATTGCCCTACACTCAACTCAAAACCTTATAATGAGAAGTTTGTTAGATATTTCTTATCTATTATTTAACTTCCTCATTGCTATACAATGTATGATTTCAACTCCAAAAAACTATCTTAAATGTGAGTCCCTTCACATTATAAAGTCTCCTACACACTGCCTTGATTCATGGTCAAGTTGCAAGAGATCATTCGCATTCCATGATCCACCGCCAACTCCATTATACTGGTTTGAGGGGAATACTAAGAATCATCGACTTTGATATTCACTAACGGGTCAGGACACAAGCATACATATGAGACAATAGGTTTTTATGTCTTGGGATGATAAAGAAAAAAGAGGTGAAGTGACTGATGCAGTACACAATATCATACACGAACTAAACCAGTCGTTGTCCAATGTGAGTGTATAAATTCCTTTGTATCAAATAAAATCTAACAGTAACTATAGAAGGATGTTGTGAGTTAGGTGTAATTCCCTTCGTTAGTTTGTTACAACTGATTCCTATTTAGTCACTGTAGTATATATAGCCGTTGTACTATTCAGTCTAAATACATTCTCTCTCTGTATGCCACTCATTAGAAGGCAAAAATCTAAGCTTTGTTGATGAAATATAAACAGCTTGATAGGTCATTTACTAAGATTCTTCCGTAAATATAGATAATATATATCAATATATTTAATGTATGGGATATTAGGTAAACCAAAGAAACTCACCATGAAACTGTCAGCATAGTTCTTACGAATCCACAAGCTTGAAAGAGCCAGCGTAACCGGCAACTTTGCTGCACGATCATGATCTAGAGCTTCATCATAGTAACGTTTGGCCAGATGAAGGTCAAATGGTAGTCCTTGGCCATGCTCATGCATGTATCCAAGATTGAACATGGCTTGTGCATTAGATTGTGATTTGGCATGCATGTAAGCTTCAGCAGCTCGCTCGTAATCCCTGGCCGTACCCTAACATGAGGTGTAGAAGGAAAACAAAAGATAGTCAAAAGATGCAAGGAAAGAACAATGGCTGAAATTGAATTCACAGCATTGCACATGGTCAATTCATCCCAAAACCACATACCCGACCATAGTAATATGCATCTCCAATGAGTAAAGCAGCATGTTCATTACCCTGCTCAGAAGCTTGCCACCACAGAGAATGTGCCCTCTGATGCCTTTCTGCATCAGTGCAAAATCCAGATTCACCCATGCACATGCTACGTTCCCCATATTTGTCAAGAATCCAAGCAGCATTACTTTGTGCCACCTCATACCCCATCTCAGCCATTCTTGAATACAACATAAATGCCTTGCCAAGATCACCTTTTAAGTATGACTCTAGAGCCCATCTAGACAAAGAACTCCATGGACCCCGCTCAGCAACTAGTTTGTACAGTGCAGTAGCCTAAAAAAACGAAAAGGAACATTAGCACACACTTTGTTGGCAGAGACTTTGATGATACAATAGTCATTAAGAAATGAAAAACAATAGTCATTGAATTCTTAGTTTATAGCTGTCATACTACAGTTTGGAAAATAATATACTTCATATTAGCCAACATACCATAATCCTCATCTAATAAACTAAAAAAAACTGAAACAGTAAGGACTCCATGTTTTAGAAAGTGGTAGTTGTCCTTCTAATTGTAAGTAGATAAAGGCTTGTATCTTGAACAAAATCAGTATAATACAATTGGATCATCTGACAATCACCAATCCCAATTTTAATCCAGCCTTTTTATCAATTTCATTCATCTGGTGCAAATATCAAAACAAATTAAAGCAATATTCAGTAATATTTAAGAATAATTATGTCAGCCCAAATTTAGACTGCCAAACTGATGAACAAATAATTAGGTCATCAGCAGAAAATGTAGTTATCATAAACAATATTCGATACATTAAACTGACATTAGACAACTCAAAGTTAAATATATCTTATTCTGAAATATATTATGTTGTATTAAAATTACGTGAGAATAATATTACCATCAGACTGTCGCATACATTAATCCTTCAGATTTAGCAACACTTTCACAAAACAAAGAATCAATCAACTTACCAAGTGAATATTCTTCTTGAACCCAACACCATTGTGGAAAATCTTAGCCAACTGGAAGAACGCCTTTGGTTGACCATTGTTAGCAGCCACCACGAAGAACTTACAAGCCCGCTTAACATCCCTCTTGACTCCAATCCCCTTGAGATACATGACACCCAAGTTATAGTGCCCCCCAACCTCCTCGTTCTCTGCAGCCTTTTCAAAATACTCCTTTGCCTGAGATTCGCAAATGATATCATAAGTCAAGGATAACTGCACAAAAACACACACACACATAGAGAACGGGAGCCAAATAATGAAAAGGTGGTAATATAAACACAATCCTACTTTAGTGTAATTCTTCTGGTCAACACCATAGCCTTTGACATACAAATATCCCATCCCATTATAAGCAGAATACAGCTGGTGCCTGGAAGCAAGCGTGAGCCACTCAAATGCTTTGGTGTAGTTTCTCTCAACACCTGCTCCCCTAGCATAGATCTCTCCAAGAAGCTCCATAGACCGTGGCTCTCCCTTCTCCACAGCTTTCAAAAACCATGACAGCGCCTTGGAATGATCACGCCTCAATCCCCTGAGGCCAAAGTAGTAAAAGAGGCCAACTTTGTACATGGCGGCAGCATTCCCCTTCTGGGCTTGATACTCGAGTATCTGAAAGTCCTCGTCCTCTTCCCCCCTTGATTTTCTGAGAGCCTCCTTGTTCTCCTCAGCCCCATTGTGGAGCCTAACCGGTTCAATCACAGGGGAATCTTTCGAAATCAGAAAATTATTCACAGCCACTTCAGCTAATTCAGCATACAGATTAACAGCTTTGTCAAACATCTGTACCAATGGCGATGCAATTTAACACAATATTCACAGAAATCGTAAAGAGAAATTAATCACTGATCAGAAAGGGGAAAAGAAAGAAAAAAAAGAGAGGGGGCGAAGCCACACTCACGTCTTGGCGCGTGTACTTATAAGCCAAAGCCATCATGGACTGCATGTTGCCACCCTCGGCGGCGAAGTGGTGGTATAAGAACGCCTTCCCCTTGCTTCGCTCTCTCAAAAGCCCCATTTCCCACAAAAACCCTAGAACCGATTGCGCGGCAGGGTGGCCGGTTTCGGCCACGGCAGCAATCTCTGCGGCGCCTTCCTCAATTAGGGCGGGGTGACCGGACATGAGCTTCTCGACGGCGGAGTAGTAGGCAGCGTCGGATTCCGAGAGAGGCTGGGGATCTCCGGCGGGGGGCTCGAAGATGGGGCGCCATGAGCCAGGGTCGAGGTCCTCCTCGGATTTGTGGGCATCTCCATCGCCGAGCTCGTCCCACTCGGTGGAGGAATCGAGTTCGGCGCTAGGGTCATCCTTGAAGTCTTCCTGAGAGAGCACGAGCACGAATTGGCGTGCGGCGACGGAGAGAGAGAGAGTGAGGAGGAAGAGAGAGAAGAACAACCACTTGGGGCCAGCCATGCTTCTTGCCGGATTTTGCAATCGCCAACAATTTTTGGGACTCAATGGGAAATGCGGATGCAGGGGTATTCTTGCAATTATAATATTCTCCTTCTCTTGCCACGTTTTCTTATGAACCTCTCTCCACTAGGAATTTGCCATGTCAGCTTCCTTAACTCATCTTTCTCAACTTTCTTTTTTGGGCTTAACCCGGCCCACTCAAATCCTGGATCAAATCAATTTAATTGAACTATTTGTTTTAATAATTTTAATTTAATATATAATTTCATTTCTAAAACTGTTAAGTATCAAGAGAATAATATTCCTAAGTATCTCCTTCTTCAACATATGACTTCAATAATTTATACTGTTATGCTAGGAAATAAACCTCCCTTTACTTCATGTTTCAGTAATTAATAGTTCATCTAATTTGGTTTACTCTTAATTTTAAACATAAAAAGCGTTTTATTATTATTAGTTAAAACTATAATTTATTGAAATCCAATGACTTATAAATTTAATTTTTTATTTAATTATTTTTCTATTCATTGAATTCCAACAAAGTTTTAGTGATTTTTTTTTATTTTAAATGTTATTTTTATGCAAAAAAAATTATAAGTATGCTACCTAGATTTATAAAATTAAATTTCGGTGTAACGTGAATTTTTCTTGTACATGTTACAAATTCTTGGAAATTTTTATAATGGTGTTAAAAATAACACCATCGAGTACATTACTAACATGGTTAAAATTTATCATTTTTATGGTATAGAAACTCAAACTTAAAATAAACATAATTATGAAGAGAAGGTAAATAGTCTAACGATGAAATAAGAGGAAGATAAAGTCATAAAAGAATCTTAACAATTTGAATCATTCACGTTACTAAATTATTATTATTATTATTATTTATGTTACTGTTAAGGAAAAGCTGAAATATAGAAATATAAAAAATAATATTAAGATTTTAATGTCAATTATTTAGATACCGTACTAAATATAAAAATGTAACTTTTGCAAGGGAGGATTCATCTAGTGGAAGAATCTGAGAGGTCTGGGGAAGGCTCTTTCTTCTCCAGCCATTCTTTCATTTCTTCTTCAATCTTCAATCTCATTCTCATCTTCTGGGCTAGTAGCTAGCAATGTCTTCTCTCCTAGGTAAGCCTCTCACGATTCAATCTTCTTAAAGCAAATCAGTACTATTTCACCCTCTTAGACTCAAAACTTTGACAGATGATTGCAGGGAACACTTACTGGAAGTGGATGCGAATGACAAACCCAAATTCCAGATAACAAATCTCACCAGAGTTTCCCACGACGAGGTTTCAATCCTCAAAGGCATCAACCTTGATATCCCGAAGGGTGTCATCGTTGGGGTCATAGGCCCCAGCGGCAGCGGCAAGTCAACGCTCTTGAGAGCCTTAAACCGCCTCTGGGAACCGCCCTCCGCCTCCGTCTTCCTCGATGGCCAAGACATCTCTCATCTCGACGTTCTCTCTCTTCGCCGGAAAGTTGGCATGCTATTTCAACTCCCCGCCCTCTTTCAAGGTCACAACCTCTCTTGCTGTCAACCTCCCATCTAATTACTCATACCAATATACCACAAAAATTAATATTAGAGACAAAAGAATCTACGTATAACTTTTAAAAGTTCTTGGCTAAATTCAATTACTAGTTTATTGAATATTTGTGTTGAAAGAAAGTTTATTTTTCAGTAAGCTTGTGTTAATGTTGGAGGGTATCTATTCTATAGGCACAGCTGCCGATAATGTGAGGTATGGACCAGGGCTTAGAGGGAAAAAGCTAACCGATGATGAGGTGCGCAAGTTGCTGGCAATGGCAGACTTAGATGCTTCTTTCATGGATAAGTCCGGAGCTGAACTTTCTGTGGGTCAAGCTCAAAGGGTTGCACTTGCTAGGACTCTGGCTAATTCACCGGAGGTGACATAAAATTATATTTTGTCCTTTTTTCTGTTTGCATTTCTGTTTGTAATTTTGATTTTATTTGGTGTTTTTTGAATTAAAGGTTTTGTTGTTGGATGAGCCTACTAGTGCCTTGGATCCTATATCCACAGAAAACATAGAGGATGCCCTGATGAAGCTGAACAAGAATAGGGGCATGACAGTGATCATGGTCTCTCATAGCATCAAACAAATCCAGAGGATCGCTGACATGGTGTGCCTGCTTGTTGATGGTGAAATTGTTGAAGTTCTGAAGCCTCATAAACTCTCTGAGGCCAAGCATCCAATGGCACGAAGGTTTCTTGAACTCAGTTCTTAAAGCTCAACCTAAGCTCAGAGTTGTAAAATTCTGTCTCCACTTGTTTGGTTTTTAGAACTTTTTAGTCTGTTCTTGAAGCCAAGATGAATGTGCTTCCTGATTTATTATATATGTGGACCTGTCCTCCGTTTATATCATTGACCAATAATCTCTGATTATTTATTTCTATTTGTTGCTTTCAAGACTGATTGATGACATTCTGGCTGACATAGAATTGTGATAGTGGGGGTTTAATTACAATATGATATTCTGCAAAATGTTATCTAATACGAATTTTGTTCATGGTGACAACTATGGCCTCATTGCTATCATCTATATTGCTTCATTGCTTTCATCTATCAAAAAATTGGAGGTCACACATCTATTAAAAATAAAACCTTTTAATAGTTTATAAGTTTTTATAATATTTTTCTATCATTAAGTCACATTTAAAGTTCATTTCTTTTTAAACTTTAAACAGAACTAAGTCAAACCAAACTATACGGAATCAAACCACATTAGGGCAAATCTAACCAGACTGAATCAAATCAAACCGAATTAGACTGAATTCAACCGAACCAAACTAAACTGAATCGAATTAAATCAAATAGAACCCAACTAAACCAGACTGAAATGAACTGAACCGGACTAGACCAGATCGAACTGAATCGAACCAAATCAGACCAGATTGAATCAAACCAAACCAAACTAAACCAAACCCATCCGAACCACACCAAACTAAATCCAACCCAATCAAACCGAACCAGACAATACCGAATCAAATCAAACCAAACCAAAGCACTAAACTGAACCAAACAAAACCCAACCAAACTGGACCAGGCCAGATTGAACCGAATTGGACCAGTCCAGATCGAATCGAACCGAACCAAATCAAACCACACTGAAATGAACCAAACCAAACCAGATCGAATCGAACCGAACCTAACCAGACTGAACCAAACCAATCTAGACCATAACAAACCGAACTAGATCGGACCAAACTGAATCAAACCAAACTTAATCCAACCAAACTGAACCAAATCCATCTGAACCACACCAAACTAAATCCAACTCAATCAAACTGATCCAAACAATACAGAATCAAATCAAACCAAACTGAACTAAATCAAACCACTAAACGGAATTGAACCGAACCAAACCAGACCAAACTGAAATAAATTGAACCCAACCGAACCAGACCGAATCAAATCAAATCAGACCAGACCGAACAGAATCACATCCAACCAAACTAATCGAACTGAACAGAACCCAATTGAACCAAACCAAATCCAGCCTAACCTAATTGAAACCAACCGAACTTGACCAAACCAAACCCAACTGAACTGAACTCAACCAAACCAAACCCAACCAAACCAAACCCAATTGAATCACACCAAACTAAACCTAATCAGACCCGACCGAACCAAAGACAACCAAACCAAATTGAATTGAGCCTAATTGAACTGAACCAAATCCGACCGAAGCAAACCAAACCCAACTAAACAAAACCAAACCAAACCAAGCCAAATCTGAACCCAACCCAACCAAACCCAATCAAATCGAACCTAATCCAGCCAAACCAAGTCAAATCCAACCAAATCGAGGCGAACCAAATGCAATTGAACCAAATCCATCCAAACCAAACCAAATTGAACCAACTCCCTCTCAACACAACAAACAAACAAAATAATATTGGTTCACGTCAAATTTATTGTGCATATTAGTAAGTTTTGTTCCAACATAGAGATAGAGGTCACTACAAAATACAACCACAGTGACAATTAACTAATTGTTGCAAAAATTCATAATTGCATAAATTCATAACTGCATTGCATAACTCAACTGTTGTCTTTCACTCCATTCTCACATGATTACATAACATAATGAAAACAACATTGTTTTTTCCTAAACTCATTTCTTCCCACATACAAAATGCTTAAACATTTAATACAAACTATATTAGTTCACTTTAGAAGTTATTGTGCACACCACACACCAAACGAAAATCAAAACCAAAACCAAAACCAAAACTGAACCAAACCGAACCTATCTAAATCCAACTGAACTAAACCAAACTAAACCAAACTGAATCGAACCAAATCAAAACCAACCAAACCGAACAAAACCAAACCCAACCCAACCCAATCGAAACCAAACCGAACCTAAACAAAAACCCAAACCAAAAAACCAAAAAAAGAACAAACAAAAACCAAAACCAAAACTAAACCAAACCCAAACAAAAATTAAACCAAAACCAAGCCAAACCAAAATCCTACCTTGTGTAACACTAGCCAAACCAAAATCCTACCTTGTGTAACACTAATGTCCACAAAAACAAATTCTAAACTCACACTGTCTAAACAACTACACTAAATACTTACCTCAAACAATAACAAACGAACTCACAATAACAACGATAAAAGATTGAGAAATTATATATTTAACGAGAGAGACATATAAATCTTAAATCACCACAAACAATAATAAATAAATAAAAAATATGAAAGACAGATGGACATTTATTACAAATGACAACGAATTAATAAACTTTAAACCATAAACGATAAACTGACTTTATTCACAAATGATAATGAAAAATGAAAAAATTAATTCCGACTATATTAAAAAAAATCACAATAACTAAATGATAATGATAAAGAGATTAATAATTTGAACCTCTTAATTTTTTTTTAAATTTTTTTACTCAAATTATATTTTAATTAAATAATAATATTTTTAATACATGATCTCGAAATTATCTAGTGATTGATTTAATAAGATTCACTGTTAAATTAAAATATCATTACTCTTATACAGTATGCTATTCGACCAATAGGATCGGTAAGCATACTCAATTGATGCAGATTTTGTGCAGAAAGTCTTAGTCCCACTTCAGAATTCAAATTATCCAGGCAGGTTTAAAGCATACAAATTTCACGCGATTGTGTTTTGAGTTTTTTAAATGTAATCCTTTTAAACAAAATCTATCAGACTACAACAATACTAAAACTAATTTTTAACAATTTAAAAATAAGTTTGTATTTATTATAAAATAAAAGAAAAGTATTTCTGAATTTACATTTTAGTTTCAAGAAAACACATTTGTCCTTTCGATCATTGACTCTGTCATTACCTTTGAAAAAAAAAGTTTCATCCGTAAAACAATTTTAAAGTTTGATTTAAAATTTAAAAGTTTCATTCCAGCCCCAACAAAATTATAAAAAAATTATTATAATTTTCACAAACTTATGTTTTAGTTTTAAGTAAACATAAATTAAATAATTTTAAACGAAAATAATATAATATTCATCGTTTAATAATATCGTGGATAAAAAAAAGATAAATACTCACTCGATAGAAATGATGAGGTCGGGGTCAAAGTTTTAATGAAACTCGTTTTTTTATTAGTAATTTTAATTTAATCAAACTCGTTATTTTTACATAAATGGTTTTAATCAAAGTTTTATTCCAACCAGTTTGAATAAAGAAAAGTTTCGACGTGTTAACGTGATTTTGGCACCACAAAATGAAGTGCAAAGTGAAAGATGACCGACAAAAGCCACGAGCATAGTTGGATTAGCATGATTTGTAGAGGGCATGTGGGTGTGACTGTTTCTTTTCAATTGTTAGCAGTTGTTGCAGTTAAATTCCAAAACAATACATGTCTTGTCGTTTGGATTAATCCTCGTCCATCCAATAAACTTTCAGTTATTGCATTTTCATCCATCCAAACCAATGGAATCGTATGATATAATTTAAATCATATTTTATTATATTACATTAGGAAACCAAATACTTTGAAACCAATATTTAGATGCTTGATTCTTAATTAGAAACCAAAGCATTTTACTATGAATATTTCTGAATCAAAACAACGAAGTGATCTATTCTCAATTTATTAATCAAATGATGCAATTTATGTACAAATTCAATTCACAACCAACTATTAATATTAATTCATTTTCAATTTACATCAGCATTCTAATTTCAGTCAAATCAAAATCAAGGAAATTAACCTCCTTAATTGGAATTAATTCGAATCCAAGACAGGATCAAGAACTAAGTTTAAGAAAAGTCTAAACACTTACAAGCTTTTACAAATGAGATGGATTAAGGTTCATAACAGATGGTGTGCTACTTTTCTGATAAGACTATTTATGATGGTGTGCTACTTTTCCTCCCTCTTTATCACTTAGAGTGTTAACATACAAATTAAAAAATGTAATTAACAATTTTATTGCTATAATTATTTGCAACTTTTTATTATTAACTCACAGATTAAATAATAGATTTTTCTTATCAACATTTCACTTGTATATTTTTATACATATTACCATCAAAGTTTTTAACTTTTGTACTTTTTATCCATCCATTAAATTTGTAATAAAATAACAATGTGTTAAAAAAAAAACAACGTCAGTTTGTCATCAAAAGTTATAAAACGATATTATTTTGATCTCGTTTTCATAAGTTTTTTTTCCTAACATATAGTTACTGAAACAAAATTTGATGAAAAAAATTACGATTTGTTTTAGAGGAATAAAATTTCAACATTATCATACTTATTCGATATCAATTAATATTATATTATTTAATCTTAATTAATAGTAGTTGAATGGTAAAATTAAAATCTAATCTTAATTAACAGTATTTCATTCCCATGTATTGTAAGCTGTGTATTAAAAAAAAAACTACGTCAAAATTTAAGAGAATCCATTTAAATAAAAAAGTCTATGTCATTTAAGAATATTTAATGGAGTTGTAGAAAAAAACACAAAAAAATTATAAATAAATGATATTAAGTTAACAACTTTTAATGTCCTGTTTGGGTAAATCCAAATTACACAGTATAGCATTTGAAGTGCATGAAGCAGGTGGGTAGCATCCTCTTAGAACCCACTTCTCTCCCTTTCTGTCCCTCTTCCTACCATTCATCATTTGTAGCAGTCACAAACAGTACTCACTTCAGAAACCACAAACTCAACTTAGTACTAAGTTGTTTTCTAGTAACTATTTTTCTCATCCCAACACACTTTGGAACACTCAACAATGCTAGATCCAGCTACTGAACTGCTCCCACCACCTTCTTCACCCACCAATTCATCCATTTCCTCCTCTGATCTTGACACCGAGGTAACACTTTTACCCTCAACAAAATCAAACCCACTTCTCATATTTCCTCAAGTTTCATTTTTTCCACCGATTAATTTCATTTTATTTCTGGGTTTTGGATTTTCATAGTCTACGGGATCCTTCTTCCATGATAGAAGCACCACACTGGGTACTCTCATGGGTGTCAGCTTCCCGGCTATTACCTTCAGAGCCTCCGACAACCACCCGCATTCAACCATCTCCGCCGCTGCCGCCGCCGTGGGTGGCCCCCAGAGGGCTGCCGAGTCTAGGAAGAAGAAGGTCATCGTGGCAGCGGAGCGGCGGCGGAAGTGGTGGTGGCTGTGCAGGGATGGCGACACGAGGCCGGCTTCTCTCGGTGAGTTTCTCGAGGTGGAACGGCGGTGCGGCGACGGCGCGTTTTACGGTACGGCGGCGGAGCTTGAAGGAATGGTGATGGATTCGCAAAGGAACCACGGCCGGGCTTTGTTTTCCGACGGGAGGGTTCTTCCTCCGTCGACTGTTGACGACGGAGCATCGACGGCGGGAAGTCTTTGCAGTAAATTTCCGGTCTTGCTCACCGGGATCTGTAGCGGCGGCGCTGGATAAGATTGAGTTTGAATTTTGATTCTTTTTCTAATAAACTGAAACAGAAAAAAAAAAAAAGGAAAAATGGTTGATGATTTTTTTAGGATTGTTTGTTACTATTATTACAATTCTTATATGCCTGCCATTTACATGCAGCCTTTTACTTTTCACCTTTATTTGGATAATACTATTTTGAATAATTGTTTAAATAAATAAAATAAAATGGATTCACCTAAAACATGGATGATGATGAACAAAACTTTTAGTTCATTGAAGAACGCTATAGCACTTTTTTTTTTTTTTTTTTTGTCAAATACCATATAGCATTGTGTGGCATGATATGGTAATCATGCATAGGCAAAATAAATTTAAAATAGTTTATTGTTAATAATATTATTATATAAGCATAGGAGGGTCGATACTATACATTATTATTCGTAAAGTTCATTTATGCAAAGAATCAAGCAATAAAATAATATGGACTAAATTGCTTTTAGTTGATGAATGTCTCGAAACAAAGGTGATTCTGCACTCTTATTCAAAAGGGCCACGTCGTTTTCGAATTGGAAGTTTGAAAGGGATTACTTCTTTCCTTTTTTTCATATTCGAAATTTAAAATTTAAGCAAAAGACACAACAGTAGTTTTCAAGATATGTGATAATTTAAAAAAAAAAAATTGTAATTCCTTCTCATAGTGGTAAGCATGATTGGATATACTTCACTGAGATTTGGGTTGTACTGGTATAGTTCAGGTTTAATCTATTAGGTCTAATTTTAGGGATCTCATTCTAATAATATTTTTGGTACGTAATTGGGTAATGTGTAAGAAGTAAAGTACCAATTTCAGGATCTCATTCTAATAATATTTTTGGTAGGTGATTCACTAACGTATGAGAAGTAAAGTATAACACTTAAATCTATTTAACTGGTGAATTCTCCATCTGAAATATTTAAATCATTCTATGAAATTAAAAAGACGTAATTATTAATAAATATAATAAATACAGACTAAAAAAAAAGATCTTATACTAAAAAGTGAGAAATGAACAAATAATACATTAAAAAGAAAAATGAAAAAATAGAGGAGAAAATGAGTGTTCTAGTTAAGAAGTCATTATCTTTCTCGACAAGAATATTTTGTTGTTCATCATGAGTCTGATAAAACTTTTCCTTATATCCTTTCTTACGAATAACTTAAAAGCATTATGAAGAGACAAAATTTGACTACAATATCATGTCATGTTAAGTATAATAAACAAGATTATGATAAGGTGACACTGAATTATCCAAGAAAAATATTGACTGCAAAGACTATATGGAAGGATCATTTCAAGATCGTCAAACGCAACAAATTTATGATTTTATTACATTTAAATTATTGTTTTGTGTGTTTTTCTGAACTATTGTTTTATTTATTATATTTAAATTATCATTTCTTAAAATTATAAAAGTTGTATAGATAAATTTACCATGATAAAGTTTTAAAACTTGTAAAAAATGTGTAGAAGTTAAAAAATTAGATTTCTTTTTAAAAAATATGTAGAGATTTTAAAAGAAAAGCAGAAAAAAAATTAAAGAAAATAATATGTTTTTTCCCCTGAAAAGTATAAGTTAAACCAAGAGAAAATATAACAATATTTCAAAATATGAAATATGTAAAAATACTGTTTCAAAAAATACGGCCAAAGTATAAAAGATTAAGTTTAAAAAATAATGAAAATATGATAAAAAAAAACTACATTTAAGACAACCATCTAATTTATCAGTTCTATTAAGACTCTAGTGAAATTGAATTCATAATCTTTAAGCAAGAATTTGAATTTAAGTTTTGCACATGAAAAATTATAATTCAAAAGAAACATTTTGATTTTTCAAAGAAATTAATCATCAGCAAAATAGATATATTCTTAAAAAAAAAAGTGGATGATAAAAATAAAGTTGAAGCAGTGGTAATTAACCCTATGCTTAATGATATGAATCCAGTCCACTTGAAATGGTTCTTTTGAGGTTAGGGATAGCAATTATGGAGCATTTTAGCTTAATTATAATAATCAATACTATCATTTATTAGCATTTTCTACAATGAAGTAAGTATTAGGGATGGAAACATTTGAGATTATTCATGGAATTAAGAACTTAGACTTCGGTAAAGTTTGGCTTATTCTTCAAATAGCTTTCGGATGTTTTGAATGTTTATCTGCTCTCTTATACCTTTATATATTTTTTTCATGTTTAATTCTTATACTTATAAATTATTTATTTTAGTTTTAACTTTTAAATTTTACTCGTTTTAATATTTATATACATCTCTCTCTCTGAATTAATTTGTTTTAGTTTCTATACATATATTTTTTAATCCTTATAATTTTAGACAACAATAACCAAAACGAACTAAAAAGTGTATGTATAAAAATTAAGATAAGTAAATTTTAGATGTAAGGATTAAAAAAATAAAAATTGTGTAAATATAATGACTAACGGCATAAACTTAAGAGATTTAATTTCATTACTTCGGTCTTTTAAATCTATCAAATAAACTTATTTCAATAAATATAAATAACATACTGATGTTATTATATAGTTTATTTTTAGGGTAAAATATGTAAAGTTCAGAATTAGTCCTTCTAAAACTTTTGTCCGTTTTTGGTTCTTCTAATTTTGAAATGTACTACTTACTTTTGGTCCTTTAGATGGTCTAGATAGTATTTTACAAAGGAAAAATGGATTAAATAACATTTAAAGGATTTCAAAATTAAAGGGACCTATAAACAAAAAAAATTAAGTGGACTAAAACTACATTTTACATATTTGAAAAGGATTAAAAGATTTTCAAAAGAATATCTTGCCCTTGTAAATTATTATTATTATTATTATCATAATTAATTTTTGAATATAATATTTTGGAATTGTATGTTTGATATTATATCTAAATCTTTTACTTATTTAAAAATTTGGTACAGAATAAGCCTTTTAAATAATTTTTAGGCCTAAGTCAGGTTTAAAATGCACATCCACCAGCAGTTTGGTAATAACTTCGTTTTCCAACATAATTTATGGTTCGGAGAAAAATGCATTACCTCTACTCTCTGTTAAGTTTGGTTCAAGATCTCTGCAAATTCTGTCATGTTCATTAGTTTGATAAAACGTTTACAATAATTACAAAGATGCTACTACTATTTGTCCTCATTCACAAAATTCTGTCACTTTTTTCGAGGGAAAACTCCTTCAATTGATCAATGAACAAGCCAAGGAAGTTGCAGCAAAGGATTTACATAAGAAGTCCTTCAGCTAGCTTACATGCCATCCACGCAGCTCAGATATTTTGGTTTGCGATAAAAATGTATAAACTATTTCTAATATCTAATGTAAAGGTATGCTTACAAAAAATGAAAAAAAAAAAAATGTCCAAGAATTTCTACCCAATACAAGTGAAGAAAAATGAACATGTATCATGGAGTTTCATCAATGGTCTCGAGTGCTGGTCTCCAAGATCTCTGTTTGGAGTACTTTTCAACTGGTTCTGGCTCCCTTATCACCTGATTAGCAGCTTCTAATTTCTTAAGCTCCGAAGGGAACATGCAAAATTCAGTGAACACTGGAAAAATCTTTCCCAAGTTGTTAAAACTTGTATGCTTGGTTGCCCTTGATGCTTTGTAATTAAGAGAGCTCATTTCTTCATGGGTTAGCACAGAGTAGAGGAGGTCCATTGGTAGAAGGAAGTAAAATTTGCGCCTTTCAAGTTCCTCATCAGCTAGAAGCCCTTGAATGCGGTGTCCCACTTTGAGGTAGGTAGAGTCACAAACAAACTGTCCGGGGTATTCTAGCATCAGTTCTGCAGCTCTAATTGGTTTTGTGTAGCTCTCTAACCTCCCATCCAAAAATAGCACCTTGGAGACCCCACTGGCTGTCAAGGAAGGAGTGCAAGAAGCTGCGTTGCCCATTTCTGAGAAACACACAGAGGGGGTTTCAGAATTGGTATTTCACCTTGGAAATGTTGGGAAGTTGGAGCTGAGTGAGTTGGCTGTCAGAGGTTCTTGGAATGTGACTGTATTTATCAGTGAAGCTGCCTGGTTGTTAAGAAAGAAAGAAAGAAAGAAAAATAGTTCATTGTCGTTTTCTGGCTGAAGGTCATAGTTGGGTAATCAGTTAGCATATCTTTATTTCGATATTTTGATTTTATTATTTTGGTACTGAAGTTTGTCCTAAGCCTTGTTATATCTTTATAACCAAGTTTCCCATCTGGCAGCGGCTTAGTTTTTATGCAGATATGAAATTAAGAAAGTAGGCGTGTCTTTGGGCATATAATCTATTTGCCCCTTGTGTTAAAGATCATCTTTTTTTAATTAAAGGTTAGAAAAGCCACAAATGGTGGAAATAGGCCAACCTGGCAAATTTGGCCTATTTTGACGTTGATGTATGGAAAAATCATGCACATAACTTTCCAGTTTGTTTAATTTTGTATTCCTTAGAGTCTATTTGTTAAGAGAATTGGAGAGTAGTTTATTGGAGTGCACATGGGGAGGGATGGAGAAAAGGCTACGGGGTTTAGATAACCTCACTCAAGGACACTACCAAACTAATGATTAGATATGGTAGCACGTAATTTCTTTGATTTTATACCATTTATAAAGGATTCACCTGATATCTGCTAATGTCTACACATGCACTTTGTTTTGGTTGATATGAAAGGAGCATATGCATTTGATGGCAAACGTCAAATCTCTTGGTATCAAGTCACCATCCAATGCTAGCTTGCACTATATTCCCATGAACACATTATATATTAATTGCCTCAACATTTCTCCTTTGCACCTGTAGGGGTCTACTGCTTGTCATGTGATCTGCTATTCATGTTTTCCACACAATTACTCCAACACACAGCTAATTAGATAAATCTATTTTGTCAAATCTTCAAGAACAGCTGAAAGCAAATCAACCACTTTGGCGTTTGATAGGATCTTAATTTTCTTGAAGTGTCAGGATCTAATTTTAATAGGATGTTCTCTTGTAATAAATCTGTTGGGTTGGGAGAGTAGTTGGCTAAAACCAAAGTCATAGGTATAAAATTTGATTAAAAAAGGTAGGTAAAACAGTGAGAAGTATTAAAATTTGGTTGCTGAATTAAGAAATGAAGAATCTTGAGTAGGACAACTAAATGATTGGCGTTTCGTTTTGGACTTTGGCCTATAATTAGTTGTCATAGGGGTTGAATGTACATTGAATGTTTTATGAGATGGGTTTTCTGCTTCTTTCCTATCCAACAAAAGGAATGATTGGCAAGCAGCGGTTCGGTTGTTGCTTACTTGGTTGACATCAACGACAACAGAGACACACATACTCCACAAACTGTTAAACTACTTGTTCTCTCATTTCTCATTTTTTCTAGAAGCCAATATTTGTTTATGATAATTGCAAAACGTATCTGCCTGCTACCTTGGATTGCAACATGAAACTGAGCATTAGAAAAATGAGAAAGCAAAAAGATTAGAAAATACAATTTAAATTACTTACAAATATAATTCTAGTTTTTGTACTTTAATAGGCACTGAGTATGTTCATGCACAGGCAAATTGGTTACAGCTCCAACCCATACAACTTAAAGATCTCTGGCCAGTTAAGCCCAGCTGTTTGCTTTGCACCAAAAGAAAATCAACTATGTTTTCTATTTGCTAGCTCAACAGAGCACCTTTTGGTAGGGATATTTAATTAATTAACTCTGATAAAATATTTTTAAAATTACTAAAGTCATATATATAATGTTGTTAATTGCATGATTAATTTGTATTAGTGGTTTAGATTTAACGGACGAGGAAATACTAATTTCTCACTATTACTGTAGTTTGGAAGTATCCTAATGGTAAAGGACATTGGAATTAGGCCAAGCATTAAAATATCTTTTTAGTTTGTGGTGTTTAAAGCGGTGAGTGGGACCACACCAATTAGTGAAGGACACGTATGGTGGAAAAGGGGTTAACGACACATTGGGGCGTTGAACCTGAACAACCTCATCTACAATGAGTTAACGTTCTCCACTTGTCCCTCCTGCTCCTGCTGCTGCTGCTTCTTCTTCCACAGGTAAATGTTTCTTGTTTGTACTTATCACTTCCTTAGCACGCTCGTCAAGCTTTTGTTTTCAAAGCTTGCTACTTGCTGCGTCAGCTGATTCCTCTTCTCTTCAGGGATGGCCTATGTTCCATATGGAAATGCAAATTGCAACTCTTTATTCCAAAAATTTGCAATTTCCCATGTTGGTATTTCTGCTTTGCCATTCTTCCATCCGGGGGTAAAATCTTGTACAGTTTTTAACAGAGGTCCGTTAATTACTCAACTACTTCTGTGATTTGTGTTCGCTTCATTGCTGTCGCGATGCTTCTTTTCTTCCCTGAAAATTGCAGTTATTTTTTAATGTGGTATGCTGCAACTGTAGTGTGCTGTTCTGTTAATTGACTTCCTGTGCTTCGTTAATTGAAGTTGGTTTCATTTCCAGTGACGCTCTTGTTCTCTTCCTGCTAAACTATTCAGGAACAGTGATTCCCCAGTGCTTGAATGAAAAGAGGAGTTTTGCTTTATCAGAAAATAGATTTAATTGCAAGTTGCCAAAGAAAGTGAGATTCTATGTCCCTAGAAGTCAAAATTCTTCCAACCCTAGTGGAAGTACGGATGAAGTCTCCAAAGAGACAGAGGTAAGTACGAGTGAATACTAATGTGATGATGTTATTGTCATATTTAGACGCTATTAGCCAATGGAGATTTTATTTGGCTGGAGATTGCTGTCAGCTTTATATTTTAACCATGAAACTTGAAATCTTGAGAAGTTGTGCAAACCCCAAATGTATGTGCTAGGTTTCTGCTTTTTTTTAGTTAATCAAAGTCTACTTTCTAGTGAGGAGATGTGATGGAAAAATATGGCTAAAATAAAATATGTTCTAGTGAATTTCTGTCTGCAAGTATCTAATTTCATGCTTAAGATATCCAATTTTTGGTATGAGAGGATGTGTTGAAAATCTTAGATTACCTATAGATATGAATAAAATATAGTATATAAATGAGTGCACGTTTAAACTCACCTTCTAATAGAACAAGCTTATTTCATGCTTAATGTCCTGGTGAATATCCAATTTAAATTTTGAAGACGGTAAAACCAATGAAAGAATAATGGATTCTACTAGAAGGAAGACTTTTCCACATTTCCAGATGGATGGAAATGGGTACATATGTTCTTAAATTAGACTATTCTTTCTCTAGATGTTAACTATGAGTATAATTAACAAAGTTTAATTTGATGGATTCACTTCGTTATTGTTTGATATTTTATGCTGTTGTCTTCTGAAAATTATGACCAATCAACTGGTAGTTAATTAGGATTTAGTGTTTTAGTTGCGGAAATAGGTTCAATAAATGGAGAGTAGAAAGACTGCTTGCTGTATTTGTCTGATTTATATTTAACTCTGAAATCTTCTACCTGCTTTATCAGCCATGCCATCTCAAGCATTTAACAAATTTAGACGCCTGATGCTTATTCTTTTATGGATGTTACAGAAGACACCGTTTGGATATACAAGGAAAGATGTCCTATTAATTGGACTTGGGGTTACTTTACTTGGCATTGGCTTAAAAAGTGGATTAGAGGTACCTTGCTTTTTGCTTATGCGACACCTTTGTATTTTTTTAATTTTTTTTCCTTCAAAATCTTTTTACTTAGCTTATTCCAATTCATAACGAGAAAGTACGTAGTCTGAAGATTCTTAACAAATGGTTCAGGTGCCTTGTAAATAAAGAGCACAGTTAGTGTACCTTCTTTGAGTTGCTTTTGCCCATGACGCAATGGATAACATATAGGCACTTATGCACTAGGGTTAATTCACGCAACTGTTCTTGGATAATTTTTGTAGTTTGCTGGAGTTGATTCACTACAAGCAGGAAATGTGGTTCAGCTAGTGCTGGTTTTGGGCCTCACGGTTGGGTGGATCTTAACATATGTGTTCAGAGTTTCAAACAAGGAAATGACATATGCACAACAACTACGTGACTATGAAAGGAAAGTGATGGAGGTACAACAATCTTAACAGGGTTGCTTTTTGATTCAAATATTTGAAAATAATTATTTTTTGATTCACCAAAAGAATTGAAGTGCATGTTTGGGTATTGAATTACGATATTTCCTGGTCAAATTTGACCTTGTTCTAACCTTTTTCAACCATCTTGTAATTTGGTTGAAGGCATTATATCTAGTTCTATGATATCATAACCTTTTTACTTTTAAGAAAATATGAATGAAATAGAAAAGATCATCAGTCCTTAAAATATTTACAGTTACATGACATGACCGAACTTCAGACAATTTAGATGCAAACCAGGAAATATTACTTTGCATCAAATGTTTCATGCTTTGTGCAGAACATTTGTTGAAGCATGTTACTTTTCAGATTGCACTGAATATGACATGACACTGAATGATATTGCTTTGTTGAATCTGCAGAAGCGGTTAGAGTCCCTAACCGAAGCAGAGCTACAAGCACTGCTTGAAGAAGTGGAGGAAGAGAAGAGACGTTAGCTAGTGGTGGGCTGGTGAACAGAAGTAGCTTGTTTGTGTATATATACACTGAAATTTTGCCAAACTCTTTGAAACAGAAATTTTAATCTATATGGAAACAGAAACTAGTTCAGATTAGCTACGCTTTCTTCAGTTTACTTAAAGGGACTTCAAAATTCTTAAGTGTTTTGATCACAAAAAATTCCTGATCGAAGCAACTCTGTTGGATAGGATGATGATCCTTTTAAAATCCATATATTTTGTTTTTTTTTTTATCGCTTTTATTTCCATCATTCTTATTTTATTTTTTTCCTCTGTTTCTTTCTTAATCCAAAATATAAACATAACTGGTTGAATGTTACTTTAGGCTGAGGAAGCATTATCTTTAACTCTTCACGCAGACATTTCAAATAACCTTCAGGGATGAGATGAACACAAAAGGAAAAAAACTAATGCTGATAAGGTTGATCAATACAAGTACGAACATTAACTTATTTAATTAATACGAAAGCTAAATTGTTATATACACACATTATAAAATATATTTTAGAAAATTCTGTGTTTCTTTTTATGATATCTTTTTCTAATTATTTCTTGCACTGATTATTTATCAACTAAAATATCCTTTCATTTCTTATGTTCATTATGGTTAGATAAAGTTGATACATTATTTTGATGTATATTTTTTATGTGTTATTTATCTCTGTAATTATCAGTATGAGCTATTTTTTTGTATAATCCTTTCTCTAAATAACTCACATATGTTAATATCATATTTCATCATAACTAATCTATTGTTTATGGTTTAGCATGCATTATGAGTCTTTTATTTTTTAAAATATAGAGTGAGTGAGTCTCCTTTTTTTATTAAATAATAAATTATAATTTAGGTATCGATGGAAAAAAATTATTTTTAAAAAGGTAAGATCGTATTCCCATTGTTATATTTTATACATTGAGGATAATTTTAGTAATTATTATAATTACAGACAATACTTTCAATTAAATTAACCAGCTATTTTAATGCGATAAATTAGTTATTGATTCTTTAAACAAAAAGAAATGAATTAATTTAAAAAGGGATTAGTCTTAATTGCGTGGTGGATAAATGGAGGTTATAAGTTGATATTTTAGCAGGTTGATCACTTGAGAAAAATAAGAAACTTGATTAATAAGAGATAAAAGCAATAAATTAATGATGGCTGGGTATGGTATTCGAATCTTTTCTCACGAGAAACAGAATAATGGGTTCCCTTCCTTCATCCAAGTTCAAACATCTAGATGTACGCCACGTGTCACTTTCATCTCGTTAATATTACTAATATTATTAATCCTATGAAAACTTCTCCAAATTCAAACACCAAACCCAATAATTAGAAGTCACTCACCTCAAGTAATTGCCCTTCTTCCTATCACTAAACACGAAATGATTACTACGTTGCAAAAATATAAAATATAAAACGTCACCTTCTTCTCTCTCTCTCTTCAACGTGTTTCATCCGTACTCATGGCCGTTTTCCTTTCGCCTATTCCTCCCAATCCCAAACCACCTTTCTCTGTGTCTATCGTCTGAATTTCGATAACCGTTTCCATATTCTCGTTCTAACTATTCTTCTCCGTTTTATTCTTGTGCGTATCTCTCTGTTTGTTCCTTTCGTTTTTTGTTTTGTGTTGTTTTTCCATGGAGTCGGCGAACGTTGCTGGCTACGCTCTGAAAACCCTAGCTCGGGTGTGAAATTCGTGAGCGGCAAACGCATCGGTGGAGAATGACGATTGTGACCGGAGATCGGTACCTGGTGAAGTTGGTGCAGTTCGTGGAGGAGCAAGCGGGTCCTCTCATCGAGGGAGCCACGGTGTTGAAGCTGAATCCCGCGGGTCTCCACTACGTGCAATCGAGGCTGGAGGCGCTGCACGAACTCGAGAGCCTCCTTGCCGGCGCTCCGGTGGACTACCTGAGAGCGTACGTGTCGGACCTCGGCGACCACCGCGCCCTGGAGCAGCTTCGGCGGATCCTGCGCCTCCTCACCTCGCTCAAAATCGTTTCGGTGCTGCCTCATCCCAACAGGGATCCCACTCCCTTGTCCTTCTTGCCGTTTGGGAGGTTGAAGGTTCTGGAGCTCAGGGGTTGTGACTTGTCCACTTCCGCCGCCAAAGGCCTTCTTGAGCTCAGGCACACGCTCGAGAAGATCATTTGTCATAACTCTACTGTGAGTCTATTTCTGGAGTTCTCATCATTTTTTTAGTAGCTTTCTATCTTCTCTATTCAGTGAGTGTTGGAAATTGGTCCGTGTGTTTTCAGGATGCTCTGCGGCATGTGTTTGCTAGCAGGATAAAGGAGGTGAAGAATTCTCCTCAGTGGAACCGCTTGTCGTTTGTGTCATGTGCGTGTAATGGCTTGGTTCTCATGGACGAGTCTCTGCAGCTTCTTCCCGCGGTTGAAACACTTGACCTTAGCAGGAACAAGTTTGCAAAGGTGGATAATCTGCAGAAGTGTACCAAATTGAAGCATTTGGACCTTGGTTTCAATCACTTGAGAACATTTGCACCCTTCACCCAGGTACATGGTTAGAATATTTGTTTTTTCCTTATCTGGTCTTTTGCAATTGCATTCATAGTATGTACTGGACCTAGTTTGTCTCGGATGAAAATCGTTTTTGCTGCTTATTGCATGTTGGAAAACTATAATTTTCGATTTAGTTGACTGCATTCCATTCAGTGTTGTTGGGAAACTAGAGTTTCTTTTGTTGGGTTGTTTACGTGAATCTGAAGTCATCTTTCAATTTCCGTTCTACCAATTGTAGAAGTTTTCGTTTGAAAAGGTAAAGGGGCCATTCATGGAATTGTTGTGAATAAAGCGATCGGGATAAAAAATTCTGTTTTTGTTATTCTAGTGCTTGAATTTGACTCTCCAATGTCCACATTTAACAGAGTATGGAAGTATGAGACTTTCAACACCGTGAACATGAATATGAATAATTTGTTCTTCCTTTCTTGGCTGTGATATGATTTTTCTTCAGCTACCTTGATTGAAAATATTAGTCACCTTGGATATGGTTTTCTTTTCGGTAAGGTGTTAAAAGGATGTCTTTGCCCCAAATAGAGAACCTGGGTTTCAAGTGATGGTATCCCAAATGGAGTTGATTTGGTGTGATTTTCAAAATTCATGCTGACTCATGCACTTACTGTGTGATTGAAAATGGAAGTATTATGCTCCTTTTGATCTTGCAATGAGCAATCTAGAGTGGAAATTACTGAAATTAGAGTGGTGTGTGATTCTAGTTTGCTTGCATAAATTTCTATTTTCAGTATTGTGTGCCCTAACTTTGAGTATTGATTATGTGGATATCTTCTCTTAGAAATTAGTTTTAGGACCTAAAACAACCCTATAAAATTGTGTGTATGCTGAGGATTGTCTAAGCCTTATGAAGTTTTTTTTTTTTTGAATCATATTTCTAATCGAAGTGGGACTAAATCGTCATACTTTTGAGGTTGTAAGACATCCTCCAAAGAGGCAACATCTAAGATGGATTAAGGATAACCATATTTAAGGCAATTTTCCAGCCTTCCCCCTCAACCCCAAGGTTGCCGGCCTGGAACGTGGTTAATACAGGAGTACCATGTTGTATGCGTCATTTTCCTGTTGATAAGACCATGCAGAAATATATGTGTAGACACTTAAATGCCACACAGTTGCCAGGGTAGATAGATCCCTAAAAATAGTTTATGCTCCCAACTTCCCATAATTAACTGGCATGCCATATTTTTTTTTGAGCGTGTTTCTTTTTGTGCTCTCATACACTCTTTACAGTGAAAATCTAAATGATTTTAGTAATTTTGTGAACTACTTCTAAAGAACAGCTAGGTCCTCTTTACTTGCTTGCAGATTTGTTCGGTTCATGGAATATGGATTAATATTTCTGGATTGAATATTGAATGATATGATCCTTAAATGAAATGAGAGCAAATTTTTCATAGAAAAGTTATTAATATCTTTCTGCTTTAGTTGTATGCCTTCGATTAGGGATTTGCTCTGGAGACCTATATACAATTTTGTTGGACTGTGCAGGTTTCCCGTCAAATTGTTAAACTAGTTTTGAGGAACAATGCTCTAACTACTTTGCGTGGGATTGAGAATTTGAAGTCACTTGAAGGACTTGATGTTTCCTACAATATTGTTTCCAATTTTTCAGAGCTAGAGTTCGTTGCAGGCCTTCCATATCTTCAAAGCTTGTGGTTGGAAGGAAATCCTTTGTGTTGTGCTCGATGGTATAGAGCACATGTATTCAGCTTTTTTGCCTTCCCAGAAAGGGTAGGTCGTATTGTTTAAGTCTAAACACTGCTGATCTAACTGTCTTACTCCATGTTTGTCTATTTGTTTGTCCATATGTGTGCTTGTCAGTGTTGTGTGCCATATTTTTTATTTTATTGTACCTCAATGTCACTTTCAGAGATAATTTAATTTCTTAAGTATGTAGCATTTTCTGTGTAAATCTTCACCTTTCTTATTTTATTTGAATATTTTACTCTCTTCTTTCTAAACCCACATCTCTGTGCTAAGCAGCTGAAGTTAGATGACAAAGAAATTAACACGAGTGATTTTTGGAAGAGACAAATAATTATTGCCAGTATGCATAAGCAACCTGCCAGTTTTGGGATTTATGTACCTGCAAAGGATGAGGCTGTAGTTGAAGGTGGTAATATCAGAAGGGTATGTAATTAGTGAAACTGCATATATATTTGTATACAACAAAAAACATTTATTTATTTTGCAGCTTGAATTTGTTGCTAATTATTCTTATTTCTTGAAAATTAAATTTGAGAATCCAATGCCATCTGTACATGTACCTATATAATATTTTGAAAATCTAATACTTTTCATTTTGATCAGCATTAGATATTAACATCATATTATTCTTGTTTTGTCAAGCAGAGAAAGGCCTGTCGTCTTGTCAGTATCAGAAATGAAGAAGAGACTACTAGCATATGTTCCGACGAAGACTCTGTCTCTTGTACAAATGATATTCAAATTCAAAATACAGAGGATCCTGATTTATGTGACAATTCTGCTGAAATAGTAGATTTGATAAATAGAATTGAACATATGAAGAAAGAGCGTTCTATTCATTGGTTGAGGGATTTTAAAGATTGGATGGATATTGCTGCTGACAAATCAGTACAAACTATGAAAGAAGGCAGCACTACACTGCATCATCAGCAGGGAAATTACATCAGAAACAAGACACATCACGAGCAGTCTGGTGAAATCTCAAGATATGCTTCAGACTCTGTTCTAGCCTCTGGGGATGACAGTAGCATGAATATTTTAGAATCTGATAATAGTTCTTTTGTAGATACATCTACTAGTTTTAATAGGCAACAACACTTTGACTATAGAGGTTTGCTTGGTAATGCCAGCGGGGCCTTACTTTTTGACTCGGGAGGAGTGGACATGGAGCACCTTAAATCCTCACTTGAGGGAATTAGTAGTTCTCTTTCACAAACTAGAAGTTCTCATGCTGACACCCTTACCACCGAAGGGGCTCAAAGAATGACTGAAAATGTCAACTTCTCACCATTGACTACTATTCATGATATATCTGGGTCTCAATCATCATCTGCTTGCCCCGCATCTCCTCCTCATTTTCAAGAAGACCTTCTTCATCGCCGGCAACACCTGGTGGAAGAAATTTTGCAGCTGTCGGCAGATTCCTTTTCAGTAGCATCTTCAGATAGTAACACAAGCTGTAGTGAAGTTGATTGCGGTGAATTTGAGCCATCAGTTCCAGAAGTTGATAATTCCCAATGTAAAACTTATGTGAATGGTATTGGCAGTCATTTATCTCAAAGTCAGCTTAAGGAAAAGTTTTGCAACCCAAGACAAGGCAATCTTTTTGAAAGAGAAAATGGAATTTCTTCATCTAGTTCCTCGTGTGATCAAACTTCTAAGCAGCATGGAATTGATTTTGCTGCTGGTGCTGACAATGCATTTTGTGCTAGCCAAGACACTGGTTTGTTGGAGAAAAGAAAAATCAGAAAAAAAGCTAAGAAGAGAATTATTTCGATACTAGAAGAGAATTTAGACGGTGATGCTTCCGATCAAACACATGAGAAGATAAGTCAGGGACATATCTCTGCAAATTTAAAGCAAGAATTGGACCTTGATGATTTTGCTGAATTTGCGCATAGTTACCCTACCCAAGAGATTGATGATTTTATAGTGACATATTTCAATACAAGTATTGCTGATTCTGAAGCCAGTGAGGTCTGTAGTCATTGTATACGCTGTAATTGTGTCCTTCAGAAGGAGGCAGACTATAAAGAAAGGTAATTATCAATTAATTAAATCACCAGCATTTAGCCAGGATGAATCAAATGGATGGTAAATAACTTTGTCTTAAGCAATTTAGTTTGCTTGGATCTCTAGTTTTTTTTCCATAATTATTGTCAGGATCACTAGTCAATTATTGTTCAGAATCATATCTTTTTACGTTTTAATTTTTGGTGGGAACTGTCTCATCTGCGAAATGAAAGTAGGATATGTCTCAATTCTAATCTTTCCAATACATCATCAACCAGTAGGTGCTTTCCTATGGCTTTCTGTTGATTACATTTAACAGTGTCTCTTAGGAGTTGTAAGATATCTGGATCCGTCTTAAGTAGCATCCTTCCCTCTGGTGTTTAAGATGAAACCTCCATCTGTTATCTATCCTGAAACTTTGTTTATGCATACATATTTTGTAATAAACTGAAAAAATGATACAGTGGGGTGACTGGGGGATGCCATGGTCACACCCAAAATTTTTAACTTCCTTTATATTTCTTATAAAAAATATTTTATGGCCCCGCGAGCGAGAGAAAATGAGGCATTTTGTCTTGGCCAAGCACAAATCCTGCATCCGCCACTAGATACAACCAAGGTTGTCAAACTTGAGAGTGTATATAAACTTGTGGAGCTTTTGTAGACTTGACTCATAATTTGTAATTGCATAAGATTTACCTAATATAAATGACATATACACTTGAACACAATACACTTAACATTCAACATTTAAACTCTATAAGAAAGCAAAGTAGCAAACCAATGACCAAAGACCCAGACCCACAATATCAAACATTGTGAATCACACACAGAGAGACCAAGACTGCAACAAATGGAGATTAATAGTTATATGTATAGTTATAATTATAATATATATATATATATATACCGATCATGACGCTGAATGAGCTGATGAAAAAGGGAATGGTACAAAAAGTATCAAATTTATAGTTATGTGTCTGCTGCTGAATGGACCAAAAAGTGAATGAACTTATTACTGATAAGTCAGAAATAAACGTTGGACTCACTTAAGCTGACTGGACCACTATGACAAAGGAAGGAGCTTTGGCCTTTTGCCTTATGCAAATATCAAAGGATGTCAAAGGAAGGTGTAGAAGAGGCCATATTGATATAGTTGAGGGAGACATGTAACTTTAAACGGATGATGAAATGAGCAAGAGAATAGGCAAGGGCTCATGACAATTTTTGATAAAACATGGTTTAGATTAGGGAAAGTCACACCCCTTTCTGCAAGTCTTGATAAAAGAAAGGATATGATACTTTCCAAAGTGAACACTTTTTATATGATTATTATTGAAAGTATCCCTTTCCTCATTTTTCTGCATAGATTATAATTTGTATGCTAATATTTCTGCACATTCCTTAAATGGCATGTTTAATTTTTTTCCCCTTTTGTAGTGAAGTTGCAGTATTATTGAGCAGCCATAAGAAGCTCTATTTGCTACTGATCAACGTTGCTTCTGATGGGTCAGGTTAGGCCATGGCCTTTTGTTTTTGTTGGCAACAGGAACTTAATTTTTCCTTTCATTTTTTATTAGATTCACTTGTCTCTTTCTGTCCATGTCTATAATATTTGTAAAATTATGAACGTCCTTTTTTGCTCTAGGGTTAACGTTTGTCTCCTTTTTTAAACTACCACTTTGTGTTCGTTAAAAAGAAGGTCCAGAGCATTTGTAATGTTTGACTAACAGAGTTAGTATGGCATCAGTAAAAGTTAATTCATATGACAGCTACTACAGGGAACTTTAACTTTTGTACAGTTTAAATGTGCATTTAATAATTTAGAACAATACAGTATCATTTCTCTCTTCATTTGGTTGTTTCTTTTAAGTGTATGTTAGTCCCTTTTGTTAATTTTATCTATAAAGATGATTTAACTTCATCTTATGCAAACAAAAACTATCTTTTAAGCTAATTTTTAATTAATCTAAAATAACAAATCATTTTTCAATATTAATTCTTTTGGAATCAATTCTACAAAATTCCAAACCAAATGAGCCCCTTAAGAGGGCTTAACTTTTAGTTCCTTGAATGTGAAACATTATATTTCATTCTTACAGAGTTACCAATAAAATGCATATTAATTAAACAAAATAGATCTGTGAAGCTTTCTCCATTGGTTGTTGCCTACATTACTATTAAGACCCTCTCAGTATGCCATCCAGGTTCAATTTTGAATGTTTTGAGTTCCCACAAGATTGAAGAAGTTCGTGAGGTGCTAGTAGGAATGGGATTTCAGGTGTTAAGGTTAGTGAACTTGTATACTTACGTTGACCTGAGAAGCAGCAGCTTTCTGAGTATAGTTATTTTGGCCATCAGGGTAACTTTTGACAATGGGACAACGTATCTCTTTGTCACAAGAAGCATTGAGAAATCAAGAGAATTACTGTGTACCATACATGTGCTTGATTCAAGTTATGGAAATGATAGATGCTCAATAAGAAGGTGATTTACCTTTTACCTTAGATACACACTCATATTAAAAAGGTGTATGCTTTATGCAAGTATTGATATTATCAATTGCCCTATATATATGATCTATGAATATATTATATATTTTGTTTTTATATTCTTCCTGTTATAATAGACGGATTGTGGTAATTTAAATGGCAGTTTGGAGCAGGTCCAGGTTGGGTTGTTTGACAAACAAATATGTGGTGGTTCAAATGTGACCATATATCAGTATGCAATGGTACTCGTTTTTTGCAAAAACGGAAGTGGTACGCTTCTCTCTAGTCATTTTATACATTTTTTTTTCTTTATATTCTATTCTAACGAGAATGACAGCGGTCAATTCATTTTTATGTGACGAACCTTTTGGAGATTAATTTATTGCTCTATTATTATGTAAAAAAGATATCTCAAAACTATTATGTGAAATGCTTTATTGCAAAAGATTATTTCATCAGATGGTAGGAAGTTGGAATAATTGTGTAAAAATCTACTGTTGACGGGAGTTTCCATCAATTTTACTTCAGTGATATTACTTGAAGGTTTCAGAAAACCCCTGTTTTTCAATGGACAAAATATTTTTAAAATATCTCCAAAATGTTTTATTTTAGTAATTAATACTTTAGAGATATTAAGCTATCCATAATCTTAAACTTGCAGAGGAATCATGGCTGTCGAGATCACTCTTTGTGATTGGAGGGTATGTGCTTTTATGCATTGAAGATGTTAAGCAGCTGTACTCTTTTTCATCAGATGCTTCCGTGTCTCCATATTTCAGAATTGATTCATGTAGCTCCATTGCTGACATTACAGAGATGGTGAGTATACTTTTTGTGCCAAGTAACGTTGGAGGTACCTGACAACTAGAAACAAATAAAACCAGTGGATTTTGAACTCTTGATGTCATCCCAAAATCCTCCTTGTAAGCAATGCATAATAAACGGAAGATGTGAAGAACATCTTTTTCCTGCGTAAATAATTTTCTAGAATAAAACATATTTAATCCCTATAGATATGATTAAACTTAGTTTTGATCCTCCCAAAGATATCTTTGATGCCACCTTATAATGGTCATTGATATGATATAAATACTTATCATGCATTGCTAAACAATGACTGAACATTTAAAAAAATAAAATAAAATTCATAATGATCAAAATGAACAAAAAAATTACTGAAGTAAAATCAAAATTAGTGATATTTTCTTATATACTAAGAACATATTTAAGCCTAATTCCTAAATCTCTTCCCACCTAGTATATTGGCCCTGCTTACTCTTCGAACCCCCAATTATTGTCGCTTTTTTTTAGCTTTGCTTGTTAAATGTTATTCTTTCCAGGTTATTGAGGTTGGTGGCAGCTGCTGTTTGACTTTGTATCTGGCGTGTCAGCTGGCAGAACATCATCCATTTACCCAAATGAAACATGAAACTGTCAATCACGAAAATGCTGCTCCTGGCTCTGTTGAATTGAAGCTTCAGTGGTTCTCCAGAAATTACCTAGTGAAGTTTGTGTCATTGTTGAAGGCAATGCATGAAAAGAAAACGGGGTCACCTTTGGTAGTAAGATGCATATCGTAAATCATTTTTGCTTTGTTAGTTCATATTAATTTCATTCATTTTGTTTTTTTTTTATTTTCATGTTCTTTTTATTTCAATTAGTTTGCTTGCTCGGTGTGTTGAGTTTGTAATAGTTTCCTTCCCCTTATTCTTTGATTTGTGTCCACTCTGTGGCTGTTCTTTTCTGTGTATAGAATTGTATAGTATCACTAGACGTTATTATCCTGCTGTCTTGCTCCTTCCTTCCTCTGCCCTCTTCCCAGATAGAAAAAAAAGTGATAGGAAAATTTCCACTGTAAACTAGAGACAACTTCTATACAACCTTCGACTCCATTTCCAGTGTATTAGAAGTCAAGCTTTTATGATTAAAACTCTTCCGTTTCGCTCATATGAACAGTGATGAAAAATCAATGACTAGCAACATTGATATGCTACTTGACATGGGAAATCATGACAAGAAATTGCTGCAAGATCAGTTAGATATTTGCCAGTTAATAAACCACTTACATCGTAGGTCCTACTCATGATTATACAACAAGAAGTTTTGCCATTAAACTTGTCCTTTACTAGTGAGTTTAGCTCAAAAATAATAGTTAAGACAGAATAACGTAATTTAATCAGAAAAGAAATCATAACCTTTGCAAGCTGTTTTCAACAGCTGACCGATCAACTTTTCCAATGCGTTTTCGTTTCAAGTCCCGCAGAATTTGTCACTGCACGGACAACACTGCCATTTTATAGATGAACTGTAGTCAGAAACCAGAGCAGACTCAGGAGCCATGCTTCCGAACCTAACAGAGGTATCGTTAGCATCAGGCACTCCACCAGATGGCTTGGAATCACCGGTTGCATATTACGGGTTTGTTGAAGAGAATTCGGATCCCCAGAATCTGCATTCACATTGCCACCATTAGAATAACCAAATTCATAGGTTGAAGTGGGACCGAGTACCTTCTGCAGCAGGTTGTCCCTGCCTGCAGTTAATGTTAAAATGCATCCTATAAAGTTTTAAATTTTATCTTTTCGGAAAGAACTTTTATGATATATTTTAAACTATCTTAGAAATATTAATAATAAAATTTATCATGAAGTGTTGTAGAATAATTAATTTGAAATAGTTAACTATTTATTTCCCGAAGCATTCCGAAACTTTTATTTTGAAATATATATTTTTTAGAATGTTTTCGGAACATATGATTTGAAAGTATTTTAATAAATTTCAAAATATATTTTCTGAAAAATATAAAAATTTTCAAAAGGTCATTACAGTACAATGGGAAGAATGCAAGAAGAAAATATGGAGGTGTAAAATCCAATTGCTAAGAAATTGGTCATTACATATTTTGGAATGAGAGCTTCTTTTCAAAGCCGCTTTTTTATATTCACACTTCCTTGTTTCTTAAATATCTCTCCTCTCTCTTACGGTGTCTCTGCAACCTCAGCACCACACCTTATTCATGAACTCCTTTTCTCACCTTCACCCTCTCCCCTCACCATATGCACCTGTTTTCTCATTTTCCTCTCTTCTCTCTAAAGTCATTTTCAGTTCATTTTGATTTTCCATTTTTCTACTTCAAAATTTTATAGAAATTTTTAAGGTAGTTTTTATATTATGAAAACTAAATTTGTTTTGCATAGTTAGGCGTGCAAGAAGTAGGAGAGAGAACTTGGTGGGGAAGGTTTGGACAAATTAAGAATTTTTAATAAGTGGAGGTGGACTTAGATAAAAGGAGGTGGGAATAGCACAAGCCTATAAATAAATTCAGACATAGGCCCAACCGAACAACGTTCCAAATCTGACCTATTTAGGGTTTGTGTCCTCTTACTAATCTATATAAGCGTAGATGGGGATGAGGAGAGCATGAGTACCCTGTATTGTTCTTCCGCGGATTTATATTGTAGTTGTCATTTGAATCGGTTTTATGTTGTTTGAATTGAATAGGTTATGATGTTGTGGTTTGAAAAGGCAATTAGTTTGCGTCACTGATGCGCTCTGGTTGATGAATAGCGTATTCAGCCCTTTACGTTGCCGATAATGATGATTGAGCACATGCTTGCTTGTGCCGTTCTTCCATACGGTTCCTGCATTCAGTTGCTCTCATATTTCTCTTTTTTTCATCATTTTACTCTCAAAACATGGAACCATCGTTACCCAATCCTCTTGATTTTTTTTTAACTTTTCCCTGAAGCCTACTTTAGGTTTTCTCAAAGAAACCCGGAAACCCGGGGTAACTGATGTGTAGGAGCTTGATGTTGGAGTTTCTGTCAAAGGTTCTTTTGTTAGTCAAAGATACAAGGGTATATCTGGGGCAGCGGCCATATATTATAATCAGTATAATAAATACTATGTGTGCATAAATAAATTCCAAATTATGTTTTTCTTGATTCAGACATAACACATAAGATTATGAACTTGATAAAGCTTTTTTATCAGAAAACAAAAATATGTTGTTAATTCTAAATAATCAAAAGCTTGTGTTTATGTAATGGAATATCCAAATATGCAGAATAGACTGAAGTTAAATCTAGAGTGATCCAACCTTGATTTAACATCCAAAACGTAAAATTGTCACGATGAAGTTAGTATCTTCCAACTTGTAGAACTTGTAGAATTGATGACATCTTGTCGAGTTGCCTTATAGAACTTGTAGAATTGATGACATCAGGCTTGTCGTGTTGCTAAACACTTTTATGTGAAGCTGTGTATCGAAAGCCCCTCTAGTTTTGTTTGTCACATGCTTTGTCGAATAACGTTATTGTTATTGCAAATGCTTGAAACAATCCGAAGTATAGATATACGGCGTTTTTGGCTTTTATTCCCTTTAGAGTTAATTATAAAAATTGGTAAATATATGAAATTATAGTTTAATCTAAAATATAATATTATTTAAGAATTTAAATGAAGTTACACTGCAAAACAAGTTGTTAGAATTTTGAAAGACATTTTCATTAATTTTTTATTGTAGTTGTGTTTTTAGACACTACTTCACCTTCAAACAAGAGAAATAAGTTTTTAAAAACAATTTTCCATTATTTAAAAATAATTTTATGTATTTAAACACAACTTACCTAAACATGTAATTTTTAAAAATTTATTAGTTTAGTAACTTTTTTAAAAATTAGGCCGAAAATGTAAAAAGGAAACCTCATTTATATTATCCAAAAGATATCAGATGAGATAATTGTAAACAAAAGTCAACAGATATTTATACAAAAATGTAAACTTTGTCTAGCATTGAAACAAAGTATACAAATAAAAGTTTAACTAAACAGTACCTGAATGTTTATTTTTAGCAAGCAAAGAGAATTCTTGGAATCATTATTTCTCACCAATACAGTTAGCAAGCTTAGTTTTTTCAAAGAATCAACCATTAACTTGACCACAAACTCTATAATCTGACATAATTGCAATGAAAATAGGTGGAAAGAAAAATTAGAAGAAAAGGCACAAGGCACGCGATATTGGCGCGGCTCAATCAGACCACAGAATCAAGGGTATGTGATGAAGCTATGGTCAGTTTGAACCGTTCCAACACCTCGGGTTGGTGCCTAAGTTTTTGTTATTGCCTCAGGACACTCAACTCAGCAACACTTGGATATTGTGCAGTGTGATGGTAGTGCTACTGCTACTTCACTCACCCCTTATTATATAGTTAATACATAGCCATCATATTTGGTCTTTTGTTTGTGAGTGTAAAGATTAGTCCATTTTAGAAGAACAAACACAATCCTCCAAACAAATGTTGAATTTACTGATCTCTCTAAGATTGCCGGCCACCTTCAACCTAACACCGTTGGCCGGCCTTTAAATTCTCTTAATATCTTCACCTCTATCATCGATATTTCCCTTCCGCTCCACGTCACTTTTCTATTTTAACTTCTTCAAACTCTTTAGGTCAACTACTACATTCAATTTCTTAAAAATAATTCTCAAACATAAACATAAACAATTCAAGAGTTTAGGCAAATCATTTTTAAAACCATAGGTACTTCATTATGAATGTTTTTTTTAAAGCTCATTAAAACTAACTGCTACTCATTCGGATCCGGAAATAAAAGAAATAACACAGCCAAAGGATTTAAATATTTCAAATAATAAAGGACCCATAACAAGAACATTTTCTACACCCTCCGAAATCTCCTTTTCTTACTAAACCAAGAAGAAACGTTTTTATTGATAAATTACACCGACAACATCTTCAAATAAAAAATAAAGTTTTCATTCAATACATTTAAGAGCCAAAACAACTTTGGTTGTCTCTGCATTTTAGTTAGATTTTTGTATATCAGTGTTTTCCAACCATCACTCTTATTTACACAGTACATCCTGTCCGAGGAAACCAGTACTTGTTAGGTATGACTTTGGTGGATAAATGGTTTAAATTTACGAAAACATTTAATGAATTCAACACAAATTTGTGTGTTTCAATGCATAGAGAGAATAAAAATACTTAAAGCTTTTAAACTTTACTCTAAAACATGCACTTTTGGTCTGTGAGAGACATTTTATTATCATTTATCAAGAATCCTTTTTGGAATATGTGCATATACTTACAAGCGATCATACTGACTCTTTTCGTATTATGCCAATGCTGAATTAAATTTTGAGCCAACCTTGAAATTTGATGCGTTGTTTTGTCTTGTTGAGTTCATTATCATGAAATACATGCATAACAAATATACCATACTACTGTGAATATCAATGGATGTTAAATCCGTCTCTAGTGCTGGGTGAAACAAAGATGTCATTCTATTCGGTACAACCAAAGAAAACGTATCGATAAACCCAAAGAGAAACAGAAATGGAATGCACCCCTCCAAATTTTGCCGTCTGATGCTTAATTTGTTTCAGTTGTCTTCCCCATTATCTCCACTCACAACCTTCCATTCCATTCCATTGCATTGAAATGCTTTCATTTTCACCGTCACCTCTTGTCCGTATTTCATACCTTATAACCCTCTTATTTAAACAATCCACATCTCAACTTCAGCGCTTTAAGGTCCTTTAACACCAGCAACAAAGAAGGCCAGAAGTGGTTGCTGAAGTTCACTCCAATGGCGAGGCCGGAAAGGACGCGTAGAAATAAAAGCCTGGAGACTCTAATGGACTCGGACAAACCAGGAATCGGAAGAAATGTGAACCAATTGGGACCCCAGAAGTCCACTCCAGGCTATGGCCTTGAATTCAGTAACCTCTCGTATAGCATCATAAAAAAGCAGAAAAAGGATGGAGTATGGATCAACAAAGAAACATATCTTCTTCATGACATCTCTGGCCAAGCAATAAAAGGTGAAATTATGGCAGTCATGGGGCCTAGTGGTGCTGGAAAATCCACCTTTCTTGATGCATTGGCAGGGAGAATTGCTAGAGGGAGTCTAGAAGGATCAGTTAGAATTGATGGAAAACCAGTAAAAATGAGCTCCTCTAATTTCCTTATTTATGGATCAAAATCAGATATATGTTTTACTTTTCACCAAAAGAGGGAGATATTCTCTCTTTCTATTCTCTTTAACTTAATAACGCTATATTATGGTGCAGATTACTACAAGCTACATGAAAATGGTGTCATCATATGTGATGCAGGATGACCAGCTCTTCCCTATGTTGACAGTTTTTGAAACATTTATGTTTGCAGCTGAAGTTAGGCTTCCTCCTTCCATTTCCAGGGCTGAAAAGAAGAAGAGGGTGTATGAACTCCTTGACCAACTGGGCTTACAGGTATATATAATCCATTGCCTCTCTCACTCATTTACACACATAAAATGGCAGGTTAATAACTTCATTTCCGTTCAGAGTGCTACACATACCTATATTGGTGACGAAGGAAGGAGAGGAGTGTCAGGAGGGGAACGACGAAGGGTATCTATTGGCATAGACATCATCCATAAGCCATCACTTCTGTTTCTTGACGAACCTACCTCAGGCCTTGACTCTACAAGTGCTTACAGTGTTGTAGAAAAGGTTAAAGACATAGCTCGAGGAGGAAGTGTTGTCCTTATGACCATACACCAGCCTTCATTTAGAATTCAAATGCTCCTGGATCAGATCACCGTCCTTGCAAGGTGAAACTTTCAGAGCCTATATATAATGTTTATATTACTATCGAAGGAGCCTTAAATGAGGACATATATAAAGCTTGATTATATAGATCATCTGAAACTGATAGGCACTGATAGGAAGACAAAAAAGGATGTTGAATACATAAGTTTATGACTAGATAAGAAGCTAGAACTATGTGAGAAAGTTGTAGGAAAACCATTATGGGATAGTTAGTAGAATGGGCCTCGGCTCGATATCAAAAACAACAAAGAGAAACTCTAGTACTTTACATGGATGAACTAGAAGAATATATTCAGAACATATCATGAAAAAGAAATTCCTGACCAGATCTGCCATTGTATTTGATGGTGCTGTAGGGGAAGATTGATATACATGGGGAAGCCAGATGCACTACAGGCTTACATGTCCAGATTCGGAAGGCCTGTACCTGATGGAGAGAACAGTATTGAGTATCTTCTAGATGTTATAAGTGAATATGATCAAGCAACGGTTGGGCTTGACCCCCTAATCCAATTCCAACGTGATGGCCTCAAACCTGACCCAGCAGCTATGACCCCTGTTCCAAAAACTCCAAAGACATCTTTCAGAAGAAACACCCCTGCGTCTAAACACTTGATTAGCCTCCGCAGCCAAGGATTTACTGCTGGAACACAACAACCTCATTCTGCACAGTTTAGTTATCGCGACGACGATGACGATGATGAGAATTTCGATAACTCCCTTGAAAGGAATAGTGTTCCAACACCAAGGAATATGACCAGTGGTGTTCACCCACGTTTGGCTTCTCAGTTCTACAAAGATTTCTCAGCCAAAGATTTCTCTATCTGGCTTTACCATGGTGTCGTAGGAACGCCGCGGCGCCAACCATCATGGACTCCTGCAAGAACACCGGGATGGACGCCTGGGAAAACACCCATGTCAGGACCAAGAAGTGCAGTTTCCAACCAACATTCTGCAGCTTATCGGTATCCTTATCGCCCCAAAACTCCTGCAGTGGATAGCCAGTCTATGGACTACTCGGAAACTTCATTTGCCCCTTCGCTTGAAGGATTTGAGATTGAGGAAGTGCTTGATGAGCCAGTCTTAGGATCCAAGTATGCAAACCCATGGTTGCGTGAGGTTGCAGTGCTCTCGTGGCGAACAGCACTAAATGTAATTCGCACCCCTGAACTCTTCCTCTCCCGTGAGATCGTCTTAACTGTAATGGCACTCATCCTGTCCAGCATTTTTGGAAATCTGAGCCATCATTCTTTCAAAGACATCAATAGGCTCCTCAATTTCTACATCTTTGCAGTGTGTCTTGTTTTCTTTTCCTCCAATGACGCAGTCCCATCTTTTATCATGGAGAGGTTCATCTTCATCAGGGAGACCTCCCATAACGCTTACCGTGCTTCTTCGTATGTTATTTCTTCCCTCATTGTTTACCTCCCATTTTTCGCTATTCAAGGACTCACATTTGCTGCCATAACCAAAGAAATACTCCACTTGAATAGCAGTCTCTGGTATTTCTGGCTGACACTTTATGCTTCGCTTATTACTACCAATGCATATGTGATGCTTGTCAGTGCACTTGTGCCTAGTTACATCACAGGGTATGCAGTAGTCATAGCCACAACAGCACTCTTCTTTTTGACCTGTGGTTTCTTCCTCAAGCAAACTCAGATACCCTTTTATTGGAGGTGGCTTCACTATATTTCTGCAATCAAATATCCATTTGAGGCATTACTCACAAATGAATTCAAGAACCTCGACTGTTACACAGGAAACAAAGCAGAATTATCCCCCGGACCACTAGGAGACTTGAAGCCCAGCAAACATCATAATGCCAGTCTGCCAGCTAACTGCTTATTAGGGGTAGATATCTTGTCCTCAATGGATATCAAAATGCAAAACATATGGTATGACATTTTAATCCTGCTAGGTTGGGGTGTTCTTTACAGGTTTTTCTTCTATTTGGTTTTGAGATTTTACTCCAAGAACGAGAGAAAATGAATCATTTACCACCCCTTTTTATTTGGATAACCTGTTCATATATGCTCCGGCCAGCTAAAAAAGCTGAAGGTCACAGCAGTTACGTTATTTCTTGTATCATTGCTATCATTCTCAAGAGAAATCATTATATTCTGTTAAAGAAGCTTGCGAGTTTCCTGCTTCTGTTCCTAAGGTGCGAGTGACAATTTTTATGTTTATGAAATTACCACAAGTAATTGCTCTTCGAGGAAACAAAAAACATCATAAGTGAACGTGTTATATAACGGGGAAGATGGATATAATAACACCATTGTACTCCGTTCATACCATGATCAATGTTAAAATACAGCCCCTCCTATCAATCACCAGTCACATACAAGAATAATGCGTCGTAGGCCTGACTTCCGTATGATAGAGAGAGAGAGTGAGAAACTGACCCACCCAAATTTTTTCAAAGTAACCTTCTGCATATTTGGATAGGGACTCGATCTTTCTTCTATCTTCCTTGACAAGAACAACTTTGCCACAGTTGGACCCAGTACGAAAGGCTTCCAAAACTCATTAACTATTTTTAATAAATATGGTGTACTTCCGTCTCCCCATTACAGTAATCACAAACCTAAAATCAGCTTTAAAATTTGAAACTTGTTCCAAATCAACATTAACATTTTCTAAATGCGATCAGACAGAGGAAACGTCTAGACAAAACATTGGAACTAAATTAATCTTAGCCTTTGAATTCCACTATGGACATGTAAACTGAAATCAGGGTCTTTATAAGGTATTCACTTAATGAGAGCCAGCATGTTGTGCAATTTTTCTTTCAAGTGTACTTTTGTCTGCTCCCACTACACTGTCAACCTCTTTGCCATTCTTAACAAAGAAAAACGTGGGAACACTGCTAATATTCCAGCTTGCAGCAACATCTCTGGCCTCATCTATGTCAATTTTTAAAAAAACAACTTTTGGGTACTTTTCAGCCAAGCTTGTATAGATAGGGGAAATGAAGCGACAAGGGCCACACCACGTTGCAGTAAAATACAGGATCGCCAATCGTGATGTCTTTGATGCAGCACTTAACTTCTTCTCCAATTCACCAGTAGAATGAATACCAATGACTTGCCCTTTAGAATGCCACAATGTAATAGGTCATTAAATTAAATATAAATAGAAGGAAAGCCAGATAAACTGCAACAACTATTCTTTTAGGAATAAAAATCAAATATCACAATCAAATATGCTACAAATTGCCACAAGATGCGCATGAGTTTTTAGTTTAATTAGGCAATGTAACATCTTACCGCTCTACATCCTACAGCCATGAAGTTAGGCCCAATTTGCAAAGCAGTCTTCAATTACACAACCAAGAATGGTTTGTGCCATAAAATTCAAGCCAATATCCATGTGTTTCCATCAAACTTGTAAGCCTATAATGCAGGTGAGCAATTATGACGAAAATATGCATACTAAGGCGTTTACCACAGCCACATGAAAAGTATGATGCGGGAACAGATCAGATAATGAAATATTGTGTACTGTTTTCATTTTTCACATTAACTACAAGATAATGAAGTCAACCAAAAAAGGTTTGTGAATTTTATTATCATCACCCAGATGAGAAATACAAAGACTTACCATCTTTTAAAGCAGATAAGGCTTCTTGAACCTGAAAAAAACAAGTCAACATAAAAAAAAAACTTAGTTATAACTAGATCATCGCATAGCATAGTTATTAAGTTGCATATAGAGAACGAACAACTTCCTGTCACTACATATTACACTCCAATGAAGGAGGAAAGAGAATGTAATAGAACAACAATAGTAGAACTATGAATTCATAGGAAATGACAGATTGTCATTTGTTACATCACAATGGTATCACAAACAGTAGCCTACAGAAACTAAATCCGTTGAAAACAATACTCGATTGAAAAAAAAAAAAAAAAAAAAAAAAAAAAAAAAACCCAAAATCAAGATTTTTACTTGGCAACGGTAAGTGTAGTTAAGATTGCAAAACATATGGCTAAGATAAGTTTGTAAGTCCCTGAAATACATGTCTATAAAAAAACAGGTAAAAGTAGCCACTTAGTCTTGAGACCAAATCAATTCCCTCAATTCTTAATCCTTATACCTATCAGTCTTCATAACTGGGGTTACAAATTACAATCAAGTTATTTTCTAATACTTTTGTGTCTGATTGTCTACTTTACGATCATAATGGAAACTTAGTATATGCCCACAGGGAAACCTAGATTATTAGCATGCTTGGCAGGAATTTACTTATCATTATATCTCAGGGACCTATCTCCAGTCTCAACAAGCTATGGGATATAACAATGAATAAACCTTACTCTTTGGAGGCAGGATCAGACATCCTACATTGGTGTTCTGCTGGTAACCAAAATAACAGGATCAGACATTCTACTACGGCCTATATTTTATTTTTCCCTTTTTAACTCCTTTCCTAATGTTTTCTTGGGAAATCTTACTATACAAAATGTATGATATGCATGATACCGACACCTTAGATAGAATTACCACAAATAGAATCAGAAGAAAAGGTTATTGGCATTTGAGCTTCCTTGTAACCAAAAAAGAAAAGAGAAGAATATGAAGTAACTCAACTAATAAACAGAGGAAAGACCTTAGGCAGTATAGTTTTAATATCGACCACTTCTATCATGTTTGCTGTCCTATGCACTTACAGGCTAGCTAATATCAATGCAATAATATTCGTTTCCATTGAACAATTCTAACATTTTTAAATATTATTGACCCAACATGTGGTTGTGGAAAAAAAATGGAATAGTTTGCACTTGTGAACTTCAAAATGCATTAGTCTGTACTTTCCACTGTAATGTAATATATCACCACTAGCATAGTACAATTGGAAAGAAGCTCACTATGTAAAAATGGGTTGGCGAAATTACTACATACAGAAAGTACTATGAAAAATGGTAAGTAATTATTCGTTAGAAAATAACTTACCTTTTTTCAAACTATATAGATTGTTGTCGAGAGTTGAAATTGTGTAAAAGAAATAAGTGTTTGAATTGCTAGTCTCTGTCAATGAGATAATGTGATAGAGGAAGACTCTCACCCAAAGAGCCATACATAGTGCCTTGCAAGTTACAAGGTCGTAGAGCTAGTCAAACAGTGCTAAGATCCAAATCCTACATTGGTCTTAATTGCAATTCTACATTTTAACCCAGTTTGTAAAAAGAGAATGATATTTAAATTATAGTGAAAAAGTACAACCAATGAATTTTGTCCGTACATTGCTGGTAGATAATATTTTTGTCCATATATTTAGCGTACAACCAATCAATTTATCCCTAATATAAAATATGAAAATTCCAATATGAAAGGTACTTGAAATTTGTGATAAAAGAACTTGGAAAATGAAAATAAACATTAAATCCACTGATTTTCTTAACACTTGCAAATATGTTAAATACAAGTAAAGGATAACTAAACATCATACCTAATCTAGCAAAAAAGGTAATGGTTCATTTGTATTAAGTTTACTGACCGTAATTTTTATATCAAGTTAAATTATTATTGCATAAAAATATCTTAGGCAAATATATCACAATTAAAATTTTGATTTAAAGACATCAAATAACAAAGATAAATATTAATTTTCTTGTTTTGGACAGTTAAATGATACTTGTTAGCATGTTACTTTTGTCAGCAGAGATTCGAACATAAAACCTATTCCACCCTCTTTTCTACCTTTTTTGCGTAACCAACCTTATATCCTCATTATAAACTGTCCTTATAACTCTATTTGCCCTTATAAATCTGAGTGGCTTCACACAATTTAACCTTGTTACTTGATGGAGTTAAGTCAAAATTTTACATTTAATACCTCCGTCGAAGATATTATTTTTACTATGGGAATTGAGTTTGATCCTAAAATTAGATGCAATTGAACATATTTTGATATAGGTAATTTGTCGGTAAACTTAAGAAATAGATGGATCATTATCCTTTTACCCGATTAGGCATGTCGTCTATTTCTACTGTAATTTTCTCTTTTTAAGGAAAAGTCAACTTCCAAGTTACTTGATATAACAAATTTCAGGTTATTATCATTGGAATTTTCATGTTTCATAATATGGTTAAAGTTGACAACTGTTTTAGACGAAAGTTTTTTGAAAATTAATCTTGAAATTGATGATTTTTTACTTCCAACTATAACTAAAAGAAAAAAAAAAAAGCAATTATTTGGTTATTTATTTTGTAAATATATCCATTCCTACATGTAATTGTTATCCACCTAACAAGAAAAAATGGTTACTTTACAATTTTAAATAGAAAAATGTATTAATTTGTACTTTCCACCACATCATAAGATTTATTTCCATATCACCAATGGTATAAAGGACTTCTATGCAAACTCACCAATGCAACAAAGGGGTGAGGAATTACTACTTACAAAAGTATTATGAGCAACACTAATGATCATTTGATAGATATAGCAGCCGTCAGACTTTAGCCTAATAGGATAAGGCGTGTTTAGTAGCAATTCAAGAACAATTTTCACTCCTGAAAGTTCTACTCCACAAAAATTTGCATTTCAAGAAAAGGGAAAGGATTTTCTACTACCCGTTAAGTTGGTTGAGTCGAAGAAGAAAAGAGGGTCGATTGTCTTGCTTTGAAACTTGTCATGTTCTATTGTGTTAAAACTTTATCACTATTATATCCAACAAATAATCACTTACTAGTGTCCATAGTACTTAATGGTGATTTTCCATAGTATCTCTAACACCCCTTTGTTACTCAAGGTCATTTTCCATCCAATTCCATTATACCAATGATGATGTATAAATAAATCTTACATTGTAGTGAGAAGTACAAATCGATGTATTTTGCAGTTTGCCAGTGCAAACTAGATCCATTTTTGTCCATATATTTGGGTGGATAATATATATTAAACAGATCATATACAGAATTAATAACTAAGTACTTAACAATTAATATCTTGCTCTTATCTATAGGTGCAGGTGGAAGATAATCAATAATCAATCATAAATCATCTTCTAGATAATATTTTCTAAAGCATTGCCAACTCGTCCAATTACTATAAATTTTCTTAACACTTCCAAATAGGTCTAACACAATAAAGGACAACTAGGGGACACAACTGATCTAGTGAAAAGTAATGTTTCATTTGTATCTTATGTTTACTAACAAGTTAACTCAGTCAAAACACATTGAATTGTACATCTAATTTCTGGATTAAGTTCAATTCACATTGCAAGAAAAATATCTTGGACAGAGGTATTATATCTAAAATTTTGATTTAACTCCATCAAATAAAGATAAATTGTGTAGGTTTAAAGATTTAGAAGAACAAAAAGATTATTAAAAGGCCAATTTATAAATGTCATTTTCTTGTAATGAGAATTGAGCTCAATCAAGAAATTGGATGCACACTAACTCCGGCCACTAACCCTTTAATTATATCTAACAATTTGCAAGTGTTGGAAAAGTTAATGATGCCCGTTTTTCTTTTTATTTTGTAAGTTCCGTTGGTAAGAAATTCTAGGTTACTATCTTCGAGTTTCTTTTGTGTAATTTTGCAACAAATGTTATTTAACAGACAATCTCGAGACTGATTATATAAGGTTTCATCTATGACTAAAGGGTAAAAATCAGGTGATAATTATTAATTGGTTGGTTATTAATTTTGTAAGTTTAATTAACCATAATGTAAGAGTCATTCGCCTCAGCTTGTAAACTAGGTAACAAATAGAATTTTGTAGTTAAGATGAGTGCAAGAACCAGATTTATCTCCTGCTATGACCTTACACGTCACGACTTAGGACTTATTTGAGCAAGTCTTTCTCGAGCACTCCACACACATATTACAATGTCATATTAGAAATTCAAGAACAAGGAATTATAACAAGGATCATAAGATCCTACAAAATTTACACGCCATACACATATACATACATACATGCACACACATAAATATACATAAACAGAAGCGCAGAGGAGAGCAGAACACAGGGGGCAGCAGCTTGCACAAGATCGGCATAGAAGAAAAGAAGATAAGTTGAGTACCAGCAAAAAGAATAAGAATATTAAGATTAACATAACAGGAAAATCACACACAGCAGTCATCTCACACATCTAAAAAGTGGCTGAAAAATGAATTTGGGCCACTTTAGGGTTTTCAACCAGTACGCATACAGGTGATTGGATACAAGCTGAAATAATATATTTTTCCAGTCTCGACGGAATTGTGCCTCATTTGATCCCTCCAACTCCACACTCTTACACCAATTTCATACAATCTCACCAAAATTCGATCCTTCTAGGAGATACTCATGATCATTCTCATGCGAAAGATCATGATTTTGACTACTATGATTACATTACCAGAATATATTCATCTACGAACATTTAACAATTTTGCCCACAACCCATCACCAGTCCTACTAAAAAGAAATCTTCACTCTATATTATTGCTTAACATCAACTATAGCTTTAAGGACATAAAGTAGAATGATTGGTAAATCTAGACCCATTGAAAGTATTCGAGTTGCATGTCAAAATTTTAAAAGAATAGGAATATTCCTTGGATATACACGCATCAAGGAACATCCTACGTTTATCTTATCAGATACATGTATGACCTTGATATTTTTCTTTCATTTTTGGAATATCAGGGCTTCATAGCATCCTGCAAACCTAACTACCAAAAAGATTGTTCAGTCACTGAAACTATAATCTATACTTACTTGGGCTTCAGTTTCTTGCTCCTTCTTAACAGGAGCTTCAGTCATGATAGGATCTCCCTTCTGCTGCTTTTGTTTTCTTAAGCGAGCATACTTTCTTCTATGCTCCTCAATCTTTCGGGCATTAGGTTCAACCTGTCCAGCAAAAAAAGATACAATTACAAAGAGAGCAAGGATTCCTTCTGCAGATTTCATCTGCGAAAGGAGGCAAATTACCTTTTTAAGTACCGTACTTAGCTCTTCATCATAATCTAACTTTGAAGCCACATGAAGATCACTTGCCGCTTCTTCCCATAGTCCCAACATAGCCCTGGACATTCCTCGTATTTTGTATCCTTTTGCTGAGTCGGGGTTAATCTGGAACAAATAATACACCTTTGAGTACACAAAATTATGGCACAGATATTTCTTTTGTACCATTTTTTCTATGTTTGACAAAGAATAAAATAAACCTTCAAGGCAGTGTCAGCATCCCGTATAGCAGCATTTGGCTTCTTCAGTTTGACAAAGACGCTAGCTGAAAACAAGAAATCGAGATTTCCAAATGATACAGAAGGCAAAAAAAAAAAAGTACTGAAAGGAATTTATCGAGAGGCATTTAATTCTGGTAGGAATACACAGAGAATGCGTACCTCTTGTAGCATAAAGTATAGCTGATTGGGGATTCAGCAAAATGGCTTCTGTCAGTTGGTCCAGTGCTTCATCCAAATTACCTGAAAAATTCATTAAAAAAACTCAATATGCAAACTAAAAGAATGTCCAGGAAGCTTAAGTTGACTAGACTGTAAGTAATGATATATTGAATTGCCTTGTGAGATAGCATCGACTGCCTTTGACTTTGCTAGTTGAGCAGCATCCCTCTGTTCTTCCGTCACCTCAACAGAAGGATCTCCCATCTGCAATAGAATACAATAGAGTTGTTGAGACGTGGAAGGCATTGCAGTGAGTCCACAGCACAAACATAGAGAAGATAGGAAACCTTTTGAGGAGGGTCATTATCGGGTTCAACAACATCGGCATCATCCAACTCTATATCAGATTCAACAAGGTCATCTTGAGCAGATAAAGGAGGGTCTGGCTTCTTCTCATCAAAATCACCTGGTTCCTGCATACGGTTATGGAAGTAAGAACAAGAAAGGAACGCATAAATTAGATAATGATGAAAACGCACCGTTTTGGGTTGGGGAGGGATGCGAGCACCGAGGCTGCAGCAGAAGGAGAGGGTGAGTGAGCGTGGATTGAGAGAAAGAGATGAAAAATGGGAAGAAAGCGAAACCTGAGAAGATAAGCCTTGAAGAAGGAAAGAGATGGGTTGTGAAGGAGTGAGGGATTGGACTTGCATGTGTCTATGAACTGCTTCAGCTCTCTCAGTTTCACTTCCTCCATCTTCTCTCTCTCTCTCTCTCTCTCTCTCAGCGCCGAACACACACTCCAATATAGGGTTCCTTCCGATCCACCATGACTACTTATTTTATGTTCGAATTCCACCTTTTGAACATTGTTTGTAATATATCCAATTTCTGTTTTAATACTATATTTGAATAATTTAAATTATCTTATCTGAATAAGGTATTTGAAAAAATAAAATCATTTAAAATGAGTATAACTTAAATTCAATATATTCAAATATTTAAGAAATGATAGAATTTCATATCAAATGCAAGGTTAAGGTGGAAGAATATCATGAAAATATTTAAAATATTTTCTAGCATCCATCATAGCTGTATCACCATGTAAGAGATTACAAAGAACATGGTTAACAACGTATAGTTGGAATACTAATGTAATTTAATTTGTAAGTGTGTGCATTTGTAGTCTTTAAAATAATAGTATCCGATCATAAAATAAACTGTTACTAAAATTGTCACTCAGATATTTGGTCTGAGAAAATCAATAAAATGTAATTGTCTTTGCAATAATAAGTGCTGTAAAAAGATAATTTGAACAGTCTAAATTAAGAAAAGATGTCATTGCCATTATAGAAGAAAATAAAGTATTGTTTATTAATGATAGAAAATAAATAGTACTTAAATGTTATTATTTCACAATCAAATCCCCAAATTAAATAAAACACATCATAGTCTTAAATTGAAATAAAGTGAACAATGAATGCGGCTACACTGTAATTGATTTGTTACTTTCATATGGCCAAAAACCCTAAAACTAATCACTTAGTCTTACTTGTTAGTTAAAAATGTGAAGAAATATATTTAATAACGCGAAAAAATATATTAAAAAGGGCCGGAATGACAAGATTGTGTTTCATCTTAAATATTTATGATATTTAAAAAAGTAAATAATTGTTCATCACTAGTAAATTTGCCAATTCTTTATATATATTTCAATAAAAGATCACTTTTGCTATTAATAAAAATGTTTTTCTATCTTTAAATTTTAACATTTCATAAGTGAATAACACGCCAATGTATTGGCTTAGATAAAATTTTTTATATTTTTGTAATTGGTCTTCAATAAGTTTTTTTTTTCTTTCGGAAACATTTTTATTTATTGGGTTAAATTATTATAAAAAGTTATATTCCAGATAAAGTATACATCTATTATATCTCTGCATTTTATGAAGTCAAATAATTCATTTACATTTTTGTTAGGAAATTATGTTAAGGGACAAAATGAAATTATAACGTATATTATCATTTTAATTTAATATATTTTAATTTAAGTGGAGTCTTACTTTTTCTTTAAATTCATTCTTAAATCTAGTCATTCTTCATAATAGTTTAAAAAATATATATTTAATCATTATTTATTTTATTATTATTATTTACATGATTTAAGTCATGAGTTATCCATTAAGTTTCAGTCGTACAATGACAAATATATATTTTCAATCAATAAATTTGATAGAAATAATGTCATTTATCTTAGGTTAGGATTTGCATAGATTATTTATTTAAAGTTTCTTTATTCCAATGCAAAACTCCAAAAAGAATGGTGACATGTCTATATAGAGTTTCTATGTAAAAATTTTCATCTTCTTTTAAAGTGAATAACACTATTTCATTACATTAATTCATTAATTTTTTTCTTTTAAACAACATAACTAAAAGCATGCATATAAATACATGTATAAATTCAATTTAGTTATTCACATTGTCATTAACTCAACCAACTAATCACTTAAATGATACTAATGGATGCAAAAGACCATAACAAAAATTAGGAATTTCATCATGAAACAAAAATATTGAGACCAAATGCAAATGTAAAAAATTTATTAGAAATAAAAAATAATAATACACATGTCAGCTCAACTAAATCACTCACGTGTCACTTAACTGCATTTTTTTTTATCACCTTGTCACTTAATTGTATTCTCTAGAAAATAGAGGAAATTTGGACTTGTTTTCCTTAAGATGTTAAATAACACTCTTATCCCTCTAATTTTAAAATAGGCACATAAATTCACATCCCTTCCGAGAATTACTTCTCCTATCGTTCGTTTTAAGAAATGAAATTCACCCCTCCCTCACGTTTTTAACGAAAATGATACTCACATCCCTTCTTTAATTTAAAAATAACATATTTACTAAACCTTACTTAAAAATAAAAATAATGTTTTAAAATAAACATATTTTTTATAAACAAAAAAGTGAATGATTTAATTATACAAAATTTGCTCTAATACTTTCAAGGAAGTCTTAACAAAACGTTTATATATTGTATCTATGTTCAATCTTCACTATAGGTAAAAACATGTCAAGCTAGAGATATTCACTATTTCAAATGACCAATGTTTATATATTATACCTTATCTTATAGTTTTTTCTCTAATTTTTAATCTCATTTTTCTTTGAATCAAGTTATTGGTAGAACGTTTTACCCAGTGAGCCAATAACTAATAAAAAAAATGACCGATTATATGTTTTATATCTTTGAATCAAGTTATTGGTAGAACGTTTTACCCAGTGAGCCAATAACTAATAAAAAAAATGACCGATTATATGTTTTATATTCATAAAATTCTAACATATGTTAGAAAGTAATTTGGCAGTAAAATATGTTTGGAATTATTCTGTTTATGATAATGTTGTTGATAAATATGAAGTAAATAAGATAGAGATTGAGATTGAGGTGGCGAGTTCTCTATGTTTCAGTTAGTGGGTAGTAGTTACCTCCAATTTATTATAACAATAAGGGGACTTTAATATTCAAGAAAGCACCCATTTTCTGTAGATTCTTGCACTTGAAGATGACATACAATAATTGGAAACTTCAGAACAGAGATTTACATACTACAATTTTTTTCTTATAACATTGACTTGGAAAACAAAGTTCCTACAATGCCAAACCAGTGAATAACTTAATTGAGATTGTTTGTCTTAATTAAGACTTTTACGTTTCTAATTAATTAAATAAAAACATTGAATATAAGTCTCAATAAATGACGGAGACAATCCAGGATGACATATTATTTGAAATTTAAATTACTATTTTATTTATAATTAATTTATAATTTTGGAAAATGTGATTTTACAGCAGACATACTATAACGGTCGTGAACCTTGAAAGAAGATGCATAATAAGACACAGAGCAATAACCAAGAGACAAAGGCATCCCATGTAGGAGCAGTAAGAGCATGGTGAGATGCCAAATATTGTCTCACATCACTTTCTCACTATTTTGTTTCTAACCTCTTCTAAAGTGTACCCCTCCATATATTAACCGAAAAGACCAGGTGGCCCTGACCCAACAAAATATATGTCCATGAACCATAACAACTTCGTATGTTTGTATATGTACACTGTACATGGATTTATGTTTAAATTTCAAAATCTACATTAAGAAAATATACGACAGCATTAAAACAACTCATCCTTAGTCACTCAATGACAAATTTGGCTCGTGGGGACCAATGTATATGACTTTTGAGGTATACCTAATGTGCTAGAGTCCAGGATATTTATTATATTTAGTAACTAGATTAAACCTTTGTTGGAAACATGTCAAATTAACTGTTTTGACTTGTTAAACACACCCATGGTATAAACACTAAATGCCTTAACAATGACATCTTTTGCACACATGTACCCTTTCTGATGTTGGATTTCATAAAAATCGCTTTAGTTTTTGACAAGTTATATCTATACATCACCTAACAATTTCAACTTTATCCTTTCTGTAGGGATATTCTATAGTTTTTTCTTTTCTTTGTTGTGTGGGCATATAAATAAATCTTAAACCAACTGGCAAAAGAAGGATGAATTAATCAAAGTTGGTTTGGGGGCATAAATCGCCCATCCTTACCAAGGTGGCGATCACGTTCACAACCAACTTTTTTGGCAATAATAAAAGCGGTGATGCACGCCACCGACGAGACATCGCAACCACCCATCTCTATTACAAGTTTTCAACAGACACAAGGATTCAACAAAAGTAAAAGGCATGTTTTAAAGCAAAAGTAATAATTACAATCAACCAGAATCCAACAACAATAGCTAATGGAACAGATATCCACTCGCCCAATGTATTAATTGAGACGAAAAAGGAGGAGACGGCACAATGTAGATTTGAGGAGAGAAAGAAAAGGAAGAAATTTGAAAGTTTGGTGCCAAAGAAATTCGAGGCCCAAGCTACAGAACACAACCAACATACGCACAGGATTTAGCAGGTAAATATGGGCTTCGACTCTGACAAAGCAAAGTCAAGAGGAAACTCGGGCAGAAGATACATCTTCTACAAATCTATATCATTGACGGAATCATGTTGGATTTGGTCCTGGTCCTCTTTAAGGCTAGACCTTCTCAACTCTTCTATGCTCCTTACCACTTCAGGCATTGAAGGGCGCTTGTCAGGGTATTGTGCTGCACAATCAACTGCAAGTTGCAACAACTGAACCATCTCCTCTTCCACATTCTGATACCTAAGGAGCTCAAGGTCAAAGACCTCAGAAGTCCACTCTTCTCTAACCACAGATTGAACCCATCTGGGAAGGTCTACTCCTTCCTCGTTCAGGAGAGCATGGGTAGGTGCCTTCCCAGTAAGAAGTTCCAAGAGTAGCACACCAAAACTGTACACGTCTGCCTTCTGAGACACCCTGCGAGGATCAGTCACCTCAGGTGCACGGTAGCCGGCAACCCGGTTGGGTGTAGAGGAGGGGCCAACCAGATGTGCAAGGCCAAAGTCAGACACTCTGGCGTCATATGATTTGGTTAAGAGGATGTTGGACGACTTTATATTTCCATGAGAAACATTAGGTCCTCGTGAATGCAGGTACTCAATGCCACGGGCGGCTCCAAGTGCAATGCCTGATCTCACTTCCCAATTCAGTGGCGTCCTACCCGCCCCTTTGTTTCCTGTAGTCAAATAATGATCAGAAACACCACCCATGGTACCGTGCCACAGTACACTAATGAGTAACGAACGAGCCTTTGCCTCAGGCCCACACAGTTCCAATGAAGCCTATGGGATTTGGAAATTGTTGAAATAAACAGTGAAAATTTTCATTTTGAATAAAAAAAAAACAGTACTTAGAACTCAATTACCCCATCTACCAGTATCTACTTCGAGCCTAGTCTAGTAATAGCAGGAGATGGAGAGGCAATTCAGACAAGCAACCATTCATGTGATCCAATCGGACCTAAAAGACATAGTGCGAAATCACATCTACAATAACCCCCAACCATATACATAAAAGAGGGAATTGAAATGCATTTAAGATTCTAATTCCTAAAGCATGCTGCCAAGATGCAGATAAATGAACAATCACTAACATAGCCATGCCATGATGCATTGTCAAAAAAAGAAACTCAATTGCAGTCAGTAATGATTGTCCAAGAACTGGAAAAGGGCGAAATTGAGTGAAAAGCGAGCACATAAAATACTGAAAAGAGAGAAGGAATGGAAAAGCTGACTAACCATGTAAAAGTGCAGACAAGCTTCCCATGGGCATGTAATCATAGACAAGGAGCTTCTCATCTCTGCTGAAATAGAAAGCTCTGAGAGGAACCAAACTCTCATGATCCATAGCTCCCACTGCTTCAATCTTCTCCTTAAACTCCTTCTCAGAAATCGTCACATCCTTCAACCTCTTCACCGCCACCACCGGCCCTGACTCCAGCACCGCCTTATACGCCGTCCCGAAAGTCCCTTTCCCCAAAACCTCCGCCGAAGCTCTTAGCAAATCCTCCAAATCAAACGCCTTAGCCGCATTCCCGAAAAACACCAACTTCTTCGCTGCCCCACCACCGTTCCCTTCCGCCTTGTTCCCCGCCGACACCGCAGCCAGAGCCACCGCAGAATTGCCGTTGGCATGACCGCCGTTCTCGACATCCGGAAGCCCCTTCTCTGCAACAACCTGGGCGTCGGCCTCAGGATGTTTGATAGTAGCAATGTCAACAGCGCTGGTCTTCTTGGCAGTCTTGCTCCTGCACAGGAAAATGAAGAGGAAGACGAGAAGCAGAAGAAACACGATCGATCCGACAACAATCCCCGCAATGGCGCCGGCAGATAACTTGTGGGAGGTTTTGTTGTCGGGCTTGGAGTTGTTGTCGACGGAGATAGGATCGGCGATATCTCCGGGGCAGAGAGAGAGTGGGCGGCCGCAGAGGGAGTTGCCAAGAAAGGAATCCTGAGGGAATGTCTGAAGCTTGACAGGGACAGAGCCGTTGAGGAGGTTGTTGGAGACGTTGAACTGATCCAGGCTCAGTTTGCTCAGGTCGGGGATTGGGCCAGAGAGCTGGTTGTTTTCCACAAACAAAGTCTTCAACCGGGGTAAGCTGTTGAAGCCGCTCGGAAATGGGCCTGAGAAGTTGTTGAAGCCCATGTTCAACCGAACCAAGTCCGGTAACTTGAACAAGAACGCTGGGATTGGGCCGCTCAGCAGGTTCCGCTGAATGTACAGGTTCCGCAGGTTCACGCAGGCCGCCAGATCTGAAGGAAGGGAACCTCGCAGAGCGTTGAAGCGGAGACTGAGGGTGCGCAGCTGTGTCAGATTGCCGAATATTCCGACAGGGATTTGGCCGGAGAGAGCAACGCCGGGGAGGTGCAGCTCGACGATGTGGTCGCGCTCGCATTGGACCCCGGCCCAGTTGCAGGGGCTCTCCCTGGTGGCGTTCCAGAAGAGGGTTCTGCCGCCGACAGCAGAGCGGAGAGCGAGCAATGCGGCTCGCTCGGCGGCCAGATCTGCAGCTGCTGCGGCGAGCATGAGCGCGAGCGTGGCCGCCACAACCACGAGAGTGTGCTTGTGAGGCAGCATTGGTGAGTGGCGGCAACCTCAGCAGGAGGAGGCTATGGTGTGTTTGGATTTTGTTTGGATATAATTAGGAGCGGATGGTTGAGGCAGGAGTGAGAGAGTGAGCACCCAAACAGGAGCAGAAGCAGAAGCAAAAGTTGGGGAATGCATTTTCCTAATAATAACTCATTTTTAAATAAAGTGTTGGAATTAATAAAATAGTCCGGTGAGTTGGACGCACCTCCAGCCTGTGTCCTCCGTAAGACACATAACCCTAGCTCCCTTCCTCCCCGTATGTATCTACGTATTTATCTACATCTACTTAACTACGTATTTACTTGCTGTTCTATTCATAGGAATGATGTCACACCACCACCGCACCCAACAACCAAATATGCTGCTACTCAATACTCTAAATAAATAAATAAAACCACTGTCGTATCGCATGCATGTGTAATTAGCGTGTTTGATCACGAGTTAAGAAACATATACCTTACGCGGTTTTTTACGTCCTCGTACCAATTCGTTCTTAGTTGTAGCTTTTGCCATCTTTACACTTGGGATGTAGTTATTAATTGTGAGGATTGTTATCGTATTAATTGACCTTTTCAAAATCTAATTATTAACGGATACGTTAACTAATTTAATTATTGAAAAACAATCTTCCTTAGTGTGATTGTGAAGAAGTTTATCAAAACATGCCAAAAATATTTTTAAAAAGGTAAAATATTGATTTAGAAATTTTCAATTTATCAGTAATTGAATTGATAATGATATAAATAGAAAGTGGGAGAGAGAGAGAGTTGGATAAATTTAAAAGTATATGGAGGGAAAGTGGGCAACAGAGCACAGAGCAGAGAAGGACAGATAGGAAAAAAAGATAGGTTGGAGATGGAAGAATAGGTGGTAAGGTTCTTGAGGTGTAGTTGTTAATGGTAACTGATTTGGCGTGTCATCATCATCTTCCTTTGGCTACTCTTGGTGGTGTGACAAATTCTTCTTGTTTTTTCACACTTTTGTCTTGTAGGAGTCTCTGCTAACACCATCCTTAATTGGAGTATTTTGCTTTCTTCACTTCTTGTCCTACATTCCACTCTTTTTCGGCGTATTAGGATTTCCCTTGTCAGATTGGTTTGTTTTGTGCCAAATCTTATGCTAATCTTCCCACTTTCATTTCTTCTTTTCTACCCTCACTCATATAACATTACTTATTTCTTTTTTGACCAAAAACTAAGTGGATTCTTTTTCACTACAACTAAGTACAGGGCATGGAATTTTAATAACTGTCAAAAAGTTTTTGCTGTCACAAATATGTCTACAGATATTGGCCACAAAGAATGGAATGGCACTTCAGGGAATGCCAAATTCGGCGTGCGGTGCTTATTTTATTTTGTGGAACAACATATGTGTCAATCTGTCAAGATTGGATACCTATCTATTATTGCGCTTTATGGGTTATTTGAGCTTGTTAATGGAAATTCACATGAAAGTGGAGTTTTCTAATTCTGTATTATTAAAAAATACTAGGTTCACACACGATTTTTTAAAAGTGAAATACATGTGTAGATTAAATCATTTTAAAAGAATAATTATTTATTAAAAATACATTATAAACAAGCATGTTTTCATTCTGTATGGCTTATATTCATTCTTTTATACATTTGTGAATTATGATACTTCTTAGACCTTGAATTTTGAGGGAACGTTCTATTGAATAAAAAAATGAATTTATAAAGTGAGGGTCAAAAGTTAGGCCCTAAAGTTAAAATACAACAAAAGAAAAAATTAACCAACATCATAAACTAACTAACTACTAATGTAAATAACTACCAATGGCTACTACAATTTTAAACTAAAAATAAAGAAATTTTATTTTTAGTAATTTTCTCTCAAGTTGGGTATTAGACATCACAACGTCTTAATTTGATAAAAAAAATAGTGTGTTGAAATGCATAAGCAAGTTGGACTAAAGAAAAAATTGAAGTAAATGAATTAAATATTGTTGAATTTTCTCACAATCAACAGATAATTTTAATGTGTTTATTCCGCTTATGAAAAAGATAAGATTATGAGTTATGTAGATTAATTGTCACAATATATTAAAATGAGATTTAAGGAAACATGAAGTCTATTAAGTGAGTTGTTTTAACGTGGTGATAATAGTGAGATACAAACTAAACACCTATAACCAATAACATTAGAAAAAAGTCAACCTTAAAATTTGATAGAAGGATAAAAAGGTATTAACAAGTTTAGAACCAATCAATCCACTATTATCCAAAATATCAAACACATTTCTCTTATTCATGTAAATTCTAGATTTAAATCTAGTAATTTCGAGACCTAAAAAATATAGCAATAATCATTCAGTTTATTCTTTCATTTAATATTATATATTTTTTCTATAATTCAATTTCTATTCTTTATTTTTTAACTTGTTCGACTTAATATCATTCGTCTAATATCTATTTTTTTTCTAAAACTATATATATATAAATGTTTTAAATAAGTAGATTAAAAAATATTTAACTAGTAAAATATATATTTAACTTGTTTATTTATACACTTAATACACACTTCTTATAGACAGTACTTTATTAACTATTACGTGTAAGAGTATTATTGAAAAAAAAATAAAGAAGTTAAAAAAATATCTTAGAAAAAATTACTGTTTTAGAACAAAACACTTGGATAAAAAATTGTTAAATAATTAAGGTGAGGTGTGAGACTTTTGTATACAGTTTGGTAATAGTTAGAGTGAGTGTGGAGAAGCACATAGGCATGCAAAAGTTTGGTGTTCCTAAGGCTATCCGGTTGGAAAAGCAAAGCCTGTCTTCATGTCATGTCTGTTTCTCTCTATCCCCCACTCCACGCAACGCAACAAAGACATAATTTTTAACCCATCAACACTTTTATTCATTCAAAATAAAACTTTCTCTTATTAACAAAGCATTCTAATTGCCTATGTATGGTCATTGTCTTCTTAATCACTCCACGTGAACTGCAAAAATTAGTGAACTAACATTGATTTGCGTTATGTGATTGTGGAAGTTAATTAGAAGTAATTAGGTAGGTGTGAGCTGTGGCGTACTTGGCATGGAATTGGATAGGACGATAGATGGGATAATTAGGGTCCATTGATCACAAACGGTAACTATAAGCCTTGTTTGGGGTTTGTCATGTCCTTTTTACAAAATTTCTCTTCTCCATTACTAACCAAACTTTTTTATTAAGCATGTTTCAACAATAACGTCACTCCTACCAAATAAATGGACTTCCTTCGATTAGACACTAGCAAGTACAATCTATTATGCACATTCAAATCCAACTAAAATGCTTTTTTTTTTTTATAAAAGAGACCGGTTTCCACATTTTATGCTGTTAATTTAAGTACCTTTAATCCGTTTTATGGATGTATTCAGATGTTTAACTTCACACAGTGCTTAAAATTCAAGATCTGTTGGGTATTAAATTCCATAATTATTCTTTTTTCTCTATATAGACACAGCATGTAACCAGGCTATGGACAATGTTCGCAATAAAGAAACTGGGGATGTTTTATTGAGATTTAATGTGAACATTTCTTGCAATATAAAATAATTTTCAGTTTCTCTTTTATTACAAAAACAAAGCTTTAATTAAGGATACCTTAAAGAATGTTAATTATTTGTGAAAAGTTTTTAAAATTTGGTGAATACTCTTATATTGTCGGTGTTGATTTATTTTTAAAATCAGAAGTATTCAAAGCATGGGTAGGAAAACAAATGACACTAAATAAAAAAATATTAAATCAATTGTATTTGTTTAATATTAAAATTGCTTTCTGAAAAACATTTTTTAAGGGATCCACTTGGTTTAACAGAGATTGCGTGAGTTGTTGTAAACATTTTTAGACACGTTAAACTGCTCACTAAACCGATTACTTAAGGAGGACAAACTGAACTATGCTAAATTATCTGAAATTTTAAGATTGACTCTACCTAGCTAAACTATATAATTGTTTCAATACTGCATTGTATTACCATTTTGGTGAACTAAATTATTTTTAGTCATGCGTAATGACATTTTATTTAAAAGTAATTTTTTTAATATTATAAATTATAGTTCGGTTCAATTTAATAACCCAGACTACATTGTCTAATGTGAGTAAAAAAATACTTTTATGGGGATAAATTCACTAGCAGTACACATCACATCGGATTCTTGAATAGCAGTTCACTTTTTTGGCTTCTAAAAATAGTGCAATGACATGTGATTAATTGAAAATCAATGAAAAATGAAGAGAGCTGCTGTGGGCCACATCTTAATCTTCTCCAAATCTTCATTGCATTTTAAACTCAGATGCCAGCCTCTACATTTTCAGATTTTTCTTATTATAAGAGACAAAGTAATAAAATACGAAAAACCCCTAAACAAAAAACTGCAACTTGTGCTTAAAAAATAACAGTTGGTAATGGCTCCTAATCATTGCATCACATGGCAGTTTTATAACTTTGTTGCGATGTTCTCAATCCTTTAACGTTAGAGTCCGTGGTTCCATTTCATGTCAGTCCCAGAAAAAACATTTCACCAATTTACTACTTTATTTTGTTTTCATTTACTGCTTTTAAATTTATCAGTAAAATTGTCGTTTTAGTATTAAAGAATGAAAAGCAATGGAACCAAGTTTATGAAATTGCATCTGGGAAAGGGAGTAATAATTATTGGGTCCTGCCACCACCTTCATTTAATTATTGGTGTTGCCTTTCTAGCTGGATAACATATAAAATCTTTGGGTTGCCTTCAAAAGCTTATGCAGATTTCCACATCCCAAAAATTAAAACCAACTTCTCACGGATCCTAACAACTGATATTTGTGTACAACTAATCCTTTGCAAATTGAATGCAGGACTCAAATATATTACATGATGCAGTATTCAACCTAACGTTGGAGCTGTAAACATGCATGTACTAACACCCCCAAATCACTCCAGGTTGTATAAAGATTCTACAATCTTAACTTTCGATGCTACAGTCTGCAAGACATTTTTTTTGGGTTCATAAAGAAGGTATATATGTTTGGTCACAATAAAGTTCAGTAAATCAAAGTGTACAAAAAACAGCTTTTGATGACACAGATGAACAAGGACAGCGAATTACAGTGAAAAAAGAAAAACTCAAATATGAAAAGGTTTTATGTAAAGCTATTTGTTCGCTATAAAGAATAATTAAAGTAGCTTTTTTTTTTTTCTGCTAAAGAAGAATTTATCGAAAGTGCCGAAGCAGACCATCCTTCCTTACTTTAGTTGTGAGGTTTGAGAGAATGGATGAAACAGAGTTACAGAGATAGAAGTGTGGTTATAATTCGCAGTATAATCACATCTCTTTTTATCTTTCACATCTTATTTTTGCTAAAGGAATAACCATTATATGTGTTTATTATTCAGTTGAAACAATTTAAATGGGTGCAACTTTTAATGAAATAACCATGGATTCTGTGCACATATATATGATCATTCTTTGAACTTTAGTGAAAGTAAATCTTAGACAACTATTTCCATACACACGTATTTCCCTCTTCCATTGAACAACGAGAAAGAAACTACGCATGAAACATCTTTCTGAGGTGTGTCATCCTATTGACATTTAAATATTAACTTCAAGAACTTCCCCATCCAACAGAATTGTAGATTAAACAAAAATTTCGTCAAACATTTCTTGAAAGAGGTTGATGGATCCATCTTGAGTTATACTTTTGTAATATGAGATTTCTTTCAGATAAATTTCTTCAAAAACCCTGCAATGTCTCAAGTTAATGTCAATTTGGGACATTTCATTTAACCTGTCACTTGCTTCTAGCCAGTCATGACTTACAGAACTGAGAGTGACAACATCAGAAAAATTCCAATGATAATCAAAATAGAAAATAAATCCATCTTTACATAACACCAACTATCATTAAGTTAATTTGTTAATTAGACTTAACCCCGTGTCTCTGTTTTTGCTCTACTTGGTATCAAGATCCATTCATCAAAATACTCTGATCAAAGTAAGTAAAGAAGGAATATTTTATAAATCGTTATTTTAGTTTATAAAGAAATTACTATTTTTCTTATAGAGGTCCTTTTAGACGAGTTCATCCAAATATATATTATTTAGACCACAACATCAAAACTTTTGGATTCTACCTTACCATAATTATAATCACCTTAATTATATTTGAATATAACTTCTTATTAAGGATATATCATTTTACAAAGTAGTTTAAGTCTAGTTTTCTAATACTATAAAACTGGCTTTTACAATAAAACTTCTACCTAAAAGTATCTCTAATTAATGTTGTATTTGATTTATTTTTTCAATAGAATGTGAGAAACATGCATTTTGTAGGACACTGTTGATTTGGGTTCTGTGGTGTATAACAGAACAACAACTCAACTCCCCAGTTCCCCTCTAGAGCAAGTTTGTAGAATGAGGACCAGAAAGCAATGTGGCTAGTCCACACGTCTCAATAACCACCTCATCCTTGCCTCAATTTCCTTATCTTTATGTTCCCATTAATTTTTGCAGTGATTTAGATTGTGTTTTCAGTAATCTACTGCATTTTTCATTTTTTGGTCAAATACTGAGTTAGTTTGGAGTATTATGAGTGTTATTGGCTTGTCAAGTTTTACATTCAAATTCTTCTATATAATTCATTCCCACAACGCGTAAGATTCTCTTTGTGACATGAGTTGACGAATATTTTACCTATTCATCTAATACATTCTCTGAAGTTTATGTGTATGAACTATAAAATATAGTTTTCCTTGACAGACTGCGGACTCAAGATTGAGAGGGTTTCATTAAAACCATGAATGTTGATATTATCATCTATATATAGTGAACACGTAATAGTAATCATCGGTCAAAATTTTCAAGCGATGTTGAATGTATGTTATTTTTGAAGAATTTCATTATCTTAGAAACACATTCAACTAGGTAGAGTAATTGAAGTTCACTAAACCATATTTATAAAAGAAAGCCACAAATCTTTAGTATATAAAGAAATCATGTGAAGGGAAGAGACACGATCAACTTAGAGAAGGGGAATTATGACTCTAAAAGAAAGTGTGATGGTCTTGTAACAGGAGAAGTTTCTCAAACTTCTCCAAAAACCTTCTGATGTATTATGACAAAATGGAATATCTTTTAGAAGGTCATACACGTAAACAAAAATTGTTTGAACCACACTATTCTTATCCAGGAAGATTTTCTTTAACAAATACTACATTTTTTTCCACTGTTTGTATCAAATAAAGTAACAAAGTGTTTGTTATTACAATGATTTCAAAGTTGGACCTTGATGTTGTCGTATTTATAACAGGGGAGGATTATTCTTTTATTTATTTTATGTAATGAGAAGCAGAGCATCAGCCAATATAAGTTTCCTATGATTAAATTATAGTACAAGAATTGAGATGAATGAGAACAGAGAGATTTAATGGAGACAGTGTGAATAGTTAACATAATTTTATTAAAAGTGGCATTAGAAAGAATGAAATAAATAAAATTTATACATCTACTCTCTAACCTACGTTCTAGAAATTTCTGTATCTACTCACCAACACATCCAAAGCCTCCTTCATCCAAGGATGTGGACACACTTGTTTTGCTTCAGCAACCGGCATCTGTACCATGATGAAACATTGGATTGGAACACACAAAGCAAAGCAAAACAAAACAAAACAACGATTAAAGATTACTCACGTTCACGTACCCATGTTCGTTTTCGAAAGTTCTTCTCCGGCCAATTCTCTAATTGTTTCTTCACAAGCAAAGGGAACATATATCCCTCATGCAAGGTGTCTTGGCTTTTGCTTTTGTTTGGCAAATTGTAACTTGGACGTTTCCAACGACTCCAGCTTCCTCTATGGTCTCCATGGATTCGTCGCTCTCCCAACCTCCCTGAATCCAAACACATCTCTCAACTTCTGAATTCACCATTCTAAATTCCATGTAACCACAGTTAATGGAAACAAATGGGGAGAAGTATTGTTGGAGTTAAGAAAGAGCAATGGTAGATTCCTTGAAAAGAAAAGAAGAGACCCATGACGACGATGAAATATGAAACAAAGAACCCAATCATGCACTCACAAAACTAAAACAGTGAAAAGATGAATATGCATGGAGAAGATCACATAAATAACTCCCTATCCATCTATTTATTCCCTCCTCTCATCTTATCACTACACCTAAATTTATAAACTATTAATTTATATTTTATATTTTACTCTTAATTGAGGATATGAAAGGGCACATCGCTTACTCATGAGACAGACAAATGCTAAAGAAGAATTAAGAAATTTAGGATTATTATAAAGATGAAACTTTTCGAAAGTGTATAAAACAGATGACTTGCTTGAAAGGTTTGAGCTGTTATAAAAGGCATATAGTAGTCCTAAATTATAGTATTTGAAGAGTTTATATGTTAAGATATTCTTTACACTTTTTAAAGTAAAGTGTGGGTAATTCATACATGTAATTGTGAATTTTATTTGATTTTTTTTTATTACAGTTAAGTTTAAATCCTTCTAATCTCTCCAATTGTGTGTAATAAAGAGATTTAGTTTCCTTTTATTATTTATGAGATTTTTGACTTTTTAAGGTTTATTTTATATTTGTAAGGTAAATGGATGTTTATCTTATTTTTCGTAATCTAATTGAATTGTGGAAACTTGTGATGGTGGAGGTCAAAGTCTCAGTTTCTATCTCCTTCAGATTATATTTTCACTTACTCCTTTTATATTTTAGGCTCTTCGTTCTTGCTTGATAGTATTCTTCGATATCAACTCAAAAGTTTGTTATATATAGAAGCTTCCCTGTTATATCGTATATAAGTCTTTAAAGACAATATTTATCCTGTTACGTCTGAAAACTTGTCTGACATATCATGTATAAATCCTTAAAGATAATATTTATCTACACTTAAAAAAATTATTTTGTTTATATTTTCAGATATACTTCATTATAAAAACGCACTATGATAACTTAATATGAAGCTGATGTAATACTTACAATACAAGTATGATTTCGAATTCAAGTATTATATATACAATTACATTAAATGATAAGAAAAAGAGTTTTATTATTTTTAGTAGTCTTGTCAAAAATAAATATTTTAATCCAAATATATATTAAATAATATCATATATTATAGAGAAATATCGCCTCCTTAGCAAGGAGAATATTTGGACTCCAACAAAGAAAAAGTCAGTATTTTGATACAAACCATATAGACTTCAGGAATCATCAACTGTGACTTTTCTTTCGTCACGTTTTATTTGTCGCCAAGGAAAAAAAAAATGAATGGTGAATAAAATTTGATTACCAATTTTTTCAGGATGAAGTGACTTAGTTCAAATGTTAATATACAATCTACTACGTGAATAAGAATAGATTAAGCGAGAAAGTAATGCAAATAATATAAAAATTGTTGTAATTAATCATAACATACCATATTACAATTGGGAAACCAAATTATTATTAGGATAATTAAAGTTTATCATAGCAGGATTTCCTTAGGAGTATGTATTATTATTAGGATAATTAAAGTTTATCATAGCAGGATTTCCTTAGGAGTATGTGTGTCCTTTGTGAAATAAAATTTTATATTATAAGTATTAACAAAAAAAGTGTTAAAAAAATGAATTGGGAGGAATATTTAATATTAGTGGTGTTAAAATAATTAAAAAAGAAAAAAAGGAAAAGTGGGTGGAGAGTGAGATAAGGACCAGCGCGTTTTGCTTGAGGTGCAAGAATTTTGCAGCAGGAAGAAGCCTATATAAACGCTTCTCCTTTGACCTATTTTTATTTTTATTATTATTCTTCAAACAACACCACACACAAACACCTTTGGCTTTCAGCACCGCAACCTAACCCAACCAGGTTTCACTTTCTCTCAATACTCTTTTTTTCTCTTTTTCTTTTTTCTTTCTTTCAACTTTTCGCATCTCATTTCCAAACTTGAGTTGAGACTTAGAATTTTTGATTGATTTTGATAGTGATATTAGGGTTCATGTATGTTATTCATAGTAATATTAGGGTTTCTAATTTCTGATCAACATTGCTTGTATTTCCATTCTGATGAACTCGGTTTCCACATGTCAGTTGGAGAGCTATCGATTAGAGTCACGCAGGATGAGCTCGCAAGAGCGAAGCCAGCGGTCTAGGGCTCCTCGTCAGGAATGGATTCGTCGAGGATCCACCGATCAGAATCAGAATCAGAATGGTGCCGCTGCTGCCGCTGCTGCTGCTGCTGCTGCTGGTTCCTCCAATACAACTAACCGCCATAGGAGGACCGGTCCTATTCCTAGTCATAATCCCAATCCCAATCCCAATCCTAATCCCAATCCTGTTCCTAATCCGAAAAGTAATGTGCAGAAGAGATTCAATTCGAGGGACTCTAATTTGCCTCAGCTGCTGCAAGAGATCCAGGACAAGCTCGTGAAAGGTGCTGTCGAATGCATGATTTGCTGTGACATGGTTCGGAGGTCTGCTCCAATCTGGTCTTGCTCCAGTTGCTTTTCCATCTTTCACCTCAACTGTATAAAGAAGTGGGCGCGTGCACCCACTTCTGTCGATGTGTCTGTGGACAAGAATCAGCGGTTCAATTGGCGGTGCCCTGGTTGTCAATCTGTGCAGCTCACATCATCCAAGGAAATTCGGTATGTTTGCTTCTGTGGGAAGAGGCCTGACCCCCCCTCCGATTTGTATCTCTTGCCACATTCCTGTGGAGAACCATGTGCCAAACCTCTTGAAAGGGAGCTTGGAGGGGATAAGGAGGTTCTTTGTCCTCATGTTTGTGTCTTGCAATGCCATCCCGGTCCTTGCCCTCCTTGCAAAGCATTTGCCCCTCCACGTTTGTGTCCTTGTGGGAAGAAAAATATCACCACCCGTTGCTCTGACCGCCAGTCTGTTCTTACCTGTGGCCAGCGCTGTGAAAAGCTTCTTGAATGTGGGCGTCATCGGTGTGAGCAAATCTGTCATCTGGGACCTTGTAATCCTTGTAAGATTCCAGTCAATGCCTCTTGCTTTTGCAGTAAAAGGACGGAGTTCATTCTTTGCGGGGACATGGCTCTGAAAGGTGAAATCAAAACCGAAGGTGGAGTTTTCTCTTGTGGTTCAACCTGTGGAAAGAAACTTGGTTGCGGTAATCATATCTGTATTGAAACTTGTCATCCTGGCAGCTGTGGGGAGTGTGGATTACTACCATCCCATACTAAGACATGCTGTTGCGGGAAAACTAAATTGAAGCAGGAACGGCAGAGTTGTTTAGACCCTATACCTACCTGTTCACAAGTATGTGGGAAGACCCTTCCTTGTGGGATTCATCACTGTGAAGAAGCATGCCACGCTGGGGATTGTTCTCCTTGTTTGGTTCTAGTCTCCCAGAAGTGTCGATGTGGCTCTACCTCCCGAACCGTGGAGTGCTGTAAGACAAAAGGGGAGGCTATGACATTTACTTGTGAAAAGCCTTGTGGGCAGAAAAAGAATTGTGGAAGGCATAGATGCAGTGAACGGTGTTGTCCACTTTCTAATCCAAATAATATTCAAATTGCGGATTGGGATCCACACTTCTGTTCATTGCCATGTGGAAAGAAGCTAAGGTGTGGGCAGCATGCATGTGAATCCCTATGCCACAGTGGTCATTGTCCACCTTGTCTTGAAACTATATTTACTGATTTGACATGTGCTTGTGGCAAGACTTCAATCCCTCCTCCATTGCCTTGTGGCACCCCTCCTCCCTCGTGTCAGCTTCCATGTTCTGTTCCTCAGCCTTGTTTACATCCAGCGTCTCACAGCTGCCATTTTGGGGACTGCCCTCCTTGTTCGGTGCCTGTAGCAAAAGAATGTATTGGTGGGCATGTAATTCTTCGGAACATACCTTGTGGTTCAAAGGATATTAGATGCAATAAACTCTGTGGGAAGACCAGACAGTGCGGTTTACATGCATGTGGCAGAACATGTCACCTACCACCTTGTGATAATCCACCTGCAGTGCCTGGTACCCGTGCCTCTTGTGGGCAAACATGTGGTGCTCCAAGAAGAGACTGCCGGCATACGTGTACAGCTCCTTGTCACCCTTCAACTCCATGTCCAGATATAAGATGCGAATTCCCTGTCACAATTACATGTTCTTGTGGCCGAATAACAGCGAATGTTCCTTGTGATGCTGGTGGAAGCTGTGCTAATTATAATGCTGATGCCGTACATGAAGCTTCCATTGTTCAAAAGTTGCCTGTGCTGCTTCAGCCTGTTGCTGCAAATGGCAAGAAAGTTCCCCTTGGACAAAGAAAACTAATGTGTAATGATGACTGTGCTAAGATAGAGCGTAAACGGGTTCTTGCTGATGCTTTTGAGATTACGGCTCCAAATCTGGATTCTCTCCATTTTGGTGACAATCCTGTTGCTTCTGAATTGCTTGCTGACATGTTGAGACGTGATCCTAAATGGGTTTTATCTGTTGAGGAGAGATGCAAGGTTTTGGTTCTTGGCAAGAATAGGGGAAGTACACAAGGTCCAAAAGTCCATATTTTCTGTCCTATGTTAAAGGACAAACGAGATGCAGTGAGGGTCATTGCTGAAAGATGGAAGCTTGCGGTGTATGTAGCTGGTCGTGAGCCAAAGCGTTTTGTGGTTGTTCATGTTACCCCCAAGTCAAGAGCTCCTGCTCGTGTGCTTGGGGTTAAGGGCACTACAACTGTAAATGCGCCCATGCCTCCTGCATTTGATCCTTTAGTAGATATGGATCCTCGGCTTGTTGTCTCTTTCCTAGACTTACCAAGGGAGGCGGATATCAGTGCATTGGTGTTGAGATTTGGTGGTGAGTGTGAACTTGTTTGGTTAAATGACAAAAATGCACTGGCTGTTTTTAATGATCCAGCCCGAGCTGCAACTGCAATGAGGAGGTTGGATCATGGTACTGTTTATCAGGGAGCCGTGGTAGTGATTGCTCCGAATGTTGGGCCATCAGCAGCATCTTCAGCTACCAATGCTTGGGGAGGATCTGGGACAGTGAAAGGAGGAGGATCACTGGCGGCATCGAAGGGTAATCCATGGAAAAAAGATGTTCAAGAGCCAGGTTGGAAAGATTCTTGGGGCGATGAGGAGTGGGCTACTGGTTCTGCTAATGTCCATTTGCCTATTCAGAAGAAAGAAACCCTCATATCTGCTTCAGTAAACCCTTGGAGTGTCTTAAATCAAGAATCTTCTTCAAGTTCATCGGCCGCAGCTGTTAAAATTGATGTTTCTAGGGAACACTCAGAAAGTAGTGCTGTCACAAACTTGGAGCCTCGTAATGGCGGTTCAAGTATAGGAGGACAGCATGCAGGAAACTCGCATACTTTAGAAGATTCTGAGGTAGTAGATGATTGGGAGAAGGCTTGTGAATAGTAAAGAGAAGATAAGGAGTAAACCATTTTTTTTTTTACTCTCAATTTTACATTTGTTGTTGAGAAGGAGGCAGATATTGTATCTCCTAGTCTCTGTTTTTTGTTTGGCATGAGGTCGACATCGCCCTTTTTTTTGGGTTAATATTTTAATTTTCATAGTGGAAAAAAATTGGAGTGGTGATGTGTCAAGCGATTAAAAAAAAACCCTGCTTGGATGCCTGAATAGGGCTGTAGTTCTTTTGCTGATCGGAACTTATTAATTCAATAGAAGCACATTCTCATCTTATATTTTTTTAATAGTAAATATCCTTGAGTCCTGTAAATACTGATGGAGTTGTTATCTTAGCAATTTTGTTGGTTCTTACGGTTTATTGAGTATTGAGTGAGTGTTTTGCGTTAGCTGAGTTATCTGAGACAGAGCCCGATTTAAAGAGTTGGAATGTGTTTGACGTAGAAACAGTTCAGCTTCTGAAACTTTTAAATTAAAATTATCAAGAAATTAGTAGCAACTAAATGTTGGTCTCGATAATGAGAAGTGTTAGTATTGGCATTGGTTTATTTCTTAAATATATTATGCTCATGATACTTTTCTGAAGTTGGACTTCAGAAAAGTATTAGTACGATGATGATATTGCTATTATGCTCTTATTTGCCTAAGGACTTGGATGGTTCCAGCATTGATATAACGTCGCACACTGAATCGTTAAGAAATTTTATAATTTTCAAGAAATTTAAATATATTGAATTTAATTTGTCTTATTTTAAATTTACGAGATTTTAATTTTGATTGAATAAAGTGTTTCAATCACCTTCAAATATGAAATTTATTTTAACAGTAATAATTCAACGATATTTTTCAATTTTTTATTATTTGTTGTCAAAACTTTTTATGATTCTATTAGTTAAGACGAATTTTTTTCTTTATCAATACTAATTAATGTTATTTTAAGCTAATGTTTAATTATAATTATTTTGGTAATGAAGATAATGGTTATTTTTTAAGTGTTTTGTCCTATTTTTTTTGTCAATGTTAGTTAAAAGTTTTTCCTTATCACATTGGCTAAATACAAATTTTAGTAGAAGTCAGTTGAAAGGTTTTTTAATCCATACTATAAAAGAAATATTTGGACAATAATTTACACAAGAAAAATATGTTTGATATCTCTTAAAAAAAATAACATTAACATTAGGAAAGAAATTACTTTTAATCTATAAATATCTCTAGCCTATATTGTGGGTAGAAAATTACAATAAGATCGATAAATAACTGATATGGACGTGGACTAAAACCAATCTTAACTTGTTTAAGATGAAAATAGTCTTATTAACATCCAAAAAGAAAATTTTGACTTATATTAACTGAAAAATAGTTTTAGTAATGTTGGTCGAAAAAAATATTTCTGCAGTTGGTTAAAAAATAATCTATCCTATGATGAAATGAACAAAACTTTCAATCGACATCCAATAAAAGTGACCCGAGTTTACATGAAAAAACATTATTAATATTAATAATGAAAACTCTTATCAACATTAACTAAGAAATGATATTGGTTTATATCTATAAAAAATAACTCTAAAAATAATGTTTGAAAAATGACTAAGATCAATTTCAATCTTAAATTCTTTTGTCAATATTAGTTGAAAAAGATGTTGAACATATAATACTTTAATAATAATTAAGTCAATAATATTTTAATCATAAGTCAAATAAAAAATATGATAATAAAAGACATAAATATAAGAGAAGAAAGGATGTGCAAATTTTCAATTTTTTTTTAATATAAAATTTAAAATCTTATTTTCTCTTAAATTTTTTGTATCAAACCAATATATTTTATTATAAAATATTTTAAATTTTCTAGAAAAATAGTTATCCTTTCAATCCAACTTTTAATTTTAAAAAAATTGATTGTCTGCTCACTCGATGTTTGTCTCAGCAGAACTAAGTATTGTCTCTGTTAAGATAATCTGAGATTGAAGCCTAGCTTTTGAGGCTGACAGAAGGCTCTAAATGTTCCCATAAATAGGTATTTTGAAACTCAGAAGCTTCTGTATAACCTTTTCATTGATCACTTTATCTTAATACCTGCATCTATCTATCTTTAACATCCAAATTTCAAGTTTAACATCATTACATTCTGTCTTGCTTTTGGGTTGCTGACTTTTGTTATTTGAGGTATGACCAGCCAGATGGTTCCATTTATCATTTTAAGTATTTTTATGGATTTTAACTTCCTATTAATGGTGAATATTGTAGGTGCATTGGGTTGAATCCACTTAGCTGCAATGATAGAAGCCTACTTTGAAGGTGTAAAGTTCGTTTAGTGGAACAATAATCCAAGCAATACTTTGAATTTGAAGCTTGTTGCCTTTTTTTATTTTTTAATTTTGTAACATCGGTTACGTTTTAGATTCTTCTTCTTTTGAACCAAACAAAAGTATGGTCACCTAAGAAACAACATTTATCTCAGAAGAGCAAAATTGTGTAAATATTAGAGAAATGAATAGAATTTGATTGTTGTTGTTGTCCATTTATCAAAAAGAATCTTAATTAATCACGAGACCCAAAAAATGCACGTTGACGTCTAATAATGAGCAAGATTGGTTATAGTTTTGACGAGTCTTGAAAGCGACGATCAATACAGGCGAAATGATAAACTTTATAATCAAAATGCGAAATAAATTGAGCAGCTAGCATAAACGAAGTAGACGATTGTGATTTTGTAGAAGAGAAATCGAATCTAAGGTCCAAATTCAAACCAGAAGAAAACATTTTGGTTTGATTTCATTCCGTAAATGTTTTGTTTTTAAATGATGAAGTTGTATTGTACTTATCAAGTTGTTCATACACAGTTCAAATAGTTGCAATTTAAATTGATCAAGTAAATCTCAAAGTGATAATGCAAAATCACGTGTCGTATAAGTTTCATTCAGGTACTTCAACCAAAAAAAAAAAAAAATTATAAATTAATTTATTTAATTTGAACTTTTGGATAAGTTTAGTTTATTTTTCGACATTTGACTGTGTACCCTTTACAATAATGTTGTCACAAACCATGAAAAGAATGTGAAATATACATAGACATCAGCTTCAAGATACGGAGTTAGTCTTTAGGTATCTAGTGATCAATTTTCACTAAGTAAAATTTCTGATTAATCCAATTTAGCAATGACCTTTACCATTAATGTAAACTCATTGTGATTTTTATTGGTTAACTACTAAATTAAATGAGTTTTAAATAAGAAATGAAATAGAAGTGAAGCACATAGTTTTGTGTGATAGTTTCCTTTGAAGATTTCATACAATTTAGCATTTTGGTTTTGCATATATCGGAGATGGATGGAAGCAGCACATGTCCATTAATTGTTGGTATTTTCTGTCGCATTCACATGCTCTCAGCTTTCAACCATTCAACAAATGGAAACAGAAGAGAGGAAAATAAAAAAAGAAGGGACAAGAATAAGTTCTGTTTCCTTACAGTAAGGGAAACCATGTGATATCATTATATGATTCTCAATCATTTTACTTAGAAGTTAATAAAAAAATAATGGATTTCATTTAACATAATTCAAGGATTCGTTTAACATCAATCACGCCTGATAATTTTGAAAATCACACTGTGAGATAGGAATATTAAACAAAGACCATTTGACTCTAAATACAACAAATTTTACGTCTGCTAAATAGTTTTTTAATTGGTGGATCAGTGTAAAACTATGTAAAAGTGTGTATTTGAAGTTTTGGTGTGAGTATTATTTGACTCTTAATTGAAGCAGTGTTGTGTGCTGAATTTGACTCATGCATTAGTTTATTGAATGCATGGACCAAAACTAGAACTTACACTGTGGCTGTGTGTGATGATAGAATTGGGGTGTCGATGTCACCCCGGCATTCCCTCCCTACTATCTGTAATAAAATAGTAAAATAATGCAAAGATGAAAGGAGTGTTAGATGTGTATTGGAATCAACCAAATCACGAGATCAATAATGATAAGCCGTCTAAAGGAATTGGTAAGTGAAGATCACAATGTGAGATCATTTTCCTTTGCTGTTTAGGACACTGTAATGTAGGGTCCATAAAGACCATCATCTTAGTGTCCTCCGTCTGTATCCTTTCAACCATGCCTAAACTTCTCTCCCTTCATTCCCTGTCATTTTCTTTCTTCTCATAACTTAGTTTTCTCCTTACTTCCAACCTCATCTTTTGCCTACCTACTGTCTGCCTTGTAATGGATTCTCATCACTTTGATCAAGATAAGGTAAACTTCATAGCCTACCTTGCACAAATATTCTTGCATGTCAACACTGTAAATCAATCACAATTGTTTGCTTGCATTTGTGTCAACCAAATTCAGTTTCACTCACATATTCTATTCAGTGTCTATGAATCCAGTTTTATGCTACCTGCATTAAGAACTTTACTTGTCATATATATAGCTGTTTTATTTGAATCTTGTCTTGCTCTTTGTAAAGTTGAATCTTGGTTGTAGGGATGTTAAAAGGATCTAGTATATACCTTTTTCTTTTCTTTTCCTTCAATCATAATTTTTCTGTCCACATATTATTCAGAAGAAAGCATGGAAGCAAACAATTCTGGTATCATTTCAAATTATGGGAATAGTTTATGGTCAAATGAGCACCGCACCTTTATATGTATTTGGGACAATGCGAGCGGAAGATCTGGAAGCAGATCAGGAAGTCGTTTTTGAACTCTTCTCCTTTATTTTCTGGACGCTAACAATAATTTCCCTACTCAAGTATGCCTCTATAGTGTTGAAAGCTGATGATGAAGGAGAGGGTAACTTTCTTATCTTCAGTGACTATATAACATATTTATATTCTAAGATTAAATGTTGGTAGAAAATTTTTGTAGGTGGCGTTGTTGCTTTGTACTCACTGCTGTGTAGAAATGCAAAAGTTGGTCTACTCCCATGTGACAGAAGTGCAAACGAGGTTGTGCTTTACGAGGAGAAAAGTTCTTCTAAGATCAAAGCCGATTCAAGAGCACGAAGGGCCATTGAGAAACACAAGATCTGTCACTATTTAATATTGTTCTTAGCCCTCTTCGGTTCCTGCATGACCATCGGAGACGCAGTGCTCACTCCAGCCCTTTCAGGTATAATAAAATACAATTACCTCTTAATCACTATATTTTAATTTTCGTAGAAGTAATTAATTGCTGGTTGCATGTGCAAGATTCAATAATCACTTTTCACTGTATTTATGTTTACCAGTGTACTCAGCTTCAACTGGAGTTCAGAGATCCTTGACAGACATATTGAAAGACATATGTAAACCCTTGTAACTGATGCTAGCTAGAATTGAAGAACTTGGTTTTTTCTCTAAGGCCTTATCTTTAATTGCTATAACGTTTTTTTCATTACCTTCTTATCTGTAACCAGTTGCCTCTTCACCACATACTCAGGACTCCGTGTCAAAGGCTCTAAAAGCATGTGAGTTTATTCATATGATGTACACTTATCTAGCTTTTTCAATTGATTAGTTTGTATTCTTGAATTATCATTACTAATAATCATTGAATTTGCATCTATTTATGATATGTGTAACAGACTAATGCTTATTTAATTTATATATTTGATGGACATTTCCCGAAATGTCAAGTTAATGGTGTTTAGAGCTGGATTTTCATCTATTTGGTGCATTTTACTCGCCAGTTTAAGTTGTGATTGAGTATTTATTTAGAAAAGTGATATCTCCTGCAACTATGTTGTTCATTTCGTGCTTCGTTTATTTTATTCAGATGTACCTGTTCCCTCTGCCTGTGTTATATTGGTTGGCCTGTTCATGCTGCAGCATTGCGGTACACGTAAAATTGGGATCATGTTTGCACCAATAATTGCTGCTTGGCTGCTGTTTGTTGCTGCGGTGGGAACGTATAACATTTTCCGGTGGGATGTAAAAATTATCTATAAAATATCTCCAATCTATATATACAAATTCATCACAAAAATTGACATCCCCAGATGGAGATTGTTAGGGAGCGTCATTTTGTGTGTAGCAGGTGGCCCTTTTTTTCTTTTTCTTTTTTCCAGAACTGTGCAAATGTTAACAAGTTATCAGTATTTATAATTCTGATATATTTTTCTTGTTAGAATTTACAATTATTGCTTGGATAAGATGCTGCATTGTTTTGCAGGATCGGAGGCAATGTTTGCTGGCCTAGGCCATTTCTCCAAGAAATCAATTAAGGTAAAATACATAACATTTTTTGTAATGGTCATATATTAATTGTACACTGAAAATATTACTAACTTGTGGATCATGTGTGGTTGTAGATTACCTTTATATGCTTGATCTATCCGCTTCTTCTTTTATGCTATGCCGGTCAGGCTGCATACATCTCCAAAAATTTAACTGCTCCTGATTTTAATCATCTTAGTCAATCTATGCCAGGTAAGTTGGTGGAGTATCTCTATTTGGATGAGATTTTCCTTCCTGTAATTTCACTTTACTAAAGTGATGGTTGGTGATTCCAGATCATTGTAAACACTTGTTCATAGTGTTATCCCTACTCTCTTCAGCCGTGGGAAGCCAAGCAACCATAACCGCCTGTTTCTCCATCATTAACCAGTGCCTCGCATTGAATTGCTTTCCCAGAGTAAAAGTTATTCACACATCAAAATCTATAAACGGCCAGATTTACATCCCCGATGTCAACTGGTTATTGATGATTTTCAGCCTCACTGTCACAATTGGTTTCAGAGACATTGTGAAAATTGGCAATGCGACAGGTATGCCGTTGTTGTCTGTTGATAACACACTAATACTAGAATAATATATTATCTCATTCTTCTAAGGAAAACGATTAGCTGGTAACAGGGGAGACGTAAAAAATATGATGAGTGAATGAGTTTGTGTTGATTTTAAGGAACAAAGGCAGTGGCTAACAAAGAAGAAAACAGAAAAGATGCAGAACTTAATAAAAGAATAACATGTTACTGAGAATGCTAACTTCGCTGTGTCATTATCTTGACACAACTTCATTTAAATACATTCAGAAATAACCATGTTTCATGATTCTAGCCACTACACTGTTAGCTTAGCTGAAAAATAGGAAATAGCGAATCCACTAATGGCTAATGAAACAGAATAAATTTGACTTATTCAGACTGAAACCAATTTGAAAGCTTCCTAAAAGTATGAAGGCACATTCCAACAGTTTGTCTTTGTGAGTAATTAGATCTACGAGTGCATGAAGTTGTATACTATTCAGTTACCATATTCATGACAGTATCATGATATAAGCTCACAATTTGTGACAGCTTTGGCTATTATATGTGGAATGCTTGTGACAACCAGTCTGATGTCACTGATCATTGCTTTGTATTGGGAGAAGGATTTGATGGTGTCTGCGTGCTTTCTTGTATGTTTTGGCTTCGTAGAGGCTGCATATCTTTCGGCATGTCTGCTACAGTTCCACAAGGGATCGTGGTATCTGGTTGTGCTACTGGCAGTTTCCATGACAGTGATGCTTTCATGGCATTATGGAACTATGAAGAAGTACGAGTTTGATTTGCAAAACAAAGTATCAACCGAGTGGCTAATAGATATCAGTCCAGGCCTTGGGATTTCCCGAGTACCCGGAATCGGCTTCATTTACACGGACATAGTAGCAGGAATCCCAGCTTTCTTTTCACATTTCATTACAAATCTTCCTGCATTCCATCAAGTGTTGATCTTGGTATCATTCAAGTCTATACCTGTGCCTTACGTCCCAGAAAGTGAGAGGTACCTGATAGGTAGGATCGGGCCAAAGGATTACAAAATATATCGGTGCATTGTGAGAAGTGGATACTGTGATCACATAAGGGACACGGGCGATTTTGAGGAGAAGATTATTCGTTCTATAGGGGAATTCATATCCATTGAACAGAATGACATTGAGTCCATGGTTTGCCCAGATGAAAGAATGATGTTTGTTGGACATTCAACGGTTGATGGAAATGGTTTAGTCCCTCTTGATGATTTTGAGTCATCATGCATTGGGCAGAGCCAGGTGAGCAATGAATCTCAGATAAGTCCGGTGGATGAGGCGTTGGAGAGTAGCAGTCGTTGTAACAAGAGAAAGAAGGTTCGGTTCATGTTGCCTCATAATAGTCCTAAAATGCAGGTATCTGTTAGGAAGGAGCTCTTGGAGCTAATTGATGCCAGGGAGAGTGGCAGTGCCTATTTCTTGGGGCAGTCACATTTAGTGGTGCGTGATGGCGCAAACTTTCTCAAGAGATTCTTAATAATGGTTTATCGTTTCAGCGAAAAAAATTGTAGGGAACCTCCTGTTGCTCTTAAAATCCCTCATGCTGCTCTTGTAGAGGTTGGTGTGGTATGTACTGTATAGCTCCAACACAGCACACAAGTCAGAAGTGGAAACACAAACTGTAAAATATTTCTTACAGTACTTTGTGTATGATAATCTGTAAAACTTAAAGTTGGCTTTGTCCTTCTAACAATTTACACAACCATAAATGTAAACTTTGAAGTCCTAAATGTTGAGTTTGAGACACATTTTAGTAGAATATGAAGTGAGAAAAAATATATTGGTTGCATCTTTGTACATTGGCATTGGAGTATCCTTTTTGGTTGATTAAAGAGGCATAGGATGCCAATGGGATCTGAATTTGGAATTTATGCTCCAATGGACTATCGTTTCACGCCTCTCATCTTCAAGAATATATTATCTTAAAACATCATACTAAAGTTTGTCGATTAAATTCTGTCCTTGTACCGTGTCAATAAATAGTTAACACGTTGTGTTAATTCACTAATGTCAAATATTCTAGTTAACAACGTAATCACGTATTAATAATAATGAATTAAAGTTTTTATATTTTAAAATATCAAATGTTATGAGCTTAATTTTATTGCATTACCACGTTAACAACAACTCTTCTAAATGTTTTTAAACAGTCTACTACTTTGTAACATTTTAGTTTTATGTTTATATTATGAGAGGTTATTAAAATCAACTTCGATCATTAATCTTTAGCAAAGTAAAAAAGAAATAATCACATCATGTCATACTTAAATGCGATTTTTAATTTTGATTAACACCTATACATTTAAAGGAATTGGCGCACATATAATCATAAAAAAAACATGAGATGCTTAAAATTGAACTAAATCAACATTTTAATGATGTTTTTTTAATTTAAGATACTAATATATATTATTATTATTATTATTATATCATTAAAGTAAGTTAAAAAACGGTACGCGTGAAAGTAAATATATTTTTTTAATTTCTTAAACTTTTGTCACAGTTCCTCCCTAACTACTCTTTACCTTTTGTTACTGAGACAAAACATACACAGTGTTGGTTTTGGGGATTAGAGATTTTTCATTTGTAGAAAAAGTGATACAGAGAAAGATGGGAAAGGGAAATGATGAAAAGGTAGGTAGGTAGGGTGGTGGCGTCCACAATACAAAAGGTGAACGAGTGAGTGATGGGCGAAGGCGTGTTTCTTTACTACAAAATGCCATCTTTGGTTTGCATTGCAATTTTAGACTCAAAGAAGAGCAAAAGAAGAAGAAAAGATGCAGAGAAGAAAGGAAACATCTCACTCAACATCTCCATGCCACCGCTTCCTCATTCATCCTCATAATCGGTCTCTATCTCTCTAATTTCCCTTTTAATCACTTCTTCTTTTGTTTAATCACTTTTAATCTCTCTGGATATCCAACAAAATACAACCTTAATTTGGTTAGTTTTATAATGTTGCATGCGCTGGTGCATGCAGGTGGTACCTGTTGTGGAAGCACTTCATTCTGATATGGGCCATATACTCTTCATTCTTCACTCCCATGGAGTTCGGTTTCTTCAGAGGCTTACCTCACAACATCTTCCTCCTTGACATGGCGGGGCAATTGGCCTTCATGGTGGACATGGTGCTGCAGTTCATGGTGGGCTATCACCAAGTCCACTCCAATTCCCTCTCCTTGGTCCTAAACCATTACCAGATCGCCATCAGGTACCTCAAGTCTCGCTTCCTCTTCGACCTCCTCGCATGTCTCCCCTGGGACTTCATTTACAAGCGCACCAACCGCAACGAGATCGTCCGTTCTCTGCTTTGGATCAGACTCGCTCGTGCTTCCCGAGTCACCCAATTCTTCGACACTCTCGAGAAGGATACTAGGATCAATTACTTGTTCACCAGAATCCTCAAACTCTTCGTGGTTGAACTCTACTGCACCCACACCGCTGCATGCATTTTTTACTATCTTGCCACCACTTTGCCCGCTTCCCAGGAGGGTTACACCTGGATCGGTAGCTTGAAGATGGGTGACTATGCGTATTCCGACTTCCGACACATCAATCTCTGGAAGCGTTACGTCACCTCCCTCTACTTCGCAGTTGTTACCATGGCCACCGTTGGTCAGATACACATACTCCTTCCAATTCCATTCCTCTGCTTTCTCACTCTCATATTCAACTGTTTTTTGCTCTGCAGGCTATGGAGAAATCCACGCAGTCAATGTGCGTGAAATGATATTCGTCATGATTTATGTCTCCTTTGACATGATTCTTGGCGCTTACCTTCTGGGCAACATGACTGCGTTGATTGTGAAAGGCTCTAAGACAGAGAAATTCAGAGATAAAATGTCTGAAATTATTAGGTACGTCAATAAGAACAAACTGGACAGCCAGATATGTCACCAAATTAAAGATCACTTGAGGTTAAAGTACGATCGAAGTTACACCGGATCTTTTATTCTTCAGGAGATACCAACCACCATTCGCACAAAGGTCTTTCCAATTTCTTATATAGTAAAAACGATTTTTGTTACAGATGTTTTCATTTCATTTCTTGATGCCTGCTTGCAGATTTCAATAAGCTTGTACGAAGAGTTCATTCAGAAAGTTTGTCTTTTCAAGGGATGTTCTTCAGGGTTTGTAAAGCAGATGGTAAGAAAATCTTTACATGCTCACACTAAGCCGTCTAGTGTGATTGCGTCTATAACAGTTGTTTTGATGAGAAATGTCCGATTGAAAATTTGTTTTAACAGGCAACCAAAGTAGATGAAGAATTTTTCCTGCCAGGAGAATTAGTTACGGAGGAAGGAGATGTTGCAGATAAACTCTACTTTGTATACCACGGTGAGCTGGTAAGAATTCCAGTAACCCAACACTCTTTCTTATTAATGATGAATTATTTTATATCTGGCTTGACAAGTACTATTCTTGTCAACAGCTTGAGATGAGGAGGGAAGAAGAGCCAATCACATTGCATACCTACAGTTCCTTCGGCCATGTTTCCTTTTTTTGCAATATACCTCAAAGTTCTACAGTTGAAGCTCATGAATTTTGCAAGGTTTTGCGACTTGATAAGAAATCCTTTACTGAAATACTGAAGATATACTTTTTAGATGGTCGTATTGTCTTCAACAATCTCCTTGAGGTATGTTGTGATTTAAAAAAAGCTCTGCTTCTTCCTCCACTTCAACGTAATTTAACAATTTTCTGCCACTCTAGACATTCATATTGATAATGTCCCAACTTGTGACACTTAAAAGCACTCAATTTTAGTTTTGTTCAAGTTAGTCTTCCTCTTCCTTTTATCTTCTCTAGTAATCTTCAGCACTTGTTCTTCTTCTCCATGTCTCCTCATTCTTTGCCCATGAATACGAAGACTGCTATGCAACTCCTCAATTATCATGATCACCAAATTGCTGGATTCCTCCTCATTCGAGCATTAGTTCAAATAGAAAAACTAATATACTAAAAATCAACTACGTTAAGCCAACGATTATATCTCCCAGCGGCTAACAATGGTACTTATAACCATAAAACATCAAAAGACGTGTCAGGAGTCGATGGTGCTACATTTTTTGTGGTATTTTTTAATGAGTCTTGGGATAGAAAATGCCTAACTTGAAAAAACAAAAAATAGCTTATGATAAAAGCAGGGAGAAACTATTTGATTTCTTTTCTTTAGCAATTTTGAGAGGATTTAGTCAACCAAGTCACTTACCCATAATTTAAAAAAAAAAAATGCCTATCATATTTGTGATAGGAGCGCACCGGCCCAACAGATTTTTGAAACGAATCTTGAAATAACTCATTTTTAAATTTAATAATGTTTTATGAAAACATATTTTTTTATTCAAATAATTTTACTTTCATTAAAAGTATTCTTCGACTTTTTAAAGATATAAAATTATTTATTCAATATAAAATTACAAAAGCAAAACTTGTAGATGAAAATAACATAATTTTGAGTCAGATTTAATTAAATCAATGAATAGAAAAAGTTAGAATAAAATGCATGTGAAACATTTCTTAACTGTTAACTGGTAGCAGTAAGAACTCACAAATGTTTCAAAAGTAAAACAAGAAAAACTGCAAGAAAAGAAAAGAAAAGAAAAAAAAGGCGCTTGTTTGAACAAGGGTTAAAGACATTGTAAAACAAGAAAACAGTAAAAGCAAAAGAAACAGTAAAATTAATGTGTGGCTTCTGAATAGCGATGAACTGAAACTCTGAAACTCTACTATAATTTTATTCTTTTTTATGTTCATGAAAGAGAACTAAGATAGTAACACGTGATCTATGAACGAGCCATAAGCAATTCAAGAATATAGGAACGGATAAAGTATGAAATATGGAGGGTAGTGTTTAAATAAGATGGGTGAGAATAAATATATTTAAGAGAGAGGGACCTTAGGATTAGTTTTGGTAATTAGAGATTTGAAACTAATTTTGAGAAATGATATATTTAGAATGAGAGATCTTTGATATAGTTGTCATGGTAGTTGGTTAGTGGTCTTTTTAATAAAAGAATTCTGATAGAAATTCTAAGCTGAAAAGTTTATAATTGATGCTCGTACTTGGTGACAGGTAAAAGACTTAAATTTGCAGCGTAAGCTTTTGTTGTCAGACTTCAACCTCACTATTGGAAGCATGGAAATAGAGCTGGCTACAAGGCTCAACTGTGCTGCCCATGATGGTCATCTTGATCTTGTCAAACGTTTGATTGGATTTGGGGCAGATCCCAATAAAACTGATTATGATGGTAGAACGCCTTTGGTATGCACAACCAATTTTCATGAACTCAATCACCGCGAACTTTGGCTTCTTCATTATGCATAACTGCATATAGATAACTTATCTTGTAAATAAATTTGTGTCTAGTCCATGCAGTATAAGATAGTGAATCTTGTCCTTGAAAATCTTAATCTTTTGTGTTTGTTATAACAGCATATCTCAGCATCAAAAGGATACGTGGATATTTCTTCTTACCTTGTTGAACAAAGAGTATGCATCAATACTGCAGGTTATGTGACGCAAATGACAGATAATATTTTATTAAATATGCATCTTTGAAGAGAAAAATACTTATCGTTTTGAAACATCCATTTGTTTCAGATAAATTTGGCACCACTCCCTTGCTTGAAGCCCTCAAGAATGGACATGAAGATGTAGCATCTGTACTTGTTGACGCTGGAGCTATCCTTGGTATTGATGACATTGGCAATTTTCTCTGCATGACAGTTGCAAGGAAGGAGTTTGATCTTTTAAAAAGGGTTCTAGCTTGTGGTATTAATCCAAATGCCAAAAATTATGATCAGCGTACCCCTCTTCACATTGCTGCCTCTGAAGGCTTCCTTACTATGGTTGAATTACTTCTAGAAGCAGGAGCAAGTGTTTTATCTAAGGACAGGTATGGTTCAAACATTGACTTAGCATATGTTTTTTGATATTTCACTTTATATTCATTGCATTGTTGTCTTGTTTATTGAATTGCGAAAGAACATGTTTCAACACTTCCTTGTGGCAGATGGGGAAATACACCTCTTCATGAAGCTCATACCGGTGGGAATAGAAATATGATCAAAATGCTTGAAGTTGCAAAAGTTTCTCAATTAGCTGAGTTGTCCGATAATATTCATGAAACTCAAGGTATCATTATGTTTCTGAGTAGAGAATATCATTAGGTGTGTGGTACATCAATTTTGAGTACAGAATAATATTGATGTAAGCATTCTAACAAACATTCTACGTTCATGAATTTTGCAGCAACATCAATGCTGCAGTCAAGAAATGAAAATCCTAAAAAGAGATGTACGGTGTATCCTTTCCACCCATGGGATGACAAAGCAGGTAAAAAGGAGGGAGTGGTCTTATGGGTTCCACAAAGCATTGAAGAGCTTATAAAGGAGGTAGGGAAACATTTGGAAACTGCGAAGAATTCCTATATTTTGTCAGAAGAAGGTGGAAAAATTGTTGACGTAGAGATGATTAAGAACGATGAGAAGGTATTTGTAGTGAGTGAAGCACAAAATGAGGTGAAATGAAGTGTGCAGGTATAAGGAACAATTAATTAATGTAAACTTAGTAAGATTATATGATAAATGTTGTGTCCTGTGTTAATAATTTCAGCTCACCATGATAGGACATCAATCTCGTACCTTTCAACAAATTATCCTTTCGAACATTCCTATTTATACCTAATAAGTTTGGAGAAGACAGAGGAGGAGAATTTGTCCAATGAAGAAGTTTGAACAATCCTGTAACTCACTCAATATGCACACCAAATTCACTTCGTCCCAAAAACAACCGCATTATCCATTCAACACCATAATATTCAATATTTATACCTAAAATCCATGCTTGTCAACTTAAAAAAAATCATAATTGATAACTAACGTTTATCTTTAATCACGTAGTCATAATTTTGATTGTTTATTTGTGTATATGACAAATATGATTGTTAAAATAAGTTTTCCTTTTAAATATATCTCACTATTTCGAGATATATTACCTTTTAACTTTAAGTCGATACGCCATCCAAATTTACCACCCATTTTATACCACATTTAAATATAAATTAAAAAAGAAATCAAGAATTGTGAATCAAAATATAAGCAAACTTTCACTTTCACCATATTTAACGATTAAATTTTCAAAATAGTATTTAATTAAATGTGATTCTATTTTCAATGACTTTTTTAAATTCTTAATACCAAGTTTCAACGAAGAAAAGTTTTAATTTTTTTTAACACAGAAAAATTAAATGATGGCCTTCTAGTTCTATTTATAGGATTTAACTAACCAATATATTTATCATTACAATTAGAAACATTAAACTTGTCCTGAATTTATATGATATTTTAAAATTACCTAACTATTGAAACGGGATTTTATTCTTTTTTTTTTCAAAAGGGAATTTAATTCTTTAAATTTTTTATTATTAACATGTTTATTATTTTAATTGTTGTTGGCTATGTAAATAGTCAAAATAAGTTTTCAAAATAATTTTTAAGAAAAAGCATCTCAACAAATATAGTTACGGTTGATTGTTCTCAAATCATATTCAAAGTTTCATTTTAAGAGAGAACTTACCAACAATACATTTAATAATATAAGATGCAAATTATCAAATAAAACTTTAAATTAAACGGGAAACAACAAAATTCTTTTTATTATGTCTCTCTAATTATTTATGGAACAGAAAAATGCTCATAGTTAAAAATATTTTGTAAAACATAATTAGTGCAAAATATTCTTTTGAATTTATTCTTATTCTTATAAAAAAATGATTGCACCGAAAAACTCTAATTTAATTCTCATGAAAAAAGAAAAAAAAGTATTAACTAAATTTTTGAATAAACACAATAAATAATTAATTTTACTGAGTATGAATGGATTACATTCATTATACAAAAAAAAAAAAAAAAAAAAAAAAACTATTTTTAAGGTTGTATACTTCTATTTTCCGTTAAACTTCCTTAATTATTTATAGAGCAAATTCTGAATTTGATGGAAAAAGGTACAAGAAAGGCATTATAGGTAGTGATTTCTATAACACTTTTTATACTATCACTGTTAAATACATAGGACGGTAATCGAACTCACCCGTTTGCACGGTGAAAACTTTATCATCATCAGTTAGTAATTTAATGTAAGGCATTGACTAATGTAAAAAAACTATACTACCGTTTAATTATAGGATATTAGATCATTAAATTAAAAAATACGTTTACTTATACTAACCCATAATCTTACCTTGTGTTCCAAAGTCATTTACCCATCCAACAAATTCACAAACCATATACATTACAGACCACAAACCTAAATAGGAAATATCCAGCCATCTAACCAAACCAAGACAGCAAATAACAACAAACCATGATAAATAAGCAAATATGTACCTTGAAGATAACCTTCCCTTTATTAGTGAGATCCAGAGCCACTGTCACTAAATAGTATAGTATATACAGATGAATAGAGAAACAATAATTGGACTATAACATCGAAGTTACCTTTAAAATATGTTAGTACCGACACACTATAATCTATGCTTTGTAAGTATGGGAGAAAACAGCACTCAAGACAACCCAATGCACACAAGGCTCCATCTGTCGGGCTCTAAGGAGGATAGACACACAAAGCTTTCCTCAGTTCAAGACAAAATGGTACCTTGAGTCCACATAGCTCTCCACATCCCAGAGAAAAGAACCAAAAGTCACAGCCTCTAAGACAAGTTTCTTTAAAGCACCAAAGCTAATTTTGACGTTTTCATCCTTGGAGACTGCCCCCTCGGGTGTTACAACAATTTCAGGTCTTCCAAACAATGCCTCTGTGTGCTTCTCAATAATGCTCACAGCCTCTTTAGATCTAATTGTCGCATATCTTTGCAGGGTATCTCCATCAAAGGACATCACGTAGTTGCGCAATCTGGTTGCCTTTACACCATAGCCAAATCCACCAGGACTCACGTCACCACCAGGAAAGGTAGATACCTCAGGATGGGACGTCCCTTGAGAACTGTTCTCTTCAATACCAGGTCTTGCATTGTCCATCGTAGTTTGGTGAACGCTATTCTCTTCTTCTGTTGCATCTGGAAGAACTTTCATTGTCTTCTCCAGCTGGAACCTTTGGTCAACTCGCTTAAGAAAATAACCATACATCACTGATGCTGCATAAACCTGACCTACCCTGAATTTGCTGATTTCAGCTACTGATGTTAAATCTCCTACTCTGTTACCGAGAATGAGACTCAGGTGGTTTTGAATCATTTCGTAAGCTTCATGTGAATGAAGCTGCTCAAGTTTACCATCCTCACTTGGCCACAAATCAACCTTACCAGACAGATCTGGGGTTACAGAGTGTGTCAAAGAAATATTAGCATCCATGAACTTCTGCACCACCAATGCGTACAAGATCTCTTCGAGAGCTTTCCTCCTTTCATTAGCCTTCACCTCGGCAATCCTCCTGAAAAGGTTTGGAAGCCAGCACAATAATCAACAACAGATTTCTTTAAGACAAACATTTTCAGATTTATAAATAAAAGAAGATATTAAGTAGAACAAGATTTGCACGTGGACCACATACTAATACTAATATTTTACAATTATCTGAATAGACCAGTATACCATATAATACATCAAACAATCCCTTGAAGTGATATAGAAAATTAAAGTGACTTCAATTTAAATTTCACTACTCTGGTAACGACCAGTGGAATATAAAACAGTCAGGTGTGGGGTCAAACCATAAAATTGCCACAAACTTTGAACACGCGCATCATACAAATTATAATTTACACTAAATCTAAACCATAGAGGACATCAGAATGTTTTGTAGCCACCTAATGGAATATGTTTCATTCATATAAGTTATGGATGCCAAAATGAGCAAGAATGTAAGTTTGTCATATTTACTAGGAGAAACGTAAGAGAGTGTGAGTAGGCATGAGAACAAAACAAACCTGTACAATACCAAATCTGTGCCTGAAGCAGAAGGCTCTTCCTTTTGCTGATCAGCATCGCGGTCAGTCTGTAGCTGCTCAAGCTGCTGGTCTACAGCGGCAGGCACAAGATGCGGGTGATTTACCAAAATTTGAGAAAGAAACAGCCCAATTGGAGACTCTAACTGAAGAGGAGCAATCTTGGCAGTGGCATCTGATTCAGATGACTCGGGAGATGACGATGCAGCTCTAACTACAAACCCTCTTCTACGACCTTGCTTGGGGATAGAAAGCGAAGTGAAGCACAGCTGAACAATAAAGGCAAGTGAATGATAATTAATTAACAATATCAATCTCTTGACGTGGTTTTCACTTACAAAGTATCGTTTTATGTTAATTTTAGACTAGAAAGGCATTTCCAATTCCCTAATTCCTACTACTACCCGCAAAAGATGACTAAAACGGCAATCCATCAAATCACATGACGAGAATAAAAGTTAACAAACAGAACACGTAATCAGTCAAACAATCGCAGTAACGGTACCTTTCTGGAAAAGGTAAAAGTGGAACCGAGGCGAGGTGAGGCGGAGGCGTTGATCGGTCTTCCGAAGACGATCGCCGGTGAGGGGACAGCAGTGAGTGCCACGTCCATTAGATGTCGGAGAGGGCAAACAAGAAGCTGAAAGCTTGATGGATTTAGAGAAGAAAATAACAAAGAAATTAACAAAGAAAACGCAGAAGACACGAAACCCTAGAGAAACAGAAAATGGTTATAAATCAATGATTCTATTCTATTCAATTCCGGTGGGCGTTTTTGCGTTAATCGGAGAAACAGTAATGCCACGTGAAGAAGGATTTATAGGGCGTCTCCTGTGCTTCGCGGGCCCACAACTGCTTAAATGACCATTCAACCCTCGAAACAAAATTTCACAATTGCTTAAACGACCTTAGGTTTATTTTAACTAACTCAATTATGTTAATAAATTCAAAATTTGATTCATTTGACTTAAAACAATATACATGTAATATTGATAATAAAATGATAATTATTCAATTTCATCGTTATGTGATTGATAAAGCCTTCACCATCAGTTTTCATTGTTTGGTTCTTGTAAATTGGAGATATTTTGGTGCGAAGGAGAGACACGTTTGGATTAGAGTGTTCGCGAATGATCATGAAACGTGTTTTTGTGAAGAAAATAAGAGCTTGAGCGTTTTATTTGAAGTCATTTTGTGGGGCTGCAACAAACACATAAGTGAGAGCATGGGAAGAGATTGAGGTGCAAAATTGGCCACTCATGCAACAATTCCTGTTCAAAATAGCCTCCACATCTTCCTTTTTTTTTCCATTCACTTCACTTCAATAATTTATTATAAAAAATATGTTTTTTAGTATAGACGGAAATTATTTTTTCTTTAACCCTACTTAGCTCCTTATTAAATAAAAAACTTTTTCATGTAAAGGAAGCTTTACTATACCAAGGAAAATTGCTAGAGAAAAAAAATCAATCTTTAAACAAATTATTCTTGCATATGTTAGTTGCATGACCTATTAGTCATTTCGATTTAAGAGATGCTGCATCCTTAAGTTAGATTGGTTGCGTATGCTTATACCTCTAAGAAGATCTGTAATTCACTTTTAGTTTTCTTCTTTCACCAGCACTTGTAGTAAAATTTATTATTTTTTTGTAATGTTTGGCTATTTTTTTGGAAATATATGATTGTTTTTATCCTATTATTGTGTACTTTCTGTATGTCTTAAACAACTTTTATAAGTTTATTTTAAGATTGTGGAGTATTCTATTTTTCTTTTAAAAAAAATTATTGATCTTCGTCTCATTTATGTTCCATTAAAATTTAGTTTAAGTTTATCGTGATTTAATCTCCTTTATAGTCAATACTGATACTTTTATTTATTATGATATTTAAAACTTAAATGCTCTCATTATGGGAGATGTGAAAGAAAAAATGAGTTAAGACAAACAGAAGAATTAGGGAAAAAAATCACAAAATATTTTAAAATAAAAAATAGCTTCTAGGAGTTCATCACCACCAATTTTTTCCAATATCAACTTCCATTTGTGATTTGTAAAGACAGATGAGTTCTTTAAAAGCTCAAATTCTTTAGGATATAATGAAAAATAGTAACATTTAAATTTTGTCATCTGAAAACTCAAAAAATACTGTAACTCAAAAGTTGCAATCACAAAAAAAAAAAAGTCACATGACATTTTATTAAGATTATTATTCTAATAATTATCAAATAAGTTTGAAATCACTTTAGCAAGGAGTTTCAGAGTAATAGAACGAAGATAATGCAAACTCTAAAGCTAAGAAGACAGTTTGAGTTTAGAATAAAATAAATTAATTTATTAATGAGTTAACTTTATTAATAAAGCATTAAAGGTGTTAATCACTTTATAATAAACCATTGAAAGTGGTAGTCACTTATATAAAGATATTTGGTGAAAAACTAAGTTATTAACATGTGTAAAAAAATCTTAGTCTCTCTTCTTATAGGTTTGAGTAAATAATGATTTCTTCCTGATAACAGTTACTAAATTAGTAAATACCTACAAATCCTTCAACACAAACAAGTTTTTATAATGGAAGAGAGTATACAGAAGATGATTAGTATACGTATATATTATTTTTTTTTATTGACATGGATGCAACATTCTAAAATTTCTAAAATCAATTCCTCAAATATAAGTTGTCTGAGAATAATTATTGACTATTGATTTTTCAAATATACAATAATCACCTAAAAATTATGATTGATATATATATATATATATATATATTACCAAAATATTCTTGTTTTGAATATTACATTCAATCTCAATAAAAGTTTTAGATGCTCATGAAAGTTATTACAAAAAAGAAAAATCAAAAGAACTAAAGTAAACCATAATATTTTTACTCTCTTAATATTTTCCATGAATATAAATGGGAAAATATTAGTTTGAATGAGATAACAAACTACTTTTGAATTTTTATTAGTTTAACCATGTATGAAAGTTTGACACGTCTTCTAATCTACCTGACTTTGATTCGTCCTCACATCTTTTCTTGCAGTTGGTGTAACGAGCCCATATATGCAAAATCCAAAGAAACATCATTCTACAATTTCTTAGTGGAATAAAAGACAAGCAACCGTGTTGCCACAAACGCATAATCTAATTTATCTGTAATAAAGGGATTAGCTAACACAAGCCAAGTCAGCATAATTCAATGTTCAACCATTATTACATTGCTTCCTTTTTCGATTTAGGCCAACTTACTATACATCGGACCTATTGCTATCACTTTAGTTTGTGGATGAATACTGTATCTGATATTTTTCCATTATTAATGAGAATCATCTTTCATTGGTTGCTCTAATTCATTTCTCTGCAATTGATTTCATTACATATGATACACATCTTTCCTTTTCTTCTTTGATCATTTAATTTCACGTGATTTCGTACACGCTGTTTACAAACATCTTGGCCTACAGCTTCTCTTCTATGTGGCATAGACAGAACGTAACCTCTTGGACAGATTCACAACATGCAAAACTTTGCCAAAAATATCATAATAAACAACTTTGGCATTGGCTTGTTCAATCTCCACGGTCATAAATCCTTGTCCATCATAGTAAAACTTTACCCCATCTTTCCTGTTTTTGTCGATGTCTCCTTTCCATGCCTTTGAACCTCCACCACTGGTTAAGAATTGGATTTGGCTGCAACAACACTCAATACCGTCATATATTTATCATGATTTATGTTAGGAACAACGGGGAATTTACCACATACACATATCTTCACATTGGTAAGATATTGTCCACTTTGGGCTTAAGCCCTCATGGTTTTGCTCTTGGGCACCTCCCAAAAGGCCTCTTGCCAATGAAGACTACCCATGTGTATATAAACCCATGTCCAACCTCTTGTTTGAGTGATGTGGGACTTTGTTTGCACCCCAACAAACCTCCCCTCAAACCAAGGACCACAACTTTTTACACCCCGTTA